>RCUJ01001228.1_pt1 | contig 14062 bp, 10 predicted proteins | sample 2166321 | NCBI WGS metagenome assembly RCUJ01 (sample SAMN09932808, study PRJNA488358) | compost metagenome | feature: garden; material: soil; isolation source: compost soil in an enriched community after 118 h of incubation | place: Germany: Experimental Botanical Garden Goettingen | collected... | reverse complement strand
AATTCAAATATAAAGTCGAACCGTTTGCATTTTCCTTTTTTTCTATTTTGGGTTCATGGATATGACCACAAATGACATAGTCGTATTTTTTTTCAATCGCCAGTTCTGTGGCCGTATTTTCAAAATCTGAAATATGTTTAACGGCCTTCTTTACACTTGCTTTTATTTTCTTTGAAAAAGAATAGGGTTCTTTTCCCATTTTTGATAAAAACCAATTCACAAATCGATTTAGCAGAATCAAATAATCGTATCCTAAACCACCTAATTTTGCAATCCATTTAGAGTGTTGTACAGAAGCATCAAAAACATCCCCATGAAAGATCCAAGCTTTCCTGTCATCTAAATCTAAAACTAATTTGTCTACCAAAGCAAAATTCCCCATGCACATTTCAGTGAATTTCCGGAGCATCTCATCATGATTTCCGGTAACATAGTAGACTTTAGTTCCTTTAGAAGCAAAACCAACTATCTTTTGTATCACTTTTAAATGTTCTTTTGGGAAATAGGATTTTTTGAATTGCCAAATGTCAATGATATCACCGTTTAAGACTAAAGTTTTCGGTTTTATTGATGATAAATAATTATTAAGTTCTTTGGCATGGCTTCCGTAGGTTCCGAGATGAACATCCGAAATCACAACCAATTCCACTTTTCTTTTTTTCAATGTTCTATTAATTTGAAGTTGCACAAATTAACCGTTTCATTGTTAATTGAAATTAAAATTAGAGTTAATAAATTGTGTTACCTAATAACTAAGGGCTAATAAATTGTTGAATAAGTGTAAAAACTTTAAACCTTGAAACTTTTGAACTTTAAACTAAAACATTACTTTTGTTCAAAACTAATTACAATGGCAGGAAATAGCTACGGAACACTATTTAGAATAACCACTTTCGGGGAATCACATGGAGAAGCATTAGGAGGAATAATTGATGGTTGTCCTTCAGGAATAACATTAGATTTAGAGGCAATTCAATTCGAAATGTCAAGACGAAAACCGGGACAATCTGCGATAGTTACCCAGCGAAAAGAGCCGGATGATGTTCAATTTTTGTCTGGAATTTTTGAAGGAAAAACGACGGGAACCCCTATAGGTTTTATCATTCCTAATACCAATCAAAAATCAGATGATTATTCGCATATAAAAGATAATTACAGACCAAGTCATGCCGATTATGTCTATGATAAGAAATATGGGGTACGTGATTATCGTGGAGGCGGAAGGAGTTCTGCCCGTGAAACTGCAAGTAGAGTAGTGGCAGGAGCTGTTGCTAAACAAATGTTGCCAGAAATTAAAATCAATGCTTATGTTTCTTCTGTTGGACCTATTTATTTAGAAAAGCCATACCAGGAGCTTGATTTTTCGAAAATTGAAAATAATCCTGTTCGTTGTCCTGATGAAGAATCTGCAGCAATCATGGAAGAATATATCCGAGATATCCGTAAACAGGGAGATACTGTAGGAGGAACTGTTACCTGCGTTATTCAGAATGTACCCGTAGGATTAGGAGAACCTGTTTTTGATAAGCTTCATGCAGAATTAGGGAAAGCCATGCTTTCGATAAATGCTGTAAAAGGATTTGAATTTGGAAGCGGTTTTTCGGGATCAAAGATGAAAGGAAGTGAGCACAATGATTTATATAATCCGGACGGAACTACAAAAACGAACCTTTCCGGAGGAATTCAAGGAGGAATAAGTAACGGAATGGATATTTATTTCCGTGTCGCTTTCAAACCTGTAGCTACCATCATGCAAAAGCAGGAATCGTTGGACAATCAAGGAAATATTACTGAAATGACCGGTAAAGGACGTCATGATCCTTGTGTGGTACCACGTGCTGTTCCTATCGTGGAAGCAATGGCCGCTATCGTTTTGGCCGATTTTTATTTAATAAACAAAACCTATAATCCTAATTTTTAGAAGCGATTTAGCTACTCTAAATTCCTGATTTTCGGCTTTACAACTTAGCTTTATTCAGTATATAGAAAATACGATATCGATTTCGTTGTAAGCTGAATTCGCTTTACTTCTGTGAAAGTAAAAGTTAAGCTTATGGACTAAAAAACAAAACTCAATTAAATGCATACAACTACTACAAAAAAAACGTCTTTTTTTTCAGGTCTTACGGGTCAAATACTAATTGCTATGCTTTTAGGAGCCGTTTTAGGAATTATTATTCATAATTCGGTTGCGGTAGAAGCAGCACAATCTTTCAGCAGCAAAATAAAAATGCTGGCTACAATTTTTATTAGATTGGTTCAAATGATTATTTCACCATTAGTATTTACAACTTTGGTTGTTGGTATAGCCAAATTAGGAGATATCAAAGCAGTAGGTAGAATAGGCGGTAAAGCTTTGGGATGGTTTTTCTCAGCATCATTTATATCGCTGCTATTGGGTATGTTCTTTGTTAATTTATTAGAACCTGGCGTTGGTCTTAATTTATCAGATGTTGATATGAGCTCTGTTTCAGAAGTGACAGCGAAAACGCAAAGTATTTCTTTTGAAAATTTTATTGAACATATTGTCCCTAAAAGTATTTTTGAGGCAATGGCAACGAATGAAATTTTACAAATTGTAATTTTTTCAATTTTCTTTGGTTTGGCTGCTGCTTCACTTGGAGATTATGTGAAGCCTGTGATTGGTGCTTTGGACAAAACTTCGCATATCGTTCTTAAAATGGTAAATTATGTGATGAAATTTGCTCCAATTGGCGTATTTGGTGCTATCGCGGGTGTTTTTGCCGTGAGAGATTTTCAGGAACTAGCGATTACGTATTTCAAATATTTTGGTTCTTTCTTAATTGGAATTTCATCTATTTGGATTGTTTTAATTCTTATTGGTTATATCTTTCTTAAAAGTAGAATGACAATCTTGCTTAAAAGAATTGTTAGCCCTTTAATCATTGCGTTTGGAACCACTAGTAGTGAAGCCGTTTTTCCTAAGCTTACGGAAGAATTAGAACGTTTTGGAGTGAAAGATAAGATCGTTTCTTTTATGCTGCCACTTGGGTATTCTTTTAATTTGGACGGAAGTATGATGTACATGACTTTTGCAAGTATTTTTATTGCTCAAGCATATGGAATAGATTTAGATTTGGGAACACAAATGACAATGCTTTTAGTGTTAATGTTAACCAGTAAAGGAATTGCAGGTGTACCAAGAGCCAGTTTGGTGGTAGTTGCAGCAACATGTGGTATGTTTGACATTCCGATTGAAGGAATTGCTTTGATTTTACCAATAGATCATTTTTGTGATATGTTTCGTAGTGCTACAAATGTCCTAGGAAATGCTTTAGCAACATCAGTTGTTGGGCAGTGGGAAGGTGGAGATGAAAACGAAGCATAAGCCTTGTGAAATAATTGAACATAAATAAATTATAAAAGACCTGTCTGATTACATTGCAGCAGGTTTTTTTATTCTTATTGTTTTGACTAATTTATGATTGATTCTTGTTATATTTGAAAAGCTTCAACATTTAGTTGATACTATTTTTTTTGTTGGTTTTGCAAAAAAAACAATTGGGAGAATAAAATTAGAGTGTATTTTTCTGAAAATCAATGCATTGTTAGTATAATTTATAAATAGTTTATTAATAAAGTGTATATTTGATAAACAATTATCACGGATGTCTATAATTAGGTTTTTTGTGTTACTATTATTTTTACTGAAACTTTTCAGTGATAATTCATTCGCTCAAATAAAAACTCCTGCAATAAGTAAGATTGCTGAGCTGACGGAGCAGTCCAAAAACTTTTTAAAGGATGCCAATTTTGAGAAATCCTTAATAACATCCAGACGCGCTTTGCAACTTGCAATTGCTGAAAAAGATGATTATTTCATTGCAACTTCCTATAATACTATCGCAGTAAACTTTTATGAACTATCCGAATTAGACAAGGCAATTTTCTTTTATAATAAAAGTTTGGTTCATGCCAATAAAACAGCTGATAACGCCTTAAAAAACCGAATAAATAATAATTTGGGTAATATTTATTGCTTTGAAAAAAAACAATATAATAAAGGAATTGCATATTATAAAAAATCATTAGAATATGCCGAAAAGATTGCAGATACAAGTCAGCTCGTTTTTACCAATCTGAATATCACATGGTCTTATTTTGATATTGGTAAGTTTGACGAAGGTTTTCCTTATTTAGAATACATTAATAAACATCATGGAAAATTTGGTAATGAGTCTACAACTATAGTCTTTAATATGCTTAACGGCATGTATTCAGGATACAAAGGAGATAATAAAAAGGCTGAAGCTTATTTTTTAAAGTCTATTGATTTAGGAAATAAAGGAGAAGACAAAACAGATTTGCCTTATTCGTATCAGGAATATTCTAAATTTTTATTAAAAAATAAGGACTATAAAAAAGCTTACGAAAATTTGGATCGCTATAATACCTTAAGCGAGAAACTTTATAATGAGGAAAAGCTTGAAAAAGCAGGTATTGCTGGGATTAATTTGGAATTAGACGAATACAAAAGGGAGATTGACAGAATGGAGACAGAGAAGGATTCCCAGAATCAGGTCTTGCAAAAATCGAAGGTCATTGTAGTCTTGTTTTTGGTTATATTATTTATTTTATTGATCCTAATTTATACCTTATATAAAAATAATAATTACAGAAAGAAAGCAAATGCTAAACTGACTTTTGCCAATGAAGAATTGGTAATTGCCAAAGAAAAAGCTGAGGAGTCTTCTTTGCTTAAGACGCAATTTGTTTCCACGATAAGTCATGAACTACGAACGCCATTATATGGAGTAATTGGTATAGCTGATATTTTAGTGGATGAGCATGAAGAATTAGCGGAAAGTCCCCATTTAAGTTCACTTAAGTTTTCAGCTAAATATTTGTTGTCTTTGGTTAATGATATCCTTCAGATTAATAAAATTGAAGAGAACAGAATAGTTCTTGAAACCTTAACTTTTAATATTTCGGATGAGATTCAGATGATAAAAAAGTCATTGTCCTTCCTGTCCAGTGTAAATAATAACCGTATTGTAGTCGAGGTCGATCCCAAAATTCCGGAATACCTAATAGGCGATAAATTAAGATTGGCCCAAATAATCATGAATTTGGTTAGTAATGCCTTAAAATTCACCAAGAATGGAGAAGTACTTGTCACCGCCAATTTAGTAAAAGTCGAAAATAAAGCCCATCATATCGAGTTTAAAATTAAAGATAATGGTATTGGAATAGCCAGTTCCGATCAAGATAAAATTTTTGAAAAATTTGTACAAGTGGGCAGGGTTCAAACGGATTATCAGGGGACAGGCTTAGGATTGTCAATTGTTAAACGATTGTTAGCTGTGTTTGGAAGTAGCATTAGCCTTGAAAGTGCTATTGGAAAGGGAACGCAATTTATGTTTACCATTGCCTTTGATTGTGATCCGGCCAAGACAAAAGAAATTATTAATAATATTCAGGTTGATTTAACGTCTAACCAAAAAATTAAAGTGCTAGTAGTAGAGGATAATCACATCAATCAATTGGTTACCAAAAAAACAATCGAAAAAAATAATTTTAAATGTACGGTTGTTGATAATGGATATGCAGCACTAGAAATGGTAGATAAAGAATTTTTTGATATTATATTAATGGATATCAATATGCCTTTGATGAATGGTTTCGAAACTACCCGCAGAATCAGACATAAAGGGATAAAAACGCCTGTAGTGGCCTTAACAGCATTTGATAAGGCTGAAATCACAGAAGAAGCCATTTCCGCCGGAATCAATGATATTATCATAAAGCCTTTTGAATCCGAAAATTTATTTAAAAGTATAAATTCGCTCCTATTTAAAACAAAAACAGCCAGTTAATTCCTTTCGTTAGGTTTTTAAATGGACTGTTATAATTTATTACGATAAAAAAATCGTTACAGCCTACTTTTATGGGACGTAACGATTTTCTTTATTCTAGTTATCAAGTACAATAATTGTAATTGATGTTATTTAATGTCAATTTTTTTTGCAATTTTTTTATTGCTTCCTTCTTTTTTTGCAATATCAATGTGGAGGATACCATCTTTATAATTTGCCTCCACTTTGTTTTCATCTACATACTCAGGCAGAGAAAAAGATCTGAAAAAGGATTGGTAATTGAATTCTTTTCGGATGTAATTGTCTTTTTTTCTTTTCTCTTCTTTTTCTTCTTCTTTTTCAGAAGAAATCATAAGCATATTATTGTCAATTTCTACTTTGAAATCTTCTTTTTTCATTCCAGGCGCTGCTAATTCAACTTCTATTTTCTTATCTGTTTCTTTTAAATTAACAGAAGGTAAATTACTTCCCATTGCAGAAAAGTTTTTGTCTGTCCAATCAAAAATATCTCTTGAAAAAAAATCATCAAGAAGTGTATTTACAGGAGTCATAGGGAACAAACTATTTGTTTTAACTAACGGTTTCATAATTTTTATAAATTAAATTGTTGATAATTAATACTAACTGCAAATTTAATTCTATAATGGATTTAATGAATGTTAATTAACATATAAATCGCTGAAAGCTAATATATTGACGACTAAAAACAAGTGCTGAAAAAAGGCTGATGGCTATTTCTTACACATAAAATTCGGTAAAAAATGAGCCATTAATACCAGCGTTTTTTGTTCTGTTTTGAGGCATTTGATTTTCTGGATTTATGGGCTCCACCACTTCGATTGGAGTTTTTTTGCTTGGCAGGCGAAGCAGCTTCTGGGCTTCCGGAATGCCAAGGATAAGGATGGTCAGTAACTGTTTTTACATCAACTTTAATTAATTTTTGAATGTCTTTCCAATAACCATGCTCGTCTTTGCTGCAAAAAGAAATTGCAATTCCTCCGTTTCCGGCACGACCGGTACGACCAATGCGGTGCACATAGGTTTCAGGAATATTTGGCAAATCAAAATTAATAACAAAAGGCAGTTGGTCAATATCAATTCCACGGGCTGCGATATCAGTCGCTACAAGTACACCAACTTCTTTGTTTTTAAAGGCATCCAAAACACGTTGTCTTGCATTTTGTGATTTGTCTCCGTGTATGGCTTCGGCAGCGATATTGTTTTTGCGTAATGCTTTTACAACATTATCTGCTCCATGTTTAGTTCTCGAAAAGACTAAAACATCTGATAAGTTTTCATTTTTAATTAAATGATACAGCAAGTTTCTTTTTTCAGTTTTTTCAACGAAATAGACTCTTTGCTCTACATTTTCGGCAGTGGATGATACGGGTGAAACTTCCACTTTTGCAGGATCTTTCAAAAACATCTCCGCTAATTCCCGAATAGCGATGGGCATGGTAGCTGAGAATAAAAGCGTTTGCCTGTTTTTTGGCGTAAGCTTTACAATCTTTTTTACATCATTGATAAATCCCATGTCAAGCATTTGATCGGCTTCATCAAGGACTAAAGTATGCAGATGGTCAAAATCGATAAAACCTTGTTTGTGCAAATCAAGTAATCTTCCTGGTGTAGCAACAAGAACATCAACCCCTTTTCGTAGCGCTTCCACTTGAGGAACTTGTGATACACCTCCAAAGATCGTCAGTTGAGTCAAATTGGTATATTTACCATAAGTATCGAAACTTTGGCCAATTTGCACCGCTAATTCTCGAGTTGGAGTCACGATTAAAGCACGAATTTGTTTGGCTTTTTTTGAAGAACCAACAATTCGGTGTAACTGATGTATGATAGGGATAGCAAATGCTGCTGTTTTTCCTGTTCCGGTTTGTGCACAACCTATTAAATCCCTTCCAGCCAATACTAATGGGATGGATTGTTCTTGAATGGGTGTTGGACTTGTATAGCCTTCTTCAAATACGGCTTTTTGTATACTTTTTGATAACGATAAATCTTCGAATAACATATTTTTGGTATTAATTATCTTGTATTAAGTACATAGATAGTTTTGCAAAGATAGTATTATTATTTTTGATGAATATATTTTAGATTTTCGCTCTAAATAACTGTGTAGTAAATGAAATACTTTTTTCTTTTTCAGCGATTACTCATGATTCGATTTTATGAAATCGGTAACCAAATGTCCTATTAATTTTCCGATTAAATGGTTGTTTTTGTCTTCACCCAGATCTGGAGCTCCTTCACAAATATGCAAATAAGCAGCATTTCTATTTTTGGCAAAAAAGGAAACAAATTGACGAAGTTGTTCTACCGAGAAGCCAGTTAATGTCATGGCGCTACTGGCTATATTAGGAATAGCATCCAAATCTATTTCGATACCAAAAGGATCTGTATTTACAAATTCCAATGCCTGAATCATTTCTTGCGAGAAGTCTTTTTCTTTTCGAATGTTTACACTGTCATAAGTGTTATATCGGACACGGTCTTCTATTTTTTTTATAATATCCAAGACGCTTTTGGATGTGTAGTTTTCGTGTAAACCAAAAATGAAATATTTTTTTAAAAATCCCTCTTCATAGGCATAAGAAAAACCGTTTCCGCTGTGTCTTCCTTCCAAAATTCTAAAATCAGAATGTGCATCAAAATTGATTGCGTTTATGGATTTACCTTTGGCAAGAGCAGTACCTTTTATATTGCCATAGGAATTATTATGGCCGCCACCAATAACTATTGGTACTTTTCCCAGTTTAATAATATTGAAAATTATATGGGAAACATCTTTATCTATTTTTTCTACCAATTGACTCAATTTGAAACGGTCATCAATATCATTAAAATCCAGATGTTTTACCTCTTTCATCTCTTCACAAACGTTCAATTGTCCTAAAACAATGATTTGGCTGCCTTTGCAAAAACGATTGTGTTGAATATTGGCAATGCTTTTTATGGCACTATCCCAGGCTGAAGCGGCTCCTGGTCTTCCAAAATTGGCTCTGATACCAATGTCTTCGGGAATACCAAACAGAACATATTTTGCTTCACAAGTTTTTAAAAATTCGAGAGGATCGGTTTCTTTAGGGACGGTTAACATTTTTTCTCCAAATTTTATTTCACCACTTCTATGGTTGGTAATCTTTGCGAGATCATTTATAGTAAACGGGACAAGCTTTTCCATGAAAAAAAAATATTTCTCAAAAATAATATAATTGTGTTAACTTACGTTATTACCTTTATTAATATTATTAAATTTGTATAAAAATAAAATATTTAGGAAATGGAAAATCAAAAAAGCAGTTCAAGTTTAAAGGCAGTTATTGCTGTATTGGCAGTTTTATTAGTGGGGAGTTTAGTTTATATTTTTAAAATGACTTCTGACACAGAAATCGTTAAAACGGAGCTAGACACTACCTTAACCGAGAAAGAATCGGTTATGAAAGATTTACAAGCATTGAAAGCAACTTATGATGCGGCGATTGCTGAAAATTCAACTATGTCTGAAGAATTGATTCAAGAAAGAGATAAAGTTGTTAGCTTGATGGATGAATTAAATAAATCCAAAGGAGATATGTCTAAGTACAAAAATCAGGTTGCTGCTTTGCAGAATAACTTGAAGAATCTGATGGCTGAAAACGAAGGACTTAAAAAACAAAATACAACTTTAACCACACAACGTGACAGTACTATTGTAGTATTAGGAGAATCTAAAAAATACAATGAAGTATTAGTTGGGCAAAACGAAGAATTATCAAAAACTGTAGAAAAAGGTTCGAAACTTAGTGTTTTAAACACTCAGACTGCTGCATACAAATTGAAAAGTTCAGGAAAACAAGTTGCAACTGATAAGGCTAGCAAAGCTGATGTTCTTAAAATCAGTTTCACGATTGCTGAAAATCAAATTGCAAAATCAGGTGATAAAACCTATTATGTACAAGTAATTGACAGTGAGAATAACGTTTTGGGCGACAAAAAAACAGAATCTTTTGGGGATAAATCTTTGACTTATAGTTTTGCTACTAATGTAAAGTATGAAAACAAAACTGTTAATGTTTCTGAGGATTTACAAGGAAAGAATTTTGCAAAAGGAACTTATTTCATCAATATTTTTGATAAAGACGAATTAGTTTCTAAAACAAGTTTCTCTTTGAGATAAGCGTTGTTTGAAAAGCATAAAAAAAAGAGGAATTTTAAGTTCCTCTTTTTTTTATGTCAAAATTTGACCTTCAAGATATACCGAATCAATTAAGTTACTGCCAAAGGCATAGGGCAGTTGGTAATAAGAAGGAATTGGTTTTGTGATAATTATATTTGCTTTTTTACCGATAGTGATACTTCCATGTGTTTCTGAAATTCCCATGGCATAAGCTCCATTGATGGTGGCTGCATTAATGGCTTCCTCAGGAGTCATTTTCATTTTGATGCAAGCTGTTGCGACCACAAAATTCATATTACCGGATGGAGTAGAACCAGGGTTGTAGTCAGTTGCTAAAGCCAGAGGTAGTCCTGCTTTTATCATTTCACGGGCAGGAGTGTAAGGAATACTCAGGAAATAAGAGCAGGAAGGCAGAGCCACAGGCATAGTTTCGGTACTTTTTAAAGCTTCGATGTCTTCTTTTGTCATTATTTCTAAATGGTCTACTGAAAGAGCATTGTATTTTATTCCGGCTTGAATTCCTCCGATAGAATTAAACTGATTGACATGTATTTTTGGTTTTAAACCGTAACGAATTCCGGCTTCCATAATTTGTTCTGTTTCTGCAACAGTGAAATAACCTGTTTCACAAAATGCATCGATAAAATCGGCCAGTTTGTCTTTGGCAATTTCAGGAAGCATTTCATTAATTATGGAATCAATATATCCTTTGTGGTTTTCTTTAAATGCAATAGGGAAGGCGTGTGCGCCCAAAAATGTCGCTTTTATTGTTATGGGATAGTTTTGTGCTAATCGTTGAATTACGCGAAGCATTTTAAGTTCTCCGTCGACTGTGAGGCCGTATCCTGATTTTATTTCGACAGCTCCGGTTCCTAAATGCATGATTTCTTCCAATCTTGCTTTCGATTGGCTGTAAATTTCTTCTTCGGATGTTTCGTTCAGTTTTTTGGCTGAATTTAAGATTCCACCACCACGATTGGCAATCTCCTCATAAGTCATTCCGTTAATGCGATCCACAAATTCCTGTTCGCGGTTCCCGGCATACACAATATGGGTATGTGAGTCGCACCAAGTAGGTAAAACCATCTTCCCGCTAGCATCAATAAGAGTATCAGCCTTGATTTTGGGTAGATTCTCCATAGAACCAAAATCGGCAATTAAATTATTTTCAATCACCAAAAAAGCATTTTTAATGGTTGGAAGAATGGCCATTTCGGCACCGGATACTTTAGAAATGGAGCTTTCCCGAACTTGTAGCAGTTCCTTGATGTTGGTGATTAATGTTGTCATTTTTGTAAAAATTACTCTGAAACTTTTATTTCGAACATCTTATCCCAGTTTTTACCGGTAACAAAAATAGTTTTGGTTTTTGGATTGTAGGCAATACCGTTTAAAACATCAGTATCGGGTAATTTGGTGATTTTTGATGATAAATCAACAAGATTGATAATTCCTTCAATAGCTCCGTTTTTAGGATTTATGACCGCAATAGCATCTTTTTGATAGACGTTTCCATAGATTTTACCATCAATCCACTCTAATTCATTCAGAGACTTTATTTTTGTTTCAAACGAGTAAACATTTATGTAATCTACTTCTTTAAGCGTTTTCGGATCTAACTTCCATATTTTTTCCGTTCCATCAGATTGGTATAAATAAGTTCCGTCGTTAGTCAATCCCCATCCTTCAATATTTTTAAAGTAAGTGAATGTTTTTTCTTTTTTGAAAGTGTCGGCATTGTAAACATATCCTTCATTAGTTTGCCAAGTCAATTGATATACTTTGTTATTTAGTATTGTAATTCCCTCACCAAAATATTGATCAGCCAGTTCGACTTTTTTATATACTTTGCCAGTTTTGTAATCTGTTTTTCTTAAGCTGGAGATTCCTTTTTTTCCAGTGGTGCCTGTTCCGTTTCCGGTTCCTTCATAAAGAGTATCACGATAAAATTCTAATCCTTGGGTGTATGCCTCAATATCGTGCGGATAGGTGTTAACAATGGTGTATTTTAATAATTTAGGTTGCACATTTGAAACCAGTTCTGTTCTATGGGTAGCAACGGAGTTATCGCCTTCGTAATAAACGATTGCTTTTAGATTTTGGTAACCTAATTTTTGGTCTTTTAATTGAAAAACCAATTTATCCAAACCTTTTTTGGTTCCCACATTCTTATCATTTACATAGTAAACAACACTGTCAATTGTTTTTGAATTGGGGTTCAAAATGCCTAATTCTAAAGCTTCTTGTGGCTTATATTGCTCCTTAAAATTAGAAATATCGAAAGTAAATAAAGTATTTTCACCTTTTTTTGTGTCTCCACAACTGATAACGGTGATTGCTAATAAAATGATAAATAGGAAGTTATAATTTTTCATTGTTCGAAATTTAAAGTGACCAATATACAACCTTATTTTAATAGGGACAAAGCACTTGCAAAAATATAAAAAGGTTGTATATTTGCACCGGCAAGTCCTACACGACCAGCTCCTGCAGACTCCCCCAGGATGGGAACATAGCAAGGGTACGCGGTTGAGCGGTGCGATGTAGGTCGCTTGCCATTTTTTATTTTTTAGATTTAATACAAAAGTAGTCTTCCTTATGGAAGATTTTTTTATTTTTGGGATAATTCAAAAATTTAGTTAAGAAAAATCATAAATTATATTTTAGATGAAGTTTGTAAAAAGAGCTATATTAACATGTTCCGTTTTTTTGCTGATTAATTGCTCTGATGAAAAAGACATTGATAAAACTGACGTTTTGGCTGTAAAACAAATTGGGCAAGTATTGTACAACCCATTTCAATCAGACTATATTACTCTTACACCTTACATTAGTTCTGATTTACAAATTTATAATTCAAATGAAATTATAGTTGGAAATAGAAATCATCCTGATAATAAACCTTTTGGAGATTATATGACAGATTATGTTTATTTTACGTCATTTAATAATATTCTCGAAAAAAACTTTGAAAAATATCCAGTAGGCAATTTAATTAATACTACTATAAGATCGAAATTGAAGGTAATAAATGGGGAAATTTATTTATTATATGCTTTTTCTTATGATTTATATACAATAAAAACTAAATTATTGAAACTAAATTCCGATGGTAATGTTTTATTTGACTATCCTTTGCTAGATAATTTGGATTACACTGATATTATAATAATTGATAATAAGTTTTATTTAGTTAGTGCTGGTTTTGGTATAAGTAATTATGCTGATGAAATTGAATTGGGTTTAACTATCCTTGATAAAAACGGTAATATATTAAATACTATTTTTTATAAAGACTATAATTATTCATCAAATATCATTACGGTAAATAATCAATTATTTATTAGCTCTACTAAATTTATTGAGTATAATATTAATAAACCAGTTGTTTTGAAAACAGATTTAAAGGGTAATTTTATTTCAGAAACAGCTATTGACAATTTTGAAGTAAATCCTACCTCAATTTTATTTCCTTATTATATTAGAAAAGGTACAGATGCTATATATTCAGTTTCAAAAGGCTATAGTTATAGTACTACAAATGTTATTGCAAAATTAGATTTTTCTGGTCAAATTATTTGGAATAAAAGTTTTAAAATAGATAGCTTTCCTTACAGAGATTTCGAATTTATAGAAGATTTTGAACTTGATAACTCAAACAATCTATATTTATTCGGTTCGGTAAATGAGCAAGTTGGTTTTGGTCCTAGACGTATAGCAATTGCTAAGTATAATTCAAAAGGTAATTTTGTTAAATCTTATATTCATAAAAAAGGAGATGAACCTCAATGGGGTAAATGCTTAGAAATCTATAATGATGAGATTTTTACAACTGCTTGGACTTCCCCTTTAGGGGGTATTATTCTCACGAAATTTGATCTAAATCTGAATGTAAAATAAATTCCATTATTAATTAGAATTTATTGATAAAACATAATAAGAAAATCACAACTCATAACTCAAAAAATGAATATAGTCGTTTTGATTACCGGAGGATCTTCAGGAATAGGAAAGTCTATCGGGGAATTTTTGCATCATAAAGGTTTCATAGTTTATG
>RCUJ01001224.1_pt1 | contig 14109 bp, 12 predicted proteins | sample 2166321 | NCBI WGS metagenome assembly RCUJ01 (sample SAMN09932808, study PRJNA488358) | compost metagenome | feature: garden; material: soil; isolation source: compost soil in an enriched community after 118 h of incubation | place: Germany: Experimental Botanical Garden Goettingen | collected... | reverse complement strand
GCGGCATGTCGGCGGGGACATCCAGCTCCTGATCCTGGCCATTGATGTTCAGGGTGAGCATGGCGCGGTTCCTCAGACTCAGGGTGATCTGAAGGGGCGTCGCTGTGGTCCTGGAACACCTGCGCGCGCCTCGGGTTATCCCTTTAGCTAAGCGCAATTTTCCCCGGTGTCCTGATGCATCGACCACCGGTCACAAAAAAGCCGCCTCGATGGGCGGCTATGCAAGCTTGGCTTAGAGCCTCGGACGCCACAGTATCCTGGCATAACGCCACACGAACAGGCCAAACGCCGTACACCAGAGAAGCGCCGACAGCGCCAACCCATTAGTGGAAAATGCCACCAGCCCAACCCGGCACACCCCGGCCGCCAGCAGCACGATAAAACCCGCCACGATCATCCTGGACGGTTTCAACTCACGCCCGGTATGACCGAGACTGACCCGCGCGATCATCGCCAGGATCAACCCGCCAATACCGCCTACCGCCAGCGCATGAGTGGCCAGGGTTTGCTGATGGATCAAACCGGCATGCCACAGCGTCATGGCCAGAGTCGCGATCACAATCCAGGCATAGGCCAGATACAACGACCACAACAACGGCACCCGCCACAGTCCCCGATCATGCCAGCGCCACAGGCGTATCACATGCAGCGCGCTCATCAATCCAAACAAACCGGCCAGCCAAAGCCGGGGGACATCATTCAAACCACCGGCAAACGAAACCGCCGCGAGCATGGCGCTAGCCATTAGCATTTTGCCGGGTAACGGGTTCACTGCAGGCGCGGCAGGACGATTCAGTCCACGCTGGATGAAGAACGGAATCACACGACCGCCAATCACACTCATCAGCGCGCCGATCAACCACAAAGCGGCCAACACACCGTGCCGTTGCAGATCGGCGTCATCCAGGACGATGCCGGTCAGCGTCAATGCCTGACAGCCAGCCAGCAACGTGATCATCAACAGAATCGGATAATTTTCGCGCTTGCAGGCAGCCACCAGATCTCGCCCCAGCACCCAGGCCAACAGCGGCAGAAATGGAATTTCCATCACGAACAACAGCGACGAAGAAATCGGCAGGAACCACGCCAGACGCGCCAGCAGCCATATCAGCACCAGCCCGATCAGCGGCCAACCACTGAGCCCCGGCCGACCGGTCCAGTTCGGCACTGCGGTCAACAGGAACCCGGCAATGATCGCACCGGCAAAACCGAAGGGCATTTCATGCCGATGCCAGGCGAGCATGCCACCCACCGGTTGCGTACCGGATAAATGGCCGTACAGCCAGGCGGCCCAGAGGGCCACGGCAATCGCCGCGAACCCCGCTCCGGCGAGAAAGAACGGGCGAAAGCCCAGGCTGAAAACGGGAGCAGCGGCCAACTTGCGCATCAAGCGATCGCTCCGACTGCCGGTGCGTTGAGGCGATACTGGGACAGCAGCCGCATCACATAACCGATTTTCAGCAAGGTCGGACCAAGGATGGTCATTGCATGCATCGACACCAATGCCGGGATTGATAGCGAGCCGGCGTACAGATAGGCGCCGTAGATGCCGGCAAGCAGCATGGCCAGGCCCACCCCGAGCACGTGACTCGACAGGTGCAAAACGTTCTGAGGGCTGCTGAAGAGTTGGGACATTTTCCGGTACTCCTGAAGTCGTTCAGTTGTACGGTTGTTGTTTCACGATCCGTGCCATCTCGGCAGCCCTTGCAGATCGAGCCTCTTAGGCATCAGCAGTCAATATGACCAACACTAAAAATAGTCACAATGACCCAACATAAAGTCATTATGACTACATTAATTCCGACACGAGCTAAAAGCAAACCAATATCATTTGCACTGCTCATGGCCTTTTGCTTTAATCGCGATCAATTCTTATTTGCACAAGGGCGTGGATCGCCCACGGACATGCACTCACGATGACGGTTGCCGACACCTCCTGCGTCCAGAACCTCTACATCAGCCATCACCGCTGGTTGCACGAGCTGCTGCGTCGACGCCTGAACAATGCGTTCGATGCCGCCGACCTGGCCCACGACACCTTCATCCGCGTGCTCAAGCGCCCACAGGTATTCGACGGCGAAACCCACGAACGGTCTTACCTGGCGACCATCGCCCGGGGCTTGTGCATCGATCACTGGCGGCGGCGACAGCTCGAACAGGCGTGGCTCGACACGTTGGCCGCGCAACCCCAAGTGGTCCAGCACTCGCCGGAGCAGCGCGCGATCATCGTTGAGACGCTGTATGAAGTGGACGCCATGCTGCAACGCTTGCCCCAACGCGTGCGCGAGGCGTTCATTCTGGCGCAGCTGCACGGCCTGCCTTACCGCGTCATTGCCGAGGAAATCGGCGTGTGCGAGCGCATGGTGAAAAAGTACCTGGCCCAGGCCTTGATGCATTGCGCGATCCTTGAGGCCGAACTCGACGGCCTGTTGATTCAATGAACCGGATCGCCACCAACGCCATCAGCCATGGAAGCCTTGAGCAAGCGGCGCAGTGGTATGTGCAACTCAATGATGAGCAGGTCGGCGAGCAGGAACGTCAACACTGGCAGGCCTGGCTGGCGCAAAGCGGCGAACATCAGGCGGCCTGGCAGTATGTCGAACGGGTCGGCCAGCGCTTTGCCGCGTTGCAGGACGATCATCAGCAAGCGGCCGGCCAGGTGTTGCGCAACGCCGGGCGCATGCCAATCAGTCGTCGCCGGACCGCCAAGAGTCTGCTGATCCTGGCGTCGGGTGGTTTGTTGGGGTGGAGTACCTGGAGGGAAACCGCCCTGCCGCTCACCCTGGCGCGCTGGACCGCCGACCTCTCCACCGGCACCGGCGAAACCCGCGAAGCCCGCCTCAGTGATGGCAGCCAGATCTGGCTCAACGCGTTGAGCGCAATCAACGTGCGTTTCGACGCCACGCAACGCCTGCTGCTGTTGCAGGCCGGGGAAGTGTTGATCGACACCGCCAAGGACCACGTTCGTCCGTTGCTGGTGCAAACCAACGAGGGCCGGATGCGCGCACTGGGTACGCGTTTCAGCGTACGTCAGGACGACCGGCAAACGCTGCTGAATGTCTACGAAGGCGCCGTCGAAGTCCGCACCGCCCATGGGTTGGTGCAGGTGGTCGAGGCTGGACGACAACTGTCGTTCAGCGAACACCACCTCCCTGCCCCGACTGCTGCCACGCCAAGCCGTGAAGCCTGGCGCCGTGGACTGTTGCTGGCAGACAACCTGCCGCTGGGCCAGTTGCTCGAGGAATTAAGCCGTTATCGCCCCGGACATCTGGGCTGCGACCCGGCCGTTGCCGGGTTACCGGTCATGGGTTCGTTCCCGCTCAAAGATACTGACCAGGCCTTGCGCCTGCTGGAAGCGGCGTTGCCGATCCGGCTGGAAAAGCCGCTGGACTGGTGGGTCAATGTTGCCGCGAAAGCGTGAAGCTGATTTTTTTCGTCGTGCCGGTACCCTTTTCGGGTTTTCGCTCGGTTAACCCTTAAAGCCGTTAGATTGCCGGGAACTTCATGTCGCGCGTCACCCTTACTCGCCGCTCCTGCGCTTTGCACCTGTCGGTGCTGGTCTTGGCGTTCGGCTTGACGGGTTTTGCAGCGCCAACAGTCCGAGCCGACACCCTCTCGGGCATTGAACTATCCGGCGGGCAACAACGTCATTACGCGATCCCTGCCGGCTCCCTGGTCAGCGCCCTCAACCGTTTTGCCGAGCAAGCAGGCGTGTTTCTCGCCGGGCACAACGACCTGGCAACCGGCAAACGCAGCCCTGGCCTGAGCGGCGACTACAGCGAGCCGCAAGCGTTGCATCAATTGCTGCAAGGCACTGGCCTGCAAGCGCAAGCCCAGGGTCACGGCGGTTATGTGCTGCGCGCCGCGTCCGCCGCAACAGGCACGCTGGAACTGGGCGCCACGAACATTTCCGGACAAGCGCCGGGGCCAATCAGCGAAGATTCACATGCCTACACCATTGGTTCGACCTCTACGGCCACCGGTCTGCCCCTGTCCCTGCGCGAAACACCGCAATCGGTCACGGTCATCACCCGTCAACTCCTGGACGACCAGGGTTCCACCAGCATCGCCGACGCCTTGCGCCGCGTACCCGGCATCAGCGTGCAAAACTACGACAGCGAGCGCTGGGAGTTCTCCAGCCGCGGCCTGCCGATCACCAATTTCCAGTACGACGGCGTCAACACTGACTACGACGGTGTCTACGATTACGGCACCACCAGCACTGACATGGCGATCTTCGACCGCGTCGAAATCATCAAGGGCGCGACCGGCCTGATGACCGGTTCGGGGGATCCGTCGGCGACGGTCAACCTGATCAGGAAACGCCCGACCCAGGCATTCCAGGCCGCGGTCAGCACTGCCGTCGGCTCCTGGGACAGCTACCGCAGCGAAGCGGATATCGCTGGCCCGCTGATCGAAAGCGGTCACTTGCGTGGACGCTTTGTCGGGGTTTACCAGGACCGCAGCGCCTATGTCGACCACTACCAGAACACCAAGGACATCGCCTACGGCATTCTCGAAGCCGACCTGACACCGAACACACTGCTGACATTCGGCATCGACCAACAGAACACCCGCTCCCGTGGCGCCAGCTGGACCGGTTTCCCGATGTACAACAGCGACGGCTCACGCACCGACTTCTCGCGCTCGTTCAACCCAGCCACGGACTGGAGCCGCCGCGACTTCAACAACCAGACACTCTTCGCCTCGGTGAATCAGCAACTGAACAACGAATGGGTCCTCAAGGTGAGTTACGACCGCAAGCACCGCAAGCACGACACCTTCCTTGCCTCCGCCAGCGGCGGCAATCCGGACCCGGTCACCGGGGGCGGCATGTTCATGTACATGGGCAAGTTCGAAGGCGATCAGGTCCAGGACAATATCGACATCAACCTGACCGGCCCTTTCGCCCTGTTCGGCCGCGAGCATGAATTGATCGCAGGCTTCATGTCGATGAACACCCGCCAGGACATCCCGGTCTACGGCTCGGTTTATCCGCCCTTGAATGGCAGCATTTTCGACTGGCACGGCGAGTTTGCGAAACCGGACATTCCACGGGTGGGTGACAACGATATCGAGCAGCGCCAGACCGGCGTCTACCTGGCTACCCGACTCAAAACCAGCGACGACCTGGCACTGATCCTCGGCACGCGGATCAGTGATTTCAAGGGTCATGATGATCTGGACTACAGCGCTCCGGACACCGCCGACATCCGCGACAGCTATCGCCAGACCGGCGTGGTCACGCCCTACGCCGGGCTGATCTACGACCTCGACGACACCTACTCGCTGTACAGCAGCTACACCAGCATCTATCAGCCGCAAATGAGCAAGGACGCCAATCGGCAATTGCTCGACCCGGTGCAAGGCAACAGCTACGAGGCGGGGATCAAGGCCGATTATTACGGCGGTCGCCTGAATGCCAGGTTCGCGCTCTATCGCATCGAACAGGACAACATCGCCGAATACGTCAGCGGCGTCGACGCCGAGTCGGTGTACCGTGCGGTGCAGGGCGCGACCACCAAGGGCTTTGAAATCGAACTGACGGGGGAAGTGAGCGAAGGCTGGAATCTGTCGGCCGGCTATACCTACAACCATACCCGCGATGCCCAAGGCGATTATGTCTACGGTTCGATCCTGCAAACCACGACACCGGAACAACTGGTGCGATTGTTCAGCACTTATCGGTTGCCGGGGCGATGGAGCCCCCTCACGCTCGGCGGCGGCGTGAACTGGCAGAGCGAGTTCTTTGGCAACGTGTTCCAGCCCAACCCCGCCGACACCGTCAATTTCGGCCAGAACTCGACCATCACCCAGCGCAGCTATGCGTTGGTGGACGTTATGGCGCGCTATCGCTTCAACGAGCACCTGAGCACTACGTTAAACGTGAAGAACCTCTTCGACAAAACCTACTACACCGGGCTGGGCAACTTTGGCACCGGCTTCTACGGCGAGCCTCGCTCCCTGCAACTGACCACCCGCTGGCAATTTTGAGCGCGGGTCGATCTACGGTACTGCCGAACTCCTCTGGGCTGGCTACGCTTTAAATCCAGCCTGCATAACCTGCCGAGGAGTGCCCGCCATGCAACGCGTTCAAAAACTCACGCCCTGCCTGTGGTTTGAAGATCAAGCCGAAGATGCCGCGAAGTTCTACTGTTCGATCTTCGATCATTCGAAAATCACCGGCATGACCCACTACGGCAACGCCGGGTTCGAGTTCCACGGCCGCCCCGAAGGCTCGGTCATGACCGTCAGCTTTGAGCTCGACGGGCAGAGCTTCACTGGCCTGAATGGCGGACCGCTGTTCAAGTTCAGCGAGGCGATTTCGTTCCAGGTCAATTGCCAGACCCAGGAAGAAGTCGACCATTACTGGGGCAACCTGTCGGCCGGTGGCGTGCCTGAAGCGCAGCAATGCGGCTGGCTCAAGGACAAGTTCGGGCTGTCGTGGCAGATCGTCCCCGTTGCGATGATGGACATGATCAAAGACCCCGACACGAAAAAATCCCAACGAGCCATGCAGGCGATGATGCAGATGAAAAAACTCGATATCGCCACACTGCAACGAGCCTTTGACGGCGAGAGCTAATACACTCCGGCACTGACCTGCCGAGGAGTGAGCATGAAGCACGCCGTTGCCAAGAACGCCGACAAGGCCCCGCGCTTCTGGCGCGATGACGCCCTGCCCTTCATCGAAGCCCGCGCCATCGCCGACGGGCGTGAAGTCTGCTACACACGGCACGCCCACGAGCACTTTTCCATCGGGGCGATCACCGCCGGGCGCAGCACCTATCTCCATGAGCAGTCAGCCTTCGAGGTCAGCGCCGGCACGGTGGTGCTGATGAACCCCGGCGACGTCCACGCCTGCAACCCGATCGAAGACCAACCCTGGTCGTACCTGATGCTGTACGTCGATACGCCGTGGCTGACCGATTTGCAGCATCAGCTCGGGTTCAGTGACGACTTGGCGTTTCGCCGGTTTTCGGTCACCCATACGCGGGATGCGAGTCTGTTTGCAGGCCTCAACGATTTGTATGCGGTGCTGGTCGATCCGCAACAGGATGTCTTGCGCAAACAAAGCCTGGCGGTGGAGTTCTTCAGCGAAGTGCAATTGCAGCTCAACCCGGTAGCGCAGCCGTTGCGCGAGCCCAACTTCAAACTGGAACGCGCCGCCGAATACATCCGCGACAACTGCACGCACCTGCTCAAGCTCGAAGACATTTGCGCGGCGGCACAACTGTCGCCGTCCTACCTGATCCGGGCGTTCAAACAACATTTCGGCATGACGCCCCACGCGTTCCTGGTCAACCGGCGCATCCAGTTCGCCCAGGATCAACTGCGCAGCGGCAAACTGATCGCCGACGTGGCACTGGAAGCGGGGTTTGCCGATCAGGCGCATTTTCAGCGGGCGTTTAAACAGCATTTGGCCGCGACACCGGGGCAGTATCGCGGCTGAACCCTGTGCTCAGGGCAGCAATAAATACACCGCACTCACCACCAACAGCATCGCCATCGCCCGGTTGAACAAGCGCATGCCGGCCGGGTTGTTCAGGTAACCGCGCAGGAACGTGCCGGCATAGGCCCAGCAGCCGACCGAGGCATAGCAGATCACCAGATACACCGCCGCGAACTGCCACACCAGCCGCGCCTCGCCATCGGCTACGAACGCCCCCATACCGGCCACGCAGGCCAGCCAGGCTTTCGGGTTGAGCCATTGCATGACCGCGCCGTACAACATCGACGGGGCACGCGCCGAATCCTTGGCCTCCACCTGTCCATTGTCAGCCGCCAGTTTGTAGGCCATGTACAACAGAAACGCCACGCCCGCCCATTGCACCGTTTGCGTCAACGCCGGCCACAACTGCAACAGCTCATGCAGCCCCAACCCCATCAACACCAGCAGCAAGACAAACCCCAGTGTGGCCCCGGCGACATGACGCTGGCTGGCCCTGAAACCGAACCGTGCCCCGGAGCTCAACGCCACAATATTCACCGGCCCCGGCGTGATTGAAGCGACCAGCGCGAACGCCGCCATGGACATCAACAGACTCATTGCACACCTTCTTCCATTCAGTTGAACCAGGCTTGAAGGTAATGACCCACCGTAACCCCGTATTGAAGAAAAATGCCCTGTGCTGGATTAACTGGCGAAAATCAGGTGTACAGACTGACGACCCTCTTCACTTTCACCAGCGCCTGGCGCAGTGAATCCATGTCCACCGACCCCAGCGCCAGGCGTATCGCGTGTGGCACATAGGCCGTGATCGCAAAGGGTTCGGCTGGCGAAACCGACACCTGCTCGCGCATCAGGGCCATGGCAACCTGATCGGCCCGAGCGTCTTCGGCCAACGGCAACCAGATGAAGTACGAAGAGGGATGGGTGATGTAGTCGAGCCCTTGCAGCACCTCGCGGGCCAGGGTTTGCCGGGCCTGCGCATCGGCGCGTTTTTGCGCCTCCAGATGGTTGACGGTGCCGTCGTCGAGCCAGGCAGTGACAATCGCAGTCATCACGCCGGGAGTGTTCCAGGTGGTCGCCATGATCGTGCGCTCGAACGCCGCCATCCATTGGGCGGGCGCGGCCACAAACCCGACGCGCAGTCCGGTGGCGACATTTTTCGATAAACCGGACACATACACCGTTCGTTCGGGCGCCATCTCGGCCAAGGGTGGCGGCACGTCTTCAGCCAGAAACGCGTAGGCGGCGTCCTCGATAATGATCAAGTCATGCTGACGCGCAATCGCCACCAAATGCTCGCGCTGATCGGCACCCATCACCCAGCCCAAGGGGTTGTGCAGGGTCGGCATCGAATAGATCGCCCGTACCGATCGGCTCCGGCAGAGTTTCTCCAGGGCCGGCAAATCAGGCCCATTGTCGGTGACCGGAATGGGCAAGACTTCGAGGTGCAGGGTTTCGGCCAGTGTCTTGAATCCGGGATAGGTCAATGCATCGGCCGCAATCACATCGCCGGGTTTGAGCAACGCCATCATCGTTACCGCCAGGCCATGCTGGGCGCCGCTGACGATCAACACCTGCTCGGCCAGTACGTTCAACCCACGCTCCACCAGATGCCGCGCCACCGAGGCCCGCTCGTGCAAACGCCCGGCGTGGGGCTGATAGCGCAGCAGGGATTCGAGATCACCGGACAACGCCAACTGGCGCAAGGCATTGCGCAGCAGGTCCGCCTGGCCCGGCAATGACGGATAGTTGAAGTTGAGGTCAATCATTCCTGCCGCCACCACGGACTGCGAAATGCCCTGGCCGGGCGGCAGCGATGTCTCCCGCACGAAAGTCCCGCGGCCGGTTTCGCCGCTGACCAACCCCATGCCCTCAAGCTCTGCATACACCCGGCTGGCGGTCACCAGCGCCAGTCCGTGTTCGGTGGCCAATTGCCGGTGAGTCGGCAAGCGTGTACCGGGCGGCAAAAGTCCCGAACGGATATCGGCGGCAAAGGCGTCCACCAGGGATTTATAGCGTGATCGCGACATGTCGAGATGTATCCATGACAATTTTTTGATTGTATCGGTAGCCGATCATACGATGGATTCCATGCAATCAAAACAGTGAGCGAACGCCGAATGGAACGGACATCTGACCTGCAAAAACACACCCTGGAAAACGCCACCCGCAGCTGGCTCAATGGCCTGATCGGCGTGGTGATTTTCAGCGGTTCGCTGCCGGCGACACGGGTGGCGGTGCTGGAATTCGATCCGGTTTTCCTGACGGTCGCCCGCGCCACCATCGCTGCGATTCTGGCGTTGTGTTTGCTGTGGTTGTTCAAGGAGAAGCGCCCCGCACGCAATCAACTGTTGCCCCTGGCCATCGTCGCCCTGGGCGTGGTGATCGGTTTTCCCCTGCTGACTGCGCTGGCGCTGCAATACGTAACGTCCGCGCATTCCATCGTCTTCGTCGGCCTGTTGCCGCTGGCAACGGCGGTATTCGGTGTGTTGCGCGGTGGCGAGCGACCACGGCCGGCGTTCTGGATTTTCTCGGTGCTGGGCAGTCTGCTGGTGGTGGGCTTCGCCCTGTCCCAAGGGTTGACCGCCTCACCCGAGGGCGACCTTTTGATGTTGTTGGCGATCCTGGCCTGCGGACTCGGTTATGCCGAAGGCGCAAAGCTGTCCCGCACCCTCGGTGGCTGGCAGGTGATTTGCTGGGCGCTGGTGTTGTCGTTGCCGTTGGTCGCGGTGCTGACCTGGATGCGCATGCCCGCGTCGTTCAGCGGCATCAGCACCCCGGCGTGGTTCAGCCTGGGTTACGTGTCGCTGTTCAGCATGTTGATCGGTTTCGTGTTCTGGTACCGCGGGCTCGCCCAAGGCGGAATCGCGGCTGTCGGGCAACTGCAACTGCTGCAACCGTTCTTTGGCCTGACACTGGCCGCCACCCTGCTGCACGAACAGGTCAGCCTCGGCATGCTGGGCGTTACCGTGGCGGTGATCCTGTGTGTCGCCGGGGCGAAGAAGTTCGCAAGGTAGCCCGTTGTACGGTGGTTTGTGCCCCTGACTGTATGGGTCAAGCCACCACCGAACCGTGATAAAAATACGGTTCTTGCTTCAGGAGCCACCGATGGACATCGCCACTCTCACCCTGTTTCTGCCCGCCTGCTTCGCCCTCAACATGGCGCCGGGCCCGAACAACCTGCTGTCGGTCAGCAACTCGACCCGCTACGGCTACCGCACGGCCTGTGTGGCCGGCATCGGTCGATTGCTTGCATTCGCCGGGATGATCGCTCTCGCCTCGGCAGGCCTGGCGGTCGTGCTGCAAACCTCTGAGCTGTTGTTCTACGCGATCAAGATCCTCGGTGCGGCGTACCTGTTCTACCTCGCCTGGCAACTGTGGCGCGCCGATCCTGGCGTCGAAAACGTGATCAGCACCGCCCCGGTGGGGACACTGGCACTGGCCCGGCAGGAATTCCTGGTGGCGGCCGGCAATCCCAAGGCGATCCTGATTTTCACGGCGTTCCTGCCGCAATTCGTCGATTCGACCCAGGCCATCGCGCCGCAATTCTTCGTGCTGGGCACCTTGTTTCTGATACTGGAATGGATCGCCATCGGCGCCTACGCCTATATGGGTCTGCACATGCGTCGCTGGTTCGCCAAGCCGTCGGGCAAGCGGATCTTCAACCGTTGCTGTGCGGGCCTGTTGTCTGCGGCGGCTTCGGTGTTGCTGATGGCACGCCGCACCTGAGGCGCTTGGTTTAAATGCGGGAGCGACGGTACGACGATTCGACTTGCTCGCGAAGGCGTCGTGTCAGTCACTGCAATAGCGAATGATATGACGCTATCGCGAGCAAGCTCGCTCCCACAGAAGTTCTCGAGCATTCACGCCCCCCTGTGGGAGCGAGCTAGCTCGCGATGAGTCCAGCCCATTCACCACAAGTCCACCTGCCCATCACCCTCTGTTATAGACAATGACACCACCCGCAACCCGGCGATCAGTTGAAACTGCTGGGTGGAGGCCGAGGTGCAACCGGGCGACAAGCAGTTCGATGTCTACCCCGAAGAGTCCATCGCCCGGTGGCATGAGCGGCTCGGCCTGGCTTTCTGAGAATAATTATCAACATTTTTCACGCTGCAGTTCCCCTTTGCGTTTTTCGTTCGGTTAACCCCTCAGAAGCACTTCAACTACCGACCGATTCGACGCAAAGGGATCCCCATGTCGCACCAGCTTGTCGCCCGTTTCCGTTTTGCCTTGTGCCCTCTGGCGCTGGCCCTGCCCGCCGCCCTGCTGAGCCTCGCCGCCCACGCCGCTGAAACCGACACCGAGAGAAAACCGGCCAGGGACGACAGCGTCCTGCAACTGGGCGCGACGACCATTTCCGGCCAGGCGCTGGGCGCCACCACCGAAGGTACGCGTTCCTACACCACCGGCTCGACGTCTTCGGCCACCGGCCTGCCGCTGTCGATCCGCGAAACGCCGCAATCGGTGACGGTCATTACCCGTCAGCAGATGGACGACCGCGGCGTCCAGAGTATCGGCGACGCACTGCGCAACACCCCCGGCATTTCCACGCAGAAGTACGACAGTGACCGCACCGAGTTTTCCGCCCGTGGTTTTGCCATCACCAACTTCCAGTACGACGGCGTCAACATTCCCTATGACGGCGTGTACGGTGAGAACCCGAACAACGGCGACGACGCGTCCAGCCTGGACCGCATCGAAATCGTCAAGGGCGCGACCGGCCTGATGACCGGTTCGGGCGATCCATCCGCCACCGTCAACCTGATCCGCAAGAAACCGACCAAGGAATTCAAGGCGTCGATCAGCGGCACCGTCGGTTCGTGGGACGCCTATCGCGGCGTCGGCGATATTTCCGGCTCGCTGAACGATACCGGCAGCGTACGTGGTCGCTTCGTCGGCGCCTATTCCGACAAGAACTCCTACCAGGACCATTACAGCCAGAAAAAAGACCTGTTCTACGGCATCCTCGAAGCCGACCTGACACCCGACACCCTGCTGACTTTCGGCATCGACAAGTCAAGCACCACCCCGCGAGGCTCGTCCTGGACCGGCAACCCGGTGTACTTCTCGGACGGCGGCCGTACCGACTTCCCCCGTCACTTCAACCCGGGCGCCGACTGGAGCCGACGTGACTTCGACGACATCACCTACTTCGCCTCCCTGGAACAGGCCCTGGCCAACGATTGGAAGTTCAAGGCTAGCGTCGACCAGAAAACCACCGACCACGACACTCGCCTGGCCTCGGCCAGCGGCGGCAACCCGGACCGCGCCACCGGTGAAGGCATGTTCCTGTACTGGGGTCGCTGGGAAGGTCATCGCGTGCAAAACACCGCTGACGTGAACGTCACCGGCCCCTTCTCCCTGGGTGGCCGCGAGCATGAACTGGTGGCCGGTTTCATGGCGTCCCACTCGCGCCAGACCGGTGCGACCTACGACACCAGCGCCTTCGCAATGGTCCCGGGCAGCATTTATGACTGGAATGGCGACTTGCCGGAACAGAACTTCCCGAAAAACGGTAAATACGAGCGCACCCAAAGTCAGAACGGCCTGTACCTGGCCACGCGCCTGCATGCGACTGACGACCTGTCGATCATCCTCGGCAGCCGTCTGAGCACGTTCAAGTACAACGAAGACTATTCGTATTATCCGGGTGCGGGACTCGATGACACCCATGCCAGTTACAAGGAACATGGGGTGGTCACGCCTTACGCTGGTGTGGTCTATGACCTGGACGACACCTACTCGGTGTACGCCAGCTACACCAGCATCTACCAGCCGCAAACCTACAAGGACGCTGCAGGCTCGACCCTGGCGCCGGTCGAAGGCGACAGCTACGAGGCCGGCCTGAAAGCCGCTTACTTCGACGGTCGACTGAACGCCAGCCTGGCCTTCTTCCGCATCGAGCAAGACAACGTCGCCGAGTCGATCGGCACCAACCTGGTCACCAACGAAGGCATCTACAAAGCCGTCGACGGTGCAACCACCAAAGGTGTGGAACTGGAACTGGCCGGTGAAGTGGCCGATGGCTGGAACGTGTCGGCCGGCTACACCTACGCCCGCACCCGTGACGCCGATGAACAGCGCGTCTTCGGCTTCCCGCTGTCCACCAGCAAACCGGAACACGTTGTGCGTACGTTCACCACCTACCGCCTGCCCGGCGCACTGGACAAGGTGACCATCGGCGGCGGCATCAGCTGGCAGAGCGCGTTCTACGGCAAGATCTACAGCCCGACCGTCGGCGACTACACCCGCATCAAGCAAGGCGGATACACCCTCGTCGACCTGATGAGCCGCTACCAGTTCAACGAGAACCTGAGCTTCACCGTCAACGCCAACAACGTCTTCGACAAACGCTACCTGACGGGCCTGGGCAACTTCGACACCACGTACTACGGCGAACCGCGCAACGTGATGCTGACCACGAAGTGGGATTTCTAAGCTGAGCGCCCGGCCAGAAAACTGAAACCTGTCAGTTAAACACCAAAAACCGTGTGCGAGCTTGCTCGCGATAAGGGAGTAACTGTGACATCAATTTTGCATAACACTCCGCCATCGCGAGCAAGCTCGCTCCCACATTGACTCGCAGTGTTCAAAGGAGCGAAATTCACTGTCGATTCTCCGGTGGAGGTCGCCCATGCCGCGATCTATGCTGC
>RCUJ01001223.1_pt1 | contig 14112 bp, 5 predicted proteins | sample 2166321 | NCBI WGS metagenome assembly RCUJ01 (sample SAMN09932808, study PRJNA488358) | compost metagenome | feature: garden; material: soil; isolation source: compost soil in an enriched community after 118 h of incubation | place: Germany: Experimental Botanical Garden Goettingen | collected... | reverse complement strand
CTTATAAGGTAACCCAAAATAAAAAGTATTTGGATTATTCATTGGCCTGGGCCGAAAAAAATCAATGGATGGGCGCCAAATCCAATGACAAATCAGAATGGAAATACAATTACGGTGAGAATGATAAACATGTGCTGTTTGGAGACTGGCAGATTTGTTTTCAAACTTATATTGATTTATACAATTTTACCAGCAAGAATGATCCGCAAAAAATTGCACGTGCCCGCGAAGTTATGGAGTATCAAATGAGTACCGCAGCTAATGACTATTGGTGGTGGGTAGATGGATTATATATGGTAATGCCGGTGATGACAAAGTTGTACAACGTGACTGGTAACGAAATGTATTTAGAGAAATTACATTCTTATTTAACGTATGCCAATGGTATCATGTACGATGATGAAGCAAAACTATATTTTCGTGATGCAAAATATATCTATCCAAAACATAAAAGTGCAAATGGCAAGAAGGATTTTTGGGCGAGGGGAGATGGTTGGATTTTTGCCGGTTATGCCAAAATTATTCAGGATTTGCCAAAAACGGCTAAACACAGAAATGAATACATCAGCCGTTTTAAGGAAATGGCTAAAGCGCTTGCAGCTGCCCAACAAAAAGAAGGGTACTGGACAAGAAGTATTTTGGATCCTGAACATGCACCGGGACCGGAAACCAGCGGTACAGCATTTTTTACCTATGGCTTTATGTGGGGAATTAACAATGGAATTCTAGACAAAAAAACTTATTTGCCAGTAGCAACAAAGTCATGGAATTACTTGACAACATTTGCTCTTCAGGCAGATGGTACAATTGGATATATTCAGCCGATAGGCGAAAAAGCTATTCCGGGACAAGTAGTAGATAAAAATTCTACATCTGATTTTGGTGTAGGTGCTTTTTTATTAGCTGCTGCTGAGGTGTATCGCTATACTAAATAATTTCATTCTTTTTTATTGTGCAAAAGAGGCAGTCATTTTAGACTGCCTCTTTGCATTTATACAAGTTTGGTTTTATTGCTTTTTCGTATCAAATGATATCGTTTTGAGGTAATGAAAGTTCACATAAATACACAATTGTTTTAGAGCATTTTATCGAATCAATTTATAAAGTACGATTATAATTGCGTTTAATTTTTGCTGAATAGTAATGTAGTATAGTATTTTACGAGGTCTTAATTAGTTCTTAAATAATTAAGCATAGTGTATTTTAAATATAGTTTTTTTATCATAATTATAAAAATAACGCAGAATAAATAGAAAAATGCGGATTTACCCCTTTTATAATGTCGTAATTACCCCCTTTTACTTCTTAGTCTTACGTTAGATTTGCATTGCAAACTATATGTTAACGTATTCTTAATAAGTGTTTAAAAAAATTTGAAAAATAAAATTGTAAAAAACACACTTATTTACTTGCTGTAGCAATATTTTGCGAACTTAAACTAATCAATTAACCAAAAAAATTACAACCAACATGACAAACTTTATTAGGAAGATTAAGACTCCTGATTATGCATCTGGATTTGATTTAAAAAAGAAACTTACAATACTTTGCGTATTGGTTTCATTATCTCAGGTACATGCATACACTGGTACTTCTACCAGTACAAAAGGGGCAGAAAAAGTACAGCTACAAACCAGCATAACAGGGCAGGTTAAAGATCACAAGGGGATTCCGCTTCCGGGCGCCTCAGTTGCGATAAAAGGTACAAAAAAAGGAACTGTAACAGATTTTGACGGAAAATTTACGCTCGCAGGAGATGAGAATTCAATATTAGTAGTATCATTTGTTGGTTATGTAACCAAGGAAGTACCTGTAAATGGCAAAACGAATATTATCATAGAATTAGAAGAAAGTGCTGCTTCTTTAGATGAAGTGGTAGTTGTAGGATATGGTAAAATGAAGAAAAAGGATTTAACGGGAGCAATTGTTCAGGTTAAACCGGAAGCTTTAGCCAATCAAAATCCACAGACTGTTCAGGATTTATTGCGTGGTGTTCCTGGTTTAAAAGTTGGCTATTCGGCCGATGCAAAAGGAGGAGGATCTTTGCAGATTCGTGGACAGACTTCTGTTTACAATCCTGATGGTGCCAATCATAATTCACCGCTTATTATTTTAGACGGAATGCAATTCTACGGTGAGCTTTCAGAAATTAATCCTGATGATGTTGGCCAGATAGATGTCTTGAAAGATGCATCTGCAACAGCTGTTTATGGATCTAAAGCAGCAGCAGGGGTTATTGTTATTTCAACAAAAAAAGGAAAAACAGGCAAGCCTATCATTAATGTTACTACAAACACGACGATTGTCAATGAAAGTGCCTATCGAGATGTATATTCTTCAGAGGGGTATATAAAATATCGTGAAGATTGGGAAGTTGCTAAAACGTATGGTCCAAATACAACAACGGGGCAATACGAACCTTATATTGCGGCTCGCGTTGGTCAGGTTGGGTATTTTTCAAACCCTAATCAATTAGATCAGTATGGCATATCTCAGGCGCAATGGTTAGCTTATCAGCCAGCTGCGCAAATACAGGGGAAAAGCCTGAATGAAGTATGGGGACTGCGTTTGGGTATTACAGATGCCTCACTTTTAAAGAATTTTACAGAAGGAAAAACACATAATTGGTACGATAGCACTTTTAGAACAGGAATAAATCACGACAATAATTTAAGTGTTTCCGGAGCAAGTGATAAAGTAAATTATTATATGTCTTTGGGGTATTTAACGTCAGAAGGAGCTATTCAGGGTAATGATTATTCTGCAGTTCGTGCGAATATGAAAGTGGATGCTAAAATTACAAGCTGGCTTGAATTTGGAGCAAACGTTAATTTTCAGGATCGTTCAGATGGAGATATATCTGTTGGTACGGGTACTAATTATTGGGATGCAAATATGTTAAGAAACAGCCCGTTCTCTAACTTTAAAGAGGCGAATGGTGATTTTGCGAGACAACCAATGGGACCAACAATTGGAGGCTATAATTATTACTATGATCGCCAGTATATGGAGCTTGAAAAAGGGTATACGGTATTGAATACCATTTTCAATACAAAGATAACTTTACCTTTAGGTATTACGTATTCATTTAATGCTTCACCGCGTTACGAATTCTTTTACAATCGTTATTTTCAGTCAGCAGGCAATAAAAACTGGAATCCTGTTAACATAGGAGTAGATAGAGGTAATGGTAAAAAATTTACATGGAATTTGAACAATACAATAGCATGGGACCATACATTTAATGAGAAACACCATATCATCGCAACTTTTGTTCAGGAAGCTGAAGATCTTAAAACATGGTCGGATATTGTTTATGCACGTAATATTCAGCCTTCAGATGCCTTAGGTTTTCACAATATTGCTAATGCAACCCTTTTAAATAGTACATTTTCCAGTACAGATACACATCAAACAGCCGATGCATTAATGGCTAGATTATTTTATTCGTTTGATAATCGTTACATGATAACAGGAACTGTACGTCGCGATGGATATTCAGCATTTGGAGCTTCGTACCCTTACGCCACTTTTCCTTCTGTTGCCTTGGGATGGAACTTTAATCAGGAAAGCTGGTTCCATTGGGATCCTTTAAGTACAGGTAAATTACGTTTGTCATGGGGAAAAAACGGAAACAGATCGCTTGCTGATCCATACTTAGCTTTGGCAAACTTGAGTTCAGGTACCGGAGCAACAATGGGATATATCGATGCTTCAGGAAACATTGTTGATATGAAATATTTAGGAATTGATCGTATGGCAAATCCTAATCTTCAATGGGAAAAAACAACTGCAACAAATATTGGTCTTGACCTTGGTTTCTTAAATGACAGAATTACTAGTACAATCGATATTTACAGATCGGTTACTAATGATATGATCATGAGTCAGCGTCTGCCTGATTTTACTGGATTTACATCAATTGCAACCAATCTGGGTGAGGTTGAAAATAAAGGTATTGAAATAAGTCTTACTACTTTAAATATAAAAAATCCAAATTTTGAATGGACTACTATGGTTGCTTTTTCATACAATAAGAACACCATTAATGCATTGTATGGGAATATGGAAGATATTAAGGATGCCAATGGGAATGTTATTGGAACTAAAGAGGCAGATGACAAAACCAATGGATGGTTTATTGGTAAACCTATTTCTCAAATCTGGGATTATAAAATAACAGGAATTTGGCAAAAGGATGAGTGGCAGGAAGCGGCAAAATACGGACAGCGTCCTGGTGACCCAAAAGTTGAAAACAGCTACACTGCTGACGATGTGAACGGAAAACCAACTTATAATGAAAAAGACAGACAATTTTTAGGCCAGACAGCACCGCCAATCAACTGGTCGCTTCGTAATGAATTTAAATATAAAAATTGGAATCTGGCAATTAACATGTATTCCTACATGGGGCACAAATCGCTTGATGGACGTTATATGAATACGTATAATGATGGTAGTTTGTATACAAACAACTACAATCCGTTTGTAAATCCATATTGGACAATTGACAACCCAACTAATGACTGGGCACGTCTTGATGCAAGAGGTCCTGCAGGAGCCGGAACAGCAAAATTATACGATCGTAGTTTTATTCGTTTAGACAATATTTCGTTGGCCTATTCACTTCCTAAAGATCTTATAGATCGTTTACATGTTAGAAATTTCAAAATTTATGCTTCGGTTCAGAACGCAGCAACATGGTCTGCTTCTGGGGAATGGAAATATTATGGAGACCCGGAAACAGGCGGGCTGGCTACACGAATGTTTAATTTAGGATTTAACGTTTCACTTTAAAAATTATTCAACAATGAAAAGATATATAAAAAATAAAATTTTAATACTTGCACCTTTAGTAGTGGCTTCCGCTCTTTTGGTTTCTTGTTCAGAGGATTTTATGGAGCCGGATCCACTTTCGTTTTACGAACCAGAAACTACATTTTCTACAGAATCTGGATTACAGGCAGTTTTAGCAAGTGCCGATAAACAATTGCGTAATAATTATATTCATTATAATGCTGCTGGTAATAGCGTGCCCATCGGTACTGAATACGTTTTTTCTGATATGGCAAAATATGGAAAAACGGATAATAGTAGTACTATCTCTGATTTTGCTAACACTATAGTTCCTACCGGAAGCTTTAAAACAGCAACAAATGATGATTTTTATCTTGGATTTTACTGGGTTGAAGCTTATGCCGGTATTAAACATGCTAATACCATTTTGACATACATTGATAATGTGACAAGTTTAACGGAAGAAGTTAAACGTAAATATATAGGTCAGGCTTATTTTCACAGAGCATACCGTTATCTTAATCTGGTATATCAATTTGGAGATATTCCGTTAATTACAAAAATTTTGGAGGTTCCAAAGCAGAGTTATTATTCTACTAAGAAAGAAGCTATCATTGAAATGATTACGGCAGATATGGAAAAGGCTGTAGAATGGGTACCGGATCAGTCAAAACTACCTTATGTAGGTGTAGTGAACAAAGGTGCATGCCGTCAGTTATTGATTAAGTGTTACCTGGCTTCCGGAAGATTTAAAGATGCAGAAACACAGGCAGATTTACTGATTAATCAATCTGGCTATTCTTTAATGCAGGGTTCTTTTGGAACTTTTGATCCAGGAGGAAATCCAACAACATGGGCAATAAACAGAAATGTAATCTGGGATTTACACAGACCTGAAAATAAGGTTATTGCTGGTAACAGAGAAGCCATATTGGTTATGCCGAATGGTGGAGTACAATCATTTTTACCATTTGCCTCAATGAGAATTTTTGGTCCAAACTGGAATTCGGGTACCCTTACCACTCCTGATGGTAAACAAGCAGCAAATCGTTTTGCCTCAAACAATACTGCTAATTATCAGGCTAAATATGATTATGCAAGAGCATTAGGACGTGGTATTGCAACTATTAGCGCTTCCTATTATTCACAACATCCAATGTGGGTTGTAAACGGAATCGAGGATAAACAGGATCTTAGACATAATAGCGCAGTTGGTAACTGGGTAAATATGGAAGATCTTAAATACAGTGATAAGAGTTCTGCGTTCTACCAACAAAATTTCAGATTAAAAAATGGTACCACTTTTTTGTCAAAAGATACCCTTCGTGAATGGTTTGATTTTCCGTTATATAAAATCTATTTGCATGATGTTGTAAATGAAACTAATCCAAATGCAACTGATTTTCAGGGAGCTAGTACAGGAAGTAAAGCGCATTGGTATTTATATCGTTTAGCTGAAACTTATTTGCTAAGAGCAGAAGCACGTTTTTATCAGGGTAATGTAGGTGGAGCAACTCAGGATGTGAATGTTATCAGAACCAGAGCCGGAGCTTCTCAAATGTACGGGCAGGTAACTATTGGTGATATCTGTGCAGAAAGAGGAAGGGAACTTTATCTGGAAGAATGGAGAAATGCAGAGTTAAAACGTATTTCGCACTGTCTCGCTCTGAGTGGAAAACCAGATGAGTGGGGTCAGACTTACAATAAAACCAATTGGGATAAACAATCAGGAACAGATGCAGCCGGAGGTAGTTATTGGTACCAGCGTATTTCTCATTATACCCTTTACAACAAATATCCAAGTGGAATTGTTGTTCCAAACGGTACTAAGTTTTATACTATGGACAAACGTAATAACTACTGGCCTATTCCAAACAGTGCTATAACGGCTAATATTAAAGGTAAATTAAGTCAGAACTTTGGTTATGATGGTTACGATCCTAACGTTAAGGTTTGGGATAAATGGCAGGATGCTGTTGCAGATGAAAGCCAGATTTAATTAGCTGCACAGTTAAAAAAAATATCTTCATCTGCAGTATTTGAATTGTTTTCTTTTACTGCAGATGAAGATACATTCATAAAGATTTAAAACTTCCAACTTCTTAATTAGTAGTTTTTATAAGTGTGTGTTGATGACTAAGTATTATCCCTGATTTGGTTATAAGGGATAATACTGGTAGTCATTATAATTCGCATGCATAAATTTCGATTCAAAAATATATTGTGATCCTGTGATTTAAAAGAAGAATCAAGGATTTAATAATAAATATAAAATTTCAATAAAATTTTTACAGTAATAAAAAACCAGATGATATTCTTATTTGTGTTTTAAAAGAGAATGCTTTAGCAACTGAAGCAAATAATTGTGACGGTTATTAAAGAGAGTGTTGATCAAAATTTTAAAATAATTTTTAAAACAAAATTTCATATGAAAAAGCTCTACACAATTTTATTTATATGGTTGTCGGTCTTTGTACACCAAATTTTTGCACAAGCTCCTAATTTGCCTGTCAAAGTTAATTTGGCTACAACATTGAGTACTTCTAAGACTTTTACTAACGGTACGAATCCAGATATTATATCTTTTCCTTTAAGCAGTCAGACTGAATTTACTTTAGAAGTAAAAGCCAAAGTTAATGCTGCTGTAGGCAGAGGATTAGATGTTGAGGTTAAGAATACAATTGGCCTCGGATTTAGAACATCTTTAGATAAAACTACTTTTAATAATACCACAATCTTATCAATACCGGATAATTTAAGTACTTCCGTAGATAATGCCCAGGAACAAACTTACAGGTATGCAATCAAAGATGGCGTTGCCAATATTTATCAGGATGGAAATTATTTAACCTCTAAAACGCTTGATTTTTTAAATGAGAATTCAGGAACAACAATCGCATATGGTACTGATAATCTATTAGGAAGATGGGCTGGCGTTGCAGGAAATAATGCTGGCAAACCTAACGATTATGGCTGGGCGAATACGGCTGCAAGTCTTCCCTGGAATACAGCAAATTCAACCAGCGGTGTTCGATATCTGGATGTAACTTCCGGACATACTTTTGAATCGGATAATTCAGTTTACAGCGGAAGAATAATGTACATACGTTGGGATAATGCAAGTTATTCAGCTTCAACATACAGCTATCCGGTTAAGTTGGAACAGGGCTTGCGATATGAATTTTCATGGATTTACGAATACATATCTAATGCTGCTCCCGGCGCGAAAATTAATGTAGCGATTTCATCAGGTGCGGACGGATCAGGTGTTATAACTTCTAAATCATTTACAACTGGTAATGCCAACAAATTAAGAAAAGGAGATTTATCTTTTGTTTCAAATGCTGACGGTATTTATTATTTGACAATCACTGGTGATTACGGACTTATGGCGATTGCCGATTTAAAACTTAAATCTTCAAATTTAATTAATAACTGGGACGGATTTTTTAATGATAATTCAGGAACTCCTGCTGCTTATGGGTGGACTAATGTTACTTCTCCAACCATTTTTAATACAGCAAACAGTACTACCGGAGCACGGTTTATGGATGTAACTTCAGGTCATACATTCGAATCAGATAATTCAGTTTACAGTGGAAGGTTACTGTACATCAGATGGGATAGTACTGCACTTCAAAATTCAGTTTACTCTTTTCCGGTACAGTTAGAAGCTTCAAAAGGCTATCAGTTTTCATGGATATATGAGTATATTTCGAACTTAAGTCCCGGTTCTCAAATGACAGTATCGGTTTCAACAGCTGCAAATGGCGGAGGAACAGTTATGGCATCAAAAAGTTTTGTAACAGGAGCTGCTAATAAATTAAGAAAAGGAGATTTGGCATTTCAATCTCAAAGTGCAGGTACTTATTATATAAACGTAACAGGAGCCAAAGCACTTTTTGGAATAGGGGATTTAAAGGTTCAGGGACAGCAGACAGCAAACATTGTTATTGGTAAAAATTACGCAACTGGCGCTGTAGACATGGCTGTTACTTCAGTTACTTTTGAGAATGTGGCTTACGCACCGGAGAAAATTATTAGTCCTTCACTACTAACCACCACTATTTCAGGCAACACAAATGTAGCAGCCTTTACAAAATCAAAAGTTGTTTTAAATGGATCAGCTTCGTTATATCTAAAAAACGGATACAATCCTTTAATCAATTCGACAGTAAACTTAAGTTCAGCAGATAACCGTTTGTATTTTGAGAATGTTAAACCAAGTGAAGTTATCAGCTCGCAGTTACAATATGTTTCAATAAACGGTGTTCTGGCAAGTAATGGCACAAATGTAAATGTTACAAATTATGGGTCAGGGACGGTAGTCTCGCCGTATGTTGTAGATTATCAGCCGTTACAGGTTTTTACTGAAGAAAATTATGCAGGCTCGTCTCAGCAGTATGTTACCGTAACCCCATTTGATAATTTAGGAGCATTTGATAATGCGATCAAATCCTTTAAATTAAAAAAAGGGTACATGGCAACTTTTGCTACCAGTGCAGACGGATCGGGTTACAGTAGAGTTTATATAGCAGAAAATGAAGATCTTGAAATTTCGGCTTTACCAATTAATTTGAAAGGAACAATTTCATTTGTCAGAACAATGAGATGGCACCAGGTCACTAAAAAAGGACTTGCCGGTGGAAGTACTGAAGCAATCAATTCAACTAATATTACCTGGTATTACAATTGGAACACCGGAATGGATACCACACCAAACGTAGAATATGTACCAATACGCCAAACGCAATACTGGCCGGCATTTGCTCCTGCTTACACTAAAGAAGGCTACACACATCTTTTAGGATTTAATGAACCAGACCGTCCTGATCAGGCAAACATGACAGTTGAGTCAGCAATAAGTTCCTGGCCGGCTCTTTTGAAATCAGGATTAAGAGTAGGTTCTCCTGCAACATCAGATCCTTATAACCCCTGGATGGCTAATTTTATGACACAGGCAGAGGCTAATAATTACAGAGTTGATTATGTGGCACTGCACTGTTACTGGTATAAAACGGCAGCACAATGGAAAAGTGATTTACAATACATATACGACAAATACAAAAGACCAATCTGGATTACAGAATGGAATATTGGTGCAAACTGGACAGCTAATAATTTTCCGGATGCTGTTACTACAATTACTGATGCCAATGCGACGAAACACAAAAATGACCTGGCAGCAATATTAACTGTTCTGGAAAGTGCTGATTATGTAGAGCGTTATTCAATTTACAATTGGGTACAAGATGCCAGAGCAATGTATGTTACCATAAATGATGCGTTTAAAACAAGAAACCCAAACTGGCAGAATTATGTTTGGCTGCAAACAGCACCAGTAATTTCCAGTACAGCAACTGATTATACGGTTTTAACTCCGGCAGGACAATATTACGCCAAAAATGCATCGGCGAAAGCCTATAATTCTGCAAGGGAATACATTCCGTTATGGAAAACAAAAGTAGAAACGTTGAGTTATGCCCTTTCATCAGATTATAAAAATATTACAGTAAAATGGACAGGAACGAATCAGGAGTTAGTAAATAAATATGTTTTGGAAAGAAAGCTAAGTGGCGAAAGCGCATTTTCAGTTTTTTATGAATCCACCAATTATAATATTCTGGAAAAAATCGATCAGGTTCGTACACATGCAGAATACAGAATTAAAGTTGTTGGTAAAGACAATGTTGAGTCAGCTTATTCAGCAATATTGGTTTACGATCAGCCTGCGATTTCTGCGGTTCCAACAAATTTTCAGGGTGAGGCAGTATCAGCATCAGCAATCAATTTAAAATGGACGCCTGTCGCTGGAGCAGAATCTTATAAAATTAAAAGATCTGCAACTGTTAACGGTACTTACGAGATTATATCTGCTTATGTCAAAGACAGCATTTTTGGTGATACAAATTTAGAAGCAAATAAAGATTACTTCTATAAAATTGCATCAGAAAATGCGGGAGGCGAAAGTCAGTATTCCGCGGCCTTACAAGTAAAAACATTGACAACTTCAGGTTCTTTAACCGCTAAAAGTGCAAATACATTAGCCTTAAATACATTGGAAGAGGAATCTTTTGAAACTATCAGTGCGTTTCCAAATCCTACGACAGGTCAGTTCGATATTGTTTTACCAGTAAATGAAGATTTAGTTACAGTTGTAATTTATGCAGCTGACGGGAAAGTGATTTCAACATCAAAATATAGAAGTGAAAATGGTAAAATTCATTTGAATATTGAAAATCAGCCACCGGGAATTTATCTGATAAAGATTCCATCGCATCCCGATATAACGTTCCGAATTATTAAAAAATAATGCATTGCATACAAGTAAAGTTAGGTTTTAATTAGTGTAGAAATGATGAGGGATCTTTCGGGATCCCTTATTATAATAGAAACTTCCTGAGATTATTTAGGATTAAAAAATAAATTTAAAATGAGATTTATTGGTAAGTTTTTGGTGTTAGGAGTTGTCCTGATACTACTTTTTAGTTTTGTAAAGTTCAAGCAAAAACCTTCATTTTCTGAAGATTATAAGTTAGTCTGGACTGACGAATTTAATACAAATGGTCGTCCGGATGAAAAGAATTGGAATTACGAAACGGGGTTTGTGAGAAATCAGGAAAATCAATGGTATCAAAAAGAAAATGTTACCTGCAAAGATGGTTTTTTGATTATCGAAGCCAGAAACGAAAAAAGAGCCAATCCAGATTTTATATCTAAAACCCATAAAGACTGGGCAAAAAACAGAGATTCTATAAAAGTTACCTCTTCTTGTTTAATTACCCGTGGAAAACATTCCTGGCAATATGGCCGCTTTGAAATGCGTGCTAAAATTCCCGTTGGAAAAGGAATGTGGCCAGCCTTTTGGACATTGGGTGTAAAAGGAAACTGGCCTGCCAATGGCGAAATTGATATTATGGAATATTATACGGGGAAAATATTAGCCAATGCAGCCTGGAAATCAAATGAACCACAGACCGCATGGGATAGTAAAACAGTTATGCTGAGTGAATTTAAAGATAATTCCTGGGCCGACAAATTTCACATCTGGAGAATGGATTGGGATGCACAGTGGATTAAATTATATGTTGATGATCAACTTCTAAACGAAATTAATGTGGAAGATACAATTCGGGATAAAAATCAAAAGATAATTCCGTTTCAGCAGCCTCATTATTTATTGGTGAATCTGGCTGTCGGAGGAATAAATGGAGGAGAATTCACTACAGCCGATCTTCCATCAAAATACATAATCGATTATATCAGGGTTTATCAAAAAAAATAAGTAAAAATGAAATTAAGATATTCAATAATTATAAGTTTTGTATGTTCTTTTGTTTTCTCGCAAAACAATTATTTTGCTCCGGGAAAACAGTGGAAAGATACAGATGGAGTGCATATTAATGCCCATGGGGGCGGTATTGTTTTTGCTGATGGGACTTATTATTGGTATGGAGAATACAAGACTTCGGGCCGCAAAGGAAATACATCTTTAGAAGGTATCAGTTGTTACACCTCAAAAGATTTATACAATTGGAAAAATGAAGGTATTGTATTAAAAGTGGAACAAGATCCTAATTCCGAAATAACAAAAGGCTGTGTAATAGAGCGTCCAAAAGTTGTTTTTAATAAAAAAACGGGTAAATATATTATGTGGTTTCATTTGGAACTTAAAGGGCAAGGCTATAATGCTGCGAGAGCAGCTGTTGCGGTAAGTGATTTTCCAAAAGGCCCTTTTAAATTTAAAAAATCGTACCGCCCTAATAAAGGAGTCTGGCCAATAGATTTTAAAGAGGATTTTAAAACAGCTTCAACGAATGAGGCTGCTTTGAAATCCTGGAGCCCTGAATGGCTTACAGCAGTAAAAAACGGAATGTTGGTTCGTAAAGATTTTGATAAAGGACAAATGTCGAGGGATATGACTGTATATATTGATGATGATGCTAAGGGGTATCTTATTTGCTCTTCGGAAGAAAATTTGACACTTCATATTTCAGAACTTACAGACGACTATTTAGATTTTACTGAAAAATGGACAAGAGTTGCGCCGGCAGGTCATAATGAAGCTCCTGCAGTTTTTAAAAAAGATGGGGTTTATTATATGATAACTTCTGGCTGTACCGGTTGGGATCCTAATGCGGCACGTTCGTTTAAATCGAATTCTATTTGGGGACCATGGCAGGCTTTAGAAAATCCGTGTGTGGGTAAAGATGCAGAACTTACATTTCATTCGCAAAGCACTTATATTCTTCCCGTTCAGGAAAAAAAAGATCAGTTTATCTTTATGGCGGACAGATGGAAGCCTGATAATCCTATTGATGGCAGTTATGTCTGGTTGCCGATAACAATTAGAGACGGAAAACCAATTTTAAAATGGCTTGAAGAATGGAATCTAACTTCTTTTGAAAAATAATGAGCTAATATAACAGGTGTTTATTTTACATTTATTAATTAAAATCTTTACATTAGAAGCATAATAAATTAAGTGTGAAAGATTTGCAACTTGTTAATTTCAAAAAAGTATATCCAATGATTAAAAAGATAAAATTTATAAAAACTGTAATCTTAATTCATTTATTAATAATTGTTTGCGTTTCAAAAAGTACAGGACAAAATTTAGATAGTGAACGAAAACAACGTTTTAATTTTGATTGGAGATTTTCTTTAGGAGATTCCCCTGATTATAGTTTAGTAGATTTTGATGATAGCAATTGGAGAAAATTGAATTTACCCCATGATTGGAGTATTGAAGGAAAATCAGAAAAAGAAAATGTAAGTGGAGGAGACGGCGGTTTTTATCCAATGGGAACAGGCTGGTATCGAAAAATATTTTCAGTTCCTTCTGAATGGAAAGATCAAAAGATTGCTATTTATTTTGAAGGAGTTTATATGAATGCTGAGGTATTTGTCAATGGGAAATCAGTAGGTGTACAACCGTATGGGTATACTTCTTTTGAGTATGATCTAACGTCTTATTTAAAATTCGGACAGAAAAATGTAATAGCTGTTAAGGTTGATAACTCTCAACAAAAAAATTGCAGATGGTACAGCGGTTCAGGTATTTACAGGAATGTGTGGCTAACAGTAAAAAATCCGGTTCATATTAAAAATTGGGGTGTTGCCGTTACTACTTTGGAGGTAAAAAAGAGCAAAGCTGCGATTCAGGTTAAAACTATAATTAAAAATGAAAGTGCGGCTCTGCAAAATTTATTGCTTTCAACTGTTATTGCTGATAAAAAAGGAAAAGATACGGGAAATTCGACAAGTAAAATAGAATTACAGCCAAACGAAGAAAAAGAAGTAATTCAAACTATA
>RCUJ01001222.1_pt1 | contig 14124 bp, 4 predicted proteins | sample 2166321 | NCBI WGS metagenome assembly RCUJ01 (sample SAMN09932808, study PRJNA488358) | compost metagenome | feature: garden; material: soil; isolation source: compost soil in an enriched community after 118 h of incubation | place: Germany: Experimental Botanical Garden Goettingen | collected... | reverse complement strand
ATACTTCCATTGGAACCAATCGGGTCCCAGGTACTGCCGAATCCATCACTCGTTTCCGAGGATTGAGTAAAGATATCCACGCTGCCGTCACGGGCCGGGTACGTAACATCCAGGATAATATCTTTAAACGAAGTCACATGTCCCATGTTCAACGCAGCAGAAACGTATTCACTGGTATTAGCCAGATTCCCAAGCGTCATCGTATACGTCGTATCTTGGCGCCCGCGCGTGAGCCGGGCCTGATACCGGAGGTACCGATGTTTTGCCGAAGCTACTGTCCCTGAGATAGTGCCGTCAGGATTCTGTGTCAGCAGAGACAACGGCATTAGTGGCTCAGCCGTCCCGTCCCATGGACCTACCGGGTCCCCGGAAGTAACGGTGAAGATTTCAATGGCCTCTCCAGTGTAGCCAGTCATCGTAGGGAGATAGGTGACTTTACCCAATGAGTCGATATTGTGGCCGACATCAAAAAGAGGAGATAGCCAACTGGATTGTCCTAACTCTGTGTTTTCTATTTGAACTTCTCCGTTTTGTGACTTAGCATTCACGAATGTACCAGCATTGAAGTCGGCATCTGTATCCTGCGCCTGCTCGAATAGTGTTTTCACATTTTCCGTGCCGCTCGTCAGAACCAGTCGATACTTGATGCGATTCGACAACGGAGACTTAATAGACTGGCCATTCGTTTCAAGCTGCCAAGGACTCCACGTTGCACCATCATAGGTACTGGTTTCCACGGTTACTTTCGACCCGTGTGGCTCGACAGAAGTCCACTTGATTTCATCCAGGGCCTCAACCTGACCCTTGCTCAGCTCAATTTCAGAAGACGTCATATCCCCGGAGTCTACGTACTGATTACCGGATTGTGCCAGGATAACATTACCTGGCTGCGTATCAAGGTCAATCAGGTTTAGCGTGCCTGTGTAGTCCGCCCGGTTCGTAAACTTCCATGAATACGTGGAGGCATTTATTGTCCGCTCGCAGAGTACCTTAATAGCATACGGGAATTCAATAAGCTGCGCGCCCTCAGTTACACGGTATTCGCCTTTGACTTTCGAATCTGCGTAAAGGAAGTGTTCCTTCTGATTAAAATAATAGTAACCATTATGAACAAGCGGATTCCATGCCGCCTGTGTCGGATTGATAAGGCGAGCTTCAAGGTTCAGGTCGATAAACATCGCGTCCGGCGGCCAGTTCGTTTCGTAAAGCAGGGCACGGACATCGACGTTTGGATTTCGACTGGTAACAATCAGCTTCCACTCCGAGATGGACTTATCCTTGAGAAGCGGGTCTTTGTACGGCGAGAGAAATTTATCCTTGATGCTCAGCGTGATATTCTCAACGACTTCATACACCGTCTCGCCACGCACCTTCGGCCCATACCAAACTTGACGGACATCTCTGGGCCCCTGAACAACAGAAGAGAAAATGACAGCATCATTCGGCCGGGTCGTAGCGTTACCGACGCCGTTTTGAATGATGTATTCGACCGCGCCGGAGATATCATCCAATTCCACGTACCACGTTTGGATAGTGACGTTACTCGGTGCCGGCACCTCAATAGGAGCGACAAGCGATTTTTTACCGAAGGCATTCGCTGTGGTGAAAGGCTCAACGCCATTAACCGTGCCGTCATACCAGATAGAGTAGTTTACCCACGGCTGTGGACCGGAGACTGTCGACTCGGTACCCTCTGCTTTAAATCTGAATTTAAACGACTGCCGGGTGAACGCCTGGACCGTCGTGTATTCATATCCTTTAAGCTGGATGTCGTACGAAAACCGTTCACGCATTATGCCGCCGCGGCTGATACGGACTTTCAAGTCAAGCTGGTCGCCAATTCCTGAATGGAACGCCTCGATGCGTTCGGCCGGCTCTTGTTCGGACGGTTTGAAGTAAATGGTGTCCGGGTCCCAGGGCGCCTCCGGTTCACTGATGTCCCCGGGAATCGGTTCGCTCATGGTCGTGGCATATGCGTAATTGGACCGGGTGCTTTCGCCATTTTCATTGAAGGCCTTCACATATCGTGCATAGCTGGTGGCCTCTTCGAGATTGTCTTCGAGGAACTCCAGGATACCGACAGGAGTCTCGTATAGAATCTCACCATTTAGGTCATAGACCCGGTACTGCACCTCTTGTACATCTCCAGCTTCCCACGTCCATGCAATGACGTTCTTGCTAATAACCTCGCCTGTCATATTCAGCGGGGCGGCCGGAACCGGTCCGGTAGGTATAGCTATGGAGTCTGTAAATGCCACAGCGAAGCCTGACGGGCTGGAGGCCCCGGCAATGTTATAAGCTACAACATAGCGGCGATACATCGTGTCTTCGGCCAGGCCGGTCTCGATGAACTTATTACCGTTGGTTACATAGAGCTGATTCCCATTTTCATTATAGACTCGGTATTCATTTGCACGATTGGCGCTGTTCCAATACCAAGTGATTTGGTCGACGCCATTAGTGATACCCCGGACGTTCTCCGGCGTATTTGGAGAGATAAGCTGGGCAGAGCTTTCGGTCCGGGCTGTAGCCTGAATGCTTGCGCTTGTACCGAAGGCGTTATAGGCCCGCACCTTCCGGGTATACGTTGTATCCTGCTGCAGCCCTTCTTCCAGCCAGGTTGCTACGTCTTTGCTCGTGACAGCAATCACTTCATCCAGCTCATTCAGGATTTCGAATCCGTCTTCGAAGCGAGCTACGTCCGTCCACGACCAGCGGATATCCGTAAGGCCAGGTGTCCCGAAGAATCCGGCTGGCGCCTGTGGTGGATTTTCGTCATAACGCATATAGGCCTTCACTAAAGAGGCCCCATCAGGCGTTACCTTACTTGGCGTCCCGCCGGAGAAGTAGATGTCGACCGCCGGCTCCCCGGTTGCAATGATGTACCGGTCTACCCGCTCGCTGTTTGCTACAAAGGAGTTTGCTGCTAGGTATGTATCTATGTCAGGTTTGACAAGGTCATAAATGGGACCACTCAGTGTTTTGCCTGTCGCATAGTCATAGCTATCAATCGTGACTTCCGCAGCTACATCTTTGCTCAGCGTGAAGCTTTGTTCTTGTCTTTGCGCAAAGCGCGTCCAGGTACAAAGCTGACTGGTGGCTATCGGGCCATAGGCGCCGGCCAGGTACGGGTTATCTGTGTCTGTGGCCCGCAGAGCTTCTACACCATCAATCCGTACAACGAAGTTTGCGCCAACTGCTTCAATTTCAAAAGCATATTTCTGGCCGCCCACCCAATTGCCCTTGGCAGAGGTTTGCGCCAGCAGCTTGAAGTCATTGCCTTCTGCTTTGTATAGGCGAAGGGTATTCGGCTTCCAGTTATATTCCCCGCCGCCGTCCCAGCTTACAAAGTAAAAGTGGAAGTTGTCGGTATATCGGAAGTGGATACCGAAGCTGTCGTCATCACCTACGGCTGGAATAACTTCAGTGAAGAATGTGTAATTCGTTGCATTCAGCATGGCCGGGTCATAGCGGCCGGAGATTCCGTTCTGATTACTCGTAATGCGCAAATACCCCGTAGACGGGTCTACAATCCACAGGCCGCGGTCATCGGGGTTCTTGTGGAATACATTCCACGTATTATGAATATCCTGACCGGTGACGGCAATCTCTTTCATTGCCTTTGCTTCGGTCTGGAGACTATATGTAAACTGTTTGGCCAAGGGTTATCCCTCCTAGACTTTATAGGTTTTCCAGCCCGCAAAACCGGCATCATAGAAGGTCGGGATGGCACCCTCGCCGCTCATTTCTCGCGTAGCGATGTCCCAGTATCCGACGCCCCAAACAAACTTACCCCAGTTCATTGGAACCTTGTCGTTAATAATATCTACGTAATATTGTAGCACGGCTGTCGCGTGACCGTCCATGTCGAAAAGCTTGTCCTGAAAGGCCGCATCAGTCTTGTCATGGAGCTGGTGCATGGTCAACCCCGCGATATAAGTAACGGTCTGTTCTACACCCTCATAAGCCAATCGGCCATTCAGCACAATCCGGCCACTCTCATCGGTAGAGATATAAAGCGGGTCCGCTGGCTGCCCATCAACCTCGATAGAGTCCATCTTCACACGCGCGTCCGAGATGATAAGGTCCACGCCGCCATCTTGCCAGGTTATCTGCTTACTCAGTCCCAGCTCCCGGGCAATCCCGTTGTAAAGTCCACGCTCTGCAGCATTCGCTGGATGCCTGAATACATCAAGCAGCCGGCGCTTGTAGTCCCGGTTGGTCTCGCCATACAGCCGCGGCGTATCCAGGACAAGCCCGAATTCATCGAAGAAGTTCCAGACATGATGCAAGTTTAGCTTCAGGGTTTCTCTCAGCAGCTCCCGGCGGTTACTGTCAAGCACAACCATCGTAATACGGCCCTCTTGATATTCCCCAGCCTTGTCGTAAGGCTTGCGTACATAAACCAGGTTGCGGACATAATCAATGTAATACGGGTTGTCATAGAATATACCGTTGTGATTAAGCTTATCCGTCGCCAGGCTGGTCAGGAACTTCTCCAGGGATGGAGCCTGCTGTAAGTCATACATGTCAGAGTGGAACTCGATAATCATGTTCTGATTCGTCCCTGCCGGCAGGCTGGTCTTATACACGATATCGACTTGGTCGAGGTCGGCCGTCGGAAGGAATTGGTTTTGATACGCATAATCGAGAATCTCTTGAATGTCATCCAGTGATAATCCCATGACATTAAGGAACTGCGCGCCAATCGAATTCTTATCCCGGCGCATTTTGAACCAGGTAGGTAGCTTACTTTGAATCTTCGTTAGGTATGCCGACATTTTCAAGCTCATGAATATCCTCCTTACGAAGAAAGCGGGCCGAAGCCCGCCTCTCTTTAATAGTTGATTTTGTACGTTCCGTCTTCCAGCAGCTTTACCTTTATTTTAACATTCATGAGCTCGGCTGTATATGAAATCCCTTCAAGCACCTCATCCCATGTGCCCTGCATATCGAGCAGCATAGCGAGTTCGTCCGTCTCTCCAGCGTCTACCAAGCAGTAGGCAAAGCGTACAGTGTAAGGATTTGCTGTAAGGAGTCCTTCCCATACTGCAGCCGTAAGCGTAGAAAGTTGAGCCGGTGTAATGCCGTCCGCCGCCGCTGCAGTCGGCGTAGCAGCTATAGGAATCCACTGGCCATTTTTATATGTCACCCACGCATTTCCTCCGTCGATGCTAATGATAAGTTTCACGTCACCGGTGCTGGCCAGCGTTACCTGATTAACTGCCCGGATGGTATTGAAGTTCATGTCACCAATTGGAAGTACAAGTTGATTAAACGGCACGGTGTTTGCTCGCATAGTCTTCTCTGCCAAATCAGTGCCCTTGTATCGCATAAGGACTTTTACTGTCGTTGCGAGTTCTTTCCAGCGAGCGTCCGGGATTATTCGGATGTCATTGATACCCAGCTCGAACATCTCATCCGTGGCGGGCCCGGGTCCAAGAAGGGACCAACCCAAGGCCGTGTAGGTTTTGATACCATCCGGGTCTTCTATCAAGATGTTTCTATCAGAAAGCAGCGTCACAATAGAAATGGCAAATGTACCTGCTCCACCGATACCGCCATCACCAGACTCCGCTCCGCGTGTCCCTACTCCGGCCGCGCCTCCACTTACCTGAATAGTGCCTACTTTTGTGGCAGTCTTTGGCGTTGCAATCTCAACGTGACCACCACCGGAACCGCCACCACCAGCCCGGTATCCGTTACCACCGGCCGTCCCATTCGCAGAGATGACTCCATTATTGACAAGGTCTTTTGAATAAATAATGAGGAGACCGCCCGTACCATTGCCACCAGGCATCCCATCACTTCGGTTCCCATTATCTCCAGCACCGCCCGGATTGCCCGCACCGCCGCCGGCACTGTGAGAATATGCGGAAATGGTGCGCCCGATACCACCGGCTCCACCGTTTGCCGCGCCCGCTCCGCCAACATAGGTATTACTGCCGCCACCGCCGGCGCCACCGGAATAAGACGTTGCTGCTGCCCCCGTACCACTGGCAGCATTCCGCCCGGCGCCCGGCGCCCCGCCTCCAAGTTGTCGCCCGGTTCCTGCAAAACCGGGAAGGGCCCAAGTATGCGCCGCGGTTTCGGCACCTTGGCTATTCTGAGCCCGCCCAGCCGCTCCGGCTGCAGGGATAAAGCAAAGCTGGCTATCAGTGTCTCTAAACATATATACGTTTTGCCCAGCAGCATTAGCTCCGCGGGCAGTCATCGTAATCGTACCGTTATTAGTTAACGTTTCACCTACGTAGATAAGCATGCCCTTTTTGCGTGTCAGTGGAGTGATGAATGTTCCTGAAGGCACCTCAAGATTTCGATGAAACTTTAGAACCAGCATGCGTTGGTCTGCCACCATGTCTCCATAAGTATTGTTGTAGAAGTTCATCTCGCCAATACAAACATACTGGGAGTCTCCATTGTTCGAAGTAATATTGATGCGGTAAATCTTATATTCCTTCGTATTCTTGAAGGCAAAGGTTTTATAGCCATAGTTTACCCAACCCGTAATATTCGTTTGAGTATCAAGGGTATCCCACGTTACGCCGTCATTCGAAGCCATGATGGTCCAGGTTCTTGGGCTGCGGTTTGGAGCGGTTACCTGTCCGGTCAAGCTATATGCCGTTATCCGTCTCGGTTCCGGGAATTCATATTCCAGCCATCCCGTGATATTATTTATGTTTGTTGCCCAGCAGACACCGTTTGCCGGAACATCTCTATTAAAGGCCCTAAAAGGTTCATAGCCCGAAAGAAATGTACTGGACCGCGCTACCCCGGAAGGAGTCGTATTAGATGTCATAAGGGGAACGACAGTATTATTGGATTCCAAACTGGCTGTGTAGTCGGTGTAATAATTGATGAACTCGACATCAATATTAACGGTCTGCCCGCTGGCTGTCGTTTGTAGCGTATGGTAGCCATCGGGGATGTTCTCCCCGATGTACTCCAGCAAAGTCTCTTTGCCCACATAAGTTGCCATTCATAACACCTCGATTAGTAATTGATTTTGTACGTGCCGTTTGCAGAGAGCTTAACTGAAATTGTTCGGCTGTTAGGATAATCCATATCCCATTCCGTTCCATACACGCCTCTACGCCACGTACCTTTCAAATCTACGGTGATGGTAAGGGTGTCTGTTTCCGCCCGGTCGGCTACTGTGTCTTTATAAAGAATATACGCGAAGCGCATTTTCGTGACTTCATCGAATCCCGTGAAATGCTCCTGGCGCAAGGCCTGAACTTCTTCCACGGTCATCGCTGTTTGGAGTAGCCCCGGTACGTTGTTCATATCTACTGGCTGCCAAGCACCGCTCTTAAAGCTCCACCAGGTCGCGCTACTATCAACGCTCAGGACCATGTATACTTTGCCGGCCCCGCTCCTTACATTTGCAAGCGAGATACGTTCAATAACCATTTCACTGATGTCAATGTCATCATTACCAATGACAAGTTGAGGGGGAGGTGCCGCCAGTAGTCGGATACCGTTTTTAAACTGGAGGCCTGGCTTCGGTTTAACATAAAGCTGCGCTGCGCCTGTTAGGCTATTAATGCTTGTGATTGCTGCTGCCGCGCCCATATTAAAGCCCTGCGCAAACATGGCATCCGTGACTTGGCCAGTCCCAATCGTTATCCATTTACCCACAGAATTCTCTACGACATGCGTCTTGATGTCTTCGCCTTCCTTGAGTAGAGCCAGGTATTCTGCCGAAGAATTGATATACTCTTCTGACCCCACTTCAACCGCATCGAAGTAGAAAGTCTTGGTAGATACCGTCTCAATAATAACTTCATGAACGCCGGCCGTAAAATCCAACTTCTCAAATATAATGGCCTGCTCACGGATAGAAGGAACGCTCATGTTATGAGAGAGGATATAGTCAACACCATCAATGGTCATCTTCGCATCGTTAGCTGCTGTGGCCAGGTAGGTCGAATAAGAAATCAACCGCAGCTTGGCTCCAGTAAAAGTAAACCGCAGCTTGCTACCAGGAGTTGAAGTGTACTTACGGGCACCTCCGTTCGCGGCAGCTACAGTTTGGACTAGCCATACATCTACATTTTCATTGTCGAAATCGAAACCCTGCATAAGCTCGTCGTATCGCTTCCACCCCGTCTCAGCTACTGCGTATTGAGAGCCCAACATCGGAAGAAGCTGCCCACCTGGCGCGATATCCAGTGCGTCATAATAGAGGTATCCCGCTTCTGTTTTCGAGATGCGAACGTCATATACGCCTTCGGGTAGGTTCACTACCTCCCAAGTGATAGCCATATTACTAGCAACACCTGATGCTTTTGCATAAAATAGCTGCTCAGGTCCACCGTTAATACTCACCTTCAGGTTCGATTGAACACCACGAATACCAATCAATCGCGCTCCAGTGCCGCGGAAACGGAATGTAATGTAGTCATTAAGCTGTGCAGCAGTATCACTTGAGCGATAGGTACTACCCGAATAAGTCCCCGTTATAAGGCTCCAGCTATTCCCCCACATAGTTGCAAGGGTTTCAGTCTCGGCTTGGTACCTCGTCCATCCGGCCTCCGGTATATTCCCGATAACCGAAGCCAGCGTAGGCTTTAGTGTAGCTGCAGCATCAATTTCGATGGCGTCCCACGGAACCTTCTTGCCAGCTACAAGTCCATTTACATGAACGAAATGGTCTCCTTCAGGAAGGTCTGTCTTCTCGAAAACGACCGATTGGTACTGCAGGTAGTTTCTACTGAAGTTTAGCGGATATGACACGCCGTCAATGGTCATCGTGACGCTGTCACTTAATGGCAAGTCTACCGGCATAATAAGCCGCAGCTTAGTGCCGCTAAACTTAAACCAGATGCGCGCATTAGCAGATAGGTTAAAGTAGCAGTTTCCTCCAGAGTTGTTGGCGTCCGAGTCTGGACCCCAGTCACCAACAATACCCATGTAGTTGTCTGTCGCTTCAATGCGTTTCCAACCTGCATCGACCTGAGTGCGCTGCGGCAGCATATCGCTCGTCGTTCCCAGCCACCCGTCTGCGTCAATATCCACGGCATCGAAAGAGGTTCCTATTGCCTGTGCGCACTCCACTTCGACAGTATGTTGACCCCAGGTCAGACCTTGCTGCTCGAACACAATCATCTGTTCATTGAAGCCAATATAAGTAGCCGGTTTTGTCATGTACTGCAATGTAAAAGTTTGCTCCACTCCATCAACTCGAACCTTATTTACTTTGCTATAAGCCGTCGGATGCGTGAAGGTTACGAGGCGGATTTTTGAGCCCGTGAATTGGAACGTGATTTTAGCGCCAACGGCTGTCGCATAGATTCGATTCCCACGGAACCCGGCGGATGCAGCAATAGAAGTCCATGTTCCCGTTCTTTGGAATAGGGGATTAATTTCGTCGTAACGTTTCCAGCCGTGTTCCGGCCTTGGAAGATAAGAACCCGTGCCGGGAATAAATCTACCTGTGCTATCAATATCGAAAGCATCAAGAGTCCAGTTAACGCCCGTTGCTGTTGCAGCCGGATAAATTTTAACAGTATGCTCACCAAGTGAGAGGTCTGCTTTCTCGTAAACCATACACATATTTACATTCGTTCCGGCTTCAGTGTAATGCTCCTCAGTGCCATCAATATTAACGATGAGGTCATTTACTCGAGCTGGGTCTCTGTTGCCAATTATACGCAGCTTTGTGCCATAAAACTTGAACGTTACATAATCCGTTTTGCTGTTCGAAACGAAGAGTGCGCCGCCGTAATAGCTACCGCTGGTAGCCTCGTACCAGTTTGTCCCTACATATCCGAAGAAGCCCCAATCATTATTCCCACGCTGCCAGCCCGCTTCCGGTGTTGCCAGTGCTTGTCCGACTACTGCCATTTTCCCACCTCATTAAAAGCTGGGCCCCGTAGGGCCCTCGCTTAATAGTTAATTTTAAAGTTGCCATTTTGTTTGAGCGTCACTTGTAGCGTACGATTACCCGTGTATCGGTATGTTCGGTCCGTGCCCGGGATGGCTTTCTTCCAGTAACCGTCGAGCGCAATCTTTACAGCGAACATGTCGGTTCCCGCATCATGACCTGCCTTGTCGACTTCCATCGCATAAGCAATTCGGAGCTTCTCTCTTCCCGCCCGCAGCGCTTCCCATGCTGTGCCTGAGATACCAGATAGTACACTGAAGGAAATGCCACTGGCCAGCAGGTCGGCAGTCGATAGAGTAATAGGAACGAAGCTTGTGCCAGAATAACCGTACCAGGTTGTTCCGCTATCAAAGCTGACGGCCGCCCGGACCTTGCCGGAGGTTTCTGTTCCGCTCATCTGCATGTTCGTTACGCTTACGATGTCAGCGAGGTTAATGTCTCCGGTTGGTACGATAAGCTGAGCATGCGGCACGGCATTGTTGCGAAGGGCAGTCGGCACGATATCACGGCGAACAACCAGCTTTGGTGCGCTAAGCTGTCGAAGCATATCGTCTGTGATTTCCTCAAGAGATAGGAATCCACCATCTGAGAACATTTGACCTGTTACCGGCGCTTCCCCGACCTTAGTCCATGTATGATTCTCTGGATTTGGGCGGAAGAATTCATTACCATCCTGAATCAGATAGGCTCCATAGTCTTTATCTAGGATGAATATCGGACGATAAGCTCTCGCAGCGGTAACGCTCAATACGCTATTTCCTGCTGCCGCGGCACCCGTTGTAGTTCCTCGGACCACTTTATTTGCCGATGTTGCTGACGGCGTCGTAGAAGTCCAGGTCCACATAGAAGTATTGCCGTTCCATACATCGTTATCACCAGCGGCAATCTTTCCATTCAGGTCGCTTAGAACGATATACTTATCCCATTCGTTATCCAGGTCAGCAGCCACTGTGCCGCCTGTCATTAGGCGTGCATAGAACGAAGTCGGCTTGGCAGGTCCCATCATATCAAGCTCACAAAACCGTGCATAGGCTCCGCCGCCGTTGGCGGTAATCCGTATGCGGTACATCTTGTAAGCCGTAGTATTAGAGAAGTCATACGTGCGTGTTTCACCAACACCAAAGTTTGACTGCCCAGTTTTCGTGTCAAGCGGCGTATACGAAACTCCGTCCTGGGAACCCTCGAAGACCCATCCGTTGGGGCTATCCGTACTCATATAGCTATCTCCGCCAGTAATCCGATAGCGAGTGATAACCGTCGGGACGGGGAATTCATAACCCAAGAATGCATTCCGCCATGCTCCTGACGCCATAAGCCAGCCGGCACCGGAGACGACCTTGTCGAAGCCCATCCACGCGGGTGTGTATTCATTATATTCGCTACTTGCAAAGGCCCGGCCAGATGGAGAAGTCGTCCCTGTCATTTTCGGAATCTCACTACCTTGAGCTTGAATATTGATGCCCGTCGTAAGCCCGGCGTTCTGCAGGACCAGGTATGAGATACTACTCTGCAGGTCTCGGTCGGGCAGCAACTTCCACTTGCCGTCATGCGTTCGGTCAACCACGATAAAATAGAAGTCTCCATTCGGCACGACAGGAGCCGTAGCTGGAAGAAAAGGCATTGTCTCTTCACCGAATCCTGAGAACGCTCCGACAGCGTTGGAGGTTGCATTGTAGTTCGCACGAATCCGGCTGCCGATGCCTGTAAGTTCATTGATACTCAGGACTTCGTCAGGGTGCATAATACGTCCGTACCCATCAACTTCAATCGCGTCAATATCGAAGTACGTCGACTGAGACGGCGGCGGCTCTGCGTCTCCCGGTACATATATCTTTACTCGATGGACGCCTTCAGTAAGGCCGGTCTTCTCGAAGATAAGAGTCTGCGCGCAGCGGCCGAGCATGTTTACTTTGCATCGCGTCTCAACGCCGTCAATATTTACGATGACCGCACTCGCCCGCAGCGCAATCGCCAAAGAGATAATACGGAGCTTCGTTCCATAGAACTTAAATTGCAGCTCAGCATCAGAGGAGTTTGCCGCATAGATACTTGTTCCATAGTATCCTGCCGTTGTAGACGGGTTAGCGGCCCATGTGCCTTTTTTAATAAACATTGGCATGACTACGGCTTCGTCGTAACGTTTCCAGCCCTCTTGTACTGCAGTAAGCGGCCCGCCTACGACGGCCGTTGTTGCGAAAGGCAGCAGCACTTCTGTCGCCTGGAGGTCAACAGCGTCTACCCGCCAGTCATAGGTACCTACTGTTGGAGAAGATGCAGGCGCATAAATCATCACATAATGCTCTTTATCCTCGAGTCCGTCTTGTTGATACAACATACGAGGCTTGAAATTGTCGGCAACGTCCTGCGCGGAGAATACGCCAGATTTTACACCATCGACACTTACGACAATCTCCGAGGAGTGACTCGGGTCTACAGAGCCGATGACACGGAAGGACGTTCCCTTGAACTTGAATCGGAATTCACCTTGAGCGCCCCGGGTTGCTCCGTGCCCATTTGCTCCGCTCTGATATCCTCCCGTCAAGGAGGCCCAGCCTCCGTAATACGATAGGTTTGGATTCGTATTCTCATACCGGACCCATCCCGGGCCGGCTGCCGTTAGGATGGTACCTTGCTTTGTAGGTTCAACAACCAATTGCCCGTTATCATCAATTTCAATAGCATCGAGCGCAACGGCATATAACGTATTGCCAAGGCCAAGCCTAATTTCGACGTTGTGGACGCCATGTTGCAACCCTTGAATATCGGCCATCACCGTATTATTAATGAGTACCGGGTGGAGCTGATTATAGGTTTGCTTAACCTCTCCGTCGATTACAACTTCGACTTCCTGAGCATAAGCCGTTGAAGTCCGCACAGAAATAATACGTAGCTTGGTGCCAAGGAAGGAAAATGTAATAGGCTTATCTCTTGCATCTGCCGCATATAGCAATGACCCACCGGAATAAGCACTAGAGAGAACTGGTGCGTAACCTGGAGCTTCGATTCCAAAAGTATCCTGCTCTATCCGTTTCCATCCGGGCTCGGGAGCCGTTAATATACTACCGGTTTGAGCAACCATGATGCCATCTTCGTCAATATCAATAGCATCAATGTTAATGGTCGCAGCCGTTTCATTCATGATACGAATTGTGTGCCAGCCTAGCGGTAGACCCGTCTTCTCATACATCAGAATAAACGCAACATCTGTTCCATAGCTGCTATAAGCTTCTTTTACGCCGTCTATCTCAACCGTGATATTGGCGCTTCGATTAGTATGCCGGCGGTCTATGATGCGAATCTTCGTGCCATAAAAGCGGTATTCGGCGCCAGCACCGAGGGCAGCCGCAGCAAGAGTGGTACCATTCCAATAGACGTTGGAATCACCCGCGGCAGGCACGATTGTGCCTATCGGTTTTGCTCTTTCAGAGCCATCATATCTGCGCCATGTTGGTTCAGGGGATGGGACAGACATGCCCGCGCCCGGAAGCGCAGCCAGATACCCAGTCGAATCAATGTCAATGGCGTCAAGATTAACCCAGTGTATATCCGGGTTAATGATAACTTCATGGATTCCTTCTGTCAGCCCGAGGCGCTCGAAAGAGAGTATATAACCTGCGCTTTCTACGGTTGCAGCATCAATTGGTACAACATCCCAAGCATGCTCGACACCATCAATCAGAACTTTAGATGTTCTGGAGTATGGTTGTTGTTGAGTGGAGTATGTTAAGATGCGCAGCTTAGTTCCGTAGAATTTGAACCTCACCTGAAGTGAACCGAAATTATATCGGTTGGCACCCCACGTACCGATATATATCGACCCTGTGTACAGCAGCTTGCTGTTATCTTGTTGGATTCTTTGCCAATCAGCTTCTGCTGTTAGAATTTGTTGTCCGATTACTGCCACAGGTTACACCTCCTTGTATTCAAAGACTGGGCGATACCCCGTCAACGTCGCTGTCGTGATATTGGATGTGTTATATCCGAAATCCCAACCTCGTCTTCCTACCCTCGCGGCGGATGCAGAACTCGGCAAAGTTAGCATCGGGGTTTCTTGCACCCATGTCACGGGGTTTACGCCGTCATTAGTATGATGAAAGATATCGTTTGTCGTCTTGCCGGCCTGAATTAACGCTGCCGGGAATCGGTTAAGATACTGGTCCCACTCATTTGTCGCTGGCCAGCCGCCACTGTTCGTATTCGTAGTGCTGGACTTTCCATCGGCCGTTGCATAAGCT
>RCUJ01001221.1_pt1 | contig 14124 bp, 11 predicted proteins | sample 2166321 | NCBI WGS metagenome assembly RCUJ01 (sample SAMN09932808, study PRJNA488358) | compost metagenome | feature: garden; material: soil; isolation source: compost soil in an enriched community after 118 h of incubation | place: Germany: Experimental Botanical Garden Goettingen | collected... | reverse complement strand
GGGGATGCTTGATGGGTTTCGCGCGTTGGGGGGCTGGGTTCTTGGCTTTGGTTTGCCGCGCTCCACCCATCCTACGGGTGTTTTTTTTGCCGGGCTGGTGGCGCGATTGGGGGGGATGCTTGATGGGTTTCGCGCGTTGGGGGGCTGGGTTCTTGGCTTTGGTTTGACGCGCTCCACCCATCCTACGGTGATTTTTTTGCTGGGCTGGTGGCGCGATTCGGGGGGATGCTTGATGGGCAGGCGGTGCGATGTTGATCGTAGGATGGGTGGAGCGCGGGAGACTGTCCGCTAGGGCACGACTGCGTATCGCGCGAAACCCATCAGGCAGCCGTCGTGCTGTAGCTGCCTTGCCTAGAATTCAGCGCTGCTTGATGGGTTCCGCGCGATCTACGGTCGTGTTCTTACCGCGGATCTCCCGCGCTGCACCCATCCTACGAACTGCACAGGGTCATTTGAAAGGCGACGTCGCGGGCGACTTGCTGGGGTTTGAATTCGCCATCCTGGGTGGAAAAGCGTATCCAGATCATGTACTTATTGGCGCTGATCTCGGGAAACAACCCTTGGTCCGGGTCTACCCAGACACGCAGCAATTGGAACTGCTTGCCGCCCAGCATCTGCTGATAGGCGCCCTGCTCGGCCACGATATCGGTCTTGCGGCCGGATTCGCGCAGCAATCGCAAGGCCAGCGTCAGCCCGTCGTATAACGCCAAAAAGGGAGACACCCAGGCCTGCAAGTCCGCGCAGCGGGCGGCTTCGGACTTGTTCTGCCAGGCAAAGTAAGAAGGCATGTCCACTTGCGTGGCGCTGCCCGGCACGGACAGGCGTCCGCGCAAGCTGGTCAGCCATTCGTTTTCGCGCAGAGACTGGCCGGTCTTGCCGGGCGCGGCCAAGGCGCTGGCCACTTTTTCCAATTCGCGCAGCATGCCTTCGAGCGCATCCTGCGCCACGCCGGGGTGATCGCGCAGCCCCATCAGCGCGGAGCGCTGGCGCTCCAGGTCTTGCAGCACGGCGCCTTTCACGTCGGTGCGTTCGCAAGCGTCGAGCAGATCGAAAAGAGAGGTAACGGCCACCTGATGTTGGCGTGAGTCCCCAGCCCGCGAAAAGAAAAACAACCTGTCCAACAGGTATTCCAACCGCAGGTAAGCGCGGATGCGCTCATTGAAGGGATATTCGTAAACAATCACGCTTTTTTACAGGCCCATCAGTAGTCGGCCAAGCGGCCGAGATGTTCAGAGTGCCGGTCAAGCTGGCGCTTACCGGCCCGTTGTCGCCGCCAGCGCGAGCCAGCGGTCATGCAAGATCCTTGCCTGCGCGCGCAACTGCTCTGGTGAAGTGGCGCCGTCGTTGGTGATGACGTCGTCCGCGATGTCCAAGCGAGTTTCCCGCGCAGCCTGTGCCGCCATAATACGCCTGATGGCTGGCTCCGTCAGCCCGCTGCGCGCCTGCACGCGAGCCACTTGCGTGTCGGGGTCGCAATCCACCACGCAGATGCGATCCACGCGCCCGCGCCATCTCGCCAGGGACTCCACCAAAAGCGGCACAACGAACACCAGATACGATCCGGTCGCGGCCGCGGCCTGGCGCCGTGTTTCTTCGGTGATGATGGGGTGCAGCACGGCTTCCAACCGCAGCCGCGCCTCGGGGTCCGAGAAGGCGTGCTCGCGCATCCATTCGCGGTTCAGCGCGCCGTCTGGCGTCAGCGCCTGCGCGCCGAATTCAGCTTCGATGGCGGGCATGGCCGCGCCGCCCGCCGCCGTCAGCGCGCGCGCGATCTCATCCGTATCGACCAGCGTCGCGCCCCATTCCGCCAGCATGTCGGCCACGCGGGACTTGCCCGAACCAATGCCGCCCGTCAGCCCAATCTTGAACATGATGCTTATCCTTTCTTGCCGGACTTTCGTCCTGGTGCACCTAGTGCATTAACTGCCACAAGCCCGCATCGCCGCCCAGCAGCAACATCACGATACCGGCCAGGGCCAGGTAGGGCCCGAAGGGCAAGGGCTGCCCTCGGCTCGCGCGCCCGCTCAGGGTCAGCGCGCCGCCGATCGCCACGCCCACCAGGGACGCCGCCAGCAACAACATGGGCAACGACTCGGCGCCAAACCACGCGCCCAATGCCGCCAGCAGTTTGAAGTCGCCATAGCCCATGCCTTCGCGCCCGGTCAGCAAGCGGAACAGATGAAAGATCAGCCACAGGAAAACATAACCGGCCACGGCGCCGATCACCGCCATGGGCAGCGTGGTGAACGTGCCGAACAGGTTGACCAACAGACCCGCCCACACCAAGGGCTGCGTCAGCACATCCGGCAGCAGCGTGGTTTCAAAATCAATCCAGGCCAAGGCGACCAGCATGGCAGACAGGCCCATGGCGAACAAGGCGACAGGCGTTGCGCCATAGCGCCACGCACAGGCGGCGAATAACGCGCAGGTCAGCAATTCAATCGCGGGGTAACGCCAAGCGATCGTCGCATTGCAGGCGGCGCAACGCCCACGCAGCAGCAGCCAACCCAGCACCGGCAGCCTGCGCCAGCCGCGTACCGGAGCATTGCAGGCCGGGCAATGCGACGCGGGGCGGAACAGGCCATCGGGGCTGTCCGGCCGCGCATGGCCCACCGCATCCAGGCACTGCGCCTGCCATTCGCGTTCCATCATGCGAGGCAGCCGGTAAGTCAGCACGGTAAGCCAGCCACCGACGAACAGCCCGGCCAACGCGGCCAGGCCAATAAACATGCCCAAGGGAATATTGAAGACCTGCCACACCACGTTCATGCCGCCGCCTGACTCACGCGCACGCGCGATTCCGCGCCCGATCTGTCGGCCAGAAGGCAAAAGGCGAAACACCGGCCGTGTCGTTTATTGTTCATAAAGTGCTGGCTACACCCAAGAGTGGCTAAGGGAACGTATCGAATCTTCGCATAAGTGCGTAAAATCGGAGACAGACTCAATTCACGGATAAGCTGCCATGACCGCCCGCGTCGACATCGTTTCCCGATCCCGCAAACTTAGCGTCATGGGGCTGCTGCTGGCCGGAACCGCCCTAGGCGCGGCAGGCTGCGCCCAACAGAAAACCGAAGGCTATTACGACCCCCCGGTTGAAAGCACGGTGACCGATGCCCAATACCAGGGTTCGGGCGCCGGCTACCGCAGCGTCATCCGCGCGCCGTCGCAAGTGCAAATCGCGCTCAAGCCCGATGCCCGCAAGCCGCAGACCCAGGCCGCGCAAGCCTCGGCGGATGCCCCCAGCACCGAAGACGGCCAGGCCGTGCCGGAAGGCGCCAGCAATGCAGGCGGCGGTGCCGCGCCGGCCCCCGCCCCTGCCCCCAATGCCGCGTCGCAAAGCCTGGTGCCGCAGCCGCAAACCTATATGGGCACCCTGCCGTGTTTCTCGCCCGCCATGCAATGCACGGCGCAGCGCGTCACGCTGACGTTGGCGCCCAACGGCCGTTGGCGCGGCCGCACGGCCTACCTTGAAGACGACCCCAAGAAGGGCCCCGCCGTCACCGAGCAAGGCTGCTGGGACGCCACCGACGAACGCCCGCCGCGCGTCATCCTGATGGATGCCAACGGCAACGTCCGTGTTGAATTCCTGGTTGCCGCCAACAATGTGCTGCGTGTGCGTTCCATTGGCGGCCAAACGCCCAACCTGAACTACAACCTGACCCGCCAGCCGGACCTGGATCCGATTGACGAGCTGGCCAAGGCCACGGCACCCAAATGCCCCTGATGCCATGAAGGCAATGCGGCGCCGGGCCGGTTGAATCTGCCCTGCTCCATGACGCAACGCCCATCGGGCCTGACGAACACCACGTTCGTCGGGCCCGGTTCTTTTTGGGCGCAAGCTGGCGGTACATGGGTGCGTCATGACTCGGGCTCGCCGGGTCGAGGGTCAGGGGCCGGGGATTCAGGAATCGAGGGTTCGGGCTCACCGGCGCCGGGTGGGCGGCCGCCATATTCCTGCGAGGGTTCGTGCAGCACGTGGGGCGATGGCAATGGCGACGGCGATGGCGGAACATGCGCGCGGGTGATCAAGGAGCTTTCAGGCAAATCCCCCTGCGCCGCGGCTTCAAGGATGGGAGACGCGCCGGAGCGGCCGTGCGCGCACAGGCGACAAGCCAGTTGCATGGCATTGCGCGCGTCAAGCTTGGCGAAGATGCGGGCGCGATGGGCCTCGGCCGTGCGCAGCGAAATGCCCAGGTCAATGGCGATGACCTTGTTCGGGCGGCCGGCCGCCACATAGCCGACGATTTGCCGTTCGCGGGGCGTCAACGCAGCAAGCGCCGTTTCAAGATCGGGACGGAAAACACGCATGGGGCGACTCGTTTTTGCAATGTAGGATTACAAGAAGTCTGCCCGGCCGCCCAAAACGGCGATAGCTGGCAATTCTGTCAGGGGTCAGGGCGCTTGCCGGGATGCCAGCCCCAACGCGAGCCCCGCCCCCGCCAAGGATCAGGCCTTGTAGGCCAGTTCCAGGTTGTCGATCAGACGGGTCGCGCCCAGCTTGGCGGCCGCCAGCACCACCACGGGTTCGCCGGCCTGCAGGTCGGCGGCGTCAGGGCGGTTCAGGTCACGCTGACGGCGCAAGGCGATGTAATCCACCTTCCAGCCGCGCTGGGTCAGGTGGTTGGCGGCGTCGCGCTCAAGAGCCAGAGCATCGCGCTCGCCTTGGGCCAGGCGCTGCCCCATGTTCTGCAGGGCGGCATACAGCGCGGGCGCCTCGGCGCGTTCGCCCTCGGTCAGATAGCGGTTGCGCGACGACAGCGCCAGGCCATCATCCGCCCGCACCGTTTCATGCGCCAGCACTTCCACCGGCAGTTGGAACTGGCGGCACATATTGCGCACCACCATCAACTGTTGATAGTCCTTCTTGCCGAACACGGCCACGCGCGGCTGCACGCAGGAAAACAGCTTCAGCACCACCGTGCTGACACCCTCGAAAAAGCCGGGGCGGAACTCGCCTTCCAGGATGTCGCCCAGATCATTCGGCGGCTGCACACGGAAGTTCTGCGGTTCGGGGTACATCTCGCGCTCATTGGGCGCGAACAGCACGTAAACGTCGCGCGCCTGCTCCAGCTTTTCGATGTCGGCGGCCAGGGTACGGGGATATTGATCGAAGTCTTCGTTGGGGCCGAATTGCAGGCGATTCACGAAAATACTGGCCACCACGGGGTCCCCGTGCTGACGCGCCAGCTTCATCAAGGACAGGTGGCCTTCGTGCAGGTTGCCCATCGTGGGCACGAAAGACACGCGATTTTGCCCGCGCAGGTGATCGCGCAATTCCTGGATGGTGTGTACGACTTTCAAGGGGACTCTCCGGGGTTGGGGGCAGCCCGGTCAGGATCAGGCCGCGACCGCCGCCACGCTGGTATAGGCCAGGCGGACATAGATGGGCGCGTAGGGCTCGGCCTGCGTAATCTCAAGCAAGGATTCGCGGGCCAGCTCCAGCATGGCGATGAAATGCACGACAACGACCGCCGCGGGCGCGCCTTCGCGGACACGCTCCATGAAGAGGTCGCCGAATTCCATGAAGCGCACGTCGTTCAGGCGCCGCAGGATATGCGTCATGTGGTCGCGCACCGACAACTGTTCGCGCGTGATGTGATGATGCTGGTTCAGCTTGGCCCGTTTCATGATGTCGGCCCAGGCCAGGCGCAGGTCGTCCACGCTGACCTCGGGCATCATGCGTTCAACGCTGAGATCGGCCACGGCCTGGCTGCTGACAAAATCGCGGCCCAGTTGGGGCAGCTTGTCGAGCTTTTGCGCGGCCAGCTTCATCTGCTCGTATTCAAGCAGGCGGCGCACCAGCTCGGCGCGCGGATCCTCGGGCTCTTCGCCGGTGTCGGTTTTCTTTACCGGCAGCAGCATGCGCGACTTGATTTCAATCAGCATGGCCGCCATCAGCAGATACTCGGCGGCCAGCTCCAGATTGGTGATGCGGATCTGGTCCACATAAGACAGGTACTGCCGCGTGACATCCGCCATCGGGATGTCCAGAACGTTGAAGTTCTGCTTGCGGATCAGGTACAGCAGCAAATCCAGCGGCCCTTCAAACGCCTCCAGAAACACTTCCAGCGCATCCGGCGGAATGTACAGATCCGTCGGCATCTGGAACAGCGGCTCGCCGTACAGGCGCGCGAACGCCACGCTGTCGACGGTGTCTGGCGTGCTGTCCACAGGCGGCGCCACTAGCTTGTCCAGCGCCTCGCCAGGGACTGAAGGGTTACGGGACATGTCTGCCGCAACGGGGATCAGTCTGCCGAGTACACGTACGGTTTTTGCGGCACGCGGGCCGCGCGGAAGCCTTCAAGCAGTTCCGAATCTTGCTGTTTGTCCCAAAGACGAGCGCGGCCTTCACGCTGGCGTTCTTCCGTGCCAGGGTGCGACTGCTTGAAGTCTTTCAGGAAAAGGGTGATCTCGGATTCGTAGTTGGTCGCCATGACGCCAATTTCAGTAGGTTTCAGATCCGACGAGTTTACTTCACGCCGGGCAAATCCCCGGCGTTACAATCGTCAGGCTTCCAACGCCCCCGCCCGCCATGTCAGCCGAATCCGCAGCCGCAGCCAATCCCGCTCCGCCCTCAAACCCGGACGCGCTGCGTGCGGCACGCATGATTCCCTTCATTGTGGGCTGTGCGCTGTTCATGCAAATGCTGGACGCCACCGTCGTGGCCACCGCCCTGCCCGCCATGGCGCGGGCGCTGGGGTCCACGCCGGTGCGGCTGAACGTGGCCATTACGTCCTACTTGCTGGCAGTGGCCGTGTTCGTGCCGATCAGCGGCTGGGCGGCTGACCGCTACGGAGCCCGCCGGGTGTTCCTGGCCGCCATCGGGCTGTTTACGCTCAGTTCGGTTGCCTGCGCCATCTCGCAGGACCTGCCCCAGTTGGTCATGGCACGGATCGTCCAGGGAATGGCGGGCGCGATGATGGTGCCCGTGGGGCGCATCATCCTGCTGCGCACGGTGCCCAAGCAGGATCTGCTGAAAGCCATGTCATTTTTGTCCATCCCGGCGCTGCTGGGCCCGGTGATCGGACCGCCGCTGGGCGGTTTCATGGTCACGTATATGTCGTGGCACTGGATTTTCCTGATCAATATCCCTATCGGCGTGCTGGGTATTGCGCTGGTGCTGCGCTATGTGGCTGAAATCAAGGAAGAATCCGCTCCGCGCCTGGACTGGCTGGGATTTCTGCTCAGCGCGGTCTGCCTGGCTTCGCTGGTCAGCGGCTTTGAAGCCATCGGCCGCGACGTGATGCCCTTGCCCATGCTGCTGGGGCTGATCGCGGTGGGCGCGGCGTGCGGATTCCTGTACGCCTGGCATGCGCGGCGCATCGAGCATCCCATCATCGACCTGTCGCTGATGCGCATCCCCACCTTCGCCATTTCCACGCTGGGCGGCAACCTGTGCCGCTTCGCCGTGGGCGCGACCCCGTTCCTGCTGGCCATGCTGCTGCAAGTGGGCTTTGGCCTGACGCCGTTCGCCGCCGGCATGATCACCTTTGCCAGCGCCGCCGGCGCGCTGCTGATGAAATTCGTGGCCACGCCCATCGTCCGGCACTTCGGTTTCCGCCGCGTGCTGACCGTGAATGCGCTGCTTACCGGCGTGTTCATCATGGTGTGCGCCACCTTCACGCCCACCACGCCGGTGTGGTTGATGATTGCCATTCTGCTGGTCGGCGGCTTCTTCCGTTCGCTGCAGTTCACCGGGGTAAATACGCTAACCTATGCCGACATACCCCCGTCCAAAATGAGCCACGCCAGCAGTTTCGCCGCCATGGCGCAACAACTGGGCATCACGTTGGGCGTCGGGGTGGCCGCGGTGACACTGAACGTCAGCATGACCCTGCGCGGCGCCGAGACGCTTGCGGTCAGCGACGTCATCGCCGGCTTTCTCGTCATCGGGCTGATGTGCATGGCATCGGTCTTTTCCTTTAGACGCCTTGAGCCGCAGGCCGGGGCACACCTGAACGGCGGCAAACAAAGTGACGACGAATGAATTTGTCCTAGCCCTGGACCAGGGCACGACCAGCTCGCGAGCCATCGTATTCGACCGCGCGGGCGTGGTGCGCGGCGTCGGCCAGCGTGAATTCCGCCAACACTATCCACGGCCGGGCTGGGTGGAACACGATGCCGGCGAGATCTGGCACAGCCAACTGGACGTGGCGCGCGAAGCGCTGCGCAATGCCGGCGCCACCGCCGCCGACATCGCCGCCATCGGCATCACCAACCAACGCGAAACCACGCTGATCTGGGAACGCGCCACCGGCCGCCCGCTTGCCCGCGCCATCGTCTGGCAAGACCGCCGCACCGCGCCAATGTGCGACCAACTGCGCAACGACGGGCACGCCGACTTCCTGCAATCGCGCACGGGCCTGGTGCTGGACGCCTATTTCTCGGGCACCAAGCTCGCGTGGCTGCTGGACCACGTGCCCGGCGCGCGCCAGATGGCCGAGCGCGGCGAGCTGGCTTTCGGCACGGTGGATACCTGGCTGATCTGGCAATTGACCGGCGGCGCGGTGCACAGCACCGATTGCAGCAACGCGTCGCGCACGATGTTGTTCGATCTGCACACGCAGGATTGGAACGACGAGATCCTGGCGCTGCTGAACATCCCGCGCAGCGTGTTGCCGCGCATCGCGCCCAGCAGCGCGGTCGTGGGCGAGGCCCTACCGGAATGGCTGGGCGGGTCAATTCCCATCGCAGGCGTGGCCGGCGACCAGCAGGCCGCCACCTTCGGCCAGGCCTGCTTCACCCCCGGCATGGCGAAGAACACCTACGGCACCGGCTGCTTCATGCTGATGAACGTGGGCGACAAGCCGGTGCAGTCCAAGAACCACCTGCTGTCGACCGTGGGCTGGGGGTTGCCGCAAGCGGGCGTCGATGGCTGGAAGCCCACCTACATGCTGGAAGGCGGCGTGTTCGTGGCGGGCGCGGCGGTGCAATGGCTGCGCGATGGGCTGGGCATCATCCAGCGCTCGGAAGAAGTGGAATCCCTGGCCGCCAGCGTGTCGGATACCGACGACGTGTTCATGGTGCCGGCCTTCGCCGGCCTGGGCGCGCCGCACTGGGACCCTTATGCACGCGGCACCCTGGTGGGCCTGACCCGCGGCACGACGCGCGCGCACATCGCGCGAGCCACGCTGGAATCCATCGCGCTGCAAAGCGCCGAATTGCTGACCTGCATGAACGGCGACAGCGGCATCGCGCTGACCGAACTGCGGGTAGACGGCGGCGCCGCCCGCAACGACCTGCTGATGCAAATGCAGGCAGACCTTCTGGGTGTACCGGTAGTGCGCCCGCGAGTCCCGGAGTCGACGGCATTGGGCGCCGCGGGCTTGGCCGGGCTGGCAGTAGGATTCTGGGGCAGCCAGGAAGAATTCGCCTCCAAGTGGCAAGCCGAACGCACCTTCGAACCCGCCTGGCCACAAGCCGTGCGCGAAGCCCGGATGAAACGGTGGCGGCAGGCGGTGGAATTATCGAAGGGGTGGAGTTCGGGGAAGTGATGGGTTACGTGCGCTGAGCACCCGCGTTCGCGGGCCGAACCCCTCGCACTTCACCCATCCTACAAGACAAGGCCTAGCACCCGTAGGATGGGTGCAGCGCGCAAGATCCATCGCAAGAACCCCGCCGCCAAACGCGCGAAACCCATCAAGCAACCCACATCGTAGGATGGGTGCAGCGCGCAAGATCCAACGCAAGAACCCCACCACCCACCGCGCGAAACCCATCAAGCAGCGCCCCATTCCCACCAGAATCGGCCACACCCAAACGCCGCAAAATCGCATCAAGCCGCCCGCACCCCAATCGCCACCACCCGGGCACTGAACTCCTTCAACAATTCCTCCCTGACCTGCTCCGCCCGCGCCAACGCTTCTTCCTTCACGTGCCCGTACCCACGTATCTCTTCCGGCACACTAGCCAGCGCCACGGCCCTATCCAGATTCCCGCGATTCAGTTTCGACAAGATCGCCGTCAGCGTTTCCCGATACTCCCGAATCAACTCCCGCTCCGCGCGCCGTTCCGCCGTATACCCAAACACATCCAACCTGGTCCCGCGCAAGCGCCGCAGCTTCGCCAACACACCAAACACCCTCAACATCCCCGGCCCATAACTGCGCTTGATCAGATGCCCCTTCTTATCGCGCCGCGAGAACAGCGGCGGCGCAAGATGGAAATGCAGCTTCCAATTCCCCTCGAACTGCTCGCTGACCTTCTTCACGAACTCGCCATCGGAATACAAGCGCGCCACTTCGTATTCGTCCTTATAGGCCATCAGCTTGAAGTAGTACCGCGCCACCGCCAGCGCCAGCCGCTGGGTGCCGGTGGCCTCTTGTTCCGCGCGAGCCACCTTGTCCACCAAGTCCGTGTACTGCTTGGCGTAGGCCGCGTTCTGGTATTCGGTCAGGAAGGCCTTGCGCTGCGCCACCACTTGCGCCAGTTCACCCGACGGCTTCTTCAGCTCGACCACCGGGCTGGCGGTGCGCGGCCGCTTGATCTCGATGATGTCTTCCGGCGGCGCCAGCGGCACGCCGCCGTTGGCCATCAGCCGCGCCACATCGGCCGGGTCATGCGCCGCGCGGCGGCCCCAGGCAAAGGCGGTAAGGTTGTTTTCAACCTGCTGGCCGTTCAATTCAATCGCCCGCAGCAGCGCCGCTTGCGACAGCGGGATCCAGCCCTTTTGATAGGCGTATCCCATCATCAAGGGGTTGGAATAAATCGCATCGCCCAGCAGCGCCACGGCCATTGCCGCGGCATCAACCGCGTAGAGCTTGTCGTTGCCACACGCGGCTTGCAGGTCGGCCGTCAGGTTGGCGCCGGGCAGCGTCCAGTTGGGGTTGGCCACGAAAGCGGCGGTGGGCGCGGTGTCGCTGTTCAGCAGCACCCGCGTGCGCCCCGGGCGCACACGCGCCATGCTCTCCCCGCTGGTCGCCACCACCAGATCGCCCGCCAGCAACAAGTCGGCCTCGCCCATGGCAACCCGCGTATTCAACAGATGGTCGGGCGATTCCGCCAACACCACGTGCGAATACACCGCGCCGCCCTTTTGCGCCAGGCCAGCCATATCCAGCACCGAACAGCCCCTGCCCTCCAGGTGCGCGGCCATTCCCAGCAATTGCCCGATGGTGACCACGCCCGTGCCGCCCACGCCGGCGATGAAGACGCCATACGGTTGATCCAGCAAGGGCACAGAGGGTTGCGGCACGCCTGCGTCCACGACGCCCTCTTGCGACAGGGCCTTGGGCTTTTTCAGCTTGCCGCCTTCCACCGTCACAAAGCTGGGGCAAAAGCCCTTCAAACAGGAAAAGTCCTTGTTGCAGCTTGATTGGTTGATCTTGCGCTTGCGGCCGAACTCTGTTTCCAGAGGCTCCACCGACAAGCAATGCGACGCCTTTGAGCAATCGCCACAGCCTTCGCACACGCGCTCGTTGATGACGACGCGGCGGGCAGGGTCGGGGTAGGCATTGCGTTTGCGGCGGCGGCGCTTTTCGGTGGCACAGGTCTGGTCATAGATCAGCACCGATACGCCAGGATGCTCGCGCAGGTCGCGCATCACCGCGTCCAGTTCGTCGCGATGCATCACCGGCACGCCCGGCGCCAAGTCGGAGATGTCCTTGTACTTGTCGGTGTCGTCCGTCACCACCACGATCTTGTCGATGCCCTCGGCCGCCACCTGCCGGCTGATCATCGGCACGTTGATGGGGCCGTCCACCGGCTGCCCGCCGGTCATGGCCACCGCGTCGTTGAACAAAATCTTGTACGTGATGGGCACCTTGGCCGCCACGGCCGCGCGGATCGCCAGCAGGCCCGAATGAAAATACGTGCCGTCGCCCAGGTTGGCGAACACATGCTTCTCTTCAGTGAACGGCGCCTGGCCCACCCAGGGCACCCCTTCGCCGCCCATCTGCGTATAGACCTCGGTATTGCGGTCCATCCACCTGACCATGTAGTGGCAGCCGATGCCCGCCATGCCGCGCGAGCCTTCCGGCAAGCGGGTCGAGGTGTTGTGCGGACAGCCCGAACAGAACCACGGCTTGCGTTCTTCCACCACGCGCGGACGCGCCAGCGCCTGTTCGCGCTCGCGGATGAACGCCAGGCGCGCATCGATGCCCGCGCGCACGTCTTCAGGCAGATCAAAACGCAGCAGCCGCGCGGCGATGGCGCGCGCCACCATCGCGGGCGAAAACTCGTAGTGCGCGGGCAGCAACCAGTTGCCTTGCGGCACGGACCATTCACCGCCATCCTTGTCGTCGAACTTGCCGACCACGCGCGGAATCTTCTTGCCGCTGCCGATCCAACTGAACAGCTCTTCCTTCAGTTGGTATTCCAGCACCTGGCGCTTTTCCTCAACCACCAGAATCTCGTCCAGCCCCTCCGCAAACTGCTGCGTGCCGGTGGATTCCAGCGGCCACACCATGCCCACCTTGAACAGGCGCAGGCCGATGTGCTGGCACACGGCTTCCGTCAACCCAAGATCCGACAGCGCCTGGCGCGTGTCCAGATACGCCTTGCCCGACGTCATGATGCCAAAGCGCGCATCGCGTTGCGGCACGTGCCAGAGCTCGCGGTTGAGCTTGTTGGCGCGCGCGTAGGCCAACGCGGCGTACAGCTTGTAGTCCAAGAGCCGGGCCTCTTGTTGCAGCGGCGTGTCGGGCACGCGGATGTTCAGGCCGTCGGGCGGCAGAATGAAATCTTCGGGCAACTGGATCTGCACGCGCTGCGGGTCCACGTCCACCGACGCCGACACTTCAACGATATCGGTGATGCACTTCATGCCCACCCACACGCCCGCGTAGCGGCTCATGGCCCAGCCATGCAGGCCGTAATCCAGCACCTCCTGCACGCTGGACGGAAACAGCACCGGAATCATGCAGGCTTTCAGGATGTGGTCGCTTTGGTGCGGCAAGGTGGAAGACTTGGCCGGATGGTCGTCGCCCGCCACCACCAGCACGCCGCCATGGCGCGACGTGCCTGCTGCGTTGGCATGCTTGAAGACGTCGCCGCAACGGTCCACGCCGGGCCCCTTGCCGTACCACATGCCAAAGACGCCGTCGTATTTCGCGCCGGGAAACAGGTTGACCTGTTGCGAACCCCAGACCGCCGTGGCCGCCAGGTCTTCGTTGATGCCAGGCTGGAACTCAACGTGGTGCGCCTTCAGGTGCTTGGCCGCCTTCCACATGTTCTGGTCCACCCCACCCAGCGGGGACCCCCGGTAGCCGGACACGAAGCCCGCCGTGTTCAAGCCCGCCTGTGCATCGCGCACGCGCTGCATCATGGGCAGCCGGACCAGGGCATGGATGCCGCTCATCCAGGCGCGCCCGGAGTCCAAGGTGTACTTGTCGTCCAACTGGACGGATTCAAGCGCCGCGCGCAAGGCGGGAGTCAGGGGGGCATTCATGTCTACTCCAAGATCCTGGATGCCCCTCCAGCAACGCGAGCCGCCTCGCTTGACGGTCACGCGGGCCAACAAGGGCCGTGAAAGTGAAGTCGTGGCGCGTACGCGCTGTAGTGCCGATAGTTGTAACCGGTCACCCCCACCCCGGCAATAGGGCGATGCGATAATTGCCGCCATGGACTTCGCCCCTCGAATCGTTGCCTGGCAACGCCAGCATGGCCGCCACGATCTGCCCTGGCAAAACACACGTGACCCGTATCGGATCTGGCTGTCCGAGATCATGCTGCAGCAAACGCAAGTGGCCACGGTGATTCCGTATTACGAACGTTTCCTGCAACGCTTTCCGGACGTGGCCGCGCTTGCCGCCGCCACGCAGGAAGACGTGATGCCGTATTGGGCGGGGCTGGGCTACTACGCCCGCGCCCGCAACCTGCATCGCTGCGCCGTGCAGATCGCCGAACACTGGAACGGAAGCTTTCCGCCTTCGGCCGAAGCCATCGCCACGCTGCCCGGCATCGGCCGGTCCACCGCCGCCGCCATTGCCGCCTTCGCCTACGGCGAGCGCTCACCCATTCTGGACGGCAACGTCAAGCGCGTGTTCACCCGCCACTTCGGCATCGCCGGCGACCCCGCCAAGCGCGAAGTCGAAACCCGGCTGTGGACACTGGCCGACGCACAGGTCGAGGCCGCGCCCGGCCTGGACATGGCCGCCTACACACAAGGGCTGATGGACCTGGGCG
>RCUJ01001220.1_pt1 | contig 14126 bp, 12 predicted proteins | sample 2166321 | NCBI WGS metagenome assembly RCUJ01 (sample SAMN09932808, study PRJNA488358) | compost metagenome | feature: garden; material: soil; isolation source: compost soil in an enriched community after 118 h of incubation | place: Germany: Experimental Botanical Garden Goettingen | collected... | reverse complement strand
CTATGTGACACCGGGCCCCTCTGGCGGTGATTTCCTCACCGTGATGTCGGAGTCACTAAGTTGATACTCAACTTAGGCTGATAGCAGGGAGGGCTCATGAACGCTCTGCAGACTTTTTTTACCGCCTCCTTTCTCGGCACCCCCGGTTGGTTCTGGCTGGCCTTTATCGCCATCGTCCTGGCGCTACTGGTGTTCGACCTCGGCGTGCTGCATCGCGACCAACACGAAATCGAAATGCGCGAGAGCCTGCTGCTGTACAGCGGCTACTTCAGTGTCGGCTTGCTGTTCGGCGGCTGGATCTGGTGGCAGCTAGGGGCCAACAAGGCGCTGGAGTTCTACACCGGCTTTCTGGTCGAGCAATCGCTGTCGATGGACAACGTGTTCGTCATGGCGATGATCCTCGGTTTCTTCGGCATTCCCCGGCGTTACCAGCACCGGGTGTTGTTCTGGGGCATCCTCGGGGTCATAGTGCTGCGCGCGATCATGATCGGTCTGGGCACCGCGCTGGTGCAGCGCTTCGACTGGATTCTCTACGTATTCGGCGCCTTTCTGCTGCTGACCGGGGTGAAGATGCTGTTCAGCCGCGAACTGCACCATCCGGATCTGGCGCAAAACCCGCTGCTGAAATTCTTGCGCCGGCACATCCGCGTCACCGATGAACTGCATGAGGGACGCTTTCTCGTGCGCCTGCGCGACCCGGCCAGCGGCAAGCTGGTGCGCTACGCCACCCCCCTGCTGCTGGCACTGGTGCTGATCGAACTGGCCGACCTGGTATTCGCCGTGGACAGCGTGCCCGCGGTATTCGCCATCACCCAGGATCCGTTTATCGTCTACACCTCGAATATCTTCGCGATCCTCGGCTTGCGCGCCCTGTACTTCGCCCTGGCCGCGCTGATGCACCGTTTCATCTACCTGAAATACGCGCTGGCCCTGGTGCTGATCTTTATCGGCGGGAAAATTTTCCTGCACGGTTTCATTGGCAAGATTCCAGCATTGGTGTCACTTAGCGTAACCTTCTGCCTGCTGGCCGGCGGGGTGTTGTTGTCCCTATTGAAAACCCGAAGCGAGTCGGCATAAGAGGGGGAAGCAGGATGGATGTACGGATCGAAAACCTGCAACGCCAGGGCCGCACGCTCTGGCAAGTGCGCATGGGCCCGCGCGGGGTAACCTTTCATGAAGAACTGGCGGCCCGCACCTTCGCCGCCCAGTTGCATCAACGTCTGCTCTGGCTGCGCGAGCAGGCCGAATACGACCACGGCGCCTATCCGCCGCGCTGAAGCAGGCGCGTGGCACTCAACTGAACGAGCCAGCGCAGGCATTATCCTTGCGCGCCTGCTCACTTCCCCCCGGCAAGGCACTCGTTCAAGGGCCGCGGGTGCTCGACACCATAGCCTTGCACGTAGTCAACGCCCAACTCGGCCAAACACTCGCGAATACTGACGGTTTCGACGTACTCGGCAATCGTCTTGCGGCCGAGCAAATGCGCGATCTCATTGATCGACTTGACCATCGCCAGATCGCTTGGCGAGCGTTCGATCTCCTTGACGAAGCCGCCATCGATCTTGACGAAATCCACGGGCAGTCGCTTGAGATACTCGTAGGAGGAAAAACCGGTGCCAAAATCGTCGATGGCAAAGGTGCAGCCCAGGCGTTGCAGGTAACGCACCAGATCGGCGGTTTTGGTCAGGTTGGCCACCGCAGCGGTTTCGGTGATTTCGAAACGGATTCGCTCCGGCGGCACCGGGTAATCCTCGAACAGGGTTTCGATGAAGTGCAGCAGCTTGTCGTCATTCAGGCTGCTGCCGGATAAATTGATCGATACCCCGCTTGCATATGTCCAGAACTCCGGATGTTGCGCCAACTTACTGAACACCCGTTTGAGTACCCAGCGGTCGACCTTGGTCATGCGGTTATAGCGCTCGGCAGCCGTAATGAAGTCGAGCAACGTGACTTCATTCTCCATGACCAACAACACTTCATAATGTGGCAACTGATCGTGCAAGCCTCTGGCAGGGGCAATTTGCTGCGCGCGCAGACTGAGTTCGCCACGCTCGATAATGTCGTCTACCCGCCCGGCAATGGCCATCAGCCCGGTGTGCACGCCATCGATCTCATCGCTGTAGGTGTGCACACAGTTGCGCCCCGAGTCCTTCGCGGTGGCGCATGCGCTTTGCAGGTCGCGAAACAGATTGATCACATCGTGGCGCTCGCTCATCAGGACAATGCCAATACTCATGGTGGCCGCGTGCGAATGCCCTTCCCATTCGAATACCTTGGCCTCGGTGACGGCCCGCAGGCGTTCGGCCAACTGGCCGGCCCGGGGTTCATCCGACTCGCTCAGGGCCACGGCGAAATCCGCCCCACCGATGCGCGCCAAGGTCGCAGTCGCGGGCAACTGGGCCGCCAGCAATTCGGCGATCTGTTTGAGGTAGGCATCGCCGGCGACATGGCCCAGGCGGGCGTTCAACAGGCCGAACTGGTCGATGTGCCCATAGATAAAGGCATTCTTCTCCTGGGACGCCAGGGCTTGGGCGATCGCCGTCTCGAAACTGCGACGGTTGAGCAAGCCGGTGAGCTCGTCGTGGCTGCGCGCATGGGCGATATCGCGGTACAAGTTGCCGACGATATCCTCCAGGTGCTTCTGAATCACTCCGCCGTCGTGCGTTTCCGGGGTCGCAACCCCCAGCCTGCCGGAGGCGAACTTGTCGATCAATTCGTCGCCGGTGAGGCTGTCGGCTTCGCGGCCCTGGCGGTCGAGCAGAATGTAGTGGTCGGTGAGCGAATTGGCCCAGACCAGCTGCAGATACTGACCATCGCGGGTCACCAACCAGTCGCCGGCCGTGAGCTGTTGCACCCGCTCACGCCAGCGTTGCTGGGCAGGCGAGTGACGTAGCGTGGGAGGCGTCGCGATGGGCGCAGGCAGGTTGACCAGTTCGACCGGCTGATCGCCGACCAGTTGCGCCTGCAATTGCTTGAGCACCGGGGTGTGACGGAATTGCCCGGGCAGAAAGCTTTCCATGCGTTTGCGCAGCAATTCCAGCACCGGCTCGGTTTCGAACGCCCGCTCGACCCGGCTGGCGCTGTAGCCCCAGGCATCCGTATCGGCCTGCAACCAGCCATTGAGCTGACGCAACACGGCCAGATCATCCAGCCATTCAAAGCTCTCTTCGCCCTGGCGGATCAGCTCATGCACCAGCAATTCGCGCCAGCCGATGTCCAGCCAGTCGAGCAGCACCTGCGGCGCCCGGCGGCCAAGCAATTCGTATAGTTCACGAGCGACATGCTGCCTGGCTTGCTCGAGCACATCTCGCCCGCGGATGTACTGGCGCACGCGATCGGCGTTATTGCTGTAGGCGCGCTGTTGCACCGCTAGCAGTTGCTCGAGCTCCTGATCGCAGCGGATGAACACGCTGCTGTCACCGCTGTAGTCGGCGACGATGCCGTCGATCAACTGCTGGACACGCTCTTCGAGAGCATGGTTGGGGGACTCGGAAAAATCACTGAGCCGCATCAACTTGTCCAAGGTGGCGCGGACCGGATGGGTCGAATCGGCAAAGGCTGCGGGGTCGAGCATGGAAGCCTGAACGACCGGGACCATGAGCCGGCGCAGGGCTGGTTTGACATTGCGGGCAATCGTCGTCTCCTGCTCGATGTGCTGGAACAGCTCGGCCACCACCCCGGCATCCGCACTCTGGCGCGGCGACAGCACGGCTCCGGCCGCGCTCAACTCCTGCAGAAAAGTGTCCGGCGACCAGCCTTGTTCAGGCGGAGTGAGCCGTTGCATCTTGCCTAACGCCGCCTGCAGCCGGGAGGCATCCGCTGCCTCCACCACGGCATGAGCGCCACCTGCGGTATGGGCGCCAGCCGCAGCATCCGCCCCGGCCTCGCGCAAATGCTCGATTGCCCGGTAAGGCGCATCCGGCGCCGCGCTGGGCGGCGCACGGCGTCGTTCCTGAGCGGGGAGTACCAGCGGATCGATCAGCGGCTCTATCTTGAAACGCTCGAAAACCTGGTCCAATTGCTCGAAGTAAACCTTCAGATCACTAGCCAGCACCGGCGCTGCTGCCGCGTAGAACAACTCGCGGACCAGCGGCAACTGCTCGCGCAGCTGCAGTTGCCCCTGCAGCGTGCGCACCATGAACTCCAGTGACAACGGGCTTTCCCGATCTTTCGCGTGCACGCCGGTGACTGTATTCAGCTTGGCGCAACTACGCCATTCCAAGCTCCCCAAGGGTTCGCGCAACTGACGCACCAGGCGGCGCGCCTCAAGCATTTCCTCCACTTCGTCATCATCGACCAGTTGCCACTGGGTGGCGTCGGTCTGCGCCTGCGCCTGCGCAATAATGCCGACAGGCATCACGCCCCGTATGGTCTTGACCGTTGCGCCGATGACCTGCTCGCGCAGGGATATGCACAGGCGCAGAAATTCCTCGCAGCCCAGGGCCTCCTTGTTGCTGCGCGCCAACAGGCGCTGTTCATTCAAGAGCCGAATGGTGGCGTCGAACACCCCTTCCAGGCAGTGGGGCAGGTAGCTATTCAACGACTGCCCCAAGGCCTCGATCACTGGCAACTGCTGCGTCTGCATCCCTCCCCCCCAACGCGTTGTCTTTCCCCTAGCGCGACAGGCTTCCGCTGCCACAGATCAACTATATACCTCAGGATTGAATTCGACCGACGCCTCGTTGCATTTCAGGCGTTCTTTTATGACCATCCGCAGCCATGACGATCCGCCGCCATGCGTGGGCGCTGACGCAGCAACGACAAGGCCCGCATGGTTGGCGGGCCTTGTCGTCATTTCCTTGGCAGCGTCGGTGAGCGCTGCGGCGCGGTTACTTCGCCATGTACTTGCCGATCTCGAACTTGCCGATGGCCATGCGGTGTACTTCGTCCGGGCCGTCGGCCAGGCGCAGGGTGCGCTGCATGGCGTACCAGTAGGCCAGCGGGAAGTCGTTGGAAACCCCGGCGCCGCCGTGGATCTGGATGGCACGGTCGATCACCTTGAGCGCGACGTTCGGCGCCACCACCTTGATCTGGGCGATTTCGCTGGCGGCGATCTTGTTGCCGACGGTGTCCATCATATAGGCCGCATTCAGGGTCAACAGGCGCGCCATGTTGATCTCCATGCGCGAATCGGCGATGTGGTCGATGTTGCCGCCCAGGCGCGCCAGCGGCCTGCCGAAGGCGGTGCGGCTGATCGAACGCTCGCACATCAGTTTCAGTGCGCGCTCGGCCATGCCGATCGAGCGCATGCAGTGGTGGATACGGCCCGGGCCAAGCCGGCCCTGGGCGATCTCGAAGCCGCGGCCTTCACCGAGCAGCACGTTCTCGTAAGGCACCCGCACGTTCTCGAACAACACTTCGGCATGGCCATGGGGCGCGTCGTCGTAGCCGAACACCGGCAGCGGGCGCAGCATCTTCACCCCGGGGGCGTCCATCGGCACCAGGATCATCGAATGCTGCTGGTGGCGCGGCGCGTCGGGATTGGTCAGGCCCATGAAGATCATGATCTTGCAGCGCGGATCGCAGGCGCCGGAGGTCCACCACTTGCGCCCGTTGATCACCCACTCGTCACCCTCGCGCACGGCGCGGGCCTCCATATTGGTGGCATCGGATGAGGCCACGCCCGGCTCGGTCATGGCGAAGGCCGAGCGGATCTCGCCGGCCAGCAGCGGCTTGAGCCATTGCTCCTTCTGCGCCGCGTTGGCGTAGCGCACCAGCACTTCCATGTTGCCGGTGTCCGGCGCGGCGCAGTTGAACGGCTCGGCACCGATCAGCGAGCTGCCCATGATTTCCGCGAGCGGCGCGTATTCGGTGTTAGTCAGGCCGGCGCCCAGTTCCGACTCCGGCAGGAACAGGTTCCACAAGCCTTCGGCCTTGGCCTTGGCCTTCAGCTCTTCCATGATCGCGGTCGGCTGCCAGCGGTCGCCTTGATTGACCTGCTGCTCGAACACGGCCTCGGCCGGATAGACGTGGGACTGCATGAACGCGCTGACGCGCTCACGCAGTTCCTGAACCTTGGGGGAGTAGGCGAAATCCATGGGAGCTACCTTCTGCGGGCTGATTTGGTGAGGTGTTCGATCTGAAAATGATGCTAGAACAGGCCCTAAGATTTATCTAATCTATTCTCGCCGTGTATAAACATTCATCACCGATATATGATCCACTGATACCGACAACCCTCGGAGCGAGCGCGCAATGAATCTGAACAAGGTCGATCTCAACCTCTTTATCGTCTTCGATGCCATCTACACCGAGGCCAATCTGACCCGTGCCGGGCAGATCGTCGGCATCACCCAGCCGGCCGTGTCCAATGCCCTCGCCCGCCTGCGCGAGACCTTCAACGACCCGTTGTTCGTGCGCACCGCCCAGGGCATGGTGCCCACGCCCATGGCGCAGAACATCATCGCGCCGGTACGCAGCGCCTTGCAGCAATTGCGCATCTCGGTGCAGGAAAGCCGCATCTTCAACCCGGCAGAGGCCAACAAGACCTACCGCATCAGCATGACCGACCTCACCGAGGCGGTGGTGTTGCCCACCTTGTTCCAGCGTCTGCGCCGCCTGGCGCCTAATGTCAGCCTCGAGAGCATGCTCGCCCGCCGGCGCGAGACCACCAAGGAACTGGCCGCGGGGCGGCTCGACTTCGCCGTCGATGCGCCGCTCAACACCGACCCCCAGGTGCGTCACGTCAAGATGATGGAAGACCGCTACGTCTGCGCCATGCGCAGGGGCCACCCGCTGGCCAAGGACAAGATCAACCTGGACGAATACCTGTCGCTGACCCACATCCATATTTCCAGCCGCCGCAGCGGCCTCGGCTATATCGACCTGTCGCTGGGCAAGATGGGCCTGAAGCGCCGCATCGCCCTGCGCTCGCAGCATTACCTGATGGCCTCCACCGTGCTGCACAGCACCGACATGGTCATCACCGTGCCGGAACGCTTCGCCCGGCGTAACGACCTGCACTACATGGAGTTGCCGGTCAACGACGTGCCGGCCCTGGAAACCCACCTGTACTGGCACGAGAGCACCGACCAGGACCCGGCCAACCGCTGGATGCGCGAGCAGATCATCGAGATCTGCCAGCACGTCATCGCCCAGGAAAAGAAACTCGAGAAAACTTCAAGTTAGCGCGACAAGGCATTGATAAAAAAGCCAAAGTTTCGGAGATTTTTCATGACCAGGCAGCTCAAGCGCTGTCGCGCAGCACCAGTTCGAAACCCACGTCGATGCAGTGCGCGGCCGGCTGCTCGCCGCGCATCAGGGTCAGCAGCATTTCCCCGGCCAGTTGGCCGATGCGCCCGCGGATGGTGCGCACCGTGGTCAGCGCCGGATGCACCCAGGCGGCGGCCGGCAGGTCGTTGAAGCCGGCGATGGCCAGGCGTTGCGGCACCGCCAGATCGAGCTGACGAGCGCGGAACAATGCGCCCAGGGCCAGGTCGTCGTTGTTGAAGAACACCGCGTCTATCTCCGGGTGCTGGGCCAGCAGACGGTCGAGCAGATTGGCGCCCAGGCCGATGGAGGACAGTTCCGGGGTGAGCAGTTCCAGGCTCGGGTTGTAACGGCCGTGGGCCCGCATGCACTGCCGGTAGCCCTCGGCACGCTGCAGGGTGCGCGGGTCGAGCTGGGCGGCGGCGAAGGCGATATGCCGGTAGCCGCGCTCGATCAGCGCGTTGGTCATGGCCGCGCCGGCATCCAGTTGCGAGAAGCCGACGCAGTATTCGTCCTCGGCATCGCTCAACTCCATCATGGTGACGATGGGGCCGCGGCAACCGCCAAGAATCTCCCGCGCCGTGTCGCTGCGCTCGAAGCCGGTGAGCAACAGGCCGGCCGGCTGGTGCGCCAGGTAGGAGCGCAGCAGGCGCTCGTCTTCCTCGGGGCGATAGTGACTGACCCCGATCATCATCTCGAAACCGGCGGGCATCAGCACCCGCTGGATCGCCTCGACGGTGTCGACGAACACCGAGTTGGACAGCGACGGGATCAGCACCGCCACCAGGTTGGATTTGGAGCTGGCCAGCGCCCGCGCCGCCGGATTGGCCACATAACCCAGGGTCTTGGCCGCCTGCATGACCTGCGCGCGCAGCGCATCGGAAACCCGCTCCGGCTGCGACAAGGCGCGCGAGGCGGACATCAGCGAGCAACCGGCGGCCTTGGCCACATCGGACAGGGTGACGCGTTCGGCGGAGCGACGACGACGTGGGCTCATGACTGTTCCATCGGCAAAGTGTGGGCGATTCTAGCAGGCGCGACGGTCAGCCCGACATCGACCGACCGCCATGCAGGGACCTTACTCCGGCACCTTGGCCAGCTCGGCCTGCACCTGGTCGAACAGCGGCCGGCCGACCGTATCGATCACCTGCTGGATCGCCGGTTGGGCCTGCTCGCGCATGCGCTGCACCTCGGCGTCGCTGACCTGGTTGACCTGCATACCGTTGTCCTTGAGTTGGGCCAGGGCCTTGGCCGCCTCGGCGCGGGTGTCCTGACGCTCGAAGTCGCGGGCCTTCTTCGCCGCCTCCAGGATGATGCCCTGCTCGGTCTGCGACAGGCCGTCCCACCAGCGCTTGGACGCGGTGACGATCCACGGGCTGTAGACGTGGTTGGTCACGGTCAGGTACTTCTGCACCTCGAAGAACTTCGACGAAAGAATGGTGTTGAAGGGGTTTTCCTGGCCATCCACCGCCTTGGTCTCCAGCGCGGTGAACAGCTCGGAGAACGGCAGCGGCACGGCGTTGGCGCCCATCAGTTTGAAGGTCTCGAGGAATACCGGGTTGGGCATCACCCGCAGCTTGATCCCGGAGAAATCTTCCAGCTTGCTGATCGGCCGGACGTTGTTGGTCATGTTGCGGAAACCGTTCTCCCAGTAGACCAAGCCGACTAGGCCCTTCTCTTCCAGCTTGTCCATCACCTGGCGCCCGACCGGACCATCCAGCACCGCATCGGCCTGCTGCTCGCGGGTGAACAGGAACGGTGTATCCCACACCGCCATTTCCTTGCTGATGCCGACCAGAGTAGCGGTGGAGCCGACCATCATTTCCTGGGCGCCGCCAATCAGTGCGTTCTGCATCTGGTCGTCCGAACCCAGGCTGGCCGCGGCATAGGTGCGCATCTTCAATTTTCCTGCGGAGGCCTTGGCGACTTCCTCGGCGAACAGCTTGGCCGCCCGGCCCTGGTTACTCTGTTCGTTGAGCCCATAGCCGAAGCGAATCATCCGCGAACGGACTTCGTCGGCCTGGGCGGTGAGCGTGGCCAGCGGGCTGAACAGCATGGCCGCAGCCAGAACGGTGATCAATGGACGTTTCATCAGCGAGTGCCTCTTTATTGTTGTGCAAAAATTTGTTGTGGAAGGTACAACGGGGATGCCCGGCGGCGTGCCACCGGGCGTGGAAAACATCAGCGCAACCATGCCAGCGGCACCGTGACGATGGCCGGGAAGGCAATCAGCAGCGCGACTATGCCCAGGTAGATGTAGAAGAACGGCATCACCCCGCGCACCAGGATTTCCATGCGCAGCCTGCCGATCCCGCCGACCACGTTGAGCACCGTGCCCACCGGCGGGGTGATCAGGCCGATCGAGCCGATCAGCACGAACATCACGCCGAAGTACACCGGATCGATGCCGGCCTTGATCGCGATGGGTGCCAGCACCGGCGCCAGGATCAGGATGGTCGGGGTCAGGTCGAGGACCATGCCCACCGCGACCATCAACAGCATGATCGCCAGCATCAGCAGGTGCGGATGGTCGAGCAGCGGACCGAGCATGACGCCGATCTCATCAGGCAGTTGAGCCAGGGTGACCATATAGGCCGACACCGTGGCCGCCGCGCAGAGGAACATCACCGAGGCGGTGGTGCGGCTGGCGCGGGTCAGGGTCTCGCTCAGCGCCGCCCAGCTCAGTTCGCGATACAGCAGGGTCGACACCGCCAGGGCGTAGACCGCCGCCACCACCGCCGCTTCGGTCGGGGTGAAGATGCCGAAGCGCAGGCCGCCGACAATGATCACCGGCAGCATCAGCGCCGCTGCGCCATCCACCAGCACGCGGCGGCGTTCGGCCTTGCTCGCCTTGGGCGGGGTTGGCTCGGTGAAACCGCGGGCGATCCGGGTCCAGGCGAAAACCAGGCCGACGCCCATGATCAGGCCCGGCACCAGGCCGGCCATGAACAGCTGGCTGATCGAGGTATTGGTCACCACGCCATAGATCACGAAGGGCATCGACGGAGGGATGATCGGCGCGATGATGCCGCCGGCCGCCACCAGCCCCGCCGAGGAATGCAGCGGGTAGCCGCGCTGACGCATCATCGGCAGCAACAGGGTGGCCAGCGCCGCGGTGTCGGCCAGGGCCGAGCCGGACATGCTCGCCAGCAGCACCGCCGCGGCAATCGCCACATAGCCGAGACCGCCGCGCAGGTGGCCGAAGTAGGCCTGGGCCATGGCGATGATGCGCCTGGAGATGCCGCCGGCGTTCATCAGCTCGCCGGCCAGGATGAAGAAGGGTACGGCCAGCAGCGGAAAGCTGTCGGCACCGGCGAGCAGGTTCTGCGCCAGCAGTTGCACGTCCCAGAACTGCAGATACCACATCAGCACCGCGCCGGTGAGAATCAGGGCGAAGGCGATGGGCATGCCAAAGGACATGAACCCCAACAGTGAAGCAAGGAAGACAGCGACAGTCATCAGCGGGTCCTCGGTGGGCAGTGCCCGATCTTGTTATGGAAAGAATGCAACGCGAAAAAGCCGCTCAATCGGCCGTGACATTGGCCAGCGCCGCGGCCTGCTCGCACGGTCGGCGCCAGACGTTGACCAGCTGCACCAGCGCCAGCAGCGCCAGCGCGGCCATGCTGGCCAATACCGGCACCATCGCCAGCACCACCGGGTAGCCGACCACCGTGCTGTGGTTGCCCCAGCCGTACTGCACCTGGCTCCAAGCCCCCAGGGCCGAGAGCAGGCTAGCGACTATCACCAGCAGCCAGCTGGCCGAGTCGAGCAAACGGCGGGCGGCATGGGGAAAGCGGTCGCGGATCATGCGAAAGGTCATCAGTTCGCCGCGGCGCATGCTCGAGGCCACACCGACGAACACCAGCCAGACGAAGGCCAGCCGCGACAGCTCCTCGACGCCGGCCCAGCCGGTGCCGAAGGCATAGCGCAACACGACGTTGATGAATACGGCGGCGACCATGAAGGCCATCAACCCAGCCATCAGGCCGTCGGTGAGGCGGTCGAACAGCTGCGCCAGGCCACCGCTGTAGATCGGTTCGGCGGTCAGTTGCGGGCCATGGTTAGCGCTATCAAACGGCTGCGCAGAAAGATCCACCTGCGCTTCGATCTCCTCACCCGTGGCATCGCGGCGCACCCAGGCACAAATCTGCGCAACCACCTCGGCGCGGCTCTGCGCGGCACTGACGCTGAACACATGGGGTTCGCCGTTGGGCGACTCGAGGGTGGTGAACTGGCTGTCGACCAGCGAGATCGGCATGAAATGCCCGGGCCTTGCACCTACCCGCTGCAGGGCGGTGGCCCGGTCGATGTCCAGATGGGCGAACTGCAAGCCCGGCACGGCGGCGCGCAGGCGTTCGCGGTAGCTGCGCTTGAGCGCCGAACAGGCGAGCACGAAGCCTTCTCCCGCGGCCTGCGCGGCCTGCATCTCGACAATCAGCGCATCCAGCCAGTGAATCCGGTCGTCGTCGGTGAGAGCAGTGCCGGCGCGCATCCGCTCGACGTTAGCCTCGGGATGGAAATGGTCGGCTTCGATATGCCGCCAGGCAAGTTCGCTGGCCACGGCCTGGCTGATTTCGCTCTTGCCGGAGCCGCTGACGCCCATGACCACCAGGGTACGGCGTGCCGCGGTAACGGCGGGGGCAGGATTGACTGTCTGCATGGTTTCTCCAGGGCACCCATGAGGTGGGGCCGTTTGTTGTTTGAGTCGATGTTAGCGCTAACCAATATGTTCGACAAGCCTCCCCCAGACAATTGACGAAAAACTGCCAAACGGTATTTTTCGGCGATTACTACAGGCAACGGCGCACCCGACCAGTGCCAGCAAGCCTGATCGGCATCCCCCCGCGAGCCATTGCATCAAATCCAGATGAAGACTATTCTTCAAATACAGTCCATATACGGATGAACGATCATGACTGCCAGCGTGCAACGCAACGGCCCAGCCCTCGACATCGACTCGACCAGGGCCGGTCAGGTCGCACTGAAGTTCTTCTTCAACCTGATGGACAAATGGCAGTGCTCGGTCGAGGAACAGATGGTGCTGCTGGGTTCGATCGGCCGCAGCACCCTGTACAAATATCGGCAACTGCCGGAGGTGCGCCTGCCCCGCGACACCATGGAGCGGGTGTCCTACCTGATGGGCATCCACAAGTCCCTGCGCATCCTGTTCGGCGACAAGCCCTCGACCTACGAGTGGGTGAGAAAAGCCAACAGCGAGGCGCCGTTCAACGGCAACAGCGCACTCGAGCTGATGCTCGCCGGCGGCGTGGTCGATCTCGCCGACGTGCGCCGCTACCTCGACGGTGTCAGGGGTTGAGGCAGACCTTGCCCGCCTGGCCGCGGGCTTACCGCCTGGTCTCCAGTGCCTTTCCGCCGATCTCGGTGTTCGAGGATGTGCTGGATGCCGCCGACCTCGAACAGGCCTTCCTGATCGAGGGCCTGACCAACGACCGCCTGCGCGAAGAAGCCGGCCTGCTCGCTCATGTGGCCCCGGAAGACCGGGTCAGCGGCCCCGGCTCGTCACCGCTGATGGCCGCCTTCACCCATGTCGGCGCGATCAGCCGCTTCACTGCGGGCCAGTATGGCGTCTACTACTGTGGCGACAGCCTGCACACCGCGGTGGCGGAAACCCGCTACCACCGCGAGCGCTTCCTGCGCGCGACCCGGGAACCGAGCCTGGAACTGACCCTGCGCGCCTACGTCTGCCGGGTGGTCAAGGCGCTGGACGACATTCGCCAGGACCACGAGCACCTGCACGACCCGGATCCGGCCGCCTACCCGATCGCCCAGAGCTTCGCCGCCGAACGGCGCCAGCAAGGTTCCTGGGGCCTGCTGTACCGCAGCGTGCGCCACCCCGCAGGCGAATGCGCCGCCCTGTTCCGCCCGCCGGCGGCGAGCATTCCGCGCCAGGGCGTGCACCTGCGCTACGTCTGGGATGGCAAGCTGCAGCGGATCACCGACGTCTTCACCCTTAAAACCATCGCCTGAATGCCCGACACTCTGTAGCTCTCCCTGGGCAACTACCTGCCTGATTTCGCCACTCGACCGGACCTCACCCATGTTCAAGAAAAGCATCAACGCCCTCCTCGCCACCTGGCTAACCGGCTTGATCGTCTTGCTGCCGCTGGCCCTGAGCCTGACGCTGCTGACTTGGCTGGTCGGTCTGTTGAACCAGGCAATCGGGCCCTCCAGCTATATCGGCCAGGTATTTGCCGCCATGGGCCAGCCATTCGCCAGCAACGCCTACCTGGCCTACACCCTGGGTACGGCGGCGCTGCTGCTGGGCATCTATGTCCTGGGCCTGGGCGTGCAACTCGGGCTGCGCCGCCCGCTGCAATGGCTGACCGATCTGACCCTGCGGCGCATTCCGCTGTTCGGCAAGCTGTATAACCTGGCCGATCGCTTTGTCGCCCTTCTGGAGAAAAAGGAAGGTGCCGACATCAACGCCATGAGCCCGGTCTGGTGCCTGTTCGGTGGCGATGGTGCCGCCGTGCTGGCGCTGATGCCCAGCTCGAATGTGATCGATATCGATGGCCGCAGCTATTACGCCGTGCTGGTGCCCACCGCGCCCATCCCCATCGGCGGCGGCCTGCTGTATGTGCCCGTGGAATGGATCAAGCCCGCCAATATCGGCGTCGACGCCTTCACCAGCATCTACCTGTCCATGGGCATCAACCCGCCGCCGAGACCGCGCAAAGTCTAGTGTCGCGTCAAGCATGAAATGTCGGTTCAGCGCCGGGCTTGTGGTAGGGGCTTTAGCCGCGATTGGCCTTGAAGGCGCTGAAAGATCGCGGCTAAAACGGATCGCCGCCCGCCCCCTCCTACGAAAAGCGGCAGATGCTTCGTGTCGCAACACTAGAGACTGCGCGCAATCACCAACCGTTGCACATCGCTGGTGCCTTCGTAGATCTGACACA
>RCUJ01001219.1_pt1 | contig 14131 bp, 17 predicted proteins | sample 2166321 | NCBI WGS metagenome assembly RCUJ01 (sample SAMN09932808, study PRJNA488358) | compost metagenome | feature: garden; material: soil; isolation source: compost soil in an enriched community after 118 h of incubation | place: Germany: Experimental Botanical Garden Goettingen | collected... | reverse complement strand
CTATAAAGAAATTTTGTTTGAAGGATACGCTCCTCACGGAATTGCAATCTTAATTGAAACTGCTTCTGACAACAATAACAGAACTGTAGCTAACATTCGTAGTTATTTCAACAAATGCAACGGAACAATGGGAACTCAAGGTTCTGTTGAGTTTATGTTTGACCATACTTGCAACTTCAGAATTGCAAAAGATGGTATCGACGCTGAGGAATTAGAATTAGAACTTATCGATTTTGGTGCTGAAGAAGTTTTTGAAGATGAAGACGGAATCCTAATCTACGCTCCTTTTGGAAGTTTTGGTGCTTTACAGAAAGAATTAGAAAATAGAGGTTTAGAAATTTTATCTTCTGGTTTTGAGCGTATTCCGCAAATCACTAAAGAATTAACAGAAGCTCAAATTGCTGATGTTGAGAAATTGATCGAGAAAATCGAAGAAGATGATGACGTAATGAACGTTTATCATACCATGAAAGAAGAATAGTCTTTCTATCAAATATATTAAAAAAGCTCTGGATTTTTCTGGAGCTTTTTTTGTTTTAGGGAATTTACTCTTAATTCAAATAAAAAATTATATTTGTTTATAGAGTAAACAGTAACCAAATCTTCCAAATGAAACTAATAGAAAATTTCTATTGTATACAATCTGTCAATTTTGCCGACGATACCGAGGGAATATGTTCAATCAAAACAGAATTAGTAAGACCTTCTATAAAATTATTAGATGTAGAATATTTAGAGAAAAAGACTTACACAAAGAATTTAGTCGCAAAATCATGCCCAGTTTATGATGAAGATTTTACTTTAGATGAATTATCATTTTTATCAAGAACATACGGATTCGAAATTGAAGAAGACGATAATTTAAAAGGATATTATAGAAGCATTTTAAAAATTCACCAACTGTATGACTGTCCCGGTTATATCACTTTAATGGAGTTGGACGAAAAAGAATATTTAAAGATTGAATTTCTTCGTTGGCAATTTGACTGTCAGCCTAGAGGTGCGGGAGAAGATATGTTGGGAGAAGATATTACGTATATTCTTGGCATTTGGGAGTCTCCATTGCTGACAGATGAAATAATTGCAAAAATAAAAAGAAAGAGGATAATTATATTTGACAAATAGCCAATATCAACTATGTCCAAAATTTCAATTATAAAAAAAATACAATTAGGCGACAAAAGATCGTTTCCTATTGAAACTCCTGATACTGAAGTCCATTTTAGTTTCTACTGCGGAAACGGAGCAATAAAACATGAAGCTATTATTTCTTTTAAAAACTCCAACTTTTTAAGCTCATTGATCGAAACGGGACAAATTGAAAATAAGGGCCTAGCTCAATACAATGTTGCCAAAATAGAAGATTTAGAAGATTCTAATAAAAGATTTCTGTACCGATATCAAATTTGCAGTTTCAAAGATTGCCAAAACACTTATCTTTTAATTTTTGACATTGATGAATACAGAGGCTATTATAGCTGTTTTGTACATGCCATTTTTCAAGTAGAAAAATAATTATATAAGATTTATTGTAGAGGCGCACTGCAGTATGTCTCTACAGAATATTGACACCAGAATTAATCGTATTTTATTTTTACAAAAAAGCCACATAATCTATGATTCAATTAAAGAAAATAGAAAAATTAGAACCTCATAAAATTCTAAACAAAAAAATAGAATTTGTTTACAAAGGCTGGGAAGAACCTAACAGAGGCCAGGAACTTGTCTATTATGCTTTGCTGATTGATGGTATAGATAAAACCAAAGAATTGTTTTCAGAAAAGGTAATTCAATGTGTTATAAATGAAAAAATGGAAACGGAACATCCTTCTGAAAATTTTGCATTTATTCCTAACAGCGACTTTCTTTTGCTGAATACTCTAGACTTTACTAAAACTAGCTTAAAAGTATATTTCAGAGAAAGCGGAAATACATTTCAGGACAGTTTGGTTGGAAGTTTCTTTTATTCCGAAAATCACTTATTGATCAATAAAAGGAGTTTGGTTTTGACTGATCTGCGCACTTTAGAAAATAAAAAAATAAAATTTGATAAAGATATAAGTATCGAATGGGCTTTTTTGATCAATGCGAATCAAATTCAAGTTATTCAGGCTTATTCCAATAACTGTTTTATATATGATTTACAAGAACAAAAGATTATTGAAAAAAGAAATATTGTCGATGAATCGCTTTATCCAAAAATCTTTAGGTGGATTTACAGGGGACAGAAATATCAATCCAATCAATTGCAAATGGAACTGATTCAGAAAAAAGAGGATAAAACTACTAGCACTTATTTTAAAAATGATTGATCAATTAGAAAAAATAACATCACATTTCAATTCTAATCTAATTAAGAGAGAAATTGACACTCGAATAAGTCAAAAACTTACTGATGAAGAAATTTTAATTATCTCGCAAATCGGATTGCCAAATGGTATTTTGGATTTTCAATTTACTGACGATATCTATGCATTGTCTAAATCAGAAATTATAATTGGAAAGACACTTTCTAACAACAATCTAATTTTAGATTTAGAATCCAGAAAAATAAAAAGAGACGACCAGCTCTTTATTTCGAAATCGCTTAGAAGTTTGATCTTGCAGCTTTATATTTATGATTGTTTGTGGGAAAATGATATTCCGCAACAAAAGCTTGGCAACTATCGAGAAGACAAAAACCATAGGAATTACGCAAAATTTTTAGAAACTGAATTGCTAAAAATAGATGAAAATATTTTAAAAAGCGACAATGGATTATGGTCATCACTAATAGAAGATATTGAATTTGGCATTGTTGGCTAAAAAAATCAAGCAATGGAAAGATGAAATAGAACTGGAAAAACTTCCTTTCAATAAAATTGGTGTTTTATAAACCCGAATAATCTTTAACTAAATTGGTATTCTAAAAATACAGAATCATAATGGCATTAAATGATATTGAATTAGAAAAATTTAAACATACTCTGAAAAAAGCAAGTGAAGAGCTTGGAACAAAAGAAATAGAATATTTTTCTGAATGGATTTATTTTCTTCTAGGCCATAGCCTTAAAATGAATGGTGTATCACTTACTCATAAATATGATATTCCAACTGGATGGGACGGTTTCGGAGTTAATGATCTTGATAAATTGGAAAAAATAGGATTTCTAACAAAGACTTTTGAATCTGACGAAGATCCAATCACTTTCGAAAAAACGATTAAATACCTAATCCTAAAATAATGAACTTGAAAAACGATCTAGAAACTGTCGATTATATTTTTTTGATGGCTCAAAATTATATAAAGTAATTGATCAACATTTCGATTGGTTATCTTCCTCAGATTATGCTGTGTGGAGCAATTCATATGTTGAATTAAACAACAAACGAATTTATATTATAAAGGAAAATGTGAAAGTTTTATCTACTTTCAGATTCTATAGCAAAGAAGTACTCGAGTCATTATCTTCAAAATACAATCTTCAGATGAAAGAAGAGAATGGGGTTTATTATTCTTGTACGGAAACACACAACACAAGGCAATTTGAAATTTCTGAAAATGATGAGCTAATTGTCATTTACTGCACTCTGGGCAGTTACGGCTCTAAAGCATTTTTATTTATGGTGTTTACGAAAAATAGAAAATATTCTATATCTCTATTTGAACTCATTTTAAACTAAGTTTAAACCGTTCAGAAAATAACATTTCGATTATATTTGCACAACCTCAAATTAAAATTAAAACTAAAAATGAAAACATCAAAAATCACTCGAATTGCTGTAGTCGTGCTAGTACTTTTGTTCTTAGTGCTTAGCGTAGTAAGCTGCAGTACACATGTACACACTCATAGCCACCCAACGTCAGGTAAAAAAATACCACCAGGGCAAGCTAAAAAAATGAATGGAGACCAAAGTGCTAAAGCGTATGCTCCAGGTCAGCAGAAAAAGAGATAATAAAAAATACCTTCTGAATTTCAGAAGGTATTTTATTTTTGTTTCAATTTTAAACGAAAGCCAATTCCATTTTCCTTAAAAAATGACAAATAATGAAGTATAAATTTGAAAAATATAATTACTTCGATGAAAGAGATAATCTTAACAAATCAACAGCTATAATAATACTCGAAAATGAAGAGCAATATGGAGTGTATCTCCTCCATTGATGAAAAAATTTCAGATATGTTGTTGATAATGGAAAATACATCTATGAAACCGATAATTTAGGTAGGGTAGAAAGAGCTATAATGGAAGATGTTGATTTTCATACAAAAACAAGAAATAAGGAATATCAAAAAGAAACTAAATTTTTAAAAGATGGATATCCTAAAGATGCTGGTGGGCATATTTTTAGAAATGAATGGGGTGGCCCAAGCGAACAAATAAACTATTTTTCTCAAAATTCACCTTCTAATAGTTTTGGAGAATGGTACAAAATGGAAAAAGCAGTATCCAGTTTTAAAAAGGCTAATCCTAATGTTAAAATAAAAGCAGAAATGAAATTTAATTTTGATGGAAATAGTCAAAGACCAACATCAGTTGATGTTAAAATTTATAAAGATGGTAATTTAGACACTGAATTATCAACAAGATATAGAAACCCATAAAATACTTAGGCGTGATAACAAATTACAATGAAATAATAGAACAATTAAAAGGTAAAAATTGGCAAAAAATCAATATCATATTTAATATTGATAAAGGGTCTATCAGGTATGGTAAAATTGAATACATTGATGAGAATGATTTAACAAATTCTTTTTGGATATCATTTGATGAAATTGATGATTTGATTAATTCAATATTTAATAAATATGATAGTAATATAGATAACCTTAACACTAGATTTAATAAATATCAGATTGAAATTTATCCTGATGGTGAAGTTACAGAGAAAGAATGGTGGGATTCTGAAAAAGAAAAAAAAGATTTACTAGATAGTGCAGATGTTTTCTATCAATGGGTAAATGAACGTATGATGTCTATGATATTTGAATACGAAAAAGATAATGATCTTGTACCAACTGAATATGACTCAGATGGTGATTTGGAATATTTAAGTTCCTGGGACAGTGGTGTATTTACTTTTCATATTGATAAAAATAATAATTTAGTGTACAAGGTGGTTCTTACAAAAGATGGTAAAGAAAGAACACTTGATTTTCCTTTGAAAGATTATTTTGTAGAAGGAATATTAGATCACTATAAAGTGACTAATAATGAACTTTCTGATGAATGGAAACCTTGGAATACTATGATATTAAAATCTCTCCATTATGATATTCCGTATGATAAAAGAGAGGAATTTGTAAGTTATATTCTTCAATAATTAAATACAAAAAAACAAACCTCAAAAATCACAATATATGCCATATTAGTACTAGTAATACTATTGATTGCAATAAGCGTATTAAGCTAAAATCAAAAAAGCCTTCTGAAAATTCCAGAAAGCTTTTGTGGTATTATAAACAGATAAGAATTTTACTTCTTCGCATTCGTATTAATCACTTTAATCAAATACGTCCCTTCTGGCAAATCAGTAATATTAGAAGCATTGGCGCTCATTATTTGTCTTCCTTGTGAGAAAACCTCAATAATTTTACCGCTTTTATTTGTTTCAATAGAAGCTGCAGGTGCCGGTACAGATGCTTTTGCAGGTGTTGTAACAGTCTTTTTAGATGCACCTGATGTTGCAGGACTTGAAACAGGTGTGCTTTCGGTTACAGGCGCACCATTTGGTTTCGAGCTATTGTATGCTTCCTTAACTTGTTCATCTGTCATGGCGACACTATACAATCTTAAATCGTCAATATCTGCGTTGATACTCGTTGAGGTATTTAATTTTCCTAGGTTTAAAATATACCCTTTTGCCGAACGCTGAATTCCTTCTGCAGACTTTAACAATTCGCCGTTACGATAGATTTTTGAAACATTTCCGTCATAAGTTATACTATAAAAATACCAGACTTCTTTTACTAATGGTACTGAAACAATCACATTATTTGTATCTCCCCAGCCAACCAAACTCAAATCTGAATTGCTTCCAGACACGGGCTGTTGCACTAATCCAAAATATTGTCCGTTTACTGCTGCACCGTATCCTAAAATGTAATTTGGAATATTGACCGCATTAAATTTTACCCAAACCGATATTGTTTTTGGTTTATTATCCTGAGGAAGCTCTCCTATTACTGCCTGATAAGCTTTTGTAACCCGCAAAGCACTTTTAGAGCTTCCCATCCTATCGTTTACAAAAACTGGCGTACCTAAAAAAGAAATAGTATTATCGGCGCTGTTTAAATTTCCATTGAAGTTAAATTCCTGTACCGGATTTTGCGCATTGGCAGTTAAAAAATTTACAAACATTAAAGTGAGTAATATTTTTTTCATAGTTATAGCTTTTATCAGAATCGTTTTAGTTTAAGGCAAATAGCAATTTATTGTAAAATTTAAACAATATAGATTTTACAATTTTAAAATTTCGTTTATTATTTTTAGAAAATTTGTTAAAACTATAATTAAAATTCAACACCTCCAAACAATTCCTACACACAAATGCATAATTCTCACAAAAACAACAATACAGCTTAAGCTCTATTCTCTTTTCAAAATACTGGAAAACTTGATCTAACCCACTTCGACAAATTAAACTTCCTAAAGACAGTATTTGTAATGATATTGCCCAATATTGCATTTTTATTTTTAAATTTAATATTACAAGCTGGCAACCAAAGAAATAAACTTAAACATGAAGAAAACCTTACTTTTATTTTTTCTTTTATTTTTCTTAAAAATCAGTGCACAGATTTCAGATACTCTCGTACTGAAAAACAACGATATCATTGTTGGAGAAATAAAAACAATGAATAAAGGCGTTCTACAGATAGAAACCAATTACAGCAAAGACGATTTTAAACTAGAATGGAAACATGTCAAAAGCATTAGTTCTGAAAGGGTTTATATTATTAATCTTTCTAACGGCATTTTATTAAACGGAAAAATTGCCAAAATCAACACTCCAAATCAATGCGAGATTACAAATGTTGAAACGCAAAACAAAAGCATTATTGATCTCACTGATATTGTACAAATTAAACCTGTGGACGAAAGCTTTTGGGGAAGACTTGATGCTAGTTTCGACGCAGGAATCAAATTGACTAAAGCACAAAGCTTACAGCAACTAACTATAAATGTGAATTTAGGCTATACAGCGAAAAAATGGTACGGAACTGCAACGTACAAACAAATTCAATCTATACAAGATGATAGCGATCCTATACGTAGAATTGATACTGACTTAAGCTATATTCATTTACTGCCGAGGGATTATTTTATTCCGCTATCAATTGTAACTTTAAAAAATACAGAACAAGACATTGATCTTCGTATTGTTTCAAAGGCTGGTTATGGAAAATATTTAATACATAGCAACAAAAAATATTGGGGAGTTGCTTCTGGATTATCTTTTAACCACGAACGTTTTACTGGAGCTGCAGAGCCTAATAAAAGTTTGGAATTATTCGTAGGAAGCGACCTTAATTTGTATGATATTGGCGATTTTAGCATTCAGTCTAAAGTAAACTTTTTTCCCAGTTTAACAGAAAGCAAAAGAATTCGTACCGATTTTTCTGTAGATACCAAATACGATTTACCATTAGACTTTTTTATCAAATTATCATTTATTTATAACTATGACAACAAACCCAAAGAAGGAGCATCAAAAGACGATTATGTATTTCAGACTACTTTTGGATGGAAATTAGACTAAAAAAAGCTTCCTGAAGACAGAAAGCTTTCCTTACTATTCCAAAAAATCAAATTCATGCGCAATAAAAAAACTAACTAACATTTAAAAACAAACTAAAAAACCATTTATTTCGAAGTAATTTTTTTTGACGGAGTACTGGTAATTTTTAATAGATAAGTCCCTTCAGGAAGATCACTTATATTTGTTGCATTGCTTCCCATTATTTTTTGCCCTTGCGAGTAAATTTCTACACTTTTTGTTGCACCATTAACCTCGTTTGAAGTAATAATTGTTTCAGGAGCCGTTTTTACCTTTACTGGAGTTTTAGCCGTTTTAGCTTCTACAGATACCGCAGGAGACAAATTAGAAGCCTTTTCGCTTTCATATAATTCTTTTACTTGGTCGGGAGTCAAGGCTACATCATAGATTTTTAAATCGTCTATATCAGCATTAATTCCAACCATAGTATTGATTTCACCTAACCTAAAAATAGTTCCATTTGTAGATCTTGACATGCCTTCTAAATACTTCAACAACGTACCATCACGATATATTTTAGAAACAGTTCCTTCGTAGGTTATAGTGTAATTATACCAGACACTTTTTTCTAAAAGTGTAGATACAATAACATCATTAGAAGCTCCCCAAGCTGCTAAACTCAAATCAGAATTAGAAGTTGTTGTTCCTTGCTGTAGTAGACCGCAATATTGAGCATTTAAAGGATTTCCGTAGCCCCAAATATAATTTGCATTTGAAACATCATTGAATTTAACCCAAATACTGATTGTTCTTGAACTCTTTCCTTGAGGCAGATTATCAATCACTGCTTCTAAAGCTTTATTATTTAATCGCTGAGCCCCTTTTATCGCTCCTGCTCTATCAGGTACAAAATTGTTGGTTCCTATGAATGAAATAGTATTTGCCGTATTATTTAAAGTTCCATTGAAGTTAAATTCCTGAATCGGTGTTTGCGCATTCACATTCAAAAAACTTACAAACAATACTGTTAGTAGTAATTTTTTCATAATAGTAGATTTTAGGGATTAAACAACTTACGTTGTCTTAATACCTCAAAACTAGGTTATTATATTTTTTACAGGAAAAATTTCCGACAAATTACCTAAATACTCGTTAAAATAACGTTTTTTATGCATTTCACGAGTAAACTACATTTTATAAAACTTAAAAAAATTATTAAAACTTTGAATTAAAATCAGGACTACTAACAATTTCCTACGTATAAATACGGTATATTCAACAAAATAATAAATTTTTAACTTTTAAAACAAATACTTATTTAACAAATAAGAAGTTGATAAAAAAAACTCCATTCGAAAATTACGAATGGAGTTTCTATATTGTGAAAAGTACTATATTACTTTACAAATTCAATTTTTTGAGCTTCTTCTTCGTTGACACTATCAAAGAAACCTTGCTCGTTCATCCAGTCATCACTGAATACTTTGCTCATGTAACGAGAACCATGATCTGGGAAAATAGCAATAATATTACTATCTTTTGTAAATTCTCCTTCTTCAGCATATTGTTTAATAGCTTGCATTACTGCTCCAGAAGTATACCCAACAAATAAACCTTCTTTTCTAGTAACCTCTCTAGCAGAGTGAGCACTTTCCTCATCGGTTACCTTCATGAATTTATCAATAATATCAAAATCTGTAGCAGATGGAATTAAGTTTTTACCAAGACCTTCTATACGGTAAGGATAAATTTCTTTGCTGTCAAATTCTCTTGTCTCGTGGTATTTTTTCAATACAGACCCAAAAGCATCAACTCCTAAGATTCTAATATTTGGATTTTTTTCTTTTAAGAATTTTGCAGTTCCAGAGATAGTTCCTCCTGTTCCGCTGCACGCAACTAAGTGCGTAATTTGTCCTTTTGTTTGTTCCCAAATCTCTGGACCTGTAGTGTTGTAGTGAGCATCAATATTTAATTGGTTGAAATATTGATTAATGTAAACCGAACCTTTTGTCTCTTCGTGCAAACGTTTTGCTACATTATAATAAGATCTTTCATCATCTGCAGAAACGTGAGCCGGACAGACATACACTTTGGCGCCTAAACTTCTCAACATGTCAATTTTGTCTTTAGATGATTTCGAGCTTACAGCCAAAATACAATTGTAACCTTTAATAATGCTTACCATTGCTAAACTAAATCCTGTATTACCAGAGGTTGTTTCTATAATGGTGTCTCCCGGCGATAGAATTCCTTTTCTCTCGGCTTCTTCAATAATATATAATGCTATTCTATCTTTTGAGGAATGACCTGGGTTGAAAGCTTCTACCTTTGCGTAGAAATTTCCTTCTAACTCTTCGGTGATTTTATTTAGTTTAATAAGAGGGGTGTTTCCTATTAACTCTAAAACATTATTATAAGCGGTTATTTCTTCTTTCATAAAAAAATAGTTAATCAAAGGCCTTTTCAAATTAACCTTGACAGGTTGCAAATTTAACAAAAAAATTCTAATTAGCTTTTAATTTTTTCTAAATCTAATAAAAAACTAAATTCTTTTGCTAAGTCTTTTAAAGCCTCAAAACGTCCCGAAGCCCCGCCATGACCTGCATCCATATTGGTGTCTAAAAACAAAAGTTTGTCATTTGTTTTTAAATCCCTCAATTTTGCAACCCATTTAGCTGGCTCCCAATACTGTACCTGCGAATCATGCAATCCGGTAGAAACGTACATGTTAGGATATTCCTGCGCTTTTACATTGTCGTAAGGCGAATACGACAACATATAATCGTAATATTTTTTATTGTTTGGGTTCCCCCATTCGTCATACTCTCCAGTTGTAAGCGGAATACTATCATCAAGCATTGTGGTAATCACATCTACAAAAGGCACCTGAGCGATAACGCCATTATACAATTCAGGAGCTTCATTTACGATTACTCCCATTAAAAGTCCGCCAGCAGATCCTCCTTCTGCATACAAATGTTCAGGAGAAGTGTACTTTTGGTCTATTACAAATTTAGAGCAATCGATGAAATCTGTAAAGGTATTTTTCTTTTTTAACAGTTTTCCGTCCTCATACCATTGTCTTCCTAAGTCCTCACCTCCTCTAATATGGGCGATCGCATAAACAAATCCGCGGTCTAAGAGTGATAATCTTGTCGAAGAAAAATACGTATCCATTGTAATTCCGTAAGAGCCATATGCGTAAAGCAACAACGGATTTTTACCATTTTTCTCCAATCCTTTTCTGTAAACCATAGAAATAGGCACTTTTACACCATCTCTAGCCGTTGCCCAAACTCGTTCTTCAATGTAATTATTTTTATCAAATTTTCCACCTAAAACCTCTTGTTCTTTCAAAATTTCTTTGGCTTTAGTCTTCATATTAAAATCTATTACAGAAGACGGTGTTGCCAATGACTGATAGCTGTAGCGCAAAATATCAGTATCAAAATCAACATTTGTTGTCGTGTAGGCATTATAGGTTTCGCTGCCAAAAGGAAGATAATAATCTGGTTCATCATTCCAAGGCATGATGCGAATATGATTTAACCCATTAGAGCGCTCTTCTACAACCAAATAGTTTTTAAATATCTCAATATCTTCTAACAAAACATCTTCTCTGTGCGGAATAAGATCTACCCAGTTTTTCTTTCCTGTTTTGTTTTCAGGCGTTTTCATTAACTTGAAATTCGTCGCCTTATCTTTATTGGTCAAAACATAAAAAGAATCTTCGTAGTGAGAAATGCTATATTCTAATCCGCGGACACGTGGCTGGAAAACCGTAAATTCTCCATCCGGATTATTGGAATTCAAAATTCTATATTCTGTTGTCAGTGTACTTCCCGAACCAATAACAATGTATTTTCTTGATTTTTCTTTGCTGATAGACACATTAAAAGTATCATCAACTTCATCATAAACTAAGACATCATTTTCTGAATCAGTATTTAATTTATGTCTAAAAACCTTATCAGCCCTTAGGGTTACCTGATCTTGTCTTACATAAAAAATAGTATTGTTATCATTTGCCCAAACGGAAGCTCCTGTAACGTTTTCTATTCTATCAGCTAAGATTTCTCCTGTTTCTAAGTTCTTAACCTGGATCGTGTAGATTCTTCTTCCCACAATATCTACTCCAAAACTAGCAAATTTGTTGTCGGGACTAATGCTCAAACCTCCTAATTTAAAATAAGCATGTCCTTTTGCCATTTCATTACAGTTAAAAAGAATTTCTTCTTCGGCAGAAAGGCTTCCTTTTTTTCTGGCAAAAATTGGATAATCTTGCCCTGTTTCAAAACGTGTGATATAAAAATATCCATTATAGAAATAAGGAACAGAAGAATCGTCTTCTTTAATTCTCCCTTTCATTTCTTCAAACAAACTATCTTTTAATTTTTGGGTATGAGAAGTCATGCTTTCGTAATAAGCATTCTCCTTATTTAGATAATCGATTACTTCTGGATTCTCTCTGTCATTAAGCCAGAAATAGTTGTCAATCCTAGATTCTTTATGTTTTTTTAATGTTTTTGGAACTATTTTAGCCTTTGGGGCCGATATATCATTTTGCATTTAGTAAGCATTAATTTTTAAATATGAAGACGCAAAAATAGCACAAACCCAATAGAACAGAATTAATTTTTTCTTAAATTATTCTATTGAATTAACACAGCAATATAGTAATTTTGTCTGAAATAATTTAAAAAATCAACAAAAATGGATTTAATGGGAATGATGGGTAAACTTAAAGAAACCCAGCAAAAAATTGAAGATACTAAAAAGCGTTTAGATACTGTTTTGATTGATGAACAAAGCGCTGATGGATTATTAAAAGTTACAATTACTGCTAGTAGAAAAATAAAGTCACTTTCTATTGATGATTCTCTTTTAGAAGATAAAGAACAACTAGAAGATTACCTAATCGTTACTTTAAACAAAGCAATTGAAAAGGCTACAAATGTAAACGAAAGAGAATTAGACGCTGTTGCGAGAATGGATATGCCTTCTATTCCTGGAATGGATAATTTGTTTAAATAAGCTTTTAAGGTACTGAGGTTCTGAGAGGCTAAGGTTCTAAGTTTTATTTTTTTGACACAAAAAAAAGAGGATGTATTAACATCCTCTTTTTTTTAACCTTTATTTCTTTCTTCCTTAGAACCTCAGTACCTTAGAAACTTAGAACCTTTCTGCTAAAACTTCGAAAGCGTATCAATTACATACGTATGCATCACTTCTTTATAATCTAAATGTGTTACAATACGAAGTTTATTATGTCCCAAAGAACTTATAAGTATATTTTTCTGTTTTAATTTTTCAATCAATAGTTGGTCGCTGTAACCTTCTGCAAGCGAAAAAATCAAAATATTTGTTTCAACGGGCTCAATAGATGAAATCCAAGGTTTTGTGCTTAAAATCTTTGCGATTTCTTTTGCTCTGCGATGGTCTTCTGCCAATCTTTCTATATTATGAGCCAAAGCATATAATCCAGCTGCCGCCAAATACCCTACTTGACGCATCCCACCACCTAATATCTTTCTGATTCTCAACGCTCTATGAATATCAGCTTTACTTCCAAGCAGTACAGAACCAATTGGTGCGCCTAAACCTTTAGACAAACAAACTGAAATAGTATCAAAAATAGCACCGAATTCTCTAGGATTCTGTCTTTTAGCCACTAACGCATTCCAAATTCTAGCACCATCTAAATGAAATTTTAAATTATGGGCATCGCAAACTTTTTTTATTTCTCTTAAATCGTCTAATTCGTAACAAGCTCCGCCACCTTTATTAGTTGTATTTTCTACACAAACCAAACTTGTTAACGGACTATGATAAAACTCTGGATCGTTTATTGCGGCTTTTACTTGCGCTGCCGTAATCATACCTCGGTTTCCATCGAGCAGACAGCACGAAACCCCGCTATTAAATGAAACTCCCCCTCCTTCATAATGATACACGTGAGCATATTTATCAGCTATTAACTGCTCTCCAGGCTGCGTATGCAGTTTTATTGCAGTCTGGTTTGCCATAGTTCCAGACGGAAAGAAAAGACCAGCTTCCATACCAAAAAACTCTGCTGTCCTGTTTTCCAATTCAATCACCGTTGGGTCCTGTTTATATACGTCATCGCCAACATGGGCATTAAACATATACTGCAGCATTTCATAAGTAGGCTTTGTTATGGTATCGCTGATTAAATTTATTTCCATATTCTAAAAACTATATCTTATTTTTGTATGCAAAATTACGTATTACTTATAGTTATTCTCAGCAAGTTTTGGTAAAATTTAACTCGCTGGTTTCTCTAGACCAAATTAACGTAATAATTCTAAAAAACATATAAAACCTATTAATTAATTTATGACAACAGCCGAACAAGTAAAAGGTATTGTGGAGCGCCTTGGTGCGTTGAGGAGGTATCTTTGACGT
>RCUJ01001216.1_pt1 | contig 14151 bp, 11 predicted proteins | sample 2166321 | NCBI WGS metagenome assembly RCUJ01 (sample SAMN09932808, study PRJNA488358) | compost metagenome | feature: garden; material: soil; isolation source: compost soil in an enriched community after 118 h of incubation | place: Germany: Experimental Botanical Garden Goettingen | collected... | reverse complement strand
TTACCGTGTTCACCGACACCGATTGCGGTTACTGCCAGAAACTGCACAGCGAAGTGACAGAACTCAATCGCCTGGGCGTCGAGGTGCGCTACGTGGCCTTCCCGCGTCAGGGCTTGCAGAGCCCGGCTTACACGGAAATGGTCAATGTCTGGTGCGCCAAGGATCCGCAGGCCGCGATGACGGCGGCCAAATCACGCCAGCCCGTTACAACGGCTCAGTGTGACAACCCGGTGGCCAAGCAATACGCCCTGGGGCAGATGATCGGGGTCAGCGGCACGCCGGCGATCGTCCTGGCCAATGGCAAGCTGATACCGGGTTACCAGCCAGCAGCGCAACTGGCCAAGCTCGCGCTCGAAGCCAAGTGATTCAGGGCTGATTGACTAATAAACAGCCGCTTCGTAAGGTGCGGCTCTTTTTTCTTTTCTGCGGCCGGAGCTAGCTCCGGCCGTTTTACGCAGTGCAGATGGGGAGTTCAGTGTGAAACCGGTCAAAGTAGGCATCTGTGGGCTGGGTACTGTCGGTGGCGGTACCTTCAACGTGCTCAAGCGCAACGCCGCGGAAATCGCGCGGCGTGCCGGGCGTGACATCGAGGTGGCGCAGATCGCGCTGCGCTCGCAGAACCCGCAGTGCGACATTACCGGTACCCCCATTACCAACGATGTCTTCGAGCTAGTCGACAATCCCGAAATCGATATTGTCATCGAACTGATCGGCGGCTACACCCTGGCGCGCGAGTTGGTGCTCAGGGCCATCGACAATGGCAAGCATGTGGTCACCGCGAACAAGGCGCTGATCGCCGTGCATGGCAATGAAATCTTCGCCCGGGCGCGTGAGAAGGGCGTGATCGTCGCCTTCGAGGCCGCGGTGGCCGGAGGCATTCCGGTGATCAAGGCGATTCGCGAGGGGCTGGCCGCCAACCACATCAACTGGCTGGCCGGGATCATCAATGGCACCGGCAACTTCATCCTCAGTGAGATGCGCGAGAAGGGCCGTGCCTTCGACGACGTGCTGGCCGAGGCGCAGGCGCTGGGTTACGCCGAAGCAGATCCGACCTTCGACGTTGAAGGCATCGATGCGGCGCACAAACTGACCATCCTCGCCTCCATTGCCTTCGGCATTCCGCTGCAGTTCGACAAGGCCTACACCGAAGGCATCACCCGGCTGACCACGGCCGACGTGGGCTACGCCGAGGCCCTGGGCTATCGCATCAAGCACCTGGGCGTGGCGCGGCGCACCGCGGCTGGTATCGAGTTGCGCGTGCACCCGACCCTGATCCCGGCCGACCGCCTGATCGCCAACGTCAATGGCGTGATGAACGCGGTGATGGTCAATGGCGACGCGGCGGGCTCGACCCTGTATTACGGCGCGGGTGCCGGCATGGAACCGACCGCTTCCTCGGTCATCGCCGATCTGGTCGACGTGGTGCGCGCCTTGACCACCGATCCGACCAATCGTGTGCCGCACCTGGCCTTCCAGCCGGATTTGCTGTCCGATCACCCGATTCTGCCGATCGCCGCGTGCGAGAGCGCCTACTACCTGCGCATTCAGGCCAAGGATCGTCCCGGCGTGCTGGCTCAGGTGGCGAGCATCCTGTCGCAGCGCGGCATCAACATCGAGTCGATCATGCAGAAGGAAGTCGAAGAACACGACGGCCTGGTGCCGATGATCCTGGTCACCCACCGAGTGGTCGAGGCGCGCATCGACGAGGCCCTGGCCGCCCTCGAGGCGCTGGACGATGTCGTCGGCAAGGTCATGCGGATTCGCGTCGAACAGCTTAATTAACCAACAGTTGCAAGCTGCAAGCCGCAAGCTGCAAGTAGGGCCGTCCGACTTGTAGCTTGGCGCTTGGGGCTTTGGGCTCAAACCGAAGGTTTGCACACATGCGCTATATCAGTACCCGCGGCCAGGCACCGGCCCTGAATTTCGAAGACGTGCTGCTGGCTGGCCTGGCCAGTGATGGCGGTCTCTACGTGCCGGAAAACCTGCCACGCTTCACCCAGGAAGAAATCGCCTCCTGGGCCGGCTTGCCCTATCACGAGCTGGCCTTCCGGGTGATGCGCCCGTTCGTCACCGGCAGCATTGCAGATGCCGACTTCAAGAAGATTCTCGAAGAGACCTACGCGGTATTCGCCCACAGTGCTGTGGCGCCGTTGCGTCAGCTGAACGGCAACGAGTGGGTGCTCGAACTGTTCCACGGCCCGACCCTGGCGTTCAAGGACTTCGCCCTGCAGTTGCTCGGCCGTCTGCTCGACCATGTGCTGGCCAAGCGCAACGAGCGCGTGGTGATCATGGGCGCCACCTCGGGCGACACCGGTTCGGCGGCCATCGAAGGCTGCAAGGCCTGCGACAACGTCGACATCTTCATCATGCACCCGCACAACCGGGTGTCCGAGGTGCAGCGCCGGCAGATGACCACCATCTTCGGCGAGAACATCCACAACATCGCCATCGAAGGCAACTTCGACGACTGCCAGGAAATGGTCAAGGCGAGCTTCGCCGACCAGAGCTTCCTCAAAGGCACGCGTCTGGTGGCGGTGAACTCGATCAACTGGGCGCGGATCATGGCCCAGATCGTCTACTACTTCCACGCGGCCCTGCAGCTCGGCGGCCCGGCGCGCTCCATCGCGTTTTCGGTGCCGACCGGCAACTTCGGCGACATCTTCGCCGGCTACCTGGCGCGCAACATGGGCCTGCCGATCAGCCAGCTGATAGTCGCGACCAACCGCAACGACATCCTCCATCGCTTCATGAGCGGCAATCGCTACGACAAGGGCGACCTCTACCCGACGCTGTCGCCGTCCATGGACATCATGGTCTCGTCCAACTTCGAGCGCCTGCTGTTCGACCTGCATGGGCGCAACGGCGCGGCTGTCGCCGAGCTGATGAGCACCTTCAAGCAGGGCGGCGGCTTCAGCGTCGAAGAAGACCGCTGGACCGAGGCGCGCAAGCTGTTCGATTCGTTGGCGGTAGACGATGCGCAGACCTGCGAAACCATCGCCGAGGTGTACGCCGAGTGCGGCGAGCTGCTCGACCCGCACACCGCCATCGGCGTGCGCGCCGCGCGCGAGTGCCGGCGCAGCCTGGCCACGCCCATGGTCATCCTGGGCACCGCGCACCCGGTGAAGTTCCCTGAGGCGGTGGAGCAGGCCGGAATCGGCCAGGCTCCGGCGTTGCCGCCGCACCTGGCCGACCTGTTCGAGCGCGAAGAGCGCTGCACGGTGCTGGCCAACGACCTGAAAACGGTACAAGGCTTCGTCAGCCAGCACGGCAACCGCGGCAAGCCGCTGTAACGCCCCGCGCGCAAGCCCTGCAACCCGGTGTCGCCTCTGGCGGCCCCGGGTTTTTCTTTGGTCCTCTGCACCGGCTAGTGCGCTGTCTCGGAATTATTGTTTCGATGACACCGGCTCGTAGGCTGCACCGTGCGCACCAGGGGTTGTCAGTGGTGCGGGTGGCCCCGCGCGCCTTACACAGGCCGTAGGAAGGGTGGGGCCGCCTAGGTCGGGCCGCGTAGGTTAGGCGGCCACAAATTGACCTGCTGCCAGCAGGACATCCGCGCCGTAACCCATCATGGATTTCAGCCGTGACAACCGGATACAGGTATGAATCGCTCGATGGGGATCGCTGCGCCCAACGCTGATCCTACGGTTACTGGCTCCTACAGGAGGCTGACCCTCCATGCAGCAGGCAACAGGACCTGGCCCCGCCTGCAGGTGCCGCTATAGCCAGCTAGGCTTTGGGTGAGCGAGTCGGGCTCAAGAGAGTGCGAGGCGGCCATGAATGAGTTCCCCAAGGAAATGCCACACGAGGTCATCCGGGCGCTCGAGCGTGGGCGCAAGATCGAGGCGATCGAGTTGCTGCGCGAAAACCAGGGGCTCAGCCTCAAGGAGGCCAAGGAGGCGGTCGAGTGCTATCTGTTGGAGCACCCCCATCTGCGCCGCTCCAGGGGCACGCTGGGTGGCCATGGCCTGTGGTTCTGGCTGACGCTGATCCTGCTGCTGGGGTTGCTGATACTGTTCAGCGGAAGGCTCTCGGCCAGCGGCGAGGACATGCACCAGCCGTCTGCCGGCGCGGACGTGGTCGACTGCAGCTTCAGCCGATCAGCAGCAGGTAGACCAGCGCCATTATCACGATCAGGCCCAGCCAGATCAGGGCATTGAGCTTGCTGCGGGCGATTATGCCGGCACCGCGCAGACGGGTCGGCGGGTTCTCCTCGAGGTAGCGGTCTATCCGCGCCTCGGCCTCCTCTTCACTGATCCCTTCGCGCATACGCAGCAGGGCGATGGCCTCTGTGCGGCGGTCTTCTTGCAGGGCAAGCAGTACGTCCCGGGGCAGGGGTTCTTCGGTTGCAGGCATGAGGTTGCTCCTGGCCGCGTTCAGACGGCGCCGTTTCGGCGCAGTTCGGCAATGGCCTCACTGTCATAGCCTAGCGCAGCGAGTACCCGCCCGGAGTGTTCGCCCAGCTCCGGGCCGGTCCACTCGACCCCGCCCGGGGTATCCGACTGCTTGGGCACTATGCCGGGCATCTTGAACGGCTCGCCGTCCGGCAGCTTGGCGCTGAGCAGCATCTCGCGCGCAAGGTATTGCGGGTCGCCGAACATGTCCTCGGCGCTGAAGATGCGGCTGGCCGGCACCGCGGCCCGGTTCAATGCATCAAGTACCTGCTCCAGCGGCAGCGCGCCGACCCAGCGGTCGATCACCCCGCACAGCGGGTCGCGGCCGTCGTTGCTGGCCAGGCTCGGGTCTTCGGCCAGGTCCTGAACACCGAAAATCTGGCGAGAGCTGGACGAGTGGATACGACACCGATTGCGAGCGCTCCAGCTTAAACAATGGAGGCGTGGTCCGACGATTTACCGCGAACTGCGGGCTCTGGAAGCCAGCAGCCAATCGGCCTGGAACGTGGCGGCCAACTCGTGTTGTTGGTGGCGTAACAACCGTTTTGAGCTCAATCGAGTGCTGGTGGGGCGTGGTTCGACAGGCTGGGGCTGGTGTGACTCTCGTAACCTCAATCTCTCGAACCGCCCAGTGCGTACCCGCATGCCGGGTGGTGTGGCAGGGGGGCGACCTGTGAAGGCCGTCCCCTATGCCGATTGCCAGTTGGCGGCTGGTCAGGCCGCCGGGCTCAGGCTGCCTGGCTTTGCCCCGGCGTGCCGCCGGCGGGTCGCCGATAGAGCAACAGCGCCAGCGACAGGAGCAGCAGGGCGGCCAGCAGGCCTTGGGCCAGCAGGGTTTCGGCTACCGGGTAGAGGCCGAAGTAAAGCTGCAGCCAGGGCGCGTCAGGGAACCAGTGCACCGGGGTGGCGGGCACCAGTGCCGCCGTTTGCAGGCCGCGCACGCCACTGCCGGTCATCATCAGGCAAAGCATGGCCAGCAGCACGCCGGTAACCCGGAAGAACAGGGTGACCGGCAGCTTGGCTTCAAGGCCGAGCACCACATAGGCGACCACCGCCGAGAGCAGGGCTCCGCCGATCAGGCCGGCCAGTACCGGCAAGGATGGCGCATCAATCAGCAGGGCTTGGTAAAACAGCACGGTTTCGAAGCCTTCGCGAAAGACTACCAGGAAGGCCAGGCTGAACAGGGTTGTCCAGCCTAGATAGGGGCTGCGCGAGCCTTGCTGGGACTGTCCGGCATGGCTGGCCTTGCGACGTATTTCGGCAACCCAGTCGGTGACATAGGCTTTGCGGAAGATCCAGTGGGTTACGTACAGCAGGACCGCCGCGGCGGTCAGTGCGGTAAGCCCTTCCAGCAGTTCGCGCTGCAGGGTGGTCATGGCGAACAGCTGCCCGACGGCCAGCCACAGTGCAAAGGAGCCGGCCACCGCGCTGCCGGTTCCGGCCAGTATCGGCCAGCGCCAGCCGCGCAGGCCGGCGGCCGGGATGCCGCTGGCCTTTACGGCGCCGATCATACAGGCCAGTACGATCACGGCTTCCAGGCCTTCGCGCAGGAGAATGGCCAGCGATTGAATAAAGGCGCCCGTCGCAGACAGTTGGCTGCTGAGGATGCTTGCCGCCTGTTTGCTGTCGGCTTGCAGGCGTGCCAGGGCGGCGTTGAGTTCCTCCTCGGGAGCCTGACGCGCAATCAGTGCGCCGAGGCCGGGGTCATTGGCGTTGCCCTCCCAGAAGGCAGCTTCCATTTTTAGCGCCAGCGCCGGGGCGCGGGGCATCAGGCGCTGCTCGATATCGGGATCGAAAAGCGCGTAGGCCTCCAGGCGCTTGAGTTCTGCGGCGGCCCAGTCGCCGGAATTGACCGCGTTGGCCAGTTCGCTGAGGACTTCCGGCAGCAGCGTCAGGGCCGCGCCATGGTCGCTTTGCAGCAGTTCCTGGCCATACACCTGGGCCAGCAAGGCCAGGCCTTCGTCGCTCAGCGCCTGGACGCGCGGCACAGCACCTTTGCTGGCGATCTGTTGCTGCAATTCACTCAGAGTGTCCGTCATCCGTTGCAGGGCTGCGGGGGCGCGTTCGGCCAGGTTGTAGCCGAGATCGCCGAGGAGCATTTCGGCACGGTCGCGAAACAGCCCGGCTTCGAAGTATTCGAAGGGGATGGTGATCTCGCCGTCGCGCACGCCTTTGCTGTATTCGATGGGGATCAGGCGCAGAAACCGCGAGAACAGCTGAATGCGCCTTTCCAGTTCCGCTGCCGCGAGCTGCGCCGGGGCATAGCTGCTCAGTTGGCCTTCCAGTTCGGCAAGCTGTTTGGCGAGCGCATCTGCCGGCCGCTCGGCATGCAGTTGGGTAAAGCGGGCGGCGATAAGCTGGGCTTTCTCGCTGCCCAGGCGGCTGCTCAGGTTGTCGGTCAGCAGGCGCTGCAGCCCCTGGGCTCGGGCCAGGCTGCCCGCCAGTTGCACGCGATGGCCGGCGGCCAGATGGCTGCGTGCCTGGGCCAGGGCCATGCGCATTTCGCTGGCATAGATGCCCAGCAGCTCAGGCTCGATGATCTGCCGCGCCTGCGCGGCGCTCAGGCGTCCGGCCAGTGCTTCGCGGATTGCCAGGCTGGCGGCGGTGTCACGCGAGGTGCGTGCGTATTCGCGAATGTGCAGCCAGGCGGCGGCTGACTCGAAAGCGCCCTGGTCGAGTTGGCGCATGCTGTTGCGCAGGGCACCATCGAGCAGGCCGCACCAGAGCTCGGCGCGTGCCTGGGCGGCCAGGCTTGGGTCCCAGGTCTGAACCGCTTGTTCCAGGCGGGCCAGGGCGTTGTCGATCTGTGCGGCCTGGCTGGCGGTGTCGTGGGCATAGGCCGCCTGCAGACCCTGTTGCCATTGCTGGCGCAGGTGCTCCAGGCGTTTGCCGGCGTCCTCGCGCAGTTGTGTGGACGGCTGGCGGAACAGGTAGCGTTGCAGGTAGGCGCTATCGTTGCGCAAGGCCTCGGCGTTTGGCCAGGGCACGCTGGTGCTTGCGGTGCTGGCCAGTGCGCAAAGCAGGCTTATGAGAAACACAAGTGGGCGCAGAACGAGTGCGGTCATGGTTGGGCCTCATTGGCGCCGTTAAGGCTGTAGGTTGCTGCTGCCAGTTCGAACGGCGGGATAACCAGGTCGATTTTCAGCGTGTTGTAGGCGAATTCCTGGGTCGCGACCCGATACCAGAGGCGTGTTTCCAGGCTCAGCGGGCCGCGCACGTCAGCCGCCAGAGGGGCCTGGTAACTCACGAGGTCTTCGCCTTTGGGCGGGATGCCGGGTCGCAGGTGGGTGATTTCGGCGGTGATAAAGGTCAGGTGATCGGGAATGCGCTTGCCCTCGGCGTCGCGGAAGTCTTCGCGCCAGATCACCGCGTCGGGGTCGGTTTCGCCGCGCACGCCATCGAAGGCGCCCGAGTGATAGAGCGAATTGCCGTCGGCATCGCGGACGATGACCTCAAGCCACATGTGCTTCTGGTCAATCACACCGGTGGGCAGGTTGTGCCCGGCACCCAGGTTTTGCACGGCAATGCTGAAGCGCAACTGGCCATCGGTGACTTCGCTGTGGCGCAACTCCAGGCCGGCAGCGGCGCGCAGCAGTTCGCGCGTGGCCTGGCCCTGGCGCTCGATCAGCTGGGTGTTTTTCGTCTCCGTCAGACCAGGCAGCAGGCCGCCGCGCAGGTAGGTGAGGTTCGAGCCCAGGGCGGTGTCGAACATCAGGTAGTTGGAACCGACAAAGTTGTGTGCGTAGCGCTCCGGCTTGGCCAGGTTGCCGTCGCGAATCTGGCGCACGTAGGCGGCCGGATCGGGAGCCATGTGGCAGTCCTGGCAGGTCACGTCGTTGCGCCCATACCAGCTGTCACGCCATTCGACAAAGGTGGTCTGCACATGCTGACGGCTAACCGCCTTGGACATCGAGCTGTCGTAGTTCTCGGTGTGGCAGGCGCCGCAAAAGTCCGCACTGGCGATCAGGTCATTGGTTTGCGTTGCGCCAAAGGCGCGCGAATGGTCGCGCGGTGCGGCCAGGATCATCGGGTTGGAGAGTTGGTCTACTCCGGTGTTTACGGCGAGGGTCAGGGCGCCGTTGCCTTCCACCGGGTCGGCATGGGTGGCGGTGTGGCACATCACGCAGGTCAGGCCTTCGGTTTCCGCGTCGGAAGGCATGACCGACTTGAAGCGGTTGGTGCGTCCGGCCAGCACCTCGCCAGGGGCATGACAACCTTCGCAGAAACGGGCTTTCTCAATGCCATTGCGGTGCAGGTCTTCGTTGACTTCGACGGCTTTCTCGTAGATCACGTCGCGCCCGGCGATGGCGTGCAGTGAGGGCGCCCACTCATCGAATTCGCGTTGATGGCATTCGGCGCAGGCGGCTGCCGACTGGATGGTTTTGGGCTCAATCAGCCGGCCATTTTCCGTTTTCAGCCGCGAAGGCCAAAAGGGCCGCGGATTACCCTCGGCGTCAGGCCCGAAAGGCAGTTGGTAAAAAGGGATGTCGGCCAGGTCGACACCCGGCTCGACGGCTTGGGGGCGCAACCATTCGGCGGCGAGCATCAGGCCGATGCTGGCCAGCAGGCCGAGGGCGAGCCAGGGGGCGTTCTTCTTGAATTGGCTTTTCACGCCTGCGGTTCCTTGTCGGTGGTATGCGCATGGCGCCAGTGGCGCAGCAGCAAATGGGCAAGCAGGCCGATGCTGGCCAGGCAGGCGGCCCACAAGTGCAGAAAGGTCAAGAGGTCGGTAGTTTCAAAACACCAGAACCAGATGACGCCGCCCAGGTAGAGGGCGACCGGCAAGGTCATTAGCAAGCCGCCGAGCAACAGCAGGACGCATTTGCCCAGCAGCAGCCAGCTGAGCCAGGTGAATGCCGGCCGCTGGCTGCTGCGCAAGCCGCTGCGGACATGCCGGCCGATCCAGAACGCGAGCAGGATGGTGAATGCCAGGCCGAGACACAGGTGGACAAACAGGACGATTTCACCGGAGTTCCAGTTGCGCCCGGCCAGCAATTCCAGATGCAGCCCAGAGCCCATCAGGCCGGCAAACAACAGGGAGATCAGCAGGCTGGTGCGCGATTTGGTCGGTGCAGCGGGCGCATTGCGCACCGTCGATTCAAGGGGCAGAGGGGCAGTCATATACAGGGGCTCTTGCGGACAACGGCCGCGCAACGATGCGGCGATTGGCTGACAGGCTTGCTCGGCAGGCCGTCGAAAAAGGCAGGTGAGGGCGCCGCGACAAGGCGCTACGCAGTAGCGCCGTATCGGCCACGCAGGTGGCTTTGCTGCGGCCGATTAGCCGCGAATTGTTACCTCGTTCTTGGCGGCGGCCTGCAACACCATGGCGACCACCCGGTCGGCGATGTCTTGCGCTTCGTTGCCGAGGGCGTCGGCCTCTTCGGTGCCGAACTGGGTGCCGGCTTTTTCCCGTGCGTAGGTGTCTTCAACCAGGCTCAGCAGCTCTTCGAAGCCGTTCTTGATCTGCTGGTCGAGGGCCGCATCGTTGCTCGCCACTACCGGGGAAATGGCGCTGAAATACATTTTCTTGCAACCGCCCATGATGCCCAGTACGTCAGCCAGGCGACTTTGTGCGACGAATGCGCCGATTTCTGCGGAGATGAACTGGGACTCTTTCCACTCGCCGAAATAATCACCCACCGTCGGCGTCATGGTCACCACGGAGGTGAACGCGTCGTCGCGGTTGGGCTTCCAGGCGCTCATGTCCGCCTGCAGGGCTTTCGACCAGTGCGTTAGCGCCCCGGCGGCGCCAAGTCCCAGGTTGGCGTCGAAGAGCATCTCGCCACGGCTGATCTTGCCGTCGCCATTGAGGTCGACCTTGAGTTTCACCAGGGCTTCGTCCATGCCCCAGAACAGCGGCTCGGTGATGCCGTGGAACAGGTTGCCGGGACGCTTGAGCACCTTGCCGTCGGGCAACGGCAGATCATATTCCGCCACGTCTTCGCTCTCGCTGCCCGGATTGCCGGCGTCGAGGATCAGGTCATATTTGGCGGTGGCGGGGATGCCGGCGACTATGCCTTCAATCGTTTCATACTGGTTCGAGGTCTCCAGCCACAGGGTGCGGATGGTCTCGATCTGCCGGGCCAGCTGCTTCTTGTCGGCGTTCCAGGCGGCCTGATAATCGCCCTTGTGAGCGTCGATAATGGCCGCATAGTCGGCTACGGCGGTCTCCAGCAACTGGGCCTGGGCGATCAGGCGGGCGTTGTGATCCAGGGTGAATTGCTTGACGCTGGCCAGGCCGCGCACCTCGGCATCGGTTGCGGCACTCACTTCACCGCTGATGCTCAGTGCCGCAAGCAGCGCCATGGTCAGTGCGCTGGCCTGCCCGCGTTTGTTGAATTTTTTCGACATCACACAACCCCTTTGCTATTGGTTGAACCCATAAATGCACAATCTTGATCGCGACTGTTATGCGAAATCATTGTCATTTGCAGTCAACTTATCACTTAGCTTGGTTGTCTGAGTTGATTAAGATCAAGTGCGCCCGTGTTGACGGCCAGAGCTGAGGCTTCGTTATGCCGGGCGTCAGATCGCTCCGCTTGCGCGCAGGGCGGCGATCTGGGCGTTGTCGTAACCCAGGTCGCCGAGGATCTGCAGGTTGTGTTCGCCCAGCTCCGGGCCGGTCCACTCGACCCCGCCCGGGGTGTCCGACAGCTTGGGCACGATGCCGGGCATCCTGAACGGCTTGCCGTCCGGCAGTTTGGCGCTGAGCAGCATCTCGCGCGCAAGGTACTGCGGGTCGCCGAACATGTCCTCGGCGCTGAAGATGCGGCTGGCCGGCACTTCGGCCCGGTTCAGGGTGGCCAGCACCTGCTCCAGCGGCAGCGCGCCGACCCAGCGGTCGATCACCCCGTACAACTCGTCGCGGCGGGCGTCGCGGCCGTCGTTGCTGGCCAGGCTCGGGTCTTCGGCCAGGTCCGGCCGGTCGATGGCCAGCATGAAACGCTTGAAGATCGCATCGCCGTTGGCGCCGATCTGGATGTGCTTGCCGTCGCGGCTGGTGTGGATCGAGGAGGGCGTGATGCCGGGCATGATATTGCCGCTGCGCTCGCGGATGAAGCCGAACACGTCGAACTCCGGCACCATGCTTTCCATCATGGCGAAGATCGCCTCGTACAGCGCCACGTCGACCACCTGGCCCTGGCCGCCGTTGACCTCGCGGTGGCGCAGCGCCATCAGCGCACCTATCACGCCCCACAGGGCGGCAATCGAGTCGCCGATGGAAATCCCGGTGCGTACCGGTGGGCGGTCCTCGAAACCGGTGATATAGCGCAACCCGCCCATGGCTTCGCCCACCGCGCCGAAGCCCGGCTGATCCTTCATCGGCCCGCTCTGACCGAAGCCGGACAGGCGCACCATGACCAGTTTTGGGTTGAGTTCATGCAGCACCTCCCAGCCCAGGCCGAGTTTTTCCAGCACGCCGGGGCGGAAGTTCTCGATCAGGATGTCGGCGCCTGCCAGCAGCTTCTTCAGCACCTCGAGCCCTTGCGCATGCTTGAGGTTGAGGGTGATCGACTGCTTGTTGCGCGCCTGCACGAACCACCACAGCGAGGTGCCCTCGTACAGCTTGCGCCACTTGCGCAGCGGGTCGCCGCCGTCCGGGGATTCGACCTTGATCACCTCGGCGCCGAACTCGGCGCAGATGCGCGCGGCGAAGGGGCCGGCGATCAGGCTGCCGAGTTCGATCACTTTCAGGCCGGCGAGGGGTTTGCTGGGCAGGCTCATGGGGCCTCCATCTATCTGGGGATGGTCGCGACTCTAACGTGAGCGGGCAGCATCGGGTAGACTTGCCAGCTTATTTGCCCAGTCAAGAAGCCCGCCCATGGCCCTGCCGTCCACCACCTACAAGATCGAGCTGAACCTCACCGATATCGACCGCAGCGTCTACGAGAGCCTGCGCTTCACCGTGGCCAAGCACCCGTCGGAAACCGAGGAGCGCCTGGCCGCGCGGCTGATCGGCTATGCGCTGTTCTATCACGAGCAGTTGGCCTTCGGCCGCGGCCTGTCGGATGTCGATGAGCCGGCGCTGTGGGAAAAGAGCCTGGATGGTCGGGTATTGCACTGGATCGAGGTCGGCCAGCCGGACAGCGATCGCATCACCTGGTGCTCGCGGCGTACCGAGAAATTCAGCCTGGTGGCCTACGGCAACCTGCGCGTCTGGCAGGCCAAGGTGCTCGACCCGGTGCGCAGCCTGAAGAACATCAATGTGGTGGCCCTGGATCAGGAGGCCCTGGCCAGCCTGGCCCTCGATCTGCCGCGCTCACTGAACTGGAGCGTGATGATCAGCGACGGCGAGCTGTTCGTCACCGATGAGCGCGGTCAGCATGAAGTGCCCATCGAGTGGCTGATCGGCGAACGCTGAGGCTTGGATTTGTAGGATGGGTTGAGCGCAGCGATACCCATCAATACCGACAATACGATGGGTATCGCAGGCTCAACCCATCCTACGGTTCGTCTCGACCTGCACACTGAGATACCCGCCCCATGCGCATCGAAGCCCGCCCGCTACCCGCCATCCTGCCCGATTTGGGCAACCTGCCGCCGCTGTTGACCCGCCTGTATGCCGCCCGTGGCGTGCAGTCGCTGGTCGAGCTGGACAAGGGCCTGGCGCGTTTGCTGCCCTATCAGCAACTGAAGGGCATCGAGGCGGCGGTCGAGCTGCTGGTACGGGCCCTGGAGCAAGGCCAGCGCATGCTGATCGTCGGCGACTTCGATGCCGATGGCGCCACCGCCAGCACGGTCGGCATGCTCGGTCTGCGCATGCTCGGCGCCGCCCATGTCGACTACCTGGTGCCGAACCGTTTCGAGTATGGCTACGGCCTGACCCCGGAAATAGTCGCGGTGGCGCTGCAGCGCCAGCCGCAGTTGCTGATCACCGTGGACAACGGCATCTCCAGCGTCGAGGGCGTGGCGGCGGCCAAGGCGGCGGGGCTGATGGTGCTGGTCACCGATCACCACTTGCCGGGGACCGAGCTGCCGGCGGCGGATGCCATCGTCAATCCCAATCAGCTGGGCTGCGAGTTCCCGAGCAAGGCCATGGCCGGGGTCGGGGTGATCTTCTATGTGCTGCTGGCGCTGCGTGCGCGCTTGCGCGAGCTGAACTGGTTCAATCCGCAGCGGCCGGAGCCGAACCTGGCCGAGCTGCTCGACCTGGTGGCCCTGGGCAGCGTCGCCGACGTGGTGCCGCTGGACGCCAACAACCGCATCCTGGTCCATCAGGGCCTGGCGCGGATTCGCGCCGGCCGGGCGCGGCCGGGTCTGCGTGCGATTCTCGAGGTGGCCGGGCGGCAACCGGAGCGCATCACCTCCACCGACCTGGGCTTTATCCTCGGCCCGCGTCTGAATGCGGCCGGGCGTCTGGACGACATGAGCCTGGGTATCGAATGCCTGCTTTGCGAAGACCAGGCCCTGGCCCGCGACATGGCGGTGGAGCTGGACCAGCTCAACCAGGACCGCAAGGCCATCGAGCAGGGCATGCAGCGCGAGGCGTTGGCCCAGCTCAAGGATCTGCCGCTGGAAGACATGCCGTTCGGTCTGTGCCTGTTCGAGGCGGATTGGCACCAGGGCGTGATCGGCATTCTCGCCTCGCGCATGAAGGAGCGTTACCACCGGCCGACCATCGCCTTTGCCGATGCCGGCGACGGTGTGCTCAAAGGCTCGGCGCGTTCGGTGCCGGGCTTTCATATCCGTGATGCCCTGGATGCGGTGGCGGCCAGGCATCCGCAGCTGATCAGCAAGTTCGGCGGGCACGCCATGGCGG
>RCUJ01001215.1_pt1 | contig 14153 bp, 8 predicted proteins | sample 2166321 | NCBI WGS metagenome assembly RCUJ01 (sample SAMN09932808, study PRJNA488358) | compost metagenome | feature: garden; material: soil; isolation source: compost soil in an enriched community after 118 h of incubation | place: Germany: Experimental Botanical Garden Goettingen | collected... | reverse complement strand
CCCTGATACCAGGCAAAATTCCCATAAGAAACAATCGAATGAAAATCGATATTATTGGCGGCACAGAAATCAATGTAATGTTTGTGTGTTTCGTAATTTAACCCCACCTCAAAATCAACGTCTTTTAAAACATCGCCATTCCACCAGGTAAATGTGGTTTTTCCAGATTTTAACCAGGACCAGTCGTTACTTTTTGGAGATTCACATAAATTGGTTAAAATATTCGATTCGATTAATCCTCCAATCTTGTCTGCAATCATAATAACGCGCCAAGGTGATTGATGGGGAAGAATTGCTTTTACTTTTATTTCGGTTTGATTTGGTAAAGGGGATAATTTGCTAACGAGTTTGTGGTCTTCAATTTTTGATAAATACATTCCGGCATAATTACGCAAGTCAGCTTCGGTTATCGATACGTAACTGTTTTTCAATTCAAACAGTGTAGGCATATCCATTAAAGTGTCATTTTTTATGGCATCGAGTTTTATTTTTGAATAAAGACCTTCGTGAGATGTTTTGTAATTTTCTCTGAAAAGAGTATAAACCGTTGGATTTTCGACAAAATTAAAACTTGAATTTTCGTTGGTCAACTCATAATTTTTCCAAGCTTTTTGTTTTGGAAACTCATATCGGAAAGCGACAGCATCATTATAGCATCTTGCCACGAGAATGATTTCTCTAAACGGACTTTTTTCTTCTGCTAAAGTTATTTTAGCTTCCGAATAATGATTTCGAGCTGTTTTTACCTTTCCAACTACCAAAGAATATTTCTCGTTTACGTTTTTATAGCTTATATTTTTGATTTTTAAATCCGCTCCAAAGTGACCTGAATCTTTAAAATCAAGACTTAATTCTGAGTTTTTAATAATCGTTTCATTTTTAAACGAAACAGAATAGAACGGAGATTTTTGACTCACATCAAATAAAAATACTATGTTTTTATCGGGCGAATCTAGCCTTACTGTTTTCTGCTGCGCAAAAAACAAGTATGGAATAAAAAATAATATAAATAGTACGTTTTTCATTTTGTTTACGGAATAGTGATCCAACGATTCAAGGTATTATTAGGCATTTCGATGACGACTTTATAAAATTGTGATGGCATTGTCGAAATATCAATTTCAGTTTGCCAATCTTTTAGGTCCATTTCTTTTACTAACTGATATCGGTCAGTACCACCTGTTTTAAAATCATTTGTCGTGGATATCCATATTTTAGCTTTTCCTGTTTCGGTCAATGGAGTCCATTGGACAGTTAATTTGTTGTCTTTTATTTTAAGCGAAAGATTTATCGCTGATAATTCACCAATCATCGGTACACCATCTATTTCGAATTGCTGATTTTGATTTGGAGCAACATTCAAAAAGCGCAAAATTGTTGGAGTGATATCAACAATTCCAGGCTGTTGCTTTTTGAAATAATCGTTCATTCCAGCATAATTAGTGGCAATCCATGTATTGCGTTCTCTATTCGTTTGTCCACCGTGATGGTAGCCAAAAGTATCTCGACCGTGATCAGTTGTTATAATTACCAGCCATTCTTCATTATTTTCTTTCTCTCTTTTTTGGATTGCTGTATAAAGCCTGCCTATTTGTAAATCGAGCTGATTTAAAGCATTGAAAAACTTAGGACTGTCACCATGTCTATGGCCCATTTCATCAGTATATTCAAGATAAATCCAAGATAAATCAGGAGCCGAAGCTGCAATGGTTTTACAAGCATTATCGATAACGTAATTGTCTATTTTATTATAAAAATCACCATGTTCATCATGAGGAAATCGTATCGTGTCCAGTTCGTAGCCATCAAAAACGAAATCAGGCTGAAAATTTCCCGCTGCTTTAGCATTGCTTCCGATTAATTTGGTTCTGTTATCTTCCCATGTCGAGAATATTGCAGTTTTTTTATTTGGGTATTGATTTTTCAAAAGACGAAAAACATTCCAATAACTATAATTTGGAGCTTCAATTTCGTTACCCCACACATTGTGTTTGTTTACCCAAGTTCCGGTTAACAGACTATTGTATCCCACGGCTGAAATAGTCGGAGTTTCTGAATAACCATTTTTTTCTCCACCCACATATGCCGGAACCGTCCCGCCCTTTTTTGTGAATTTTTTCAAATTTGGCATCGCATGGGATTGAATGATATCCAATGGAATACCATCTGCAATCACAAAAACTACCTTCCTGCCCTTTTGCGCAAAGGCACAGCAACAGAAAAGAATGGAAAAGAGAACAAAATAATTTCTAAATTTCATTTTTTAATTAATTAGAGCTTTGACTTAATAAAAACGTATATTCTGAATTGAAACCCTTTATCGGTACCCGATGGAAAACTTCTGTGGTATTTTTATAGAATACCTCAAAAGGGATTAGAACTTTTGAGGTATGTCTATGCCTTAGGATTAGATTTATTTCTTAATGCATTTCAATTACATCATTGGCCAGGTAAAGGTCGATTTTAATGCAACTTTCTTACCCGTTTCAGAAGAGCGTCTCGCAGCTTCGATAATCTCTAAAACGTGCAAAGCATGATCCGTTGTTATCTTGGGTTTTATACCTGTCAATAAAGACTCTCCAACTACGGTTGCTCCTTCTTTCCATTCATATCCGCCAGTCTCTGTTTCTAATAGTTGGGCAGGTTCCGATTCTGAATTATCGAGATACACACCATTAGTTTCCCAGTCATAACCCACTAAGCGTACATTAGCCTTATCTCCAAAAATTTGTATAGAATGTAATTTTTGATTGTGGGCCTGATGGCCATGAGGATCAAAAAAATTAAAACCACACATCACATGACTAATGACACCTTTATCATGCTCTAATAAAATATGGGCATTGTCCTCTGCCACCACTTTTATTTTTCCTTTTCCGTCAATGGTTCTTTCCGGATTTACAATACTCGTCATTGCCATAATAGATCGTGCAGGACCTAATAACCCGGTTAAAGTAGCCATATTGTATACGCCTAAATCTGGCATACTTCCACCATCCTTTTCATAAAAAAATGAGCTCCAAGTTGGCCCCGTATGTCCATATTGACCATGAGCCGATGCAAGTCTTCCTAATTTTCCTTCCTGGATACATTTATTGATGAACGCAAACTGAGGGCTATTGACCACCGCTGGTGCACCCCAAATGTGCAAGTTTTTACTTTTGGCTAAATCCGCCAGGGCTTTTCCTTCGGCATAAGTATTTGCCATTGGCTTTTCACTCCAAACATGTTTACCGGCCATTAATCCTTTTTTATTCAGCTTCCCGTGAATTTGCATATCAGTAGTGGTAATCATCATATCAAAAGGAGCACCAGCCAACATTTCATCAATGTTTCTATAGGCATTGGGTACATTGAACTCACGAGCGCGTTCCTGTGCTCTTTCAAAAATAATATCGCAAACACTTACCACTTCAATCATTTTAGATCTTGTAAGATGTGGCAAATAGCTTCCACTTACACTCCCACAGCCAATTAAAGCAACTTTTAATTTTTTATCATTTGTTGAAGCTAAACCTTCCAATGACCCTACCAAAACTGCAGCAGTGGCTAACCCCATCTGCTTTAAAAACATTTCTCTTGTCATATTTTTTATTTTTATCTGATGATTTAAAATCTATTTTTTCAGGCCTGAGCCCGAGCTTTGATTGTTGAGTAATCCAAAAGTGACTTATGGAAATACTACTCAATTATTTCATTCTGCTTTTTTAAAATTCCATATTTAGGCAATATCCTTTTTAAGGATAGCAGCAAAAAATCTTTACTTGTGAGTGCCAATGTGCCATTTCCCTGTAAAAAACTACCTCGGATTTTTGTTGTTGTATGAGCTTCTGTTTCTTTTGGACTCCAACCAGGAGGCTTAATAAGATATAAGAACTTGTTACTTAGCTTTTTCTCTTTTTTAATATCTAAAAAAAGAAGGTAAATTTCTCCAAAATAGAAATCAGGGAAAGTTTCAATTTCCCGGGATATACCATATTTGATGCCGATTTCTTCCCTTAAAGGTTGAAGCGTACCAAATAACCAATCCCAAAAAGGCAATAAAGTGCAAAAATTGGTATCCAGATACAGTGGATTGCTCGCATGGTGTACCCGATGATGAGAAGGAGTCATAACGAAATGATGCAAAAATCCTAGTTTTCCAATTTTTAAAGAACGTTCCCCGGCATGTATTAATGTTCCCCAGGAAACCTCAAACATCATGATCACTACAATCATCTCTGTATGCACACCCAAAAGCATTACAATAAAAGCTTGTATCACAACTGAATAAAAACCTTCTGCAAAAAAATGTACCCATGCCACTGACATATTCATTTCAGTTGGTGCGTGATGCGGTGAATGGAGACACCAAAACAAACGCACTTTGTGGGCACCATAATGCCAAATCCAAGTGGTAAGATCCCAAATTAGGAGGGCATAAATCCAACTATACCATTTGAAATTAATAGAAAATAAGGCAAATCTTTTAAAAATAGGCATCAGATCCCAAATGAAATCTAATTTTATCAAAATTGGTATAAAACCTAATAGCAGTCCTGCAAAAAAAGTGTCCTTATATCTTTTGAATACGTCTATATAAATACGTTTAATCTTCTCAAAATTCCATTCTCCCTTTTTCTCTTTTTTTGAAATTTGAAAAAAAAGTGACAATATTTCCCATATTGTAAAGACAGAAACCACTACCCAAATAATAGCTACTATACTTTTATAATATTCTTTTGAAATTAACGGTTTCCAAAAATCTACCACAAAACCTTCTTTTCCTTCTATTTTAGGCCAAGAAAATATTGAATCTATTGTTGACCAGGAATATATCGAAAATCCATAAACTAGACTATAAAAAGTATAGCAAAAAATGCCTATGAATACGATATATTCCGACCATTTTAAATATGTAACAAACTTATTTTCAGAGTTCATCTTCTGAAATTACTTGATCTTTGTACTGTTAAAACCTAACTTTTTAAGCCCGCCTTGCACTTCAGGAATCTTCATGAATAAATTCCAGATCAATCCTGTTCTGTGATTTTCAATCATTACAATCATTGGCCCTTGATCAATCGCTAAATAAGTATTGCTGTACCAGTTTCTGTGTTCGCTGAATCCGTCATGAAAACCATATTCTCCCCAAACTTTTTCTCCTAAATCTTCATATAAATGACGCATTACTTGCATACTTTCTTTTGGAGTATATGCTATTGAAGAAATTGCTGCCGTAGGCTGAATTACACCAAAATCATTTTGTGTATGTGGATCGTGTGCAACATATCCTTTGTAACTGTCTCCCGCTGTAAGACCCCAGCAATTTTCGCCATAGCCTTTGTATTTCTTAGGATTATCAATACAATAGGCTCGGTTAATCAATGTATGATTTTTTGTTTGCATTGCATAATCAATTCCGTTATCGTCGGTCAAACCGTTTGGATTAATTCCCATAAAAGTATAATGCTCAAAGAATAAAGGACCACCTTTTGAATCTGCATAATTTCCCAAAGGCAATTTTATTCCATAAAATTCTTTGTTGCATAAAAAATTACTAGACTTGGACCAAGTTCCTTCATAAGCAGCCTTTGAAATAGAATGTCTAGGCGATGAAGCGGACATGATGTAAGTAATTAATGCTTCACTCCAACCCCAAATTGGGAAATTCATATCGAATCCGTGGGTATCGCTCCAGTGCCAATACAATTTATTTTCATTGTTAGTATACCAATTCCAATTGGAAGCTTCCCACATTTTATTGATTCTTGATCTCAAATAAACCTCTCTAGGTGCATCTGTTTTGAAATATTCCCTTGCACAAAGAAATCCCATCATAATATAAGAATGCTCTACGATGTCTCCTCCGTTATCAACTCTATCAAAAGCAATTGGTTGCCCTGTGTCACCATTTATAAAATGGGGATAAATTCCATGAAAACTTTTTGCCTTATTCAGGAAATCTGCAATTTTGGTAATACGCTCTAATCCGGCTTCTCGGCTAATCCATTTTCTTTCAACAGCAACAATTGTTGCCATGATTCCAAAACCGGTACCACCTGTGGCACAGGCTTCTGGTCCAAAAGTTCCTTTGCTAAAGTTAGGCTCATCCCAAGCTTCATTAATGTAATCCCAATAAAAATCTGCTTTTACGGTATTACTGCGCTCACGTGCCATTCCACTCACCGGGTGCCCGTAATGCCAGAAATAACGAAATGTTTGTTTTTGAACTGTTTCCATTAACTGTTCATCTGTTAGTCCTTTTTTTACTCCAACAACTGGAATGTTTTCTGAACATTTAATTTCATTTGGTTTTACCACATAATCTTTCTGTGCATTTGCGGTTGTCATTGCTGCTAATCCGACTAATACAAAAGCAAGATTTTTAACCTTTTTTATTTTATTTCCTATTTTACCCATTTTATTTTTTCTTTTTTAACGTTATCTGAATTTTTGCCAATCATAATTTCAAAATCACCACTTTCCCAATCATGAATTAAATCTGAATTATAGAATTTCAATAATTCAGTTGTGATCTCAAAAGTGATGGTTTTACTTTCTCCTGCTTTCAGGAATATTTTTTGAAATCCTTTTAACTCTTTTACCGGACGTGTGATGCTACCAACAACATCCCTGATGTATAATTGAACTGTTTCAGCTCCGTCATATTTCCCTGAATTGGTAATCGTGATAGTAGCTTTTAATGTTTGATTTCCATTTAATGATTTTGAACTTAAAACCAAATCGGAATAATCAAAAGAAGTATAACTTAACCCAAATCCAAAAGGGAATAGTGGTTCGTTTCTTTCATCTAAATAATTAGAACGGAATTTCTCAAATTTTCCTTCCGTATTAGAAATTGGCCTTCCCGTATTTTTATGATTATAAAAAATAGGAACCTGACCTAAGCTCCTAGGGAACGTAGTTGTTAGTTTTCCCGAAGGATTTACATCCCCAAAGAGAACATCGGTAATTGCATTTCCAGCTTCAGTACCTGCAAACCATACATTCAAAAGTGCATCTGGTTTCTCAATAACATCAGTCAAGTCTAATGGTCTTCCTGTAAAAAGCACCATAGCTATAGGTTTATCTAATGTTTTCAAAGCTTCCAATAATGCCATTTGATTTTTTGGTATTGTTATGTCTGCACGACTGGCACATTCTCCACTCATTTCTGCACCTTCGCCTACGGCTAAAACAATTACATCAGATTTTTTGGCTACTTCAACAGCTTCAGCTATTAATTCTTGGGGAGATTTAGCAGAAATAGCTTCCTTATTTAAATAAATATTTTCAGCCAACTCTTTATCATCTACAATATTGGCTCCTTTTGCATATAAAATGGCATTGGTTTTCTCCTTTAAATCTTTGATACCCTGCAAAAGAGTTACATTATTCTTAGGCTCAACCGCAACAGCCCAAGTACCTGACATATTTTCTTTATCATCTGCTAATGGACCTATAACAGCAATAGTTTTATTGGCTTTTAAAGGTAAAACATTATTTTCGTTTTTCATTAAGACAAACGACTCAGCCGCAATTTTTCGAGCAGTATTTCTGTTTTCCGTAGTAAATATTTCTGTTTTTTGCCTTTTTGAATTTATATTTCTATATGGGTCCTCAAATAGTCCCAGCTTATATTTCATTTCCAAAATTCTTCTGCACGCTTTATCAATATCTCCAATGGAAACCATACCTTCGTCCAACGATTTTTTTAAAGTCTTCAAATAATCTTCTCCAACCATATCCATATCGGTTCCAGCTTTCAAAGCCAATGCTGCCACTTCTTGATTATTTCCCAATCCGTGATCTATCATCTCTTTGATTGCCGTAAAATCGGTAACAACAAAACCATCAAAACCCCATTGGTTTCTTAAAACTTCTGTCATCAACCATTTATTACCAGAAGCAGGAATTCCATCCACTTCATTAAAAGAAGTCATTACAGAACCAACTCCAGCTTCTACAGCTGCTTTGTAAGGTGGAAAATATTCATTATACATACGCACTTTACTCATATCAACTGTATTATAGTCTCTACCCGCATCAGGGGCCCCATAAAGAGCATAATGTTTCACACAAGATAAAATAGTGTTGGGAAGTGACAAATCATCCCCCTGATATCCGGTAACCATCGCTTTCGCAATCTCGCCGCCAAGAAAAGGATCTTCTCCACCACCTTCTGCAATACGCCCCCAACGAGGATCTCTGGAGATATCTACCATTGGAGAAAATGTCCAGTTGATCCCGTCAGCAGAAGATTCACTTGCAGCAATCTGAGCGCTTTTCTTAATTAAATCCATATTCCAGGTACATGATAATCCTAACGGGATGGGAAATATTGTTTTATAACCATGCACCACGTCTAAACCAAATATCAACGGAATTTTTAACCTACTTTTTGTGACTGCAATTTGTTGCGTTTTTTTAATTCTTTCCAATGTGGTCATGTTGAGTACAGCTCCCAAATTCCCATTGATTATATATTTTTTGGCATCGGCACTCACGGCCTCACCCGTTTTTATGCCTCCAGGAGGACTGGATAAATTTAATTGTCCGATTTTCTCTTCAATAGTCATTTTCGACATCAAATCAGTAATAAAGCCATCCATTTTTTGATTCTTTGATTGTGAAGACATCACAGAAGACATCAATAGACAGATCATTAAAAACGATTTTGAAGTTTTTTTTATGTTTACTAATTCTGAACACATAGGTAAATAGTAATAAAATGATAGAATAATTAATACAGGTAAAAAAAATGATAGTTAGTTATTCAGGGCCATTTTAAAAACAGCCCTGAAAAAAGTAAAACAAACCTACTAACTAACCAAGTTTCACCTACTAATACCCAGGATTTTGGGTCAAAACGCCTTTACTTAAATTTATTTCATCTTGTGGTATTGGAAATAATTCATTCTTGCCTGCGGTAAATCCTAAAGAAGCCAATACTGTAGGTGCTTCACCGGTTCTAATCAGATCCAGGAATCTATCCCACTCCAAAGCAAGTTCAACTCTTCTTTCTTTTCGAATCGCAATTCTCATATCGGTTTGATTCAAAGCAATAACGTTTAACAATCCAGCACGTGCACGCAATTTATTGATTGCCGTAGCCGCTGTCAAAACATCTCCTAATTCGTTATTCGCCTCTGCATTCATAAGTAGCACTTCGGCAAAACGCATCACCCTAATATTTTGAGGGGCACTCCAAGCGCCTACTGAAGGTTGTTGCGAGTTAGGTACATAAACTTTATAATTATAATACGGATTATCTCCTTCAGCATTAATAAAATCTCCCTCCGGAGTGGTTGTTCCTCTATATAAAATAGTGGCATCTTTACGCAAATCACCTGCTTCATAAGCAGCAATTAAACTGGAAGAAGGAATTCCAAATCCCCAACCAAATTGTCCTCTAACACCTTGGACTTCCGAATACTGAGAATCATACCATCCGGCATCTAAATCTCCCGCACATTGTATTTCGAAAATTGACTCTACGCAATTCTCATTTGCGATTCTAAATAATTGATAATAATCTGGAAACAAATTATACCCTAATCCCATTACCTGTTCGGTTGTTTCTTTCACCTTCGCCCAATTACTTTGGTACAAATAAGTTTTCGCCAAAAAAGCTAGTGCAGCACCTTTTGTAGCCCTACCTACCTCGCCAGCTTCGTAGCTTTGCGGCAAATTTTGAGAGGCATAAATAAAATCGTTTTGAATAAAGGTGTAAACTTCTTCTTTTGAGTTTCTGGGAATATTAAAATTCCCATCAGCAGGAAATCCGTCAAAAATTGGCACACCACCAAAAGCTTTCACTAAATTAAAATAATGATACGCTCTTAAAAAACGGGCTTCCGCTATCAATCTGGTTTGCAAATTGGCATCCATAGTAATGTTAGGCACATTTACAATTACCTGATTACATAAATTAATACCTGAAAACTGACCAGACCAATAACCTCCAATTTGTCCGTGTGTGGCATTGTAGGTAAAGAAATTCAATTCATCCATAAAAGAGGCATCCGCAGGAGAACTTCCCTTGTCGGCATCATCCGAAGTAATATTCAATACTCCCAGAGGGGCGAATGCAGCCAGATTCCAACTTCTCAAATTAGAATAAATTTGATTTGTTGCCTGAACAGCATCTTCGCTTGTCCTGAAAAAATTACTTGAGTTCGTTTTATCTTCCACAGGGATTTCCAAAAAATCTTGATTACATGAAACTAGAGTAAGCAGAAGTAAGGATCCTATTAATATTTTCTTTTTCATACCATTAAAAATTTAAATTAATTCCAAAATTATAAGTCGCATATACCGGATTTATTCCCGCATCTATACCAGCCTCCCAAACGCCATTATTGGTATTGTTAATTTCTGGAGAAAAACCTTTGTAATTACTGAACGTAACCGGGTTTTGAGCATTAACGAACAATCTAAGTCTGTCAATTTTATTTTTAAAAATTGATTTTGGAAGCGAGTAACCCAATTGAATGGAACGTATTCTTAAATAATCCCCTTCTTCTACATACAATGAACTTACTGCCAACGCATTGTTTTGATCAGCACTTGCAGAAGGGTAAAGATTTGAAGTACCCTCACCATGCCAACGATTATCAAAAAAGTCCTGGGTAAAATTCTCTGCATCATAGCGAGTCTGACGATTTATATTATAAATTTCGTTTCCGGTAACCCCTTGAAAATCCATACTGAAATCAAAATCTTTATAATCCACATAAGCTCCAAACCCGTAAGTAATTTCTGGAACCGGACTGCCTAAAAACGTTTTGTCAAGTTCAGAAATCTGACCATCATCATTCAAGTCTGAGAATTTCAAATCACCAGCCTGCAATCCTCTGCTTGCGGCATCAGCATCAGTTTGGTATACTCCATCCACTTTATATCCATAATAAGAGCCCACTTCAGCTCCTTTTTCCATTCTAATCAAGCTATGATTATATATACCTCCCATATTTTGAAACGATCCTCCTAAAACACTGGTAATTTGATTGTCTATTGTTGTTAAATTACCATAAAAACCGTATTTCAAGTCCTCCTTGATCTGGTCGTTCCATTTAATATCAAACTCAAATCCTTTATTCTCAAAACTGGCAACATTTGTAGTCAAATCTGAATCACCAGAAGTACTCAATAATCTGATTGTAGCAATTGCATCACTGGTTTCTTTGTTGAAATAACCTGCTTCAAAGGTCAATCTGTTATTAAGCATAGTGGTCTCAAAACCAAAATCTAATTCTTCAACCATCTCCCAGTTAATCGTTGGATCCACAATATCAGTAATAGATCTACCTGATTGAATAGAGTTTCCAAAAACAGTAGAAGTAGGATCAGTGGCAACAGGATCATACGATCTAGGAACGTTTGCATTCCCCAGTTTACCCCAGCTGGCTTTCAATTTTAAAAAATCTATTGCCTGTATGTCATTAAAGAAATCTTCCTTACTGATAACCCAACCCATTCCGATAGAAGGAAATACCTCAAATTTTTGATTTCCATTAAAGTTAAAGTTAGAAGCTCCATCTCGTCTGATAGTTCCATTTACCAAATACTTTTCGTTAAAGTTGTACATAAAACGACCGTAATACGATAAGAATCTATTTCTGGTACCATACGTATTGTCTTTATTTACAGAAAAACCGCCTTTAGCTAAATCTAAGTAAAGCTCTGAATCACTTCCGTTAAATGCAACATCCTGTCCCGTTACCTCTAACTGTTCTTCAAAATATTCTTGCTTAGAATAACCTGCCAATAACGTAAAATGATGGTCTTCTTTTAAATCAAATTTATAATTCAAAGTATTATCCCACACCCAGTTATCTTGATTATTGTTTTGGTTTTTTAAATCAGATAATTTCTTTTGGCTGGACCATGTTCCATCAGTATAAATTCCATATCCGTATGACGGATAATATTCATATGTTTTAGAACTCGAAACATCTTTATTATAACTTAATTTGAAAGTTAAATTCTTGATGATAGAATATTCCCCAAACCCGCCGATTAATATTCTGTGTCCCGAAGTTTTTCCTCTGAACAAATCAATATAGGCCCTAGGGTTTTTGGTTGCAGATGAACCTGTTGCCATACCTTCTTCAAACGAGCCGTAATTTCCGGTAGCATCATACACTGGAATTACCGGTGCTGCTGAATAAGCCTGTGCATACGGATTTAAAGAATTATTTTTATCAAAGTCATAATAAACTGTATTAAAACCCATTTTAAAATTTTTGGATACATTAAAATTGGTGTTGAATTTCACTGTTGCTCTTTCATAATCATCTCCTGAATTAATACCTTGTCCTGCTTTAATATTACCTTCCTGACTAAAGTAACCTAAACCTAAGGAATAGGTGGCATTTTCAGATCCGCCACTTACACTAAAGTTATGAGACTGTACTTCAGAAGTTTTTTTCATTACCTCTTCAAACCAGTTGGTATTTCCTTTATAGTCATTTACATTGTAAGTTCCGGCAGTTCCGGTATCAAAAAATATTTTTTCATTAACTAAGGTAATGTAGTCTGCAGCATTTGTCAATTTTGGAATATTCTGCACACTTTGAAAACCAAAATAATTATCATAAGTCATTTGTGCTCCTTGACCTTTTTTCCCTGTTTTGGTTTTAATAATGATAACACCATTTGCAGCTTGGATACCATAAATTGCAGAACTTGATGCATCTTTCAAAATCGAAAGGGTTTCTACATCATTTGGATTCAAAAATGAAATATCATTGGTCAAAACTCCGTCCACAACATACAATATCTTGTCAGAAGTAGAACTGACTCCTCTAATCTTTATACTTGGAGAGCCTCCGGCTTTTCCTGAATTGGTTACTTGCACTCCGGCAACCCTACCTTGGAGTGAACTCACAACATTACCATTGGGTTGTTTTGCGATTACATCAGATTTAATGACCGCCACACTCCCAGTTAAGTCTGCTTTCTTTGCCGTTCCATACCCGATAATTACCACAGCATCCAGCTCTTTTGCCTTTTGAAGGGAATCTGTTTTTTTAGAATTTTCATCTTCTTGTGAATAAGCTACTATCCCAAGAAATAATAGCATTGTTGTGGCTAATGTTTTTCCCATAGTTTTTTTGATTAAAATGTTCTTTGCAAATATTATGTGTTAAATTTAATTTAATTGTCATTTTTATATCATAAAAAGATACTTTTATATCATTTTTGACCATATTTGCATAAAATTGAGATATAGAAATACTTTTATCATGAAACCTACTATTGAACACTTACCGAGAAAAGCTGAAGAATCATTTGTTGTGGAATACTTCGATTATCCCTATTTTCCTACTCCGTGGCATTGCCATCCCGAGTATGAAATTGTATTGATTACTGATAGTATAGGAAAAAGATATATAGGAGATTGTATTAGTAATTTTTCAAAAGGTAACCTGGCTATAATTGGTCCAAATTTACCGCACACCTACAAAAATGAAAACTCATACACTTTGCCCGATTCTGAGAACAGAGCAAAATCTATAGTGATCCATTTTTCTAAAAGCTCATTAGGAATTGACTTTTTAGCTTTACCTGAGGCAGAGAAAATTAATAAACTACTAGATAGTTGTTCTTGTGGATTTGATATAATGGGCAAAACAAATCAGAAAGTAAAAAAAACTATGAAAAAAATGGTCAACCAAAAAGGTATTTCCAGATGGCAATCGCTTTTGAAAATTTTGACGACTATTTCTGAATCGAAAGAATTAGAACAAATATCTAATTCTAATTTAGAGGGATTTAATAATAAGGAATCTGAAAGACTCACAAAAGTTTTTGAATTTATCCATTCTAATTATATGAATGAAATAAAACTTCCTGACATAGCAAAAATGGCCAATATGACTGAAACATCTTTCTCTAGATTTTTCATTCAAAGAACACGAAAATCACTATCTTCATTTATAATGGAAATTCGACTCAATAGTGCTTGCAACATGTTACAAACAAACAATGCAAATGTGGCGGAAATTGGGTATCTGAATGGTTTTAACAATTTGTCAAACTTTAATAGACAATTCAAAAAATATTATCAACTTTCACCTAATGAGTATAGAAAGCAATTTTTAGAAAACAGTAAATAAATCCGCTCCCTCCTTCTAAAAACAAACCTGTTGCGTTTACCACAGGCC
>RCUJ01001214.1_pt1 | contig 14166 bp, 13 predicted proteins | sample 2166321 | NCBI WGS metagenome assembly RCUJ01 (sample SAMN09932808, study PRJNA488358) | compost metagenome | feature: garden; material: soil; isolation source: compost soil in an enriched community after 118 h of incubation | place: Germany: Experimental Botanical Garden Goettingen | collected... | reverse complement strand
AAAAACTAAAATCAACTTCTTGGGATTCTCATATTTGAGATTTTTCTTTGGTAGCCTAATAGTTGTAAAGAGCAATTAGATAATGGAAAACGAACCGCCGACTACGTGATCTTTATACTCGGTGGTATCAGAGGCACACTCCGACAGTTACTGACCGAGCCGTCTACCCGATTATAGCCAGAGGTTATACTTGTTTTTAGTTTGTTTCAAGCAACCAGTTAAAAACATTTAGGTGTTTTATTCCGCTTCTGTTTTGGGTAAAAGAATCTGTCGTCAGTAAGTATTTTGGATAGTTGTCCTTGATTTTTTCTAATGCGCCAAACTCACGTTCAACGGTGCTTTCGTTTGTCATTTGCCAAGCTACTTGATAGTACTCGATGTCGCCTGTTGGGGATTTGCATACAAAATCCACTTCAGTATTACGTGTTGTACCTGTCCAAATTTTATTGCCTCTGCGTAGCAGTTCGAGGTAAACAACGTTTTCTAATATGTGTCCTCTGTCGGTAGTTCGTTCTTTACCTGCCAGAATATTCAACAAACCTGTGTCCACCAAATAATATTTTTCTTGTGTGGCGAGTTGCTTTTTACCTTTTAAATCGAATCGATTTACTTTATAAAACACAAAACTTTCCACTAAATATTCTAAATATTTTTCTACAGTGGCGTGATGTATGCTTTGTTTGTCTTGTTTTAAGGTATTTGAAATATTGTTTGGCGAAAGCGAATTCCCAATGTTTGAGGCTATAAATTTTACAATATTGCCAAAAGCCCGTTTGTCATTTATTTGGTGGCGTTGCGTAATGTCTTTTTCGATTATTGTTGTGTAAATGGCTTCCAAATATTCGTATATCTTATCGAAACCTTCTTCACGTAATTCTACGCCTTTGGGTAATGATGTTTCGTTTACATAATCAAAAAATAAAGCTTCGTAATTAAGGTATTTGTTGCTCGTATCAATGCTCCGTGCCGTTAAGTATTCTTTAAACGAAAAAGGCAAAATCGAAATTTCGATGTAGCGACCGCTCAATAAAGTAGCCAACTCACTACTCAATAAAAACGCATTTGAGCCTGTTATGTAAACGTCTGTGTTTTCAGTAGCAAATAGTCCATCCACTAATTTTTCAAAAAAAGGAATGTTTTGAACCTCGTCTAAAAAAACATAGTTAGGCTTATTGGTTTGCAGTTTTTTTTTAATTTCAAAGTAAATGACGTCCCATGTTTTGTTTAAGTAATTTTCAGGCAACTCAAAGTTGTAGAACTGAATTTGTCGTTTACCAACACCTTGTTTTAGTAACAGCTCTCGATATAGTTCCAGTAGAGTACTTTTACCTGACCTACGTAAACCGCTTACAACTTTTATAAGGTCTTTGTCTTTGTAAGCCAATAGCTTTCCTATGTATTCTTCGCGGTTTGTGTAATTGTTCATAAGACAAAGATAAATAATAAATTATCAAAAGTAGTAAAAAATGCAAGTTTTGATAATTTACACTTCTATAACTATTTCATGAGCAGACTTATGTCATAAGGTGGTTTCATTGATACTATCATTTGATAGTATCAAAAGTAGTTTTTTTTTCTCTCGACGTCAAAATAGTATTGCTGGTAATCTCAGTCTGTGAAAAAACTAAAATCAACCTCTTGGGATTCTCATATTTGAGATTTTTCTTTGGTAGCCCGCCGAATACTCTCTAAATTTGAAGAGGTTTCACAGCCTCATGTTTTGTCCGTAACCGTCAGTCACGGATCAAAGCGGACTGAGTTCTTTCTGCCTAGATAATGTTTCTTCGGGAATTTAAACGCCCGGATACCAAAAATTCGGCAATTTCTTGAAACGGCTGTTGATGGTCGTTGCTATTTGTATAACTCTTTTTAGTTCCAGTTATCTATTTTGACATCATTTGGAGAGGGATTTCCTTCTCCAGTTTCGACCAATTGTTTTAGACTAAGCATAAACATAGCCCATTTCATACTGCAATGTGACTTAAATTCCACTTCATCAGCCCAATTCATATGACTAAATAATACAATAGTGTAATCGTCTTCTTGATGAAGATCGAATATAACTTCTGTGCCGACCCATTCCTGCGGACCAGAAATAAATTTCCACTTTACTTGAGATTCAGGTTTTAAACCTTGCACTTCAATATTCATACTGCCAACTTCTTTTCCTTCCGGCGTACGAAATCGAACAAGAATTGTTTTTCCTATTTCCGATTCGCCAGTTGTGTCTTTCGTCCACCATTTAGATATTCCATTAATTGTAGACAACGCTTCATAAACCTTTTGTGATGAAGCTTTAATTCCTACTCGATGTTTTATATTAACCATGACTTTTCACTTTAAGTTCTTGAATTTTCCCAATTTTCTCTGCAATGACCACTAACATTTCCCTGCTACTAGTGGTTTATCACTAAATTAAGCCTAATATTCGGATAAATCAAATTCTCCCAAATACAAAACCATTTTTCCTCCCGATACTTCGAGAAAGCCAAATACTCAAATCCGTATCGCAAGTATTAGCGGTTCGTTGTTTTTATCGTTAATTTATTCGTCAAGTTTTTGTTTGTATGATTTATAAACATTTGGGGCAAATAGTTCCATATACAATTCTGGTTTTGGCAATTTAGTAAAGCCATACTTTTCATAAAGCCAATCTGCTGTCGATGTCAATAAAATCCATCGTCTCAAACCTTGTAAATTTGGGTGTCCCATTACAACGTCCATTAGTTTTTTTGAAAGTCCTTGTCCACGATAATTGTCCAAAACATAGATGTCTCCCACATAGGCAATAGTCGAAAAGTCTGATATTATTCTTGCAAACCCTATTTGTTTGTTGTTATGAAATAGTCCGAAGTTTAGAGAATTGTCAATCGAAGTCTTTACTCTATCAAAAGGAATATTATCGCTCCAACCTGAATATTTTGATAGGAAGTCGTGAATTGCGACAACATCCATTTTTGATTTGTCTGTCGTAATTGTATAGTCATCAAAAGTGATTTCAATTATTTTCATTTCGTTCTAATTTTTACTTTAGTTTCTATATATTAGGTCGGTCCCTTTACAATGATCGCTTCCCTCCGTCTGTGAAAAAACTTCCGCTCTATCACCCCCAAATATAACAAAATCCTTGTCTAAAAAGAGGATTATTCTTATTTTTAAGTATGCCGCAATCACCAGGATTTCACGCCAACAAAAGCGTTTTTCTTCTTTAGAAAACACAATAAGTCCTCGATAATTAGCTGAATACTTTAGTACTTACAGAAATGTAAATCTGAGTTGTTTTACTGCTGCCTATACTCCTATTTATTTCATGCCATCTCATCCCTCAAAAATAAAATGGCAATTCCGGTAATATGCCGTCCCCAAATCTAATACTCCCGAATTGACAAGTTTTTATGCGTAATTGACAAGCGCTATTAAATAGTAAAAAAAGAGGACTATAAATCCTCTTAATATTCTCTTTAAAAACTTTACGATAACTCCATAGTGCAAACGCGGGTACTCCGATGAGCCTGTCCTGAGTTTATCGAAGGATTCAACACGAGTTTAATTGTTCGTGCTACCCGCGCAACCAAAATCCTTAGGTATTAGGGACAGTACTTCTTGTCGCCCTTAAATGACTAACGCTGCTACTGTATGAACTTTAATTTTGTCATCTTCGATTAAGAATGTGTCTGTCCCAAAAGGGATTTCTGCAATGACAGATTTACTTGTCCAAATAATGTGAGCAACTTTGTCGCTAATGGTCAACTGTTTCATTTCAAATTCCGAACCCGAAGGAATTAGACTAAACATTTCTTCCAATAACTGTCGGATTTTATCTAATCCTTTTAATGCTCCTTTGTCACATAATAAGATGGATTCCTCTGTATAGTCCAACATTATTTCGTCAAGATTATTGTTGCCAAATGCTGTTAAATGATGCATTAGCACTTTTTTTGTTGCTATCTCTACTGTATTCATAATTAATGGTTTTAAAAAATAAAGAAACTCTAACTCAATAGATTACTTTTCTCTACATTTTTTATGGGTTTCTTTTTTTGAATGTTAGACGCTAAATTGACCCTTTGTCTTCGTCTTGCGTTTGTTTTACTTTTAGTGTCTTTTTTATAACTTTCAAGTCTTTAAAATATCCTATTGTTGCAATATCCACATATAGACCTATACTTCCTTTTTTAGCATTACCCAACATTTTGTCAACTACAAAACTTGAATATTTCATGTTGTTAATAAACATTTCAGCTGATTCTCCATTTACTTCAATACGCATAGTAATCCATTCATTTAAAGCAACCGGTGCTGACCCTTCGTATGAGCCTGCCGGATAATTTTTACGTAGTGTTTCAAATTTATAGTTGGGATATGAAAAATACTGAACTGCATGATTTCTTGCATATTGATTACTTGCTCTCCCAACCTTTGGCCTAAGATAAATAGATTCAAACGCTGAATCATTTTCAGTTATTCGATAATAAACGCCAATAAAGCCGGCTGCTGGTTTGTAAGGGGAAGGATTTTGAATTTGGCTATACATTTTCACTTCAATTGTGCCGCTCTCAAAATCGTCTAATCCAAGCAATTTAGCATAATGTGGTTCATCTACGGTAACTTCCAGTCTATTTTCGTCAAATGGAATAGCTTTTAAATCTCTCTCTATTTTTAAAACATTTTTGCCTTGAAACTTGACAATAGAGCCTGTAACATTGTGCAGCTCAAAAATTTGCTTACCCAATTTAAGTTGCTGACTAAAAACGACATTTGAGAATAAGAATACTGTTATTAGAATGATTAATTTTTTCATTTTTTTTATTTGTTGAATTAAATTTTTGCTTTTGCTTCGGTTATGTTTACTGGTTTTCCAATTGCTCCAAATTCGTGTAAGTCACCAAAAACTTCGATACGAATAGATTGGTCTAGACCGCCAGCTTTTACAGCGTCAAAGCCATTGTCGTGTATTAGTTGCTCAACTGCAGCATCAATGGTTGCGTCGTCACTTGCATAAAACAATACAGATTTTTCAGACGATTGATGAGCCGCACTTGCCAACGAAGCTGCACCTAATGTTCCCAATGCTTTTACCAATTTTGCATCTTTAGGAAGTAGAGCAGCATTCAATTGTCCTGCTGATTCTTTTTTACCAATAATTTTTTTGAAACCACCATTTTCGTCTGGTGCAATTGGGTTAGAAGGGTCTATGACCATTTTTCCTTGCAGTTCAGTGCCATATTGTTCAAACAATTCTTGTATGGTGTTGTACCAAACTGAAAGTACAATTATGTCAGCATTCTTAATGGCTTCGCCAGTTTCAGACGCTGTTGCAAGGCTTCCTAATTCTTGTGCCAATGCCGTTGCTTCCTCCAATTTGCGGCTTGCAATAATTACGGGTCTGTTGCCTTTTACAAAATTTCTCGCTACTGTTTTCCCGATGTTTCCTAAACCGATTACGGCTACTTTTGATGTTGTTATCATACTATTTCTTTTTAAATTTTAATGATATGTTGATAACGCAAAGGTGCATCGGAAAGAAGACTCTGTCCAATGAACTGCATCAAGAAATAATATTGATGTAGATCAAGATTTTTTAATTTGCTTGTTTCGTAAGCGGCTTAAAAACTCTGGCGTAATGCCTAAAAAGGAAGCGATTTGTGTTTGTGGCAGTCGTTTTGTGAGATGCGAATAACTATCAAGAAATGAATTATATCTTTCCTCGGCAGTAGAACTAATGTTTTGTAATAATCGCTTTTGAAGTGATACAAAACTATTTTCAATTAACACCCTAAAAATGCGATCGAACTTTGGTGCTTTTGTATAAAGTAACAATAAATTTTCGTGGCTAATTTGTAAAACCATTGTGTCTTCCAAAGCATCAATGTTGAGTTCAGAAGGGTTACGTTCGTGAAAACTACCAATATCGCTCAACCACCAATTCTCGGCAGCAAATTGTAAAATATGTGTATTTCCTTTGTCATCAATTTTATACATTCTTAGGCAGCCACGCACAATAAAATTGAACTGATTGCAAACATCGCCTTCCTGTAATACATATTGTCTTTTTCGGTAAAGTCGTGGTTTAAATAATTCTGTTACCAACTGTTTTTCTTCATTGTTTAAAGGAATTACTTTTTGAAAGTAGTCCAGCAACGGTTTAATTTGTGAATGTATTATGTCGTCTTTGTCCATTTTTTTGTCTTTCTGTCGAGTTATGGTAGGGTGTTCGGTGGACTGCCCATAACGTCAGTCTGTGAAAAAAATTCCGTTATATCACCACCAAATATAACAAAATACTCGTATAAGAAGAGGATTATTCTTATTTTTAAGCATGCAGCACATCACCGGAATTTTCCGTCAACAAATGCGCTTTTTTTCAAGTTTAGAAAACACTATAAGTCTCGATAATTAGCTGAATACTTTAGTAGTTACAGGAATGTAAATCTAAGTTTTTTTATTGCTACTATACTCCTTTTCAAATTATTCCATCTCTACAAGATTAAATAGCAATTCCCCAAAATTCTAAATACTTCCGAATTGACAAGCGTCATTAAACAGTAAAAAAAAAGGACTATAAATCCTCTTGAAAATTTACAAATTCCTTTTACGATAACTCCATAGTGGATAGATTCATAATAAGCAGACAACATTAGTTTTGAATCTCAATTCTTTTACCAAATACAATTTGCATTGACTGTCTCTGTTTTCTTATAATTATGGAAAATAACAGGGAATTTTAAAGACCTACACGGAAAAAATCGGGAGACTTTTATCATATTTACGGTTTTGAAGTACTTTAAAAAAAGCAAAGTCGTGAAACTTTGCCGAGCAGCTAGACAGGTATTCCATTTTTATAGAATAGTTTGTTTCGTAAAAGACTAAAGTATATAGCGATAAAAATTCTGCAACTCCGTGCAATTCCATAATTTTGTAATACATTAAGTAACTAGCTTCTTGTTATCATACTATGAGCAATACATTTTCTGAAAGCAGTCAAATTGGAATGGTGTCCACTTTTTCTGAACTTGTAAATACGGATTTTAAGGGAGAAATGAATGCCCTATGCTGGTACAGAAATTTGGAAGGCGATTTTGCAGCCATTATAAGGCAACTGCAAATAAAAGAAAATATAACGGAAATTTATCCTAAAGATCTATTAGCACTCCAACTATCGGAAAAGGGGAATACAGCAAGGGAAATTATCCTAAATGATATGCGACTATTAGCCGATTTCGGAGCTTCCCCCTCTCTTAATTTACTTAAATGTTATGAACGAGATGATGAATTTGATTTCATATCCACTGATGTGTATTCGTATCATGTTGATCGTTCGCCCATTGCAACGGATACTTTTTTATGTACCTATCACGGAGCAGCAAGTGACATTATTTCTAATGAGCAAGCGGAACAAAAAATTCTAATTCCTGAAATTCGAAAAAAGCTTAAAGACCTACATAGCGGCCCATCAGAGGAATTTGAAAATTTTTTGAAGGAAAATTATTTTGATTTACATTATCAAGCGCAACCCCATGCAGTGCCCATTAATTTAGGCTTGGGACATCTTTGGCGCCTGGCGGTGGATCATCCCAGACAACAGGTGCTACCTTGTATTCACAGAGCACCAATAGAAAACGAAGGGGAATATCGTTTGTTGTTGATTTGCTAATAAAAAAAAGTCGTTCCAGTTTTGAGGAATTATCCAGGTTGAGAATTTTGAAAGCTATTTGCGCGAACGGGACGTTCTCGATAGCGGGGGGGCTACCCGACATTTTTTTTTCAAAGGAACACTTTACGGAGCTGAGAACGCATTAAATCGATTAGGTTTTTTTAATGTGAAATCAGAGTTTGATTCTGAATGAACAAGTTAAATTATTAATTTTTAGTAAATTTACACTGATTATCAGTTAACTAAGTTTGATTATGAAAAAAAATATTTTTTTACTGCTGATTACTGTTTTTCTAATTTTTTCCTGCAAAAAAGAAATTACTCCAAACAAAGAAGTAGTAGTTGGAAAAAACAGTATGAGTTGTGCACCTCCAACTGTTGATGCGAAATGGTACACTTCAAACAATAAAGCACCACTATTTAAAGGAATGGATGTTGTTAATTATCCTATCAGTACTAAAAATACGGAAGCTCAAAAATATTTTAATCAAGGACTAGCTTTATCCTACGGGTTTAATCATGCGGAAGCTGCTCGTTCATTTTATTATGCAACTAAACTTGATCCAGAATGTGCTATGTGTTTTTGGGGATTTGCATACGTTCTTGGACCAAATTATAATGCCGGAATGGAACCAGATAATTATCAAAGAGCATACAAGGCAATCCAACAAGCGATAAAATTACAGGATAAGGCAACAGATAAAGAGAAAGCTTTAATTCAAGCTTTAGCCAAACGATATGTTGCCAAACCGGTTGAAGATAGAAGTCAACTAGATATTGCTTACTCCAACGCTATGAAAGAAGTAAATAGTAAATTCCCGGATGATGTTGATATTAATGCGTTGTATGCCGAGTCGGTAATGGATTTGCATCCTTGGGATTTATACGAAAAGAATGGAACTCCTAAAAAATGGACACCAGAAATAGTTGCCCTATTTGAAAAAATACTCAAAAAAAATCCAAAGCATATTGGTGCCAACCATTTTTACATTCATGCTGTGGAAGCTTCGAATACGCCAGAACGAGCCAATGCTTCAGCTCAATTTTTTGATGATGGGAATGCAAAATCTTTAGGACATTTGGTTCATATGTCTTCTCATATTTATATCAGAACGGGAGAATATCATAAAGGAACTTTGGCTAATATTAACGCTGTTAAGGTGGATAGTAATTATGTTACCATGTGCCATGCGCAAGGTGCTTATCCGTTAGCATATTATCCGCACAATTATCATTTTATGGCTGGAACTGCTACTATGGAAGGCAACTCAAAATGGGCTATGATTGGAGCTAATGAAACTTCTAATCAGGTACATCCAAAAACGATGACTGAACCTGGATGGTCAACGCTACAACATTATTATGTAATTCCATATTTTGTGGCAGTGAAATTTGGACGATGGAATGAAATTCTGAAAATGAAATTGGTTAATGATACTTTAAAATATCCCGTGGCAATATCTCATTATGCCAGAGGAATGGCTTATTTGGGTAAAAAAAATTTAAAAATGGCTAAAGCCGAATTGCTTAGTCTCGATGTTTTGGCTAATGATAAATCCCTTGAGAAAATGACCATTTGGGAAATCAATTCGATGTTGAACATTGTTCAGATTGCGTCCAAAGTTTTAAAAGCCGAAATTTTGGCTTCCGAAAGAAATTATGCTCAAAGTATTAATTTGTTGCAAAAAGCAGTGGCTATAGAAGATGGTTTAAATTACAATGAGCCACCAGATTGGTTTTTTTCAGTAAGGCATCATTTGGGAGCCATACAAATTGAAGCCGGGAGATATGATGACGCAATAAAAACGTATGAAGAGGATTTAAAAAGATTACCAAAAAATGGGTGGGCACATCACGGATTGAAATTGGCTTATGAAAAACAGGACAACAAAGCTAAAGTTGCAGCAATGGAAAGACTGATTGCTAAAAGTTGGGCCACCGCCGATGTAAAAATTACAACCTCAAGGATTAAATAAAAATACCGCTAATTTTTAAAGACTTTTTATTTTCAATAGTTGACCCGTCCTGAAAAATCAATTTGAAACTCAATAATTTTTTCAAATTAAGGGATGATATTCATTTTAAAACAACCAACATATAACCCTCTCAAAAGTTGTGAATAACTTTATGATGCTTTACATAGGAGTAGCTGTTATGCAACGTTATTCTTCTGTTAAACTTCCGTCTTTGTATTTATAAAATTCAGCGTCAAGTTTATTTAGTTTGGCGCTTATTTTGTCATTATATAATTCTTCAACTTCTCTTTTTCTAAGCTTTTCTACAAAATCATTTTCAGATATATGATTCGGATTTATTAGGTTAATTGCACTTTCAAGAAGTTCGGCAGTTTCAACTTTTCCATTTTTCTTTAGCGCTTTTAAAGTTTCATAACAGTTTTGACCAGAATTTATAAAGTATTGATTAAAGCCTCCATTATTAACTTCCATTTCCAATTCTCTAATGTCTGCTTTTGGATTTAGTTTTTCAACTTCAGTTCCTTTTAGTTGATTTTTCACATTTTCATAAGTGTCAATTTTTCCGCTTTCAGATGAATTCTTTTGTGCGCAACTTGATAAACTCAATAATAAAAGTAAAAGTTGAATTTTAATCAAATGTTTCATAAAAGCAGTTTTTTATAATGTTGCATAACGTCAGTCTGTGAAAAAACCTGCGTTATTTCACCACCAAATATAACAAAATACTTGCATAAAAAGAGGATTATTCTTATTTTTAAGCATATAGCACATCACCGGAGTTTCCCGCCAACAATTGCGTTTTTCAAGATTAGAAGACACTATAAGTTCCGATAATTAACCGAATACTAGTACTTGCAGGAATGTAAATCTAAGTTGTTTTACTGCTGCTACTCTCCTATTACTTCATACCATTCCATCCCTCTAAGATAAAATGGCAATTCCGGTAATAAGCTGCCTCAATTTTAAATACTCCTGAATTGACAAATTTTAATACGGAATTGATAAGTCCCCGAAATAGCAAAAAAAAGAGGACCATAAATCCTCTTGATATTCTCTTTAATAACTTTACGATAACTCCTTTGTGGATAGATTCGCAATAAGAAGACAACCCTATTGTTATTATTTTGAATCTTAATTCTTTTACCAAATACAATTTGTATTGACTATCTCAGTTTTTTTTATAATTCTGAAAAATAACAAGAAATTTTGAAGGCATTCACAGAAAAAGTTTGGAGACTTTTATTCTATTTTCGGTTTACAAGAACATTTAAAAAATCGCAAAGTAGCGAGACATTGTGGAGCGGGATATAACCATCCGAGGGAGAAGTTTTGTGATTAGAAGTTATTAACTTTGTTAATTACTTATTAACTTTAAAGTAGTATAATTGTTTATAATGCTAAAAAAAACAAACTTTAAAGTTGTTAATTAAAGATTTTCAGCATACTTTTGCTCTGTTATTAAATCGAAGTGATGTCAAACAAGGAGGCTGTTAAATCTTTTCTTCAAGAACTTAAGCAAGTAATAAAGATATGGGAAATATTCTTTATAAATAGACCCAAAAACAGTGTTCAAGATTTAGCTGATTTAGGAATAACAGCAAACTCAAGAAAAGAAATAGTTGCTCAGCTAGAAGCTGAAGACTATTCTGTAGGACCCGAACCTGAAACCCAATTCAATGGAAAAGAATTATGGATTTTTGGAAAGACAATCAAAAAACAGGAAATTTACATCAAACTGACTATATCGAAAATTACAGGTGGAGCTATCTGTATTTCTTTTCATAAAGCTGAACATCCGATGAAATTCCCTTTTAAAGAACAAGCAAAAGAACAAACAAAAGACGAATCATGAAAAGTCCAATTACAGGTAAGGAAATGACCTTACAAACCAATAAGAGTACAGTGGTTTTCCGTAAAGAGGAGTTTAAATATTTTCATTTGAGTTATTATTGTGAAGATAGTGGAGAATCACTCACGACAACAGAACTTGATGAGTTTAATTTGAATCAAGTTTATAATCAATATAGAGATAAACATAACATTTTATTTCCAGATGAAATAAAAAGTGTTAAAGAGAAATATGGACTCTCAGCTAGCAGAATGTCCCAAATATTAGGTTTTGGAGCTAATAGTTACAGAAATTATGAGAATGGAGAAGTTCCAAGTATGGCTAATGCTAATTTGATTCAAACAATATCGGAAGATTCAAATGTGTTTAGAAATTTGGTTCTTAGAAGTACTGATTTAGAAGATGGCGAGAAAGCTAAAGTGCTAGCTAAAGTTGATGCTGCAATAGAAATTGAGCATGCTTCTTCAGATGAGAATAAATATGTAAGCATGCTATTTGAAAATATGTTACCAGATGCTTTTTCTGGATATAGAAAGCCAAATATTCAGAAGTTTTCTGAAATGGTAGTTTATTTTGCTGAAAAGTTACAGCCAACAGTAACTACAATGAATAAACTATTATTTTACGCAGACTTTTTGAATTATAAGAAGTCAGCATATTCAATAAGCGGAGCGAGATACATGGCTCATAATTATGGCCCTGTTCCTGTTAGATTTAGTGGGTTATATGATTATATAACAAACAAAAGAATGGTTGATACTCAAATTGAAGCTTTTGGTGAATACATTGGGGAAAAATTTGTTTTACCCCCAACAAAAACATTTAATCAAGATTTATTTGATGAAATTGAATTAGAATCATTAAAAACGATTGCAGTCAAGTTTGCAAAATGTAATGCAACTCAAATTAAAGAGATTAGCCACCAAGAAAAAGCTTGGATAGAAAATGAAAAAGGTAAAAATAAAATCAATTACGATTATGGATTTGATTTAATTCACGTATAAAAAACAAGTAATTAGTAAAAGTATTTTGTAAGAATTTAATAAAGCCATCTAGTAATCTAGGTGGTTTTATTGTTTGTATTAGTATTACGTTCTTAAAGTAAAACCTGACACAAAATAGTATATAAAAAGTTACCTTCTTGGGACGCTTGTACTTACTAGGCCTGGCATTCAGATAACGATCGGTATATATACAACGGAAAAGAACTGCAGGACGAGCTGGGTATTTCAGTGAGCCTGTCCTGAGTTTATCGAAGGGTTCAACCGGTGTTGCATTGTTGGTGCTACGCACCCAACGAAATTTAGCTGTTGGCAGAAGTTTTTATTTTTTCATTTCATTTTTTAGTTGGTCGAAGATTTTTTGATTTGATTTGTCTTTAGATGAATAGTAAATTTTCTGATTGGTCTTAGTTGTAATATAGATTATAGGTTGTTCAACCGAATTAATAAGCAATTTTACATTTTCTCCATTTTTGGTTTTAAAATCTCCTTTCTTTATAGTTTGCAAGGCAAAACCATTTGTTTTTATTGATATTTCGGGTAATTCATTCACGAGTTCAATTGACTTAATTTCATTTGTTTTTAAGTCCATTCCATAATCACCTTTAATTTTAACAATATTATCATTAATCTCAATTTGGTTATCTTGTAGACTATAAAAAAACATTGCTACAATTGCTATAAAAACAGAAAACATAAAACTCATAGCAATTATAGTTTTTCGATTCTGTTTTCTGTCTTTAATTTTTGAAAATTGATTTCCTTTCCAAATGAAATAAACATAAGCAGGTATGGGATAAGTCCCCATAAAAATTCCGCTCCAATCAGGGTTTATAAAATAATATAAAATCGAACCAATAATAAATATTGATATTCCCAAGAAAATGTTGAATTTTTTAAAATAAGCTATGTAAGATTTAATATCAATTTTTTGTCTTTCTTGCTCAGACATTGTATTATATCCTGAAAGCAAATATTTAGCGTTATTTTCAGTGACCAAAAATGCTATTCCTATAAAAATAAGACTTAAAAGTGTAATTGCGATTATCATTGGTATAAAATTTCTGCCATCGTCAGTCTGTGAAAAAACGGCCGTTATATCACCACCAAATATAACAAAATACTGGTATAAAAAGAGGATTATTCTTATTTTTAAGCATGCAGCACATCGCCCGAGTTTCCCGCCATCAAATACGTTTTTCAAGTTTATAAGACACTATAAGTCCCGGATAATTAACTGAATACTTTAGTAGTTACAGGAATGTAAATCTAAGTTGTTTTACTGCTGCTATACACCTATTATTTCACACGATCCCACCCTTCAAAGATAAAATGGTAATTATGGTAATAAGCCGTCCTAAATTCTAATACTCCCGAATTGACAAGTTTTAATCCGGAATTGACAACTGCCATTAAATAGCAAAAAAAAGAGGACTTTAAATCCTCTTGATATCCTCTTTAAAAACGTTACGATAAGTGCATAGGTTGACAGTCTTGTAATCGGTGAGCCTGTCCTGAGTTTATCGAAGGGTTCAACAGCGACTTCTTGCTGGGTCTTGCAGACCGCATGAAGTCTTGCTTATTAGCTGTAGTTTTATTCTGTCCACAAGTTACCAATAAAATAGGTTTTCGCTTGTCCACTAATTATAACTCTGTCGTCTTTGTATTCACAAAATAGTTTTCCCA
>RCUJ01001213.1_pt1 | contig 14167 bp, 13 predicted proteins | sample 2166321 | NCBI WGS metagenome assembly RCUJ01 (sample SAMN09932808, study PRJNA488358) | compost metagenome | feature: garden; material: soil; isolation source: compost soil in an enriched community after 118 h of incubation | place: Germany: Experimental Botanical Garden Goettingen | collected... | reverse complement strand
CCGACCCGGCTGCAGGCGGCCAACAGCAGGCTGAGGGCGATCAGCAGGAGCAGGCTTCTCAGGTGGCACCAATAGGGCGGGGGCATGCGCTTTGCCTCGGCGGGTGTGATCGGTCAGCGCTTGCACAGCCATGCCTGGAAACTGCCGCGCGCTGCTGTGCACGAACTCAGAGGTTACGCCCGCCCGGGCAGGGGTTGGGGCGTTTGAAATATTCGCTAAAAAAGAGCCCGCGCGAGGCGGGCTAAACGTGGTCGAAATCTGCGTAGGATCAGCCGAGGAAGGCCGGCGCGCTGCGAAAGAGGGTGCGCTCGAAGTGGCAGCCCAGGGCGCAGCCGATCAGCCATTGGCCGGTTTGTCTGCCGTCGGGAATTTCCGTGACCAGCCAGCCACTGCCGCGTGCAACGATTACTGCCAGCAATGAGCCGATGATCCGCGGCAAAATATCGAACAGGTCGAGCAGCATCGGCATGCCCAGCAGCTAATTGAACAGGCGAACGTGCATGGTGGATTGCCTTGGGGCGCCCCGGGGAGCGAGGCGGGTTATGCAGGCGGATTACTGAATCAGGCCAAACTCGCCGGCCAGCTTCTTGTACTCCTGTACTTGCTTGAGTACGAAGGCGTTGAGCTCGTCGCCGGTCAGCGACAGCGGGAACAGATCGCGCTGCTCGCGCAGAGTGGCGAAGTCATCGCGGGCCTGCAGTTGCTCGAACTGGCCTTGCCACCAGGCGAACTGCTCATCGCTGACCTGCGGACCCATGTAGAAGCCGCGGGCGATGGGCCAGGTCACGTCGAAACCCTGTTCTTTGGCTGTGGGAATGTGGGCGAGTCTGCCCGGCAGCCGTTCGTCGGCCATTACCGCGAGCACCCGCACGTTACCGGCATCCAATTGCGCGGTGGCTTCGCCGATACCGCTGACGATGGCCTGGACATGACCACCGAGCAATGCGGTCATGGGTTCGGCACCTCCCTCGAAGGCTACGTAGCGTAGCTTCTGGGGGTCGATATTGGCGCTGCGGGCTATCAACGCCGCCTGCATCCAGTCCTGGCTGCCGACCGTACCGCCTGCGCCTATCACCAGGCTAGAGGGGGCCTTCTCCAGTTGGGCGATCAGGTCGGCGAAGCTTCGCAGGGGCGAGTCGCGGTGTACCGTGACCGCCCCGTAGTCGGTGCCAACCGCAGCGAGCCAGCGCACGGCAGTCTCGTCATAGCGGCCGAACTTGCCTTGGGACAGGTTCAGTAGGGAGCCGCTCGACCAGGCGATGATGAGGCCGGGGTCCCGTGGACGCTGGGCGACCACGGCGTTGTAGGCAACGGCACCGATGCCACCGGGCATGTATGTGACGCGCATCGGGGTCTTGAGCAGGCCGCTATCCTTCAGGCCGCTCTGAGCCAGCTTGCAGGTGATGTCAAAGCCGCCGCCGGGCTTGGCGGGGGCTATGCATTCCGGCCGCTTGGGTTCGGCCAGGGCCAAGTGGGAGGCAAGCAGGCAGGAGGCTAGCAGAGCGATGTGGGGGAGGTGGTTTTTCATGTTGTTCTCCTCTGGAGTTTTATTGTGGTTCAGGCTGAGGCGGCTTTCCCGGCGCCGTGACGGGGTGAATGGTATGGCTGGGACGGGTCACATCCGTCTGTGGCGGGTGAGCGGGGGCTTAGTCATTACCAAGCTTGAGCCGGTCCGGCTGGCGTTTTTCGATTGCATGCTTGAGCAGTGCGGCACTGCGGAAGATTCCGTGGGCGAACTTGCCGTAGGGCATTGTCAGGAAGAAAGCCATCACCAGGCCCAAGTGGATGGCGAGCAGCATTGCCATGGCGCCACTGTCGCGCCAGGCCAGCAGGGCCAGGCCGCTCAGGCTGATCAGGAACAGCAGCAAGATGAAGCCTCGATCCATGGGGGCCTGGGCCTGATCGCCATGGGCCGGATTACGCCGGTAGTTCAGCAAAAGCAGGCCGGCTGGACCGACAAGCAGGCCGATGCCACCGGCGGTGCCGAGCAGTACAGGCAGGCTGAGCACCGGGTAGGGTGCCTGTAGGTCGAGCACGTAGTGATACAGCGTGGCGAGGCTGGTGGAGGCGAGGCATAGCATGAAGCCGTAGAAGGTGAAGTGGTGGAAACGGCGCCGCCACAGGGTGAAATGATCGTTTGCGTTGTTGCAGCCCTGGCCGTGGCCACCGTCGAGGTACTTGAGCGTGAGCACCGCGCCGGACGCTTCGGCAATGGCTGCACTGCTGGCGACGGCAGCAGCGTCAGATGGGCTGATGGCGCGCCAAAAGCGAGTCACCCCGATCGCCAGGGCCATTACGGCGAAACCAAAGGCCCCTCCGAACATCAGGGCCAGGGTGTTGTGCGGGAAGATCGCATAAAAATCTCCGGCCAACTGGCCGGGAAACAGCGTGCCCTTGACCAGCAGGGTTAGCAGCAGGAACAGCGCCAGAGCGCCCGCTAGGGCGAGCGACAGGGTAAGTCCGTTGCGTTCGTACAGTTTGCCGAGCGGTGCTGGCCATGCGTACTCGACATAGGTGTTCAGGCGCACTTTGGCCATGGCCTGGGGGACGTTTACCGCGAACTCATGGGGTTCGGCGTACTGGCAGGCGTGTAGACAGGCACCGCAGTTGTGGCAGAGGTTGGCTAGGTAGTGGATGTCGGCTTTGCTGAAGTCCAGGCGGCGGGTCATGGCCGGAAACACCGCACAGAATCCCTCGCAGTAACGACAGGCGTTGCATATGTGCATCTGCCGGTCGACTTCGGTCTCGTTGATATTCAGCAGCGGAATCAGGTGCTGCTGACTGTCACTCGCGCTGTGGGGCGTGAACAGGCTAGGTTCAGGCAGTTGCATATCGTTCTCCGTTGCTTGCGTTGGCGGGGGTGTAGCCGGCCGCAGCCGCGGCCGCCTGGGTGCCGGCGATACGGCCAAAGGCTGTGCCGATGGCCATGCCGACGCCGGCGGTGTAGCCCTTGCCAAGGACATTCCCTGCCATCATTTCTCCTGCTACGAACAGGTTGGCGCTGGGGGCACCGGCGAAATGCACGGCAGCCCTGTCGTTGGTTTTCAGGCCCAGGTAGGTAAAGGTGACGCCTGGCTTCAACGGGTAACCGTAGAAGGGGGGGGTCTCTATGGGTCTGGCCCAGTGGGTCTTGGCTGGGTTCAGTCCTTCGGTACGGCAGTCGTCGAGGCTGGTGTGATCAAAGGTTCCGCCTGCGCAGGCCCGGTTGTAAGCCTGCACGGTGTCAACGAAGGCCCCTACCGGTAGATTCAGTTTGTGCGCCAGTTCCGCCAGGCTATTGGCGGTCGTGCCCGGGAACACGGGGGGCATGAATCGTCCAACGGCTTTCTGGTCAATGATCGAGAATCCGATCTGCCCGGGCTGCTGGGCAACCAGTCGGCCCCAGATGGCATAGCGCTTGGGCCAGAAATCCTCGCCTTCATCGTAGAAACGCAGGCCTTCGCGGTTGACCACTACACCTAGCGATACGCAGTCGATGCGGGTACAGATGCCGCCGTCGTAGAGCGGCGCGCGGGCATCGATGGCGACCATGTGGGCCTGAGTCGGATCGCCGATAGCGTCGGCACCTGCGTCGATCATCCGGCGCAGTAGAACACCGGTGTTGAAGCGGGTGCCGCGGATCAGGAAGTTGTCCGCGACCCACTCGCCTCGCTCATTGCGCCCCCAGGCTTCTCGCAGCCATTCGCGGTTGGACTCGAATCCACCTGCCGCCAGCACACAGGTTCGGGCTTCGATACGCTCGGCCGGATAGGCCTTGCCGTCGATGTTGCGGGCAGGGATATGGGCGGCGATGAAACGCGCTCCGTCCAGCTCCATGGAGTCGACGGGGGCGTCGTAGCGGACACGTACGCCTAGCTTTTCCGCACTGCGGTAGTAAGCGTTGACCAGTGCCTTGCCGCCGCCCATGAAGAAGGCATTGGTGCGGGCCACATGCAAGGCACCGGACAACGGGGGCTGGAAGTGCACGCCATGGCGGCGCATCCAGTCACGGCAGGACGACGATGCGCGTATGGCAATGCGAGCCAGCTTCTCGTCAGTCAGCCCGCCCGTAACTTTTAACAGATCCTGCCAGTACTCCTCTTCGGGATAGGCGTCTATCAGCACGTCTTGCGGCGCGTCGTGCATGCAGCGCAGATTGCGGGTGTGCTGGGAGTTGCCACCGCGCCACTGGCGTGGCGAGCCTTCGAGCAGCAATACACTGGCTCCTGCTTCGCGGGCCATGAGGGCGGCGCACAAGGCGGCATTACCGCCGCCTATAACCAGAACATCGATCATCTCGTCTCCTCGGCTTCAGAGGTGCACGACAATTCCGGCCCCTCAACTTGCTATTGAGTCTAAGGAGGCGGAAAGAGGCTCGAAAGAACGAGAATGACGTGGGGTGTTCAGTATTTCTAAACACCTCGCAAAAGTTAGCTGTCACCTCTGTCTAGGAGGCTAGCGCCAGGCCAGCGACCGTTGCCGACTAGCTCGCGGGTAATGTCTAGAATCGTCACGCGGGCGGCTAAGGCAGCGGGAGAGAGTTCGTCGTCAGGGAGAGTGACCAGCAGGTTGCGTCGGCCGGCATGTGGATCGGCGATTTGTACCACGACCAGCCCGGCCTCCCGTGAGCGGGCGGCGACAGCGCCAGGCTGGATGGTGGCGGCGTAACCGGCCTTGACTGCATCCATCAGCAGAGCCAGTCCATCGATCTCCATCACCACGTTGGGTTCGCTCTGGGATTGGGCAAAGGCATTGATCACGGTGCTGCGCAGGCCGTGCTGGATGCTGGGCAGTACCAGTGGCAGGCGCTCCAGTGTGTTCAGTTGCACGCTCTCACCCTTAGGTACGCCGGGTAGTTCGGGAGCTGCAATGACGAAGAGTTTTTCATCAAGCAGGGGCCTGACGCTGCAGCGCCTACCTGGTTCGCTGTGGAACAGTATGGCTAGATCCAGTTGACGGGCATGCAGCTGGCTGGCCAGGTAGCCGGACAGCATTTCCACTAGGTGTAGCTGGATATTCGGGTAGCGCTCGCGCATCGCAGCGATGAGCGGTAGGGCTAGTACCGAGGCGGTGCTGGGGGCCAGGCCGAGGCTCACATAGCCACTCATGCGTTCGCGCTGCGCGGCCTGGATCGCGTGCTCGGCCTGGCGCAGGGTGAGCTGGGCGTGGTGCTGGAAGGCGATTCCGGCGGGGGTTGGCGAGACTCCGGTACTGGTGCGTGTCAGCAGGCGGGTGCTGAGTTCGCTTTCGAGTTTGCTGATTTGCTGGCTGAGCGCCGAGGTCCCTACATTCAGCTCTAGGGAGGCACGGCCCAGGCTGCCATGCTCGATTACCTTGAGAAAGTAGCGTAGTTGCCTGAGTTCCATGGTCAGCACGTCGTGTTGGAGAAACTGGGGGAATGTGTCGCGCAAGGATAGCGCTGTGTGGCGAGATGGAAAGACCATATCGCCATTGCCACCCTGGTTGCGTAGCCGGGAGATATAAAGAAGCTCGGACCAGGCGGGCTACGCGTGATACTTGCACCACAGCCTGAACAGCGGCTCGGCCAGGAACATCACCAGAAACAGGCGCAGCACCTGCAGCGCGGTGACCAGCGCCACCGACAGCTGCAGGGCTTCGGCGGTCAGGCACAGTTCGGTGATGCCGCCCGGCATCATGCCGAGCATCAGCGAGCTCTGGTCTTCGCCGGCCAGCCAGCCGAGGGCCTTGGCCAGCAGCGCGGCACTGAGCATGGCGAGCAGGCTGAACAGCAGGATGCGGCCGAGGAAGGCCGGCGCGCTGCGAAAGAAGGTGCGGTCGAAGTGACAGCCCAGGGCGCAGCCGATCAGCCATTGGCCAGCCTGGCCCAGGCCGTTCGGCAAGCCGAGCTGCAGGTCGAAGCCGACGCTGGCGACGGCGCACACCGTCAGCGGGCCGAGCATCCAGGGGTTGGGTTGCTTGAGGCTTTTCCAGAGCAAGGCCAGCAGGGCGCCGGCGGGCAATAGTGCGGCCAACCAGTAGCCGTTCACCGCCGCCGCTGGGGGCGGGTCGATGGGCGGCAGGCTCCAGGTGAAGATGGCCGGAACCAGCAGCACCACCAGCAACAGGCGCAGGCTGTGCGCCGCCGCGACGCGGGCGACCTGGGCGTCGTGGCGTTGCGCCAGGTTGACCATCTCGCTGGCGCCGCCCGGCATGCTGGCAAAGAACGCGGTCGCCCGGTCGACCCCGGCGCGGCGCAACAGGGCGATGCCGATCAGGCTGAGCAGCAGGGTCGCCAGGGCGCCAGTCAGGATCACGCCGAAATGGCCGAGCAACTGGCCCATCACCTCGCCGGTGAAGTGCAGGCCGATGCCGCTGGCGACCAGCCATTGTCCGGTTTGTCGGCCGCCGGGAACTTCGCTGACCAGCCAGCCGCTGCAGCGTACGGCGATGACTGCCAGCAACGAGCCGATGATCCACGGCAAAGGCCAGCCGATCAGGCTGGCCAGGTAGCCGCCGATCAGGCCGATCAGCGGCGTGGCCCAGTAGCGATGCCACTGGGCCAGGGCGGAGGGCTTAGGCATTGGCGACCTGAGCGGTGCGCCGTGCACGCCACCAGCGCAGGGCCGGCATGCCCAGCATCAGTGCGGTCAGGGCCCACAGGCACAGGCTGATCGGGCTGCTCCAGAGGATGTTCAGGTCGCCCGCCGAGATCGACAGGGCGCGGCGCAGGTTGTCTTCCATCAGTTCGCCGAGAACGAAGCCGAGGATCAGTGCCGACAGCGGGAACTCCAGCTTGCGCAGGATGTAACCGAACACGCCGAGGCCGATCATCAGTACCAGGTCGAAGGTGGTGCTGTGCACCGCATAGACGCCGACCATGCTGATCGCGGTGATCGCCGGTACCAGTATCCAGTTGGGTACGCTGAGCATGCGGGCGAACAGGCCGACCAGCGGGATGTTCATCACCAGCAGGATCACGTTGCCGATGAACAGCGAGGCGATCAGGCCCCAGACCACGTCCGGTTGCTGTTCGAACAACAGTGGGCCGGGGGTGATGTTGTACAGGGTCAGGGCGCCGATCATCACCGCAGTGGTGCCCGAACCCGGTACGCCGAGGGTCAGCATGGGGATCAGCGAACCGCAGGCCGAGGCGTTGTTGGCCGATTCCGGCGCGGCCAGGCCGCGCAGGTCGCCTTCGCCGAACTTGCCCGAGCTACCGGCCATGCGCTTCTCGCTCATGTAGGTCATGGCGCTGGCGATGGTCGCCCCGGCGCCTGGCAGCACGCCGATGACAAAGCCGGCCACGGCGCTGCGCACCATGGTCCAGAAGGTGAAGCAGAACTCCTTGAAGTTGAACAGCAGGCGGCCACCGGTTTTCACCGCTTTCTGCCCGCTGTGGGTATTTTCCAGCATCAACAGCACTTCGCTGACGCTGAAGAAGCCGATCACCACGATGATGAACTGGATGCCGTCGGACAGGCTGACGCTGCCGAAGGTGAAACGGTATACGCCGGTGGTCGAATCCACCCCGACCGTGGCCAGGGCCAGGCCGATCAGGGCTGCCATCAGGGTCTTCACCGGTTTGTCGCCGACCATGCCGCCGAGGCAGGCGATGGCGAAGATCATCAGCACGAAGTATTCGGCCGGGCCAAAGGCCACCGCCCATTTCGCCAGCAGCGGGGCGAACAGCACCACACCGCAGGTGGCGATCATGCTGCCGATAAAGGAGCTTACGGCGGATAAGGACAAGGCAATGCCGGCCTTGCCCTGACGCGCCAGCGGGTAGCCGTCGAGGGTGGTCATCACCGCGGCGGCGTCGCCCGGCACGTTAAGTAGAATGGCCGAGATACGTCCGCCGTACTCGCAGCCCAGGTACACGGCGGCCAGCAGGATCAGGGCGGTTTCCGGCGGCAGGCCGAGGGCGAAGGCCAGCGGCAGCAGCAGCGCCACGCCGTTGATCGGGCCCAGGCCCGGCAGCAGGCCGACGATGGTGCCGACGAAGGCACCGAACAGGGCGACCATCAGGTTTTCCGGTCGGGTGGCGACTTCGAAACCCTGCATCAAGAAATTCAGCGTTTCCATTTTCAGCTCTCCACGAAGGCTTCGAACAGGCCGAGCGGTAGCGGCACATCCAGCAGGTAATCGAACAGGCCATAGAGCAGCACACCCATCAGCACACCGCTGATGGCGCAGGGCAGCAGGCGGCCGGTGAACAGCAGGCCGAGGGCGAAGGTACCCAGGGCGGTGCTGATGATGAACCCCAGGGATTCGAACAGCAGGGCGTAGGCCAGCAGGGTCAGCATGCACAGTACCGAGCGCAAGGCGCTGGAGCTGTCCAGCTTCTGCTCGCGCAGGCCGGGCTTGACCAGTAGCCACAGCGAACCGGCGGCCATCAGGGTCAGCAGCAACAGGGGGTAGGCGCGGGGGCCGACCGGGTCGTAGGCGAAGGGTGCCTGGAAGCCCCAGGCAAGGACGGCGAGTCCGGCGCAGAACAGCAGCCAGATCGCAGCGAACAGGCGGACGTACATGGTGGGTTACCTAATTGAGGGTCAGGGAGGAGCGAGGCGTAGAGCCGTAGGATGGCCGGGCCGCGAAGCCCGGCCATCCTGGGTGTCGGCGTTTTACTCCTGCATCAGGCCGAAGGCATCGGCCAGCACCTTGTATTCTTCGACCTGCTTGAAGACCAGGGCTTGCAGGTCGTCGCCAGTCACCGACAGCGGCAGCAGGTCGCGTTGTTCACGCAGCTTGGCGAAGTCCTCGCTGGCGAGCATGGTGTCGAACTGCTGTTTCCACCAGTCGTACTGCTCGTCGCTGACCTCGGGGCCGACATAGAAGCCGCGGATCACCGGCCAGGTGATGTCGTAGCCCTGCTCCTTGGCCGTGGGAATGTCGGCCAGCTTGCCCGGCAGGCGCTCGTCGGAGAGTACCGCGAGGATGCGCACCTTATTCGCTTCCAGTTGCGGGGTGACTTCACCCAGGCCGCTGCTGGTCACCTGCACGTGGCCGCCGAGCATGGCGGTGAGGGTTTCGCCGCCGCCCTCGAAGGCGACGTAACGCAGGTTCTTCGGATCGATGCCGGCCAGGCGGGCGATCAGTGCGGTCTGCATCCAGTCCTGGCCGCCGATGGTGGCGCCGGCGCCGAAGACGATGCTCGACGGGTCTTTCTTCAGCGCCTCGACTAGGTCGGTGAGCGTCTGGTAAGGCGAGTCGGCGCGCACGGTGATGGCGCCGTAGTCGGTGCCCACCGCCGCGAGCCAGCGCACGCCGGTTTCGTCGTAACGACCGAACTTACCCTGGGCCAGGTTGAGCAAGGATCCGCTGGAGAAGGCGACAATGGTGCCCGGGTCGTCGGCGCGCTGGGCGATCACCGCGTTATAGGCCACCGCGCCGACACCGCCGGGCATGTAGGTGACGCGCATCGGCGCCTTGAGTAGACCGTGGTCTTTCAGGCCGGTTTGCGCCAGCTTGCAGGTCAGGTCGAAGCCGCCGCCGGGCTTGGCCGGGGCGATGCACTCGGGGCGCTTGGGTTCGCCGGCCAGCAGCTGGCCGGCGAAGGCCAGGCAGGCAGTGGCCAGGGCGATGCGGGTAAAGGCAGTTTTCATGGTTGAATCCTCTCGATTGTTATTGTGGATTACCAGATCGGCAGTGTGTAGCCGACGATCACGCGGTTCTCGTCTGCATCGCGGGCGAAGTCGGAGCGGAAGCTGGCGTTGCGCAGGCGCACGTAGAGGTTCTTCGCCGGGCCGCTCTGCACCACGTACTTGAGTTCCAGGTCGCGTTCCCACTCGCCGCCGCTCTTGTCGCTGCCGATCACTGTGGCATCGTCGCCGCGGACGTAGCGGGCGAGGGCGCTCAGGCCGGGCAGGCCGAGCGCCGCGAAGTTGTAGTCGTAGCGCGCCTGCCAGGACTTCTCGTCGGGGTTGGCGAAGTCGTTGATCTGCACGAAGTTGACCAGGTAGGGGTCGCTGCCGTCGATATAGGCATAGCCGGTGTCGCCGCTCATTTTCTGGTAGGCGAGGCTGAGCTTGTGACCGCTGTGGGCGTAGCTGAGCACGCCGTTCAGCGCGTGGTTGTCGATCTCGCCGGCGTTGGCCGCGCCGGTGTCGTCACTGAGCATCAGGCGCAGATCGGCGGCCAGGGTGCCGCCGCCCATTGGGTAGCTGGCGAGCAGGTTGAAGAAGTTCTGCCGGTAGATGTCGTCCAGCTCGGCGTAGAAGTAGCGGCCTGTCAGGTTCTTGTTGAACTGGTAGTCGAGGCCGGCCAGGTCCAGGTGATCGGCGCTGACGCCGCCGGGGAAGCGCTTGTTCTTGCTGTTGAGCAGCATATCTTCGGAGTTGGTCGAGGCGCGGTCGATGACCTTGTCCAGACGCCCGCCGGTGAAGGTCAGGCCGTTCAATTCGCTGGAGGTGAGCAGGCCGCCCTCGAACACCTGCGGCAGCAGGCGGCTGTCGCTGGCCTTGACCACCGGCAGTTCGGGGATGTGCGAGCCGTAGCGCAGTTCGGTGTTGGAGGCCTTGACCTTGGCGGTCAGGCCCAGGCGGCTGAACTCGTCCGGGGTGCCGCCGTCGTCCTGTACCGGCAACAGGTCGGTGCCGGTGCGCCCGCCACCGGAGTCGAGCTTGACCCCGAGCATGCCCAGGGCATCGAGGCCGAAGCCGACCGTACCTTCGGTGTAGCCGGACTGGATGTCGAGGAGGAAACCCTGGCCCCATTCTTCGCGCTTGTTCTGGCCATCGCCTTCGCGGAAATCACGATTCAGGTAGATATTGGTCATGACCAGGTTGGCGCTGCTGTCTTCGACAAAAGCGGCCTGGGCGGCAGGCGCGAGCAGCGCCGCGGATACGGCTAGGCTTAGCAGGTTCGCAGGCAGCAGGGCCTGGCGGGATGCGATCGGCATCGTGTGGTCTCCATTGTTGTTTTTGTCACGGCCGCACACCACTGTGCGGACCGTTCAGGTAGGTGGATCTAGCCACCTGGGATTGATCCTATGAGGTCAAGCTTTCGCCAAGCTTTCAGCGCTAAAAGTTTTTTTGCCCGGGCTGAGCGTAGGTATTTAGACCATTCACAGGGCGCCTCGCGCCTGTAAACTGCGCCCCGGGCTGCGTGGCCGATAGCGGCCGTTGACTCGAATCCGGAGGGAGGTGGCGGTGCGAATTCTGCTGGTCGAAGACCATCCGCAACTGGCGGCGAGCGTGGCCCAAGCCCTCAAAGGCGCAGGCTGGACAGTGGACGTGCTGCACGACGGGGTGGCCGCCGACCTGGCGCTGGCCAGCGAGGACTATGCCCTGGCGATTCTCGATATCGGCCTGCCGCGCCTCGATGGTTTCCAGGTGCTGGCGCGCCTGCGCGCGCGCGGCAAGACCCTGCCGGTGCTGATGCTGACCGCCCGTGGCGAGGTCAAGGATCGCGTGCATGGGCTCAACCTCGGCGCCGACGATTACCTGGCCAAACCCTTCGAGCTGAGCGAGTTGGAGGCGCGGGTCAAGGCGCTGCTGCGGCGCAGCGTACTCGGTGGCGAGCAGCAGCAGCGCTGTGGCGAACTGGTCTACGACCTGGCTACCCGGCGCTTCAGTGCACGGGGTGAAAGCCTCAGCCTGACCTCCCGCGAGCAGGCGGTATTGGAGGCCATGATCGCCCGGCCGGGGCGGGTGATGAGCAAGGAGCAGCTGGCGGCCCAGGTGTTCGGCCTGGACGAGGAGGCCAGCGCCGACTCGATCGAGATCTATGTCCATCGCCTGCGCAAGAAACTCGAGGGTAGCGGCGTGCGCATCGTGACCTTCCGTGGCCTGGGTTATCTGTTGGAGGCAGTCGGTGGCTGAGGGCTGGAGGCCGCGGATGGCTGCAGTCGGTAGTCTGCGCGGGCGGCTGCTGCGGCGTCTGGCGCTGTTGCTCGCCTTGCTCCTGCTGGTCGCCAGTCTGAGTGCCTACTGGAGCGCCCGGCGCGCCGCCGATACCGCCTACGACCGCACCCTGCTGGCGTCGGCGCGGGCGATTGCCCAGGGCCTGTATGCCGATGACGGCCGGCTCAAGGCCAATGTGCCCTATGTCGCCCTGGACACCTTCGCCTACGACAGCGCCGGGCGCATCTACTACCAGGTGCTGGATCTGCGCGGGGAGCTGGTGTCCGGTTACGAAGACCTGCCGGCTGCGCCTGCGGGTACTCCGCGCACCGACGATTACCCGGCGCTGGCGCGTTTCTACGACGGCGTCTACCGCGGTCAGGGCGTGCGGGTGGTCAGCCTGCTGCAACCGGTCAGCGAGCCCTTGCTCAATGGTATCGCCGAGATCCGGGTGGCCGAGACCCTGGGCGCGCGCGAGCGCATGATCCGTGAATTGCTGGTCGGCACGCTGTGGCGCATGAGCTTGCTGGCGTTCAGCGCATTGTTGCTGGTGTGGCTGGCGGTGAGTGCCGCGCTGCGCCCCCTGGAACTGTTGCGGCGGACCGTGGCCACGCGCGCCAGCGACGATCTGCGGCCGCTACCGGATGCCGAGCTGCCGCGCGAGTTGCGCCCGCTGGTGAATGCGTTGAATCAGTTCAACGATCGCTTGCGCGGCCTGTTCGAGCGCCAGTCGCAATTCATCGCCGATGCCGCCCACGAACTGCGCACGCCCCTGGCGGCGCTCAAGGCGCGGGTCGAACTGGGCCTGCGTGCGCAGGAGCCGGCCGCCTGGCGCAGCACCCTGGAAGAGGCTGCGCAGAACACCGACCGGCTGGCGCAACTGGCCAATCAACTGCTCTCGCTGGCACGCATCGAAAGCGGGGCGCGGGCGATTGCCGAAGGCGGCGCGCAACGCCTGGATCTCAGCCAACTGGCCCGTGAGCTGGGGTTGGCCTTGGCGCCCTTGGCCCATGCCCGCGGAATCGCCTTGGCGCTGGAGGCCGAGCAGCCGGTGTGGCTGCGCGGCGAGCCGACCTTGCTCAATGAGCTGTTGTGCAACCTGGTGGATAACGCCCTGGCGCATACCCCGGCCGGTGGCAATGTGATCCTGCGGGTGCTGGCGCCCGGCATCCTGGAGGTCCAGGACGATGGCCCGGGGATCCCCGCGGAGGAGCGCGAGAAGGTCTTCGAGCGCTTCTATCGCCGCAGCGTGCAGGGCTCGGGCGCCGGCTTGGGCCTGGCCATCGTCGGCGAGATCTGCCGCGCCCATCAAGCGCGCATCAGCCTGCATCAGATGCAGCCGCAGGGGTTGCTGGTGCGCGTGGAGTTTGCTGTCGAGGCTGGCGAGAGGGTATGAAAACGCTCGAGACGGCGCTCGATATTTTCACGGCCGCTTATCAAGCTAAAAATAACTCGTTGTTTTTACATGCGGAAATTAAACAGGTCGTACCGCAAATACCGGCGCAACTCGTCCTCCGTAGGATGGGTTGAGCGCAGCGATACCCATCGAGCGATTTATACCTGTATCCGGTTGTCGTGGCTGAAATCCATGATGGGTGACGGCGCGGTTATTCTGCTGGCAACAGGTCAATTTGTGGGCGCCTAACCTACGCGGCCCGCCCCATCCTACGGTCTGCGCTCAAGCCTACACGTCCCGCACCTACGGTCTTGATTCTTGAGTGCCCCGGTTTGCTGCGCGACAGCGCGGCGTCGAAGGCACGGCGGCCGCCCCAGAAGCCTGGCCGAGAATGGCAAGCCGGCGTTTGTGCTTGCGCTTTACTGCAGCATGCCCATGGCCGCTTCCATGGCCGCGGAGAGGTCTTCGTCGTCGTTCAGGTTCTGCTGTGGATCCAGGCCGAGTTTGTGGAATGCCGGAATCTGGCTCCAGTCCAGTTGGGTGTAGGGGTGTTGGCTGCCCAGGTAGCTCTGCAGGATGGCGACCTGGACGATGTCGACGTAGTCGACCTTGGCGCTGTCGCGGCTGAAGTCCAGGTGTTGGCTCGGCACCATGGCGATCAGTTCGGGGAAGTCCCAGGTGCGCAGAATCTTGTCGCCGATCAGCGGGTGAATCTGCTCGATCACATGGTTGAGGCTGATCGAGTCGGCCAGCAGTTCGTTGTGGTCTTCGGCGTAGGTGAGGATCGGCAGCACGCCGATCTGGTGGACCAGGCCGGCAAGGGTCGCCTGATCCGGCAGCAGGCGGGTGTAGTGCTTGCACAGCACGTGGCAGATCCCGGCGATTTCCGTGCTTTTGTTCCAGACTTCGCGCATCTTGCGGTCGACCACGTCCGAGGTGGCCTGGAACATCTGCTCCATCGCCAGGCCGGTGGCCAGGTTGCAGGTGTAGT
>RCUJ01001212.1_pt1 | contig 14167 bp, 7 predicted proteins | sample 2166321 | NCBI WGS metagenome assembly RCUJ01 (sample SAMN09932808, study PRJNA488358) | compost metagenome | feature: garden; material: soil; isolation source: compost soil in an enriched community after 118 h of incubation | place: Germany: Experimental Botanical Garden Goettingen | collected... | reverse complement strand
CCCATGGCTTCAAAATTGGTTGAAATAGTGGTAATTCCGTTTTCAACTACTTTTTTCAACGGCGTTTCGTTATAAGAAATAATGCCGTAATCACTACCCAATGATAGGTTTTGAAGTTTTGCTTTTTCAATCACCCTAACCAGATCCCTGTCACTTGGAATAATATATACTTCTCCTTTTTTTATCTCTCGATTTCTGAATTCAGTGATGATTTCATAATCTAATGAGTAGTCTTTGCAAAAATTCTCAAAACCAATTTTCATTCCTAACGGTTCTCGGAATCCAGGAAATATCATGATTAATTTTTTGTATTTGCTTAATTTTGATTTTCCTTTGTGTAAGCCCTCATAGATGTCTTTCTTGTGATTTTGATATACAGCGGGATAATATTTCAGTTCAGGATTGGTTTGGTCTAGTATGTAAACCTCGTTTACTGGTAGGGTTTTGATTATCGATGCAGCGGCAACTAAATTGGTTGGCATGATGATGTATTTCGTGTAGTTACCGTTACTGTCGTTTATCAGTTTCTGGAAAACTTGGGTGTTGAAATTATGAAAGAAAATGTCCACCTGAACATCTTTTCCAATGTTTTCTAAAAAGGAATTATAGAGGTCCTCTTTGAAAATATTTAACTCGTCGAAAAGCAGAAAAATTCGCTGTTTAATTCGGACTTCGGTACTTTTTACATAGTACCCTTTCCCAAGAATAGCGTAGATTATGCCCCTTTTTTTCAATTCTTCATAGGCCTGTAAAACGGTATCACGGGACAGGGAAAATTCCAGACATACTTTGTTTATGGAGGGGAGTTTTTCGTCTTTTTTTAAATGGCCTTCCTCAATCGTTTTCTCTATCGATAAAATGATCTGTTTGTACTTTGGGACACCCTGATTATTCTGAATATTTATGATTTTCATGAGTAAGCTTTTTTGCAAATATACAAAAACCGGTAGGTACCGGTATGTTAAATTTAACTTTTATTTTACTTTTGATTTTTAATATTTCGTAAATAATTAATGTAAAAAAAACACATATCATATTTAATGGCTGTTTTTTTTGCATAAATAATTTGATTTTAAGTCTAATAGAAATGCTATTTGTTTTTTCGAATTTGCTAATGAAAATGAAAATAAATTAAGGACTCTTGATCATGTTGCTCCTGATGCTTTACGAGAATAATAGAATACACAGTATAAAAATTCACTTTAAAGGAAACAAAGAATAGTAATAATTCCGAATGGATTGATTCCGAGCTCAATTTCAGTTTTATTCGTCTACAATTGAATACGACTTTTTTTGTCTTTTTTAAAGGATAATAGATTGCCAAGATTAACTAACCAATTTTTAAAAACTATGAATTTATGAAAAACATGAAGAATGTAAATCAGATGTCAAGAATAAAAGCATTCTTAACATCTAAACTCACTCTGTCATTAGTCATTATGGTCTCTTGTATCAGCTTGCAGGCTCAAAATACTATTACAGGTTCAGTAGGTGATAAAGCGACATCTCAGTCGGTCTTTGGAGTTTCAGTAACTGTCAAAGGAACAAAAAATGCAACTATAACAGATGTTGATGGGAATTATAAATTAAATGTTGCGGATCCTAATGCTACATTAGTTTTCTCTTATATCGGATATGTTACAGTTGAAGAGGCTATTGCCGGTAGACAAGTGATAAATGTAATGCTTAAAGAAGAAAACAACACATTAAATGAAGTAGTGGTAATAGGGTATGGTACTGTCAAAAAAAGCGATTTAACAGGAGCTGTTGGAGGACTTAAATCCAAACAATTAGATGCCCAAAGTAATACCAATTTAGGAAGTGCCATACAAGGTAAAATTGCTGGTGTAACTGTAGAGTCTGCAGGAGGTGCTCCCGGTTCTGGAACTAGAATTCAGATTAGGGGTGCAGGATCATTAAACAATAATAATCCTTTGATATTAGTAGATGATATCGCAGTTGCCTCTATGAACAATCTGAATCCAAATGACATTGAATCCATACAAGTGTTGAAAGATGCTTCTGCGGCTGCAATTTATGGATCAAGAGCTGCAAACGGTGTAATTTTGATTACTACTAAGAGTGGTAAAAAAGGAGAAATGAAAGTTAGTTTTGATACTTTCTATGGTGTTGCCAGTGTTACTGAAACTTTAGATTTGTTAAATCAGGAAGAATGGGCAAAAGTAAGTAATGCTGCTTATGCTGCTGCAGGTAAATCTCCTTTGGATATTGCATTAAATCCGGAGGTTGCTGGTGCAGGAGTGGATTGGCAGGATGAAATATTTAGATCAGCGTCTACACAAAATTATTCATTAGGACTTTCTGGAGGTTCAGATAATTTAAAATATAATATGTCATTAAGCTACTTTGATCAAGAAGGAGTAGTAAAAGAAACAGATTATAACCGTGTCAACCTAAGAGTTAAATCGGATTACAAAAAAGGTATTTTTAAAATTGGGGAAACAATAATGTTGACCAAAGAAAACAGAAATGATTTGCCAGGGGTTCCTGGACAAGGAAGAAATGTTGTCGGATCTGCGATATCGATGCTTCCTGGCTTTGCAATTTATGATGAAAATGCTATAGGAGGATATGGTGGTGCATCAGGTGCAGTTACCGATATATTCAATCCGGTTGCAGCTTTGAATCTTTTTGATGTGAAAAATGACTATTATCAGGCATTGATAAATACCTACGCTGAGGCAACTTTCTTGAAAGACTTTAAATATAAGTTAAATGTGGGTGCAACTTTTGCTGAGCATAAAAGTTATAACTATACACCGCGTTATGAGGTAGGAGGCTTTTTCAAAAATTTGAAAAATATTTTAAGTGAAGGAAGTGACTTAAATCAGTATTTTCAAGTCGAGAATACATTGAATTATTCAAAACAATTCGGTAAACATTCTGTAAATTTACTTGTTGGACATACTGTTTATGAAAACAATTTCCGCTCTATTTTTGGATCAGTACAAGGAATGCCAGATGGTATAGAAGTTTTGGCTGGTGCTGAATTACCTGCTGTTTCAGGTTACGCTACCGAGAGTAAATTGATTTCTTATTTAGGACGTGCAATATATTCTTTTGATAACAAATACATTCTTACGGCGACTTTTAGACGTGATGGATCATCTCGTTTTAGCCCAGAAAATAAATGGGGAAATTTCCCTTCAATTTCAGCAGCATGGGGAATAGATAAAGAAAAGTTTTTTACTGATCTAGAATTACCGGTATCTGAATTAAAGTTACGTACCAGTTACGGGGTATTGGGGAATCAGGAAATAGGAGATTACCAATATCTTGGATTGATTACATCAGGGATAAGCTATGGTGTAGGAGAGCCTAATACACTTTGGATAGGTAATATTCAAACAGATTATCCTGCCATTGGTTTAAAATGGGAAGAAACCTCAACAGCTAATATTGGTTTAGATTTAGGTTTATGGGATGGTAAATTGACTTATACCTTTGATTATTTTCAAAAAAATACATCAGATTTACTTTTACGTGTGCCAATTCCATTGTCAGTTGGTTCAAGTACTGATCCTTATACTAATGCTGGTGAAGTATCAAACAAAGGTTTTGAGATGGGATTAACTTATAATGGAAAAGTAAATGAGTTTAATTTCTCTGTAACAGGAAATATATCAAGCATTAAAAACAATGTTGAAGAACTTAGTACCGGTAGTCAGGTTTTGGCGGGTTCTAGTGGTTCATTCCACGGTGCTCCTGTAACTTACAGTAAAGTAGGGTATCCTATTTATTCATTTTTCCTTGTTAAGACTGATGGATTGTTCCGATCTGAAGCTGAACTGGATGCGCATAGTGTAAATGGTACCCGAATCCAACCTAGAGCTGAAGTTGGAGATATCAGATATGTTGATTACAATGGAGATGGACAAATTAGTGAAGCAGACAGACAATACAGAGGAAGTGCTTTTCCTGATTTTGAATATGGAGTACGTCTTCAAGCTGATTGGAGAGGGTTTGATGCGTCTGTCGTTATTCAAGGTGTTGAAGGAAATGAGATCTATAACGGTAACAATACTGATCTAGCAACGGTGAGAGCGAATACGAATTATTCTAGTGCTACTTTAGATTCATTTACTTTCAATCCGAACTCTAATTTCCCTAGATTGAATATTGATGATCCAAATAATAATGCAGCTGATTTTTCAGATCGTTTCCTTGAAGATGGTTCTTATCTAAGATTAAAAACGATTCAATTAGGGTATACGCTTCCAAGTGATGTAACTAAAAAAATATCAATTGAAAAATGTCGATTATATCTTGCAGGTGATAATCTTGTTACTTTGACTGATTATACAGGATATAATCCAGATGTTTCAGCTGATGGACTTGGCGGTAGAGGGATAGATTACAAATCGTATCCATTAAGCAAAACAGTTGTTTTTGGTGTGCAACTTAACTTTTAAATCGAAAAAACATGAGAAATAAATTAATCATATTATATTTTATCGGAGGGCTGGCTTTGTTTAGTTCTTGTTCTGATAACCTTGAATTAGAGAATCCAAATAAATTAACAACAACTTCTTTTTGGAAAACTGAAGCGGATTTAGAGTCTGGATTAGCTACTGTTTATAATGTATTAGTAGATAACAATAACGCAGGTTATTGGGAAATACAAGCGATGCAATTGAAAGAAAACAGAACAGAAAACTTTGTTGCAAGAAATGATGTTCCAGGACGTTATGCAGTTTCCAGCTATAAGAATACTCCTAGTACAAATGAGACGACAGGGATGTATAAAGCGATGTATATTGGTATATTTCGTGCTAATCAAGTAATTAGTTATGCGCCTCAAATCACAGGTATTGATGAAACAAAAAGAGCGCAATTAGTTGCAGAGGCTACTTTTCTTCGAGGGTTGAATTATTTTAATTTGGCAATTGAATTTGGAAGTGTTCCAATTTTTACTGAATTAGCAAAAGAATCGTCAGATTATTTTAAGGAAAAATCAACTGAAGAAGAAGTTTGGAATCAAGTAATTGCTGATTTTCAACATGCTGCCACTAGTCCGCTGCCTGAAATTTATCCTGCAACTTTAAAAGGAAGAGTGACAAAAAATACGGCAATCGCTTATCTTGGAAAAGCCTATTTATATTTAGGAGATTGGGCAAAAGCCGAAGAGCAATTTTCTAAATTAGTAGATAATGAAGTGGCTAATGGTTTTGGTCTTTTGGATGATTATGCACAATTATTTGATGGTAAACATGAAAATAGTAAAGAATCAGTATTTGAAATTCAGTTTAGCAGACAAGGTGGTGCAACTATCTGGGGAGGAAATCCATCAGAAAGAACAAGAGCAACAACGATGGCTCAAGAATTAGCTCCTGGAGAAGTAGGGGGATGGTTTGAGTTATTGCCTACGAAAGTATTGTTAGACGCGATGACCAAAGAGAAAACGGTTGACGGCGGTTTTGACCCTAGAGCTTTAGCTACTTTGGCTTGGAACTATCCAGGAAGTACTTATTATAATTATGATTTTGCGTCAAAGTTTGGGGCGGATGCTATATGGATAAGAAAAAATCAAAACTGGTGGAACAATGATGAAGGAGATTGGAAATCTGAGTTGAATGAATATGCCATGCGTTATGCTGATGTGCTTTTAATGCTTGCTGAAGCAAAAACAATGCAAGGAAAAGTAGCCGAAGCCGCACCTTTGGTAAAAAGAATCAGAGATAGAGCGAAGTTAGCTAGTATCACGATGACTGGATGGAGTCAAACTCAAATGATGGATGAAATCATGCACCAAAGAAATGTTGAATTTGCTCGTGAAGGACTTCATTGGTATGATTTAAGAAGATGGGGAACATTAGAGAAAGTAATCCAAGAAAGTCAAGTTGGCGGGTATCTTAATTACACACCTAAATACAACTATTTCCCTATTCCGGAAAGTGAGTTAAATAATAATCCTAAGATGACACAAAACGGTAGTTGGTAAAAAGGGTTATCTATTGTAATAAATAAAAGATTAAAATAAGAATTTGACAAATGATTAATAGCCGCTTGGCAGCAAATTAATCATTTGTCATCTCTTATAAAACAGCAAGATTATTTAATGTTTATTTGATAAAAATAATCCGATTATAAAAATTCATTATACATGAAAAAAGCAACAATTTTAACCTGCGTTTTTACATTTTTTTCTTTAGTTGCAGGCGCGCAGGAAAAATCAGGCAGTAACGATTGGGAGAATCCGGCAATATTTCAAATTAATAGAGAACCGGCAAGAGCCGCGTTTTTGCCTTATGCTGATGAGGCATCCGCGATTGCAGATGATTATACCCGTTCCCCTTGGTTTCTTACCTTAGACGGGAAATGGAAATTTAATTGGTCGCCAACACCAGACCAACGCCCGAAAGAATTCTTCAAAACAGATTTTAACACAACCAATTGGAATGAAATTACGGTTCCTTCTAACTGGGAATTAAATGGATATGGAATTCCGATTTACACTAATATAATCTATCCGTTTGTTAAAAATCCACCGTTCATAGATCATGCAGATAATCCAGTGGGGTCTTACCGCCGTGCTTTCGAGTTGCCAGAAAACTGGAACGGACGCCGTGTTTACCTTCATTTTGAAGCAGGAACTTCAGCGATGTATATTTGGGTAAATGGAGAAAAAGTAGGCTATAGTGAAAATACGAAGAGTCCAACAGAATTTGATATAACTAAATATGTAAAAGCGGGGAAAAATCAGATTGCCGTTGAGGTGTATCGTTGGAGTGACGGTTCTTATCTGGAAGATCAAGATTTTTGGCGTTTGTCAGGAATTGATCGTGATGTCTATCTGTACAGTACGGATAATACTCGTATCGCAGATTTCTTTGCTCGTCCTGATCTTGATGATTCTTATAAAAACGGAAGTTTGGCCGTTGATGTTAAAGTTAAGAACATGAATAAGGCTGCGAAAAACAGTCAAACCGTAGAAGCTAAATTAGTGGATGCAACTGGAAAGGAAGTTTTTGCAAAAACGATAAAAATGAATTTGGGAGCAAATTCAACCGAATCAGTTAACTTTAATGAAAAAGTAGGTGCGCCTCATTTATGGAGCAACGAAAATCCATATTTATATACTTTATTGCTTACGCTAAAAGACGACAAGGGGAAGTTTGTAGAAACAGTTTCTTCGCCAATAGGTTTTCGAAAAGTGGAGTTGAAAAACGGACAGTTATTGGTTAACGGTATTCGAATTATGGTTCATGGTGTCAATATTCATGAACACAATCCGAAAACGGGACATTATCAAAATAAAGAAACCATGATGAAGGACATTCGCATGATGAAGCAATTAAACATCAATGCGGTGCGAAGCAGTCATTATCCTTCTAATCTTGGATGGGTGAAGTTGTGTAACCAGTACGGTTTATTTTTGGTAGACGAGGCTAATATTGAAACTCATGGTATGGGTGCCGAATTACAAGGGTCTTTCGATAAAACAAAACATCCTGCTTATCTGCCGGAGTGGAAAGCAGCTCATATGGATCGTATTTACAGCTTGGTAGAACGAGATAAAAATCAACCTTCTGTTATTCTTTGGTCTTTAGGGAATGAATGTGGGAATGGACCTGTTTTTCATGAAGCTTACAAATGGATAAAGAACAGAGATAATACACGATTGGTTCAATTTGAACAAGCCGGTGAGGAAGAAAATACCGATGTGGTTTGCCCGATGTATCCAAGTATGGATTACATGAGAGAGTATGCTAAACGCAAAGACGTGAAGCGTCCTTTTATTATGTGTGAATACTCGCATGCTATGGGTAATAGTAACGGTAATTTTCAGGAATACTGGGATATTATTCGCGGCAGCAATAATATGCAAGGAGGATTTATCTGGGATTGGGTAGATCAAGGATTTGAGATGACTGATGAGGTTGGGCGTAAATATTGGTCATACGGTGGAGATATGGGAAGCGAACATTATACCAATGATGAAAATTTTTGTCACAACGGATTAGTTTGGCCTGACCGCACGCCGCATCCCGGTGCTTTTGAAGTAAAAAAAGTATATCAGGATATTTTATTCACAGGGGTAGATTTGAAACAAGGAATTATTGAGGTGGAAAACGGATTTGGGTATACCAATCTAGACCAATACCTTTTTAAATATGAGGTTTTAGAAAACGGATTAGTTATCAAGACAGGTACTGTTGATATAAAACTTGAGCCGCAATCCAAGAAACAAGTGCAACTTGAATTGCCAAAATTATCATCAAAAGACGGAGTTGAATATCTTTTGAATATTTATGCTTACACAAAAAATGGTACCGAAGTTTTGCCTCAAAATTTTGAAGTTGCCCGAGAACAGTTTTCAATTAGTGAGAGCAAATATTTTGTAAAAGCAGTAGGTAATAAAGGATCGAAACCTGCAGTTAAAGAAACTAAAGATGGTATTACGCTAAATGCGTCTGGTGTTGAAGTGACAATAAACAAAAGCACTGGTCTGATTCAAGATTACAAATCAAACGGAGAACGTTTTTTCAATCAATTACCGGTTCCTAATTTTTGGCGTGCGCCAACCGATAATGATTTTGGAAATAATATGCAGGTGGCAAGTAATGTATGGAGAACCGTGGGAAGAATCAGTAGTTTGAACTCCATTGAGGTCAAAGAAGAGTCTGGAAAAACAACTGTTGTGGCTACTCTTTTCTTAGGCGATGTAGCGTCAACGTATACGATTATTTATACAATGAACTCAGATGGAAGTTTAACGATGGTAAATTCATTCAAGGCAGGAAGTAATCCATTGTCTGAAATGCCTCGTTTTGGGATGCTATTTTCTCTTAAGAAAGAACTTGATAATTTTAGTTATTATGGTAGAGGGCCTTGGGAAAATTATCAGGATAGAAATACTTCATCATTGAAAGGGATTTATCAAAGTAAGGTTGCCGATCAATATGTTCCCTACACGCGTCCTCAGGAAAATGGATATAAAACAGATGTTCGTTGGTTAACACTCACGAATAATTCAGGAAACGGAATTGAAATTGAAGGTTTGCAGCCTTTAGGTGTAAGTGCTCTTCATAATTATCCTGAAGATTTTGATCCGGGTTTAACTAAGAAATACCGTCACACCAGTGATATCACTCCTCGTAAAGAGGTTGTAATTTGTGTTGATTTAGCGCAAAGAGGTGTGGGTGGAGATAATAGTTGGGGAGCTTTGCCTCACGAACAATATCAATTGAAAAATAAAGAGTACAGCTACGGTTTTGTTATTAAACCTAAAAAGAATTAATGTCAAAAAATGACAGAACCCGATAAAGATGATGACATTTAAAACAAGAATTATGAAAGAAAAACTAGAATCCTATTTTAATAACAAATACATGTTCACTTTATGTTTCGTCATAAGTGTCATCAATCTGTCGGCTCAGAAAGTAACTATTCCTATTGCAACTGACAGCAATCTTATTCTATTGCAAACGGATGCTTCTAATGTGCTGAAAACAATTTATTTTGGCAAACCTCTCGAAAACGAAAGTGAGTATCCGGGTGTTTTTGATGCTTATAATTTTAATGATTCCAATGCGGGAGTTTACAATGGAGCGTATACCCCGGCAGGTACATGGAATTTGTCAGAACCGGCAATACAAGTCAAACATGCCGACGGAAATCCTTCTTTAGAACTGAAATATGTTAGTCATCAGAAAGAGAAAGTAGATAACAACGCTACACTGACAAGAATTCTTTTGAAAGATCCTGTTTATCCATTTGAAGTAACCTTGTGTTATAAAGTTTGGGCAAAAGAAAACATTATCGAACAATGGACCGAAATAAAACACAGTGAGAAGAAAGCTGTTTTACTTCAAAAATTTGCATCAGCTAATTTATATTTTACCAATAAGGACTTTTATCTTACCAGTTTTCAAGGGGAGTATTTAAAAGAAATGCAGCCTGTTGAATCTAAACTTTTACAAGGCATCCGAACCATCGATTCAAAAATGGGAACTAGGGCAATGCTGTTGCAAACACCAAATTTTATTCTGTCCTTCGGTAAACCCGCTTCCGAAAATCAAGGTACGGTGATGATGGGACAATTGGCCTGGAGTGGAAATTTCAAAATGGATTACGAAATTGATTCCTATAAAAATCTTCGACTTATTGCCGGGATAAATCCGTTTGCGTCCGAATATTCATTGCAACCCAATCAGGTTTTTAAAACTCCCGCTTTACTATACGCCTTATCCAATAATGGGACAGGAGAAGCGAGCCGAAATCTTCATGATTGGGCCAGAAAATACCGATTGTTAGATGGTCAAGGCGAAAGGCTTACTTTGTTAAACAACTGGGAAGCGACTTATTTTGATTTTGATGAAGATAAAATAAGTGCTTTGTTTAAGGATGCCAAAGATTTAGGGGTGGATATGTTCTTACTGGATGACGGATGGTTTGGTAATAAACATCCTCGAAATAATGATGATGCTGGTCTGGGTGACTGGCAGGAAAACGTAAAAAAACTACCGCATGGTTTGGGTCACTTGGTAAAAGAAGCCAAGAAAGAAGGGGTTAAGTTTGGTATTTGGATTGAACCTGAAATGGTAAATCCAAGAAGCGAATTGTATGAAAAACATCAAGATTGGGTGATTCGCCAACCGCAAAGGCCTGAAGTGTATTTTCGAAACCAGATGGTTCTTGACTTGTCAAATCCAGAAGTACAGGATTTTGTGTTTGGAATTGTAGACAATCTGTTTACCAAAAATCCGGAACTGGCTTTTATAAAATGGGATTGTAATGCCGTTATTTACAATGCCTACTCGGCTTACCTTAATAAAAAAGGAATTCCACAATCTAATTTGTATATCGATTATGTCAAAGGATTGTACAAAGTTTTGGAGCGCATTCGTGCCAAATATCCAAAAGTGCCAATGATGTTATGTTCGGGCGGAGGTGGTCGCGGGGACTATGAATTTTTAAAATACTTTACTGAGTTCTGGCCTAGTGATGATACAGAACCTGTAGAACGCATATTCCTGCAATGGGATTACTCTTATTTCTTCCCGGCAATTGCGACAGATAACCACGTGACCGATTGGGGAAAACAACCTATCAAGTTTAGAATAGATGTAGCAAGTATGGGTAAGTTAGGTTTTGATATTGTAGCCAGCCATTTGAACGAAAAAGACAAATTATTCTGTAAAGAGGCCATTGCCAATTACAATTCTTTTAAGAATATCGTTTGGCATGGTGATTTATACCGATTAGTAAATCCTCATGAAAATGATATTTCGGCGGTAATGTATGTTAATCCGGAAAAGAGCAAATCAGTCGTTTTTAATTATTTGGTAAATAACCGTTATAAATTAACGGCAACCCAGCGACCAGTTGTTTTGGACGGATTAAATCCAAAGAAAAAGTACACAGTAAAAGAAATTAACTTGTATCCGGGAACTACTTCAACTATCGCATCAGATAAAGTTTACACAGGAGATTTTTTGATGAAAGTGGGAATCAATCCAAATGTTACCTTACAAAGAACGAGTGTTATTCTTGAAATTAATGAAGTAAAATAAGACATAAAAATAAAATGCAAGCATACGTTTTGACTTAGTAATTAAACCTCGGGTGGTAAACATTCGAGGTTTTTTATTATTATACAAAAACTGGTAGGTACTGGTATGTATTATCAAACAATAATTTTTAATTTTGGTTTTCACATTTGACAAAAAAACAATGAAATTAAAACATATATCACATTTAATAACAGGTTCTGTAATGGAATTATTTGGTGTAATGGCCGACGGGAAAGTTGTGAATTCCTATGAATTAACGAATAAAAGGGGAGCGAAATTGAAAGTAATCAATTATGGTGCTACGGTGACATCCTTAAAAATGCCATTGAAAAGTGGAGAAATGGTTGATGTGGTTTTAGGTTTTGATATTTTAGAAAATTATATAAACTCCTTTGATTTAGAGAGTGCGCCATATCTTGGAGCTACTGTTGGCCGTTATGCTGGCCGAATAAACAATGCAACTTTTAACCTGAATGGAGAAATCATCCATTTAGATAAGAACAACAATGGACATTCCTTACATGGTGGGAAGGATAATTTCAGTAAAAAAGTCTGGGAGGTTAAAAACGTAAATGAGGGTTGCAGTCCGTCTATTACTTTTAGCTATTTAAGTCCGGCCAATGAAGGAAACTACCCAGGAGATTTGTCTGTGGAATTGACCTATACTTTATCTGAAAACAATGAGCTAATCATAGAATACAATGCTCAAACAACCGAAGATACGGTACTGAATTTAACCCACCACAGTTATTTTAATCTTGATGGTCACGATTCGTCTGTTTCAGAACAGGAATTAATTGTAAATTCTCACAAGATGTTGGAGACCACGACCGAAAACATCCCAACTGGTAGGGTTTTGAATCTGGAAAACAATGCTTTTGATTTTAATCAACCGAAACCGTGTCCTTCAAAAATAGACAATACGTTTGTGATTGAAAAGGAAAACGAATTGGCAGCCTCACTCTTTAATAAAAAGAATAATTTAAGAATGTCGGTTTATACCAATCAACCAGGCGTACACATATATGTAGGAGGTAATTGTTTCAATGCCATAAAAGGGAAAGAAAATGCCGATTATCATTCGTTGAGCGGTATTTGTTTTGAAACCCAAAATTTCCCGGATGCACCCAATCACGATCATTTTCCATCTTCGGTTTTAAGAAAAGGCGAAAGGTACTTTCATAAAACCATTTATAAATTTCAATCTTTTTAGCATGAAAAAATATATTTCAGTTTTGGGATTATTTGTTCTGTTGGGGATGGTTTTTTCATGTTCAAGCAGTGATGCAAATGAAGCGCCTGTTGTTGACCCGCCAGTTGAAGCGGATACTTTTATCAGAGGGGCTGATATTTCTTTTTTACCTGAGATAGAAAGTGCAGGTGTTATTTTATACAATAACGCTAAAGCGGAAGGGATGCTGGCGACCCTGAAAAATGCAGGTTGTAATACGGTCAGAATTCGTCTTTGGAAAAACCCTGTCGACGGACATTCAGGCATGGATGAGGTAAGAACATTGGCGCAAAAGGCAAAGTCAGCCGGTATGAAAGTGTGGTTGACGGTGCATTATTCAGACACATGGGCCGATCCTGCAGTTCAAACCACACCGGCAGAATGGAAAAATTTATCATTCGCTGATTTGAAAACGGCGGTTGCATCTTATACATCAACTATTATAACAGAGATTAATCCGGATATTATTCAAATCGGGAACGAGATTAATAGCGGATTGCTTTGGCCGCAAGGGCATTTAATTAATAAGGAAACGCAGTGTCTGGCAATATTAACAACAGCAAGTGCTACGATTCGTTCTAAAGCACCAAATGCTAAAATAATGATTCATTATGCAGGTGTCAGCGCATCAGACACCAATTGGTTTTTCACCAAAGTAAAAAATATCGATTACGATTATATAGGTCTTTCTTATTATCCGGTTTGGCATGGAAAAAATTTGGGAACAATAACGACAACCATTAATGCATTAGGAAAAACTTTCAATAAAAAAATACTGATAGCGGAAACATCCTATCCGTTTACGCTGGGGTATAATGACTGGACGAATAATATCGTTGGATTGGATTCGCAATTGGTTTCGGGTTATCCGGCGACTCCCGAAGGACAAAAAAGTTTTGTGTTGGCCATTAAAGATATCGTAAAATCATCCGAATATGGACAAGGTTTTGCGTATTGGGGAGGCGAATGGATTTCTTTCAAAGGAAATGAAGCTACTAATGGTTCTACTTTTGAGAATCAGGCTTTTTATGATTTTAGTAACAAAGCATTACCTGTTCTTCAGGCTTTTAATAAATAATATGGCTATGAAAACTAGACAAGAACAATTTCGATTCGTTTTTATATCCCTAATGGTATTACTAATGTATTCCTGCGGAAATACTCAGGATCTAAAACAATCTAGGCCGACAAATTCTTTTGCAAAAGGTGCTGATGTGGGATGGTTGCCACAGATGGAAGCTACAGGATATAAATTTTATGATGCCGATGGATCGCAAAAAGACTGTTTGCAATTATTGAAAGACAGAGGGATGAATACGATTCGCCTTCGTGTATGGGTAAATCCTTCAGATGATAAAGCAAGTGGGCATTGCAGTAAGGAAGAAACGGTAGCGATGGC
>RCUJ01001209.1_pt1 | contig 14182 bp, 12 predicted proteins | sample 2166321 | NCBI WGS metagenome assembly RCUJ01 (sample SAMN09932808, study PRJNA488358) | compost metagenome | feature: garden; material: soil; isolation source: compost soil in an enriched community after 118 h of incubation | place: Germany: Experimental Botanical Garden Goettingen | collected... | reverse complement strand
GCACCGCCGTGCCGTTGGTGATCACGCCCACCAGGTTGCCGCGCGCCGTGTAGCGAAACACATTGGCCGGGTCGGCCACGATTTCCTCACAGGCTGCCGCCACGCCCGGCGAATAGGCCAGCGCCAGGTCGCGCTGATTCGTCAGTTGCTTGGTCGGCGTGACCGAGATTTTGCCGGGACGGCCGGCCTCGTGATATTCAAGGGCGGCTTTGCGAAGGTTGTCATCCATATGGGCGGCTACAGGCTGGTAAGTGAAACAGAGGGAGGAATTCTATTCCCATGACGGCCGTCGCGGTATCTCTGCGCGGCCTCTCCCTATGGGCAGGACAAGCGGCCGAATCTTACATTAAGCTGAATGATTGTCAGGTTTCGTTGGGCAGGAATAAGGGAAAACGACCATGCGGGTCGAACAGCGTCTTGACTCGGGCATCAAGCCGGAACGTGGCGAGCCCGGGCGCTTGCGGTTCGGATGGCGGGACATTAGGCGCTCTGGACTCCGGGCCCGGATCAAGATCCGAACCCAAACCCGAATCCAAACCCGAATCCAAACTCGAACCCGGACCTGGCTCCAAATCGGGCTCCACGCCTGCCGGCGCATCGCTCAGCGTCACGCTTTGCACCCACGCCAGGGTCCCGCCGTGGCCCAACAGCAGATGGGCCAGATTGACCGTGGCCGGGGCCTCGGGTTTGAGCGCATCCAGCCGGTAACGCCCCAGCCAGTGATCGCCGTCCCGCGTGGCGAAGGCGTCGCCGCCCGAGGCCAACTGGAACAGCGAGGGCACCAGGCTTTGCACGGTGGCTGAGCGCAGCGGCTGGACATCGGCCTCGCCAAACGGTCCCAGGGTTTCCTCGACGCCGTCGGCCAACATGACATCCACCGTCAGCACGCCCGAGGCGGCGCAGTGGCCAGCCGGCCAAGGGGCCGGCGCGGCCAGCCACTCAGCAAGGGTCATGGCATCCGGAAAACCCGCGAACTGCCGCAAGCCGGCCTGGACCAGCGCCGCCATGGGCACGCCGGGCTGTGCGCGCCAACGAGGGGTGCCGCTGGCCGGGTCGCCAACCAAGCGGGCCAGGCCGGCCAGGCGCGACGGATCAATCCGCAGACGCGGGCTGGCGGACAGCGCATAAGGCCCCGTCGCCCCCTCCAGCGCCATCACCACGCGGTACTCGGCGCACAGCGTGCGCGCATGGGCCACGTCGGCATCGCGCGTGGGCGTCAGGATGGCCTGCGCACCGCCCGGACCGTTCTCGCCCAAATCATTGACTTGCCCCTGGCACAGCAGCTTCAAGCGCTGCATAAATGCGGCCCACGGCGTTTGCGCGGGCCGCCGACCAAGCAGGAAAGCGCGCCGGGATGGCTGCATGACTACAATTCCTTTTTGCTTCAAATACGCTTTTCGAGAATCCAATGCCCCGCCTTGCTGCTCGCACTCATGACTTTCTGACTTTCCAGGTAGTGGAACTTTTCAAGCAGGCGCAAGCGCTACAGGCGGCGGGCAAGGACATTATCAGCCTGGGCATTGGCGAACCGGACTTTACCGCGCCGCCCCAGGTGGTGGAAGCGCTGGAACGCGCCGCGCGCGCCGGCCTGAGCGGCTACGGCCCGCCCGCCGGCCTGATGCCGCTGCGCGAGGCCATTGCGCAGTTCTACCACGACCAGTTCGGCGCCAAAATCAATCCGGCGCGCGTGATTGTCACGGCGGGCGCGTCGGGCGCGCTCACGCTGGCCTGCGCGGCGCTGGTCAACCAGGGCGGCGAAGTCCTGATGCCGGACCCGTCCTACCCCGCCAACAGCAACTTCGTGCTGGCGGCAGGCGGCGTGCCGCGCCTGATTCCGAGTTCGGCCGAGAAGCGGTTCCAGCTTTCGGCGGCGGACGTGGCCCAGCACTGGACGCCCGCCACCCAGGGCGTGCTGGTGGCCTCCCCCAGCAACCCCACCGGCACCTCCATCGCCCATCCCGAGCTGGCGGAACTGTTGGCGCAGGTTCGCGCGCGCGACGGCTTTGCCATCGTTGACGAAATCTACCTGGGCCTGTCCTATGAAGGCCAGCCAAAGTCGGCGTTGACCCTGGACGATGACATCATCGTCATCAACAGCTTTTCGAAGTACTTCCACATGACGGGCTGGCGGCTGGGCTGGATGATCGTGCCGGAAGACATGGTGGCCCCGGTTGAAAAGATTGCCGCCAGCCTGGCGATCTGCGCGCCTACCCTGGCCCAGCACGCCGCGCTGGCCTGCTTCACCGAGCAGGCGATGAAAACCTTCGAGCACCGCCGCGAAGCGTTCAAGCAGCGCCGCGACTACCTGCTGCCCGAATTCGAGCGGCTGGGCATCCATGTGCCGGTCAAGCCGGACGGCGCGTTCTATATCTACGCCGACATCAGCAACCTGGGCATGGACAGCGCGGCCTTCTCGCAACGCCTGCTGCTGGAAGCCGGAGTCGCCGCCGTGCCGGGCCTGGACTTCGGACCCACCCATGGCGGCCATACCATGCGTTTTTCCTACGCCACCGGCCTGGACCGGCTGGAAGAGGCCGTGGCCCGCATCGGCAAACTGCTGCAACGCTGAACAAAAAAAAGCGCGCTTCGGCAAGAAGCGCGCTTGGTGTCCGGAACAGCCGGCGGCGTTCAGTCGCGCGCCAGCGCGATGCCCGAGGCCAGGGCCAGGCGTCGGCGTTCCGCCTGCACTTTGGCGCCGTAGCCGTTGTCGTTCGGTCCGGTGGCGCCCACGTAGCAGGCCAAGCCGGCGTCGACCGACCCGCGGCGACTGATGCAATCGCGCAAGATCGTGGCGCCCACGCCAATGTTGGCGGCGGGGTCCAGCGGGTTCTTGCCGACGGCGTCGAACTTTTCCTGGTGGACGCTGGTCATGACCTGCATCAGGCCCTGCGCGCCCACGTGGCTTTCGGCCAGGGGGTTGTAGCGGGACTCGATGGCGATGACGGCCAGCACCAACAGGGGGTCAAGCTGCTTTTCGCGGCTGACCTTGTACACGGTGTTCAACAGCGGACCGGTGGCGTCATAGGCCACTTTGTATTTGCGCGAAATATAGTTGCGCAAGGCCTCGGCCTGGGGGCCCGTTGCCGCCGAAGCCGGCTTTTTCGGCGCCGGCGGTGCGACGCGGGCCGGCCCCAGCATGCCGGTGGCATTGCTGGCGGGAGCGGTTGGTACGGCCATGGCAATTGCCGACGCAGTGTCGGAACCCAATTCGGAGCCGGCATCGGAATCGGTGCCGGATTGCATGGATGAAGGCGCTAGGGCGGTCAACAAGGCTTTGTGCACTTGCAATGCCTGGTCGCGCAAACCGGGCAGGGCAAATCCCATGCTTACCGTCACAATCACTGCGATGCCCAGATAGACTGAGCAAATTCGCAAGCATTCGGCAAGATACTGGTGCACTCCTTGGGCCATATTCCTGAACAGGCTGGCCACTGACGCATCGGGCATGAAAACCTCCTGCGTGGAAAAAGAGGGAGTCAATGTTAACCTCTCTTTCGACCTCAAATGTAACCAAATCGCTGGGATCTGTAGTGAAATACCGCGACCTTAGAGACTTCCTCGCCCAACTCGAACGCATGGGCGATCTCAAACGCATTGCCGCGCCCGTGTCCACGCGCCTGGAAATGACCGAGATTTCCGACCGCGTGCTGCGCGCCGAGGGCCCCGCCCTGCTGTTTGAAAAAGCCCTGCACGACGGCCAGCCGGCGCAGATGCCGGTGCTGACCAACCTGTTCGGCACCCCATCCCGCGTGGCGCGCGGCATGGGCGCCGACAGCGTCAACGCGCTGCGCGACATCGGCGAACTGCTGGCGTCACTGCGTGAACCCGAGGCGCCCAAGGGGCTGCGCGATGCATTGGCCAAGGTGTCGATGCTGAAGGCCGCGCTGTGGGACATGAGCCCCAAGAACGTGAAGAGCCCGGCCTGCCAGGAAGTCGTCTGGGAAGGCAAGGATGTGGACCTGACCCGCCTGCCGATCCAGACCTGCTGGCCCGGCGACGTGGCGCCCTTGCTGACCTGGGGCCTGGTGATCACGCGCGGCCCGAATGCCAAGCGGCAGAACCTGGGCATCTACCGCCAGCAGTTGCTGGGGCCGAACAAGCTGATCATGCGCTGGCTGTCGCATCGCGGCGGCGCGCTGGATTTTCGCGACCACGCCCTGGCCAACCCCGGCACGCCCTTCCCCATTGCCGTGGCGCTGGGCGCCGACCCGGCCACCACGTTGGGCGCCGTCACCCCCGTGCCCGACAGCCTGTCCGAATACCAGTTTGCCGGCCTGCTGCGCGGTTCGCGCACCGAAGTCGCGCAGGCACTCGGCAGCAACCTGTCGGTGCCGGCCTGGGCCGAGATCGTGCTGGAGGGGCATTTGCTGCCGTCCTCCGACCCGCGCGCCATCAAGCCCGTGGTGCCCGAAGGCGTCAACCCGCCGCCCAACAGCGACTATGAAATGGCGCTGGAAGGCCCCTACGGCGACCACACCGGTTACTACAACGAGCAGGACTGGTTCCCCGTCTTCACGGTCGAGCGGATCACGATGCGGCGCAACCCCATCTATCACTCCACCTACACCGGCAAGCCGCCCGACGAGCCCGCCGTGCTGGGTGTTGCGCTGAACGAAGTCTTCGTGCCGCTCTTGCGCCGCCAACTGCCCGAGATCGTCGACTTCTATCTTCCCCCGGAAGGCTGCAGCTACCGGCTGGCCGTGGTATCGATCCGCAAGCAATACGCGGGTCACGCCAAGCGCGTCATGTTCGGGCTGTGGAGCATTCTGCGCCAGTTCATGTACACCAAGTTCATCGTGGTGGTGGACGAAGACATCAACCCGCGCGACTGGAAAGAGGTGGTGTGGGCCATGACGACCCGCATGGACCCCGTGCGCGACACCCTGCTGGTGGAAAACACGCCTATCGACTACCTGGACTTCGCCTCGCCCGTGTCCGGGCTGGGCGGCAAGATGGGGTTGGACGCCACCAACAAATGGCCCGGCGAAACCCAGCGCGAATGGGGCACGCCCATCACCATGGACGCCGACGTTAAAAAACGGGTGGACGATATCTGGGGCCAGTTGGGCCTGTAGCCCCTCTGCGCAAGCGATCCGCGCCATGTAAAAAACCCCGCCGATTTTTCAAAAGGCGGGGTTTTTTTCGAGGCGCAACGCGAGACCTTACTGATCGTCCTCGCGGGAGCTGCGCCATAGCTTGAACAACTGCCAGCCGACAAGCGCACCACCCGCAATCTTCAGCAGCTTGGAACGTTTGCCGCCCCGCATCAGCAGCGTCGACAAGGACGAGCTGACCAGCGGATAGCGCCGTGCCAAGGTAATCGCCTGCATGGCCCAGCGCGATGCGCCGCCCGAGGCCAGCCGGGGCAAGAGCCCCCGGATGATCGAGGCGGGCTCCAGCTTGTGGCCGGTCGTCACGATGTCATGCACCAAGGACTCGCGTTCGATCGCGGCACGGGCGCGCAGCAGCTCGATACGCACGGCGCGATCCACGACGGGAGACCTTTTCGACATGGTTCAGTCCTCCTCGCGCCGACGCGCCGGGGGATCGTCGTCTTGCGCATCACGCACCCGTTCCAGCAGTTCCGCATCGCGGCTCAGCTCATCCAGGGTAGCCGCGAAAGGCGGCGCGCCGTAGACCAGTCCGTGGCGCACAACCAGCAGCAACACAATGCCGACTATGCCGTAGAACGCCGCCAACAGGCCCAAGGCCATGTAGCGGTCTTCGGTGGGCCAGAACAGCACCGCCACCGTCACCGTGAACACCAGCACCGCAAGCGTCAAAAACAGCAACGCCGCAAATGCCATGCCCAGCAGTTTGAGCAGGCGCGCCTTTTCATCGGCGGCTTCCAGTGCCAGAAGCTCCAAGCGCGTTCGCAACAGCCCGACCAGGCTGGACGCAACGCCGAAAACAGATTTTCGTAGACCCATGGCGTCTGGAACGTCAAAGGCGGGCAGTGCCCGCCTTTGACGCTCAAGCCCTTAGCGGCGGCTGATCAGCAAGCCGAGCAGCAGGCCGGTCACGCCTGCGATGCCGATGGCTTGCCAGGGATTGTCGTGCACGTAGTCGTCGGTGGCGCGCGCGGCTTTGCGGCCACGCTCCAACACGGCGTCTTGTGCTTCGTAGAGGGCTTCGCGCGTGCGCTTGAGCGAGGTCATGGCGCGTTCACGCAGTTCGTTGGCCTTGTCGCCGGTGGTGCCGGCTGCTTCGCGCAGCAGGTTTTCGGCGTCGGTCAGGCTGGTCTTGACACTGTCGATGAGTTTTTCTTTTGCGACTTCTTCGGATTTTCTCGTGGCCATTTTTTTGAGCTCCTGTTGTGTGTCTATGACAAAAACATCATACCAGCCGCCATGCCCGCGGCAAGGCGTGCTTGATACCGTGTGCTACTTGATCTGCGTAATTTCAACGGCCGATTTAACGCCGCCCTGATCGATGTCTTGCTTCATCACCAGATTCACCGCCGGGCAATACCAATCGGTGACCGTGGTGTTCATGCCGGGGATGGGAATGGTCAGGCCTTGAAACGTGGCCATGGTGGGATCCGAGTTGCGCGTGTACTTGACGGGGTGGCACGACTGGTTGCCCAAGGCCGTGCTCAACGACGCCTTTTGGCCCACGCTTTTTTCGCCAATGCGAACCGTGGTGCTGGGCTGACCACCCACCGGCGCTTCCTTGCCGATCTTCAGGCGGAACGACGAACCCGGCAGCTTCTGGCCGGCGTTCAAATTGCCGTCGTAAGCGAACAGACCCAGCATGCGCAGGTCGAACTGGCCCTCGGACGGCTTCGGTGCTTCGCCGGCAGTGGCATAGCGCACGAAGGTGGCTTGGCCGCCCTTCACCGTCATCAGGTAATCAAGCTTGGACTTGCCCGGTGGCAGGCCGGCGTAGCCGAAGGTGGCCACGCCTTGCACGCGCGCCCGGCAGTTGTCGCCATTGCTTTTTGTAACTTCGGTGAAGCTCAGGTCCGCGCCCAGGGCCAGGTTGCCCGAGCCGGTCAACTGCACCGCACCGCCGTCATGCATGAACTGGGCGTCGCACACGCCCGCCTGCACCGACGCGGCCGCGCCCAACGCGCCCACGCACAACATCAAGGATGCGATTTTTTGCATCGTCACTAGCCACTCCAGTATTCAGGACAGGCCGCCCACGGCTGGCGGCGGCTGGCTTGATACTACACCGGTTGCCGTGCCTGACATATGTCCACTCGTGTCGGGGCGCGGGCGATCAACGCCCGCACTTCCGGAACGCAAGAGCCGCAGCCCGTACCGCAACCCAAGGTGGATTTCAACCCGTCCAGATCGCATCCGCGCGCGATGCCCGCCAGGATCGCGGCCTCGCTCACGCCGATGCACGCGCACACCGTGCGCGAACGCGCCGGCCCGCTGATGCGCCCCGCCAGCAAGGCGGACACGCTGGCGGGCGCCTGGCCGCCGGCGGCCCAGGACAGCAAGGCGTCCTGCGCCCGCAGGTCCCCCGCCAGCAGGAAGGCGCGCACGCTGCCCTCGGCCACGGTCACCCGGCGCAGCTTGCCTTGCGCCAGATCGTCGAACACCACGTCGGCCTGGCAAAGATCCAGCGACTTTGCCAATTCGGCGAGCACGCCGTTGTCCGGCGCCTGCGCCGCGGCCACGCGAATCCGCACGCCGCCCGCGCTCGACGGCAACACCACGGCGTAGTCAAAGCGGCGCAGCCAGGGCGCCAGGCGCGCGCGCAAGGCCACCGAGTCGCCTTGCAACCAGCCTGCCGCCTGCCACGGCAGTTCTGCGGGTTCAACGGCAACGGCGCTGAACTTCAGTTCGGGCTGCCGTGAAAAGGGATCCGTGGCCGGACTGGCCAGCGCGTTCACGCCCAGGCCCGCCATGTAGGCGCTGCCCCAATGCATGGGCAAGAAGGCGTGCTCGCGTTGCAGCCCCTCGTCCGCCTGCACGGGTAGCACCACACTGCCCCGCCGCGAACACAACCGCGCCAGGGCGCCCGGCGCCAGACCCAGCCGCTGCAAGGTGTCCGGATGCAGAGACAGCCACGGCTCTTCAACATGCTGCGTCAATACCCGCGCCAACGACGTGCGCGCCATCGTGTGCCAGTGGTCGCGCAAGCGGCCGGTTGTCAGCGGCATGGGGAAGTCGGGCGTCAGCGCGTCGGCGGGCGGCTGATAGCGCACATCGCAAAATCGCGCGCGGCCACGGGCGGTGGGAAACACGCCGTCCGCGTACAGGCGCGCCGTGCCCTGCCCCGCGCGGTAGGGCCATTGCTGCGGTCCATCCCGATCCAGGATGGCGTAGTCCAGCGCGCTGTAATCCAGGTCGCGCCCCGCCGTCATGCGCGCGTGTTCCGCGAAGACGTCGCTTTCGTCGCGGTACGCAAAACCGGCTGCTTTGTACGGCGCGATGCGGGCCGCCAGGCGCTGCGCCACCGCCTGCGCAAGCCGCCAATCCGGCTGGGCATCACCGGGCGGCGCCACGGCGGCATGCACGCGGCTGATGCGGCGTTCGGAATTGGTGACCGTGCCCGATTTCTCGGGCCAGGTGGCGGCGGGCAGCACCAGGTCGGCGTAGGCCAGCGTCTCGGTGCCGGTGTAGGCCTCTTGCACGATCACGAACTCGGCTTGCTCCAAGGCCGCGCGCACGCGAGCCTGGTCGGGCAGCGACTGCGCCGGGTTCGTTGCCGCAATCCACAGCACTTTCACGCGGCCTGCCAGCACGGCGTCGAAAAGCTCCAGCGCGGTGGCGCCGGGCGTATCGGGCAGGCGGTCCACGCCCCACAGCGCCGCGACCTCGGCGCGGTCTTGGGCCACGGCCGGGTCGCGGTGGCCGGGCAGCAAGGTCGCCATTCCGCCGGCTTCGCGCCCGCCCATGGCATTAGGCTGGCCGGTCAGCGAAAACGGCCCCGCGCCCGGTTTGCCGATCTGCCCGGTAGCCAGATGCAGATGGATCAGCGCGGCGTTCTTGTCGGTGCCCTGGGTGGATTGGTTCAGGCCCATCGTGTAGAGCGACAGCGCCGCGCCGCCGCTTCCGAACCAGCGCGCGGCCTGGATGATGTCATCGGCCGGCACGCCGCAAATTTCCTGCGCCACGGCCGGGGGATACGCTTGCACGGTATGCATCAGCGCGTCAAAGCCGTCGGTGTGGCGGTCGATGTAGGCCTGGTCGATCCGCCCTTCCTGCGCCATGACGTGCAACATGGCATGAAAGAGCGCCACGTCCGTGCCCGGCGCGATGGGCAGGTGCAAGTCGGCGAACGCGGCGGTATCCGTGCGGCGCGGATCCACCACGATCACCTTCATGCCCGGCCGGCGCGCGCGGGCCGCTTCCAGGCGGCGAAACAGCACGGGGTGGGCGTACGCCATGTTTGAACCGGCGATCAGCACGGTGTCGGCCAGGTCCAGGTCGTCGTAGCAGGCGGGCGGCGCATCCGCGCCCAGCGTGCGCTTGTAGCCCGACACCGCGCTCGACATGCACAGCCTTGAATTGGTGTCGATGTTGTTGGTGCCGACCAGCGCGCGCGCCAGCTTGTTGAAGACGGCGTAGTCTTCGGTCAGCAACTGACCCGACAAGTAAAACCCCACCGCGTCCGGCCCGTGCGCCAGTATCGTATCGGCCAACTTTTGCGCCGCAATGTCCAGCGCCTGATCCAGGGCAATGTTCTGGCGCGCCGCGCCGCGCGACTCGCGCCATTGCGCCGACAGCACGCGCGCGCCGTCTCGCCGCACCGTGTCGGCCAGGGCCAGGCCCTTGCTGCACAGCTTGCCGTGATTGGCGGGATGATCTTCATCGCCGCGCACCCGCAGCACCGCGCCGTCGCGCACCTGCACGCGCACGCCGCATCCCGTGCCGCAATAGCAGCAGACCGACCGCAGTTCACGCTCGCCATCACCCGCGCGTCCCTCTTGCGCCCCACCCTCATGCGCGTCGCCCTCTTGCGCGCGTCCCTTCTTATTCGCGCCACCCTCATTCGCCAGCGGCACGATCCTGCGCAACGGCATGTCCATGGTTTATCCGCCCGCCGCCGCGTTATCAAGCCCATCACCGGCGAACTCACCCGCCATCAGCCGGTCGCGCAGCGCGCCAATGCCCTGCCCTTCGCGCATCAAGCGCACATACCAACTGCTGTCGGAAGTGTCGCCATACAGGCACGCGCCCACCAGCTTGTCATCGCGGATCACCAGCTTCTTGTAGACACCGTCCAGCGCGTCGGCCAACACGATCGTCTCGGTCTGCGCGCCACCCGTGAAGTCCCCGGCGGAAAACAGGTCGATGCCCGTCACCTTCAATTTCGTGGACGTGATGCTGCCTTCGTATCGGCCAATACCATGCATGGCCAGATGATTGGCCGCCACCTTCGCCTGCTCGAACAAAGGCGCGACCAGGCCATACGCCGTGCCACGGTGGTTGACGCATTCGCCCACCGCGTAGATGCGCGGGTCATAGGTTTGCAAGGTGTCGGTCACCACGATGCCGCGATCCACCCGCAAGCCGCAGCTTTCCGCCAGCGCCGTGTTCGGCCGCACGCCCACCGCCATCACCACCAGATCCGCCGGCACCTCTGCGCCATCCGCAAACCGCAGCGCACGCACGCGCCCGCCGTCGCCCGCGACGATCTCGCGCGTCTGGCGTTGCAGCAGAAAAGTCAGGCCGCGCGCTTCCAGGCTGCGCCGCAACAGCGCGGCCGCCTCAAGATCCAATTGGCGGTCCAGCAACGCCGCGCCCAGATGCACCACCGATACCTTCATGCCTCGCGCGGCCAGGCCATTGGCCGCTTCCAGGCCCAACAGCCCGCCGCCGATCACCACCGCATTGCGGTAGCGCGACGATGCCTCGATCATCCGGTTCACATCGTCGATATCGCGAAAGGCGACCACGCCTTCCAGCTCGTGGCCCGGCACCGGCAGGATGGTTGGTTTGGACCCCGTGGCCAGCAGCAGGCGGTCATACGCGGCTTCGGTGCCATCGTCGCAATGCACTCGGCGGCGCGCCCGGTCCACGCGCGTGACCTTGCGGTTGCACAGCAGCCGGATGCCGTGCCGCGCATACCAGGCTTCATCGTTCAGCACGATGTCCTGCAAGGTCTGTTCCCCGGTCAGCACCGGGGACAGCAGGATGCGGTTGTAGTTGGTGTAGGGCTCGGCGCCGATCACCGTGATGTCGTAGAGCTCGGGCGCCAACGCCAGCAGTTCTTCCACCGTGCGGATACCGGCCATGCCGTTGCCCACCACCACCAGCTTGGGCTTGGCGCCCGTGTTGCGTGTCGTCGCGCCCATGTGCTCTCCTGTGCCGCCGTTCAGGCGGCAGCCCGGACGGCGTCGTCGCGGGAATCCAAGGCCTCGGCTTCCCGGTCCAGCTCGGCGTTGATGTCAGCGACGGCTTGCGACCGTTCCGGGTTGCCATGGCGGCGATGCAGGAAGTCCACGACCGACGCGCGGCAGGCCAGATACGTGGCGTCGTTGGCCAGCCGCACGCGGTCACGCGGGCGCGGCAAAGGCACGGACAGGATGTCGCCTATGGTGGCGGCCGGGCCGTTGGTCAGCATGACGATGCGGTCGGACAACAGCACCGCCTCGTCCACGTCGTGCGTGACCATGATGGTGGTGGTGCGCGTCTTGGCCACGATCTTCAGCAGCTCGTCTTGCAGATGCGCGCGCGTCAACGCATCCAGCGCGCCAAAGGGTTCGTCCATGAGCAGCACGCCAGGCTCAATAGCCAAGGCGCGTGCGATGCCCACGCGCTGCTTCATGCCGCCCGAGATTTCACGCGGCAGTTTATTTTGCGCCGGCAGCAGCCCCACCAGTTCAAGCGCCGCCCGCGTGCGCTGCTCCAGTTGCGGGCGCTTTTCCTTGGCGCCGAACACGCGCTCGACCGCCAGGTAAACGTTCTGGAAGCACGTCAGCCAAGGCAGCAATGAATGGTTCTGGAACACCACCGCGCGGTCCGGGCCGGGCCCGGTGATCTCGCGCTCGGCGCACAGCAGCACGCCACGGCTTGGGCGGGTCAAGCCCGCGATCAAATTCAACAAGGTCGATTTGCCGCAGCCGGAATGGCCGATCAGGGTAATGAACTCCCCCTGCTCAACCGTCAGGTCGATATCGCGCAGCGCCACGAAGTCGCCCTTGCGGGTGTGGAAGGTCTGGCCCACGTTTTCGATGCGAACGAATTTCTTCATGGCGCTATTCCTCGGTGTAGGTAAAGCGGCGGGCCAGGGCCACCAGCAGGGTTTCCAACAGCAAGCCCACAATGCCGATCACAAAAATGGCGATGACGATGTGCTCGACCTTCAGGTTGTTCCATTCATCCCACAGCCAGAAGCCGATACCCGTGCCCCCGGTCAGCATTTCGGCCGCCACGATCACCAGCCAGGCGGTGCCGATGGACAGGCGCACGCCGGTCAGCACATAGGGCAGCACGGCCGGCAGCAGCACTTTCGTGGTCAGCTTCCATTCGGACAGGTTCAGCACCCGCGCCACGTTCAAGTAGTCCTGCGGCACGCGCGATACGCCCACGGCGGTGTTGATGATCATCGGCCAGATCGAACAGATAAAAATCGCCCAGATCGCGGCGGGGTTGGCGGCCTTGAACAGCAGCAATCCCAAAGGCAGCCACGCCAGCGGCGACACCGGCCGCAACAGGCTGACGATGGGTGAAAACATGGCGTTGATGGCGGCGTAGCGCCCGATGGCGAAGCCCGCCGGAATGCCGATCACCGCCGCCAGGCCAAAGCCGATGGCGACGCGCTCCAGCGAGGCCACCAGGTTCCAGCCGATGCCCTTGTCGTTGGGGCCGTTGTCGTAGAACGGGTCGGAAAACAGCGTCACGGCCGCATGCCAGGTCACCCCCGGCGTGGGGATTTCCGGGATCTGCATCGCGATCACCTGCCACATCAGCACAAACAACGCGAAGCCGGCCACCGGTCCGGCCACTGCTTTGAGCGCCGATTCCAGTTTCTCGCGGCCGGCGGCGACAAACGCCTCGCCCCGGCCCACAGTCGTTACGGTAGAAGTCATAGCAAGCCCTCTTGTGTCTTTCCGGTCAGACCTTGACCTTGAATCCGTCGGCATAGGCCGCCGGGTTGCTGCCGTCCCACTTCACCCCGTCGATCAGTGTCGAGGTGCGCGTTTCGCTGGTGGGCAAGGCCACGCCCGCGGCTTGCGCTGCCTGCTTGTAGAGGTCGATGCGGTTGATCTGCTTGGCCACCGCCAGATAGTCGGGGTGCTCTTTCAAGAGGCCCCACCGCTTGTGCTGCGTCAGGAACCACATGCCGTCGCTCAGGTACGGAAAGTTGGCCGATCCGTCGGCGTAGAAGCGCATGGCGTGCTCGTCCGTCCAGGTCTTGCCCAGGCCGTCCTGATACTTCCCCAGCATGCGGTCCACGATGCCGCTGGCGTCCGTGTTCACATAGGATTTTGCGGCGATGGTTTCAGCCGTCTTCTGGCGGTTGGCGGGCGAAGCGTCGATCCACTTGCCGGCTTCGAGGATGGCGGCGGTGACGGCGCGCGCGGTGTTCGGATTGCGCGACACGAAATCCGCGCTGGTACCCAGCACCTTTTCGGGATGGTCCTGCCAGATGCCTTGCGAGGTCACGGCGGTGAAGCCGATCTTGTCCATGATGGCGCGCGCGCCCCAGGGTTCACCCACGCAGAAGCCGTCCATATTGCCCACGCGCATGTTCGCCACCATCTGGGGCGGCGGCACGGTGATGACCTTGGCGTCTTTCATCGGGTTGATGCCATACGCGGCCAGCCAGTAATACAGCCACATGGCGTGCGTGCCGGTCGGGAAGGTCTGCGCGAAGGTGTATTCGCGCTTGTCCGACGCCATCAGCTTGGCCAGCGATTCGCCATCGCGCGCCCCACCCTCCAGCACCTTGTTCGATAGCGAGATTGCCTGCCCGTTCTGATTCAGGCTCATCAAGACCGCCATGTCCTTCTTGGGGCCGCCGATGCCCAGGTGCACGCCGTACACCAGCCCATACAGCACGTGCGCCATATCGAGCTCGCCGTTCAGCAGCTTGTCGCGCACCGCCGCCCACGAGGCTTCCTTGGATGGCGTGATGGTCACGCCGTATTTCTTGTCGATGCCCAGCACCGACGCCATCACCACCGATGCGCAATCGGTCAGCGGAATAAAGCCGATCTTCACCTCGGTCTTTTCCGGCGCGTCGGTGCCGGCGGCCCAGGCGCCGGCGCGCACCA
>RCUJ01001208.1_pt1 | contig 14191 bp, 10 predicted proteins | sample 2166321 | NCBI WGS metagenome assembly RCUJ01 (sample SAMN09932808, study PRJNA488358) | compost metagenome | feature: garden; material: soil; isolation source: compost soil in an enriched community after 118 h of incubation | place: Germany: Experimental Botanical Garden Goettingen | collected... | reverse complement strand
TCAGGTGGAGCAGTAGGGCGGTCGTGTATTCCGGCGATTTGCCCAGAGAGGCCTGCTGTACGTACTCGGCCACCGCGTTGGAGGCGACCATGCTGGCGATCGCATCGGTCGATCGGCTGGAGTCGCCTTGCCACCAGATGGTGATGAGCTCTTCGTTTCCGCCATCGTCCTCCTGGTGGGGCAGCAGAAGGGTGCCGTCGCGCAGGGAGCGGGCACAGTACAGGTCTCCATGCCACTCGCCCTGGTAGAGCGGCATGAGGTTGGCGATGAAGTTGATGTGCCTGTTTTGGGTCCGATGCATGTCACTTTCCTTGTGGTAGACGGCGGGAATTTGGAGATTAATGGTACATAAGAAGGCAAGTAGAACGGGCGAAAAGGGATGAAAAATCGTTTCCGCATCTCGAATTTAGGCCCCCGTAGAATGCGGCTTGCAGCGGTGTCACGCTCTTTCGCTTGCGGAATGGAAAATCGCTGCAGGCCGCGCCATTGCTGATTCTCACGCCAGACTTGAAAACCGCCGACGGGCAACTGTCCTAGAGTTCGAATCTCTACGCTTCCGCCACCCAATTCAGTTGAAAGCCCCGCCAGTCGGGGCTTTTGCGTTTCTGGGCGGTTGGTTTGGGAACGGCCAGTCTCTGATCATTTCCGCAATTTTACCGACCGTTTACGCAACTCATCCTCCGCGAGTGGTAAGCGTCCGGCATCCTAAAGTGCTCGTGGTGGCCGAATAGGACGGTCCGGTTCGGGAGGCTACACTGCTTCAACAGGACAGTCGGCGCACAACCGAGTGGCAGCCTCTGTGGAGAGGTGGAAGGAGAACGCATGAGGACTTCGCTTGTTTTCGCGGTTGTGACCTTGATTGCTTCCGGTCCTGCACTGGCCGATTCGGCCCTGGAGTTGGCGCAGGGCAAAGCTTGTCTTGTCTGTCATTCGGTGGAAGGCATCTCGCAGGCACCGTCCTTCAAGAGCATTGCCAACAAATACCGGGAGCTGCCCAGGGAGGAGAGCAGGCTGGTCAGCACAGTCATGTGGGGGTCACCCACTTACGGTGGCTACCATTGGGGCACCACGAAAATGCCGACACCCGGCGCCCGGGTTCGCGTTACCCAATCGGAGGCCACTCAGCTCGTCGAGTGGATCCTCAGCTTGAAATAGCAGGTGCCGAGCGCTGACGCTTGCGCATACGGCGATCCAGGGCGCAATAAGCCCAGCCCCCTCACTCTTCACATTCGACCTCCGTCAGGGACTCGCACAGGGTCACCTCCGCCTGCTTACAGCGCCTGGCGTAGACCCAGCCTGGTTGAAGCGTGCTGCGCAATCTGCGCAAACGAAAGTGCCCCGCCGTCTCTGGCAGTGGCCCTGTTTGTACCTGCGATTCAGTCGCGAGGACGGGCTGATCAGTTCGCTGGCCGGTCCTGTTCGAGCACTATCTGCCCGGCCACCAGCAACCGTGCATGGGCGCTTTCGGAGAGTTCCTGCAGATGCTTGAGTTCTCGCTGGAATGCCTCGATATGGTCCAGCCAGGCACCGAAGGGTTCGGCGCCGATGCTGCGTACCGTGCTGGCCAGCTCCGGTTTGCTCTTGCTCAACGCCAAGAGCATCACACGGCGCCCAAAGGTGAAGCGGTCGTTCGTCTCGATATCCTTGAGCTCGGCCAGCGTGAAGGCGGCCTCGAAGTCGATATCGGCCGGGGGCGGGGCATCCATGCGGTGTTCTCCCTGTCTCGTATTTGTGCACGCAAGGCAGTGTCGGCTTTGAGGATGTCTGCTTGAGCGCTCCTCTTTCATCGGCATGCCATTCAGCAAGGTATTCGGCAAGACACGCGCCAGCAGTTCATGCTGCTTCGCATACTTGCGACAGGGCTTAAATATAGTTGTCGCAGTGCACAATGCGACCTGGGGCTGTGACGTACCGCTCACTTCGCAGTGATTCCCACCATTGCCAGCAGGTTGTGGATGTCGATCGGCTTGATCAGGATGTCGTCGAAGCCGGCGGCCATGATCTCGCAAGTTTCCGCCGGCAAGGCGTGGGCGGTGTAGGCGATGATGCGCAGCTGCGCCAGGGTCGGGTTGCGGCGCAGTTGCTGGCAGACCTCGATGCCGGACATGCCCGGCATCATGATGTCGAGCAGGACGCAATCGAAGTCGTCCTCGCTGGCCATGCGCAGGGCATCCGCGCCGTTGCTGCACTCGCTCACCCGGCAGCCATAGCGCTCCAGCAGGACCCGAGGAAGAGTGCGATTGAACTCGGTGTCGTCGACCAGCAGAACGTTCATCGATTCTCCTGCGGGGATAGCGGCAGGTGCAGGGTGAAGGTGCTGCCTTGGCCCGGTACGGAGTTCAGGCTGATGCTGCCGCCCATGATGGCGGCCAGCTCGCGGGACAGGGCCAGACCCAGGCCGGTGCCGGCGTGCTGGCGGGTCACGAAGACATCCGCCTGGCGGAAGCGCTCGAAGATCAGCCCGTGCTGGTCGGCGGCAATCCCCGGCCCGGAATCCTCCACCGCGAAGCACAGTTCGTCGCCGTGGCGGGAGACGCGCAGTCTGACCTGTCCCGTGGCGGTGAACTTGATCGCGTTGTGCAGCAGGTTGCTCAGTACCTGGAGCAGGCGAGTACGGTCAGAGCGCAGGTTGGCTGGCAGGTCGTCCGGCAGGTCGGCCTCAAGGCTCAGGCCCTTGCTTGTCGCGAAGGCCCGGTGCATGTCGAGGGCATCCTTGATCAGGTTGCGCAGATCCTCCTCGCGGAGGAACAGCTGCATGCGTCCGGCCTCGATGCTGGCCTGGTCGAGGATGTCGTTGAGCAGGTTCAGCAGATGGCGGCTGCTCTTGTGGATGATCCCGGCGAATTCGCGGCTGGTGGCGTCAGCGCCAGTTTCGCGCAGGTATTCGGCATAGCCGACGATGCCGTTGAGCGGTGTGCGCAGTTCGTGCGACATCGAGGCGAGGAATTCCGACTTGAGGCGGTTGGCCGACTCGGCCCTGGCCTGGCTCTGGCGCAGGCGGGCGGAGATGGCGTGTTGGCGGCGCAGCAGGCCGGCGGAGAGTAGGCCGAACAGCAGGATGACCGCCGACATCAGGCCGGCGAACAGGAAGTAGCCATTGCGCCGCTGCAGGTAGTCGGCCATGGCCTCCTCGCGGCCGACGCCGACCACCACCGCCAGCGGCAGGCCGAGCACCTTGCGAAAGCTGAATATCCGCTCGACGCCGTCGACCCGACTGGCGCTGATGTAGTGGCCCTGGCTTTCCTGCTTGAGCAGTTTGAACAGCGGCGAGCCGGAAATGTCCCGGCCGATATTGCCGTTGAGTTCCTCCTCGGTGCTGGAGCGGCGGGCGCGCACGATGCCGTCGAAGCCGACCACGGTGATGATGCCGTCGCGGCCGATTTCCACGTCGTTGTACAGGCTGGTGAAGTAGAAGGGGTCGATGGAGATCACCGCCACACCCCCGAAGCTGCCGTCCGGCTTGTCGATCCGCCGGGTCATCTGGATCGACCACTTGCCGCTGGCGCGGCCGAGCACCGGCTTGCTGACCCACAGTTCGTCGGTGTCGTTGTCCCGATGGATACGGAAATGCTCGCGGTCGGAGAGGTCGATCGGAGTGTGCTGAGGCAGGTTAGACAGGATATAGATGCCGTTTTCGTCGATGATACCCAGCTGGTTGAAGATGTTGCTGATGATCAGGCCGTCGCGGACGAGGGCGCGGATGTCGACCTGCCGACCATGCAGCTCATACTGCTGCTGGAGAAAGCGCAGCGACTGATCGGCGCTGGTGATGGTGCGCGCGGCGTGGGCCTCGAAGGCACGCGCCAGGTTCAGGGTGTCGCGCTTGAGGTCATCCTCGGTGCGGACCTGCTCGCTGCTGGTCTTGAGGATCACGCCGCTCCACAGGGCGGTCACGAGGAGAAGGGTGAGGCCGAGGAGCAGCACATAGGCGAGCCTGCCTTCGCGCCAGCTGCCGCCCGGGTTGAACGCTGGCGGCAGGGGTGGCTGTGCTCTGGTCGTGACCGGCAGCGCCGAGGATGCGGGGTGCGTCACGATCAGGCCTCGCTGGTTTCGAGTTCAGCGGGCTCGGGATGGTCGGCATAGCGGGCGGCGATCGCCCGGAAAGCCTCCTGCAGTTCCAGGAAGGCATCCACCATGTCCGGATCGAAGTGACTGCTCTTGCCGGCGCTGATGATCTTGGCCGCCTCCTCGTGGGACATCGGCGCCTTGTAGACACGGCTGCTGATCAGGGCGTCATAGACGTCGGCGATGGCCATCAGGCGGGCGGCGACCGGAATCTCGTCGCCGATCAGCCCCTGCGGGTAGCCGCTGCCGTCCCACTTCTCGTGGTGGCTGTAGGCGATTTCCTTGGCGATGCGCAGAAAGGGGATTTCCCCGCCGGCATGGCGTTCGGCCCGGGCGATGGCTTCGCCGCCGAGGGCGGCATGGGTCTTCATCACGTCGAACTCGTGCTGATCCAGCCGCCCGGGCTTGAGCAGGATGCTGTCGGGGATGCCGATCTTGCCGATGTCGTGCAGCGGTGCCGACTTGAACAGCAGCTGGATGTGGTCGTCGGTGAGGAAGCCGCTGAAGCGCGGGTGCTGCTGCAGATGCTGCGCCAGGGTGCGCACATAGTTCTGCGTGCGGCGGATGTGGTTGCCGGTTTCGTTGTCGCGGGTTTCCGCCAGGGACGCCATCATCTCGATGGTAACGTCCTGTACCTCGAGCACCTGGTGCATGCGTCGCTGCACCTCCTGTTCGAGATAGGCGCTCTTGTTGCGCAGAAAGTCGGCGGAGGCCTTGAGCTTGAGGTGGGTCTTGATCCGGGCGAGCATCACCGGCGGGCTGATCGGTTTGGTGATGTAGTCCACCGCGCCCAGCTCCAGGCCGTGGCGTTCGTCCTCGATACTGGTGCGGGCGGTGAGGAAGATCACCGGGATGTTGCGCAACTGCGCGTCGGCCTTGAGCTGACTGCAGACCTCGTAGCCGTCCATGTCCGGCATCATGATGTCGAGCAGGATCAGGTCGGGCTGCTCCTGGCCCGCGGCGATACGCAGCGCGGCCTGACCATCGCTGGCCACCTTGATCCGGTACTCGTGCTTGAGCAGGCTGCTGACCAGGATCAGGTTGTCCGGAGTGTCGTCGACTACCAGAATGGTCGGTTTCTTGTCTGCATCCATCGTCATGCGATTCTCGACCTAAAGGGTTCCGGGTTGTTGTGGTGCCATCAGCGTGTGCAGGGTGGCCAGCGCCTTGCCGAATTCGAAGCGTCGGATCGCGCCTTCGAGCTGCGGATAGTCGTCCGGGAAGGCGGCGCGCAACAACCCCGACTGTTCGTTGAACCAGCTGGCCGCCTCGGCATCGTCCTCATTCAGCAAGCCTGCCAGTTTATGGCAGATCTGCGCCAGTTGGACGGGGTCCACCGCTACGCTCTGTCGAACGGGGGCGCTGCCGAGAAACTGCTGCAGCGCGGCGAGTAGTGGGCTCAAGCGGGTTTCCAGTTGTGCCAGGGCCTGCTCGATATCTGCCGCGGGCATGGCGTTGCGGATGGCCATTTCCAGCTCGGCGGCGCGGGCCATCACGGTGTTGGCTCCCACGGTGCCCGCCAGCCCCTTCAGGGTATGCGCCAGGCGTTGTGCGGTCGGCGCATCGCCCCGCGCCAGCGCCTGACGAATGTCGCGGGGCGTGTTCTGCTCGCTGAGCACCAGCCGGCCCAACAGCTCGACATACAGGCCTTGATCACCCAGCACCCGCTGCAGCCCTTCACCGGTTTCCAGTTCGGCGATTACCGGCAGGGCGTTTTCCGCTTGCGGGGCAGGCGGCGGCGTCAGCGTGGGCGCGGCGTCTGGCTGGCGTTTGAACCATTGGCGCAGGGTGGCATAGAGCTGCTCGACTTTGAGCGGTTTGGCCAGGAAACCGTTCATGCCCAGTTCGCGGCAGCGCTGGCGATCCTCAGGCATGGCGCTGGCGCTGATGGCGATGATCGGCAACTGGCCGCGTGGGCCCAGCGCGCGGATGGCCAGGGTCGCGCCGCCGCCGTCGAGTACCGGCATCTGCATGTCCATCAGCACCAGGTCGTAGTCCTCCTCGCGGACCCGCTCCACGGCCAGTTGCCCGTTCTCGACGACTTCCACTTGCACGCCGACATGCTGCAGAAGCTTGCTGACCAGGCGCTGATTGACTTCGTGATCCTCGGCCAGCAGCACCCGACAGCCGCGCAGGTCGAGGCCCGGCAGCAGTTGTTGCAGGTTGCCCGGGGCGACGCGCAGCGGCACGCTGAGCCAGAAGGTGCTGCCCTTGCCGTAGTGACTGTCAACGCCGACCGAGCCACCCATAAGCTCGGCGAGCTTGCGGGCGATAGCCAGGCCGAGGCCGGTGCCGCCGTATTTGCGCGTGCTCGAGGTGTCGGCTTGATGGAAGGCAGTGAACAGGGCGCCTTGCTGCTGCTCGGTCAGACCGATGCCGGTGTCGCGGACGAAGACGTTGAGGGTGAATGCCGTGCCGCCCGACGGCTGGCCGCGCACGCTGACCTCGATCTCGCCCTGGCTGGTGAACTTGATGGCGTTGTCGAGGTAATGACTGAGGATCTGGCCGATGCGCAGGCTGTCGCCCTCCAGTTGCGCGGGCAGGTCGGGCGCGGCGCTGCAGGTCAGTTTCAGGCCATTGGCCCGTGCCCGGTCGGCGAACTGGACGCGCAATGTCTCGAGCAGCTCCTGCACCGAGAAGCTGGTGCGCTGCAGCGCCAGGGTGCCGTTCTCGAGGCGCGAGAAGTCGAGCACGTCATCGATCAGCGTCAACAGGTGCTCGCTGGCATTCTGGAGTTGGCGCAGGTAATCGTGCTGCTGGGTATCCAGGTTCGTCGTGGTGATGAGGTGGCCCATGCCGATGATGGTGTTCAGCGGTGTGCGTATTTCGTGACTCATGTTGGCCAGGAAGTCCGACTTCGCTTTAGCAGTGTGCTCGGCGAGCGTACGGGCTCGCTGCATCTCGAGCTCCGCCTGCTGGCGCGCGCTGATGTCGCGAACGATGACGCACAGGCTGAAGTCGTGGTCGTCGACTGCCGGCAGCCTGGCGAGTCCTGCCTCGACCAGGAACGCCGAGCCGTCCTTGCGCGCACCATCCAGGTGCGTGAAGACCAATCGCTCCGGGCACGCGATGAGCTGGTTGCGCAGCGCCTTGTAGGGGGATTGTGCGTTGCTCGGCGCCAGACTCGTCAGGGGGCGGCCGGTCAGTTCGCCTGGACCGTAGCCGAACAGGCTTTCGGCCTTGGGGTTGGCCAGCAGGATCACTTCCTGTTCGTCGGCAATCAGGATGCCATCGGGGGCCGATTCGATGATGCTGCGGTACCAGGCCTCGGTCTGGCGCAGGCGCTCCTGTCCGGTGCTCAGTTCGCGGGCCTGGCTTTCCAGCTGCTGTGCCTGCGCCCGGATGGCCAGTCCGGCTTGTCGCGCGCCTTCCAGCGCCTGCGCCAGTTCGGCAATCTCCGAACCGGGGGCGCCTTCGTCGAAGCGGAGGCTGCTGCCATCGACGAACAGGCGGCGGGCCTTGGTGGTCATGGAGGCGATGGGGATGATCAGCTTGCGCCGATAGAACAGCTGCAGAGCGCTCAGCACCGCCAGCACATTGCCGACCAGCAGGGTGAGGGCGAGGGTGTCGACCCGCTGCGCCTGGGTTGTCAGTTGCTCGATGCGCTCCTGTAGACGCGTCTTGATCAGGTGCTGCGCCTGATCGAGGGGCGCCCTGATGCCGCCCTTGGCTTGCGTGTAGTCGACGTCGTAGAGCAATGCCAGAGCGCTCTGGCGGTCGCCATCGCGGGCAGCGACAAAGGCACGCCGCTCGACCTCGAGCAGACTGTCGGAGTTCTGCTTGGCCTGTGCGATCAGGGCCAGCTCCTCGGGAAGCGTGCCCAGCGCGTGCAGCTGTTCCAAGGCTTTTTCGCGGGTACGCAGAATGTCCAGTTCGCTCTGGAAGACCTGCCGGTGGCGCTCGTCACCGGTGGCCGCATAGGCGCGTGCCGCGTGAGTCAGCACGTCGCTGCTGTCGCCGAGCAACCGAGTGGCCGCCAGCGACTCGTCGAGCTGGGCGACTACCTGGTCCCGCTTTTGCAGCAAGTGTGAATGCACCAGGGTGGAGGCGAGGCTGATGAGTGACAGCGTAGCGATCAACAGGGTGATCAGCTTGCTGCTGGTGTCGATGCGCATGGCGGAACTCCGCGGGGCTGCACGAGCGGTACAGGTGCCGAGGGCGCACCGGTTTGTGGCGTCATTATTTGGCCAATTTTATGTGACGCAGTTTGCATAGTTCAACGACAATCCGCGTTGACCCGCAACAAGGTGGCTGGACCGGCGAAGCGCTCTGGCAGCTTGGCCGAGCGTGGGCCATGCTGCTTGTTAAGGAGAGCAGGGCAGGCGAGGGGGAGAAAGTCCTGCCGATGCCAAGTTCTTCATTGACGGGAATATTCTGCTGATGCGTCAGATAGTTGCCGCTTCATGAGCCGTCATTTCGGCAGGATTGGCGCTTCTGTCCTTTGTCGAGCGCATTTGTTAAGGTCCGCGCTGAATTTGAGGCTCAGTCTTGAGTCTATTTGGTGCTATCGAGGTACTGCGTGATCAACGTGCTCGTTGTGGATGACCATGATCTGGTGCGCACTGGCATTCGCCGGATGCTCGCCGATGTGGCTGGAGTCAGCGTGGTGGGCGAGGCCGCTTCGGGCGAAGAGGCCCTGCTGCGCGTGCGCGAACTGCACCCCGATCTGGTGTTGATGGATGTGAAGATGCCCGGCATCGGTGGCCTCGAGGCGACCCGCAAGATCATTCGCAGCCACTCGGACATCAAGGTCATCGCCGTGACTGCCTGCGACGAGGAACCATTTCCCTCGCGGCTGCTGCAGGCGGGGGCGGCCGGCTACTTGACCAAGGGTGCCGGGCTGGAGGAGATGATCAAGGCGATTCGCCAGGTGTTCGCCGGGCAGCGCTACATCAGCGCGGATATCGCCCAGCAACTGGCGCTCAAGCCGTTCCAGCCGCATGGCGACGTCTCGCCCTTCGATCTGCTCTCCGAGCGCGAGATGCAGATCGCGCTGATGATCGCCGAGTGCCAGAAGGTGCAGAGCATCTCTGACAAGCTGTGTCTGTCGCCGAAGACGGTGAACACCTACCGCTACCGCATTTTCGAAAAGCTCGAGATCACCAGTGATGTCGAGCTGGCCATGATGGCCGTGCGCCATCGCATGGTCGATGTCGTCAGCTGAGATGGGCGCCACGTTCGACAGCAGCGATTTTCTCGCCGGGTGCAGTGCCCGCCCCGGCGTCTATCGCATGTTCGACGCCGACGCCCGGCTGCTCTATGTTGGCAAGGCCAGCAACCTGAAGAAGCGCCTGGCCAGCTACTTTCGCAAGAGCGGGCTGGCGCCGAAGACTGCCGCGCTGGTGGCGCGCATCGCGCAGATCGAGATCACCATCACCGCCAACGAGACCGAGGCGCTGCTACTTGAGCAGACGCTGATCAAGGAATGGCGGCCGCCCTACAACATCCTGCTGCGCGACGATAAATCCTACCCCTACGTGTTGCTCAGCAGCGAGGACGAATATCCGCGCCTGGGGATTCATCGCGGGGCGAAGAAGGCCAAGGGCCGCTATTTCGGCCCCTATCCCAGCGGCCTGGCGATTCGCGAGAGCCTCAGCTTGCTGCAGAAGACCTTCCAGGTGCGCCAGTGCGAGGACAGCTACTTCAAGAATCGCACCCGGCCCTGCCTGCAGTACCAGATCAAGCGCTGCAAGGCTCCCTGCGTCGGGCTGGTAAGTCCCGAGGAGTATGCCGAGGACGTGCGCCACTCGGCGATGTTCCTCGAGGGGCGCAGCAACCTGTTGGCCGACGAGCTGAGTGCAGCGATGGAAAAGGCCGCCGCCGAACTGGACTTCGAGCGCGCTGCTCAACTGCGTGACCAGATTGCCTTGCTGCGCCGGGTACAGGACCAGCAGAGCATGGAGGGCGGCAGCGGCGACGTCGACGTGGTGGCGGCCATGGTCAGCCCCGGCGGCGCCTGCGTGCACCTGATCAGCGTGCGCGGCGGACGGGTGCTGGGCAGCAAGAACTTCTTTCCCCAGGTGGCGATCGAGGAGGAGCCTGCCGATGTACTGGCCGCCTTCCTGGCGCAGTACTATCTGGGCAGCAGTGAGCGCGACTTGCCCAACGAGTTGATCGTCAACTGCGTGCACGAGGATTTCCCGACCCTGGCTGCGGCGATTGCCGAGGTGCGGGGCCGCGAGCTGGCCATCAGCCATCGGGTGCGCGGCACCCGTGCGCGCTGGCAGCAGCTGGCGGTGACCAACGCCGAGCAGGCACTGCTCGCCCGCCTGGCCAATCGCCAGCATGTTGCGGCGCGGATGGAGGCGCTCGGCGAGGCGCTGGGCATGGACGAGCCACCGCAGCGCCTGGAGTGCTTCGACATCAGTCACTCCAGCGGCGAGGCCACGGTGGCTTCCTGCGTGGTGTTCGGCCCCGAGGGTCCGCTGAAGTCGGACTACCGGCGCTTCAACATCGAGGGCGTCACTGCCGGTGACGACTATGCCGCCATGCACCAGGCGCTGACCCGGCGCTTCCGCCGCCTCAAGGACGGGGAGGGCAAGATGCCCGACATCCTGCTGGTGGATGGTGGCAAGGGCCAGCTGAACATGGCCCGCGAAGTGCTGCAGGATCTGGCGGTGGGCGATCTGCTCCTGCTCGGCGTGGCCAAGGGGGTGACCCGCAAGCCGGGCCTGGAAACCCTCTACCTCAACGATGCCGAGCACGAGTTCACCCTGCCGGGCGATTCGCCGGCACTGCACCTGATCCAGCAGATCCGTGACGAGGCGCACCGTTTCGCCATCACCGGACATCGCGCGCGGCGCGGCAAGGCACGGCGCACCTCGAGCCTGGAGGAGGTGCCGGGTGTAGGCCCCAAGCGCCGGCGCGACCTGCTCAAGCACTTTGGCGGCCTGCAGGAACTGACGCGGGCCAGCGTCGAGGAAATCGCCAAGGCGCCAGGCATCAGCAAAAAGCTTGCGGAGTCGATTTATACCACTCTGCACAGTGAGTAGAATGTCGCAACCCTTTGAATATAAAGCGTGCCGATGAATATCCCGAATCTGCTGACGATCCTGCGCGTGCTGCTCATCCCGGTGTTCATCGGGCTGTTCTATCTGCCATTCAGTTGGAGCTACTGGGCCGCCAGTGGCGTGTTCGCCCTGGCCAGCGCCACCGACTGGCTGGATGGCTACCTGGCCCGCCGCCTGGGGCAGAGCACCCCGTTTGGCGCCTTCCTCGATCCGGTGGCCGACAAGCTGATGGTCGCCGTGGCGCTGGTGCTGCTGGTGGAAGAGCACGGCAACCTGTGGCTGACCCTGCCGGCGATGATCATCATCGGCCGCGAGATTGTCGTCTCCGCCCTGCGCGAATGGATGGCCGAGCTGGGCGCCCGCGCCCAGGTGGCGGTATCCCAGCTGGGCAAGTGGAAGACGGCCGCGCAGATGGTCTCGCTGGTCATCCTGCTCGGTAACCCGCCGCGGATGGACTTCTGGGTCGGCCTCGGCTTCGCCCTGCTCATCATCGCTGCCGGTCTGACCCTGTGGTCGATGGTGCAGTACCTGCGGGCCGCCTGGCCCCATCTCAGCAGTGGTGCAAACGGGAAATAACTTTTTTGAATCAAAGGGTTGACAGTGGTTCGTGATGATATAGAATGGCGCCCGTCACCACGAAGCGGGAATAGCTCAGTTGGTAGAGCACGACCTTGCCAAGGTCGGGGTCGCGAGTTCGAGTCTCGTTTCCCGCTCCAATTTTCATGATGAATGCTGATGTTTGGGTGTTCATTTGAGGCCGGGTGGCAGAGTGGTCATGCAGCGGATTGCAAATCCGTGTACGCCGGTTCGATTCCGACCTCGGCCTCCACTATAGAAAAGCCCTGTAGGTCTCTGATCTACAGGGCTTTTTCTTTTCAAGCGCATGGAGCAGAGTAACTTGTGAAGGGTGCACCGACTGTTTATAGTCCGCCCCCTGTTACTGGTCAGCGCAGCGCTACCGCCCGAATGGCGAAATCGGTAGACGCAGGAGACTTAAAATCTCTCGGCCGCAAGGTCATGCCGGTTCGAGTCCGGCTTCGGGCACCAAAAAACCCCTGTGAATCAGGGCTTGAAAAGACTGCGCAAGCGGTCTTTTTTCGTTTGGGCTTGCGCTCGGGTTGCGCGATCCACAGCAGGCGCGAGCTTCAATACAAGCAGCATTGACTGCGCATCGCTATGCGCTGTTAAACATAATCATGTTTTCACGGGTAACATTACCTGCTTCCGTTTCACCTCCGAACCAGGTTTATCAAGAAGTAAGCGCAATCCGCTCTACAGCGCACTGTCGTCATACAGGGCAGCGATTGTAAGGGACGAGCGGCCTGATTAGACTGCGCACCCAGAACCCTCCTACCTGCAAGGCTTCTCCCAGATGATCAAGAAGTGTCTCTTCCCGGCGGCCGGTTACGGCACCCGTTTTCTGCCTGCGACCAAGGCGATGCCCAAGGAAATGCTGCCGGTGGTGAACAAGCCGCTGATCCAGTATGCCGTTGAAGAGGCGCTGGACGCCGGCCTGAATGAAATCTCCATCGTCACCGGTCGCGGCAAGCGGGCGATCGAAGACCACTTCGACATCAGCTACGAGCTGGAGCATCAGATTCGCGATACCGACAAGGAGAAATACCTGGTCGGCATCCGTCGCCTGCTGGATGAGTGCACCTTTTCCTACACCCGTCAGATCGAGATGAAGGGCCTCGGCCATGCCATCCTCACCGGCCGCCCGCTGATCGGCGACGAGCCGTTCGCCGTAGTGCTGGCCGACGACCTGTGCCTGAATCTCGAGGGTGACGGTGTCCTGGCGCAGATGGTCAAGCTGTACAAGCAGTTCCGTTGCTCGATCGTGGCGATCCAGGAAGTGCCGCGCGAAGAGACCCACAAGTACGGGGTGATCGCCGGCGAGATGATTCGCGACGACATCTACCGGGTCAACTCGATGGTCGAGAAGCCCAAGCCGGAAGATGCGCCGTCCAACCTGGCGATCATCGGTCGCTACATCCTCACCCCGGACATCTTCGACCTGATCGAGCAGACGCCGCCCGGCAAGGGTGGCGAGATCCAGATCACCGACGCGCTGATGAAGCAGGCCCAGGAAGGCTGCGTAATCGCGTACAAGTTCAAGGGCAAGCGCTTCGACTGCGGTGGCGCCGAGGGCTATGTCGAGGCGACCAACTTCTGCTTCGAGAACATCTACAAGGCCGGTAAGGCGTACTGATCGCCCGTACGGTAGCGTCAGCCAGCCGCCCTGTACCGCCCGGTGCAGGGCGGTTTTGTTTTTTGGGGTGTATGCTGCCGGCACATGGCAAGGAGATCCGACATGGCATTTGATTTCGACCTGTTTGTGATTGGCGCCGGCTCCGGCGGCGTACGCGCCGCACGTTTCGCCGCCGGCTTCGGTGCGCGCGTGGCGGTGGCCGAGAGCCGCTATCTGGGCGGCACCTGCGTCAACGTCGGCTGCGTACCGAAGAAACTGCTGGTCTACGGCGCCCATGTCGTCGACGATCTCGAGCAGGCGCAGGACTTCGGCTGGTCGCTGGAGGGCGCGCGCTTCGACTGGCCGACGCTGATCGCCAACAAGAATCGCGAAATCCAGCGCCTCAACGGCATCTACCGCAACCTGTTGGTCAACAGCGGGGTGACGCTGCTGGAAGGGCATGCGCGCGTCCTCGGCGCCCACGAGGTCGAGGTGAATGGCCAACGCTACAGCGCCGAGCACATCCTGGTCGCTGTCGGCGGCTGGCCGCAGGTACCGGAGATTCCCGGGCGCGAGCTGGCGATCACCTCCAACGAGGCCTTCTATCTCGAGCAGATGCCCGGGCGGGTGCTGGTGGTCGGTGGCGGCTATATCGCCGTCGAGTTCGCATCGATCTTCCACGGTCTGGGCGCGCAGACCTCGCTGCTGTACCGCGGCGAGCGCTTCCTGCGCGGCTTCGACGAGGCGGTGCGCACCCATCTGGAGGAGGAGCTGCGCAAGAAAGGCATGGACCTGCAGTTCAGCAGCGACATCGAGCGGATCGAGCGTCAGGCCGACGGCAGCCTGCTGGCAACCCTGCGCGATGGTCGTGCGCTGGAAACCGACTGCGTGTTCTACGCCACCGGCCGCCGCCCGATGCTGGACA
>RCUJ01001207.1_pt1 | contig 14191 bp, 9 predicted proteins | sample 2166321 | NCBI WGS metagenome assembly RCUJ01 (sample SAMN09932808, study PRJNA488358) | compost metagenome | feature: garden; material: soil; isolation source: compost soil in an enriched community after 118 h of incubation | place: Germany: Experimental Botanical Garden Goettingen | collected... | reverse complement strand
CCCCTAGAATCGCCGCCACGATTAAAGGAGACGACTTCATGCTGATGGTGATTTCCCCCGCCAAGACCCTCGATTACGAAACACCGCCGGCCACCCAGCGCTTCACTCAGCCGCAATACCTCGACCATTCCCAGGAGCTGATCCTGCAGTTGCGCGAGCTGAGCCCGATGCAGATCAGCGAGTTGATGCACGTCTCCGACAAGATCGGCGGGCTCAACGCCGCGCGTTTCGGCAGCTGGACGCCCGCGTTCACCCCGGAAAACGCCAAGCAGGCGCTGCTGGCCTTCAAGGGCGATGTGTACACCGGCATGAATGCGCAAACCCTCAGCGAAGCCGATTTCGACTACGCCCAAAAACACCTGCGCATGCTCTCGGGCCTCTACGGCCTGCTGCGCCCGCTGGACCTGATGCAACCCTATCGCCTGGAAATGGGCACCAAACTGGCCAACGCTCGGGGCAAGGATTTGTATGCCTTCTGGGGCACGCGCATCAGCGAATGGCTGAACGAAGCCCTGGTCGATCAAGGCGATGACGTGCTGCTCAACCTGGCGTCCAACGAGTACTTCTCGGCCGTCAAACGCAACGCCTTGAACGCGCGCATCATCAATACCGAATTCAAGGACCTGAAGAACGGCCAGTACAAGATCATCAGCTTCTACGCGAAAAAGGCCCGTGGCTTGATGAGTCGCTTCGTCATCGAAGAACGCATCAACGACCCGGCCACCCTCAAGCAGTTCGACGTTCAAGGCTATCGCTACAGCGCCGAACAGTCCAAGCCGGACAATCTGGTGTTTCTACGCGATCACGCACCAGAGTGATGCATCCGGTCGGTGCACGACCTCCACAAACCCTCGTGCGCCGACCCTTGATTCACTTCAGACTTCCCCGCCATTTCGCCATTTTTTTGGCGCCATAAAAACACCAGCTGATTTTCTAACTTTAGTTTCACTCGACTTCAATCATTTTTTTGCGTAGTGGCACTGACTTTTTTTAACAGTAGTGGCAAAAAACTATCCGACCCAATTATCCGCCTATATATAAAGGGCGAAACGGCAAGTGCTATCAATTTGAGAGCAGTGCCATCTTTCTCAATATTTCAAGAAATTTCAGATTTGACGATGAGCGGACTGGAACTATGTCCAAACGCGCCGCTCATACCACCGGTAACGATTCTCGCCGAACGTGTACGAGATAACTTACGCAGATAAGCGATTCATGTTGCGAAGTTGAAACACTAACTTGCGCTGACTAATCACTGATTTGGACAACAGCAACCGGACAGGAGATAACGCGGTATGACTATCCCCTACAAGGCCACGACAGCGCCCCTATAAACGTGCTCACCCGAGCACCAAACCGCTTGATCTACGGGCTTTCGGCCTGACATCAGGCGTGCAAGGCCGTTGCACCTGCATCCTTCCGACAGGAGGATCGGCTGCATAACAGGGCAAATCATAACAACAAGGCCTAGTTGCGCACCCCTTGAGTGCATTTATTTAGACACTCGTAACTTATATGCCAGCACAGGGCATTGCTGCGCCTGTAAGGCGCACTTGCGAGTGCACTAAAACACGCTGAACACCATTAACTCCGGCCTTCTAATGGCTTGATCAATACAGAGGTAATTGCGATGCGCATCAGCATATTTGGTTTGGGTTACGTTGGCGCAGTCTGTGCCGGTTGCCTGTCTGCACGGGGCCATGACGTCGTTGGCGTCGATGTGGCCAAAGACAAGATCGATATGATCAATGCCGGCAAATCGCCGATCGTTGAACCGGGCCTGGGTGAGCTTCTGGCCCAAGGCATCCAGACAGGTCGTCTGCGTGGCACCACCAACTTCGCCGAGGCGATTCGCGACACCGACCTGTCGATGATCTGCGTGGGTACGCCGAGCAAAAAGAACGGCGACCTCGAACTGAACTACATCGAAGCGGTATGCCGCGAGATCGGTTTTGTCCTGCGTGAAAAAACTACCCGCCACACCATCGTCGTGCGCAGCACCGTGCTGCCGGGCACCGTGGCCAACGTGGTGATCCCGATTCTCGAAGACTGCTCGGGCAAGAAGGCTGGCGTCGACTTCGGCGTTGCGGTCAACCCGGAATTCCTGCGTGAATCCACCGCCATTGCCGACTACGACCTGCCACCGATGACCGTCATCGGCGAGTTCGACAAGGCTTCGGGCGACGTTCTGCAATCGCTGTACGAAGAACTCGACGCACCGATCATCCGCAAGGACATCGCCGTTGCCGAGATGATCAAGTACACCTGCAACGTGTGGCACGCCACCAAGGTCACCTTCGCCAACGAAATCGGCAACATCGCCAAGGCGGTCGGCGTCGACGGTCGTGAAGTGATGGACGTGGTCTGCCAGGACAAGACCCTCAACCTGTCCCAGTACTACATGCGCCCAGGCTTCGCCTTCGGCGGCTCGTGCCTGCCAAAAGACGTGCGTGCCCTGACCTACCGCGCCGGTTCCCTGGACGTGGAAGCCCCGTTGCTCAACTCGCTGATGCGCAGCAACGAATCCCAGGTGCAGAACGCTTTCGACATCGTTTCCAGCCACGACAAACGCAAAGTCGCCCTGCTGGGCTTGAGCTTCAAGGCCGGCACCGACGACCTGCGCGAAAGCCCGCTGGTTGACCTGGCGGAAATGCTGATCGGCAAGGGTTACGACCTGAGCATCTACGACAGCAACGTCGAGTACGCCCGTGTTCACGGCGCGAACAAAGACTACATCGAGTCGAAAATCCCGCACGTGTCGTCCCTGCTCAATTCGGACTTCGATTCGGTGATCGACAACTCCGACGTGATCATCCTCGGCAACCGCGACGAGAAATTCCGCTCGCTGGCTCAGGAAGCACCGCACGGCAAACAGGTCATCGACCTGGTGGGCTTCATGGCCAAAGCCACCGACGCTGGTAAGCGCACCGAGGGTATCTGCTGGTAAAGCAGACGTTGCGCGGCGCCGCACACCGCGACGCCACGCAACCACTGTGTGAACCCGTTGTAGGAGCTGTCGAGTGAAACGAGGCTGCGATCTTTCCGGGAACACTTGAGATCCGAGTGAACCCAGGAAAATCAAAAGATCGCAGCCTTCGGCAGCTCCTACAGGGGGCATCGATAAGCCTGCCTTAACCCCATCGGGCCCGGCCCGAGATAGAGACGGATGCAGATTATGCACAGGCTAAAGCACGGCCTACTTCAGGCCGCCGGTTGGCTGTTTTACCTAAGTTTGTTGATGGGCCTGGCCTTGATGCTGCCCACATCCACATTCGACTCCGAGTCGAAGGACTTCATTTTCCTGATTGGCGCCGTGGGTATCTGGCGCTACTCGATGGGTGCCACGCACTTTGTGCGCGGCATGATTTTTCTGTACGTCGTCTACCCGCACCTGCGGCGCAAAGTGCGCAAGCTGGGCAAAGCGGCTGACCCGTCCCACGTGTTCCTGATGGTCACCAGTTTCCGCATCGACGCCCTGACCACCGCGCAGGTCTACAGCTCGGTGATCCGCGAAGCCATCGACTGCGGCCTGCCGACCACCGTGGTCTGCTCCATCGTGGAAATGTCCGATGAGCTGCTGGTCAAAAGCCTGTGGAACCGGATGAACCCGCCGTCCCGGGTGAAGCTCGACTTCGTGCGCATTCCCGGCACCGGCAAGCGCGATGGCCTGGCCTACGGCTTCCGCGCCATCTCCCGGCACCTGCCGGACGATCGCGCCGTGGTCGCAGTGATCGATGGCGACACCGTGCTCGGCGAAGGCGTGGTGCGCAAGACCGTGCCGTGGTTCCAGTTGTTCGGCAACGTCGGCGGCCTGACCACCAACGAATTCTGCGAAGTGCGCGGCGGCTACATCATGAGCGAATGGCACAAGCTGCGTTTCGCCCAGCGCCACATCAACATGTGCTCGATGGCCTTGTCCAAGCGCGTGCTGACCATGACCGGCCGCATGTCGGTGTTCCGCGCCACCGTGGTCACCAACCCGGACTTCATCGCCGACGTGGAAAGCGACTCGCTGCAACACTGGCGCCTGGGTCGCTTCAAGTTCCTTACCGGCGATGACAAGTCGAGCTGGTTCAGCCTGATGCGCCTGGGCTACGACACCTTCTACGTGCCCGACGCGGCGATCAACACCGTTGAACACCCGCCGGAAAAGAGCTTCATCAAGGCCAGCCGCAAACTGATGTTCCGCTGGTACGGCAACAACCTGCGGCAGAACTCCCGTGCCCTGGGCCTGGGGGTCAAACGCCTCGGCGTGTTCACTTCGGTGGTGCTGTTCGACCAGCGCGTGTCGATGTGGACCTCGCTGCTGGGCCTGACCGTGGCGCTGATCGCCAGCTTCAAGTACGGCACCGCGTTCATCCTGGTGTACCTGCTGTGGATCGGCATCACCCGGTTCATCCTGACCTTGTTGCTGTCGTGCTCCGGACACCGGATCGGCCCGGCTTACCCGGCGATTCTCTATTACAACCAGATCGTCGGCGCGCTGGTGAAGATCTACGTGTTCTTCCGCCTCGACCAACAGTCCTGGACTCGCCAACCCACTTCCCTGACCCGTGATCTCGCCAGCTTTCAACGTTGGTTCAACACCTGGTCGTCTCGGACCATGACCTTCTCCGCCGGCAGCATTTTTGTCGCCGTGCTGCTGATGATGGTCTGACCCGCCCCTATTGAATTAACAAGGAAATCGCCCCTATGAATACCGCCGTCAACGCCAACGTAGTGCATGAATCCGAAGCCCAGCGCCAACACGCCCGCGTGAAAATCCCGGCCAAACTGCGCTTCTTCGGTCCTGACCGGACGCCGGTCGAAGCGCGGGTCATCGACCTGTCTGCCGGTGGTCTGGCGTTCAACGCCGGGCAACTGCCGCTGACCATTGGCCAGGTGTACAAGGCGCGTTTGCAATTCGTCATCGACAACCTCGGCATCGCCATGGACGTTGAATTGCAGGTGCGTTCCTTCGACCGCCAGACCGGCCGCGCCGGCTGCCAGTTCCAGAATCTGGAACCGCAGGATATTTCCACCCTGCGCCACTTGATCACCTCGCACCTGGCCGGCGACATCGTCAGCATCGGTGAAGTGCTGGCGACCCTGCAGCGCGACAACTTCACCAAGGCGCGCAAGATGAAGGACGGCGGCCACGGCATGACCGCGTTCGGCCGCATGAAAGCCGTGACCTTCAGCCTGGGGGTCTTCGTTGTCGGCGTGGCCGCGTTCGGTTTTATTTTCAAATCGGTGTACGGCATGTACTTCGTCAGCCACGCCCAGGCCGGTCTGGTCAGCGTGCCGGGCGTGAACATCACCATGCCTCGCGACGGCACCGTGCAGAGCCTGGTGAAAGCCGACGGCGTGGCCGCCAAGGGCGCACCGCTGGCGACCTTCAGCACCAGCATGCTCGACGTGCTCAAGGGCCATCTGGACGAAGACCAACTGCAACCGGCCAAGGTTGAAGAACTGTTCGGCAAGCAGATGACCGGCACCCTGACCTCGCCTTGCGATTGCACCGTGGCCCAGCAAATGGTCGCCAACGGTCAGTACGCCAGCAAGGGCGACGTGATCTTCCAACTGGTGCCGCGTAACAGCGAAGCCAATGTTGAAGCGCGCTTCTCCTATCGCCAGTTCGGCGACGTGCGCCCGGGTACTTCGGTGCGCTTCCAGATCGCCGGCGAGGACAAGAGCCGCACCGGCAAGATCGTCAGCAGCACCAGCCTGAAAAGCGCCGACCTGTCTTCTGACATCCGCGTGCTGATCCAGCCGGACGAAACCCTGGACAGCTCCCTCGCCGGCCGCCCGGTGGAAGTGAACAGCGACCGTGGCCCGAACCTGAACTGGCTGATCGACAAAGCCATGGCTGTCGGTCTTTAAGTCGAGGACATGCCTGTGACTACTCCAACCCTCAACACGCCGCCGACCCTGTGGGAGCGAGCTTGCTCGCGATGGGATCGACGCGGTCTGTCTGATGCACCGAGCCAGCCGCATCGCGAGCAAGCTCGCTCCCACATGGGATTTGCGTTCTGTTCGCTAGCCCTGGCGGTCAGCCTCAGCGGTTGCGCCGGCCTCCCCGACCAGCGCCTGGCCAACGAAGCGCTCAAGCGTGGCGATACCGCCACCGCCGCGCAGAATTACCGGCAACTGGCAGACCTGGGCTACAGCGAAGCCCAGGTCGGCCTGGCCGATATCCAGGTCGACAGCCGTGACCCGGCGCAGATGAAACAGGCCGAGGCGACTTACCGCGCCGCGGCCAGCGTTTCGCCGCGCGCCCAGGCACGCCTCGGTCGTCTGCTGGTGGCCAAGCCCGGTTCCACCGAAGCGGAACAACACGAAGCCGAAACCCTGTTGAAAAAAGCCGCTGCGGCAGGCGAAGGCAACACGCTGATCCCGTTGGCGATGCTGTACCTGCAATACCCGCACAGTTTCCCCAACGTGAATGCCCAGCAGCAGATCAGCCAATGGCGTGCCGAGAACAAACCGGAAGCCGGCTTGGCGCAAGTGCTGCTCTATCGCACCCAGGGCACCTACGACCAGCATCTGGATGACGTGGAAAAAATCTGCAAGGCCGCGCTCAACACCAGCGACATCTGCTACGTCGAACTGGCCACGGTCTATCAGAAACAGGCCAAGCCAGAGCAACAGGCCGAGCTGATCAAGCAGATGCAAGCGGCTCATGCCTATGGCACCGTTTCGGCGCAGCGCGTCGACAGCGTCGCCCGCGTGCTCGCCGATGCCTCCCTGGGCAAGACAGACGAGAAAACCGCGCAGTCGCTGCTAGAGCCGATCGCACCGGGCTATCCGGCGTCGTGGGTCTCCCTCGCGCAACTGCTCTACGACTTCCCCGAACTGGGCGACGTCGACCAGATGATGAAGTACCTGGACAACGGCCGCGCCGCCGACCAGCCCCGCGCCGAGCTGTTGCTGGGCAAGCTCTACTTCGAAGGCAAACTGGTGCCGGCCGACGCCAAGGTCGCCGAGGAGCATTTCCAGAAAGCCGTCGGCCGCGAAGTCGCCGCCGATTACTACCTCGGCCAGATCTATCGCCGTGGCTACCTGGGCAAGGTCTATCCGCAGAAGGCCCTCGACCATCTGTTGACCGCTGCGCGCAACGGCCAGAACAGCGCCGACTTCGCCATCGCCCAACTGTTTTCCCAAGGCAAGGGCACCAAGCCGGATCCGCTGAACGCCTATGTCTTCAGCCAACTGGCCCTGGCCCAGAACACTCCGCAAGCCACCGAGCTTGCGCAAACAATCCAAACGCAACTGCCGCCCGACCGGTTGGCCGAAGCCCAACGCCTGTTGAAACAAGAACAGGCCGTGCGCGGTGCCCTGAGCCCGAACACGCCGGAACTGCATGCCCTGCAAGAAGAAGATGGCGAGGAATCCCAATGAAGTTGAATCCATTCATGAAGGCCGGCATCGGCCTGACATTCGCGCTGATCTGGTCTTGCCCGACGCTTGCTGCGATGACTGAAGAAACCAAGAACTTCGGCCTGGACGTGAAAATCACCGGCCAGTCCGAAGACGACCGTGACCTCGGCACCGCCGACGGCGGCGACGTCAACGGCGTCGGTCTCGACCTGCGTCCGTGGGTCTACGGCGAAAGCGGCGCGTGGAGCGCCTACGCCATGGGTCAGGCGGTGACGTCCACCGACATCATCGAGACCGACACCCTGCAACAATCCGATGGCGCCGAGAACACTGACAACGGTGATCGCGAAACCAAGAAGAACTACCTGGCCATGCGTGAGTTCTGGGTCGGCTACAGCGGCTTCACGCCTTACCCCGGCGAGATCCTGAAGTTCGGTCGCCAGCGCCTGCGCAACGACGACGGCCAATGGCGCGACACCAACATCGAAGCGCTGAACTGGACCTTCGACACCACCCTGCTGCGCGCCAACGTCGGTATCGCCGAACGCTTCAGCGAGTACCGCACCGACCTCAAGGAGCTCGCACCAGAGGACAAGGATCGCCTGCACGCTTACGCCGATGCGGCGTACCAGTGGACACCGGGCAACTGGGTGGGCATCCGCGGTCATCACACCCACGACGACGGCAAACTCGACTACGCACAACCGGGCGTGCCGAGCGATTCGCTGGACAAGAAACAGAACGGCGACATCAGCTGGCTCGGCCTCACCGCCGACAGCGACGCCTACAACTGGCGCAATACCAACACAGTCAACTACTGGGGCAGCATCACCGGCATGAGCGGCGACCGCGACACGGTCAACCCGCTGAACGCCGATGGCACCGCTCCCGCACAAGCCAAGCGCAGCGGCGATGTCGATGGCTGGGCCACCGATCTGGGTGTTCGCCTGCGCCTCGATCCGCAATGGCAAGTCGGTGCGGCCTACGCCCGTGCCAGCGAAGACTATGAACAGAACGGTCTGGAAAGTAACCGCTCGAACTACACCGGTACCCGCTCGCGCGTGCACCGTTTCGGCGAAGCGTTCCGTGGCGAAATGAACAACATGCAATCGGCCACGCTGTTCGGTTCGTGGATGCTCAACGACGAGTACGACGCCAGCCTGATCTACCACAAGTTCTGGCGTGTCGACGGCAACAAGCCGGTCGGCAGCAACGGCATCGACGCGGTACAGAACAACACCGACGACGTCACTGGCGCGATCCTCTCCAGCACTTCGCTGCCGCTGAACGATGGCGAGAAAGACCTCGGTCAGGAAATGGACCTGGTGGTGACCAAGTACTTCAAGCAAGGCTTGTTGCCGGCGTCGATGAGTCAGGCGATCGATGAGCCTTCGGCTCTGGTGCGTTTCCGCGGCGGCGTGTTCAAGCCGGGCGATGCGTACGGCAAGGAAGTCGATTCGTACATGCACCGCGCGTTCATCGACGTGATCTGGCGCTTCTGATGCACATTGCGAAGGGAGTCTCCCAGATGAATCATCCAGCCCGAAAAGGCTCGATCAGCCTGTTGGCCGGCGCGATGCTGCTGGCCAGTGCGACTGGCTTCGCCAATGTGGAACCGGCGAAGCCGGCAACCGTGGCCAAGGAACTGCAACAGGCCAAGACCTATACCGTCAGCAGCGCACCGACCGCGCCGCTGGAACTGGCCAAGCCGAAACTGCCGGACGTTTCCGGCTACACAGCCGAGGCTATCGCCGCGAAAATCGTGCGCAGCAAGGCCGGCAAGATCAGCGTGCGCCGGATGATGCAGGAAGACGCCCTGAAGGACTTCATCGGCGGCGACAACAAGATGGCCGAGTGGGTGGTGCGTCAGCACGGCATCCCGCAGGCGATCTTCGTCGACGACGGCTACATGAACCTCAAGGACCTGGCGAAGAAGCTGCCCAAGCAGTACTTCAGCGAAACCTCGCCGGGTGTGTTCCTGGCGAAGTTGCCGATCGTGGTCGGTCGCCACGGCATCCTGGAAATCGACAAGCAGACCCAGGAACTGCGCCTGTCCCAGGAGGCCGGCTCGTTCCTGGTCAACGACGGCCAGCTGTTCGTTCGCGATACCAAAATCACTGGCTGGCGCGAGAAGGACAACGGCCCGGCGACGTTCAATTCGCCCAAGGAATTCCGTCCGTTCCTGCTGTCCTGGGGCGGCACCGAGACCTACATCGCCAACAGCAAGATCGCCAGTTTCGGCTACGCCAACAGTAAGTCCTACGGCGTGAGTATTTCCCAATACACGCCGAACATGGCCAAGGTGCTCAAGCGTCCTGAACCGACCGGCTGGATCGTCGGCTCCGAGTTCTCGGACATGTGGTACGGCTTCTACTGCTATGAAACCCGCGACTTCGTGGTCAAGGGCAACACCTACAAAGACAACATCGTCTACGGCATCGACCCACACGACCGTTCCCACGGCCTGATCATTGCCGACAACACGGTGTACGGGACCAAGAAGAAGCACGGGATCATTATTTCCCGTGAGGTCAACGACAGCTTCATCTTCAACAACCGCAGCTACGACAACAAGTTGTCAGGCCTGGTGATCGACCGGAACAGCGTCAACAACCTGATCGCCCACAACGAGATCTACCAGAACCACACCGACGGCATCACCCTCTACGAGAGTGCCGACAACCTGCTGTGGGGCAACAAGGTCGTCAGCAACCGCCGCCACGGCATCCGCATTCGTAACAGCGTGAACATTCGCCTGTACGAAAACGTCGCCATGGCCAACGGCCTGACCGGCGTCTACGGCCACATCAAGGACCTGAGCAACACCGACCGTGACATCAAGCTCGACCCGTTCGACGCCCAGGTGTCGCTGATCGTGGTCGGCGGTGAGCTGGCGGCCAACGGCAGCGGCCCGCTGTCCATCGACTCGCCGCTGAGTGTCGAGTTGTATCGCGTGTCCATGCTCGCCCCGACCAAATCCAGCGGCATCAGCTTTTCGGGGATTCTCGGCGAGCGCCAGGATGAAATTCTCGACCTGCTGGTGCGCCAGCAGAAAGCCGTGCTGATCGACCCTGTCGAACGCCAGACCGAAATGCAGGACTGAGGATAATTTTATGCACCCACACTTGATCAAATTACTCAGCCTGTCGGCCCTGACCGCCGGCATTCTCGCGGCCAGCGGTGGTGCTCGCGCCGATGAGGTCAAAGCGCCTAGCTTCACCGCAGAACCGTGCTGCAGCCTGTGCCCGGCCGCCCACGATGCGAAGAACTACACCACCCGTTATCAGCAGAACTTCACCACGCTGGTACAGGCCCAGGGCGACTGGCTGTTCCGTACGCAGGAAGACTTGCGCACCGAATTCGACACCACGCCCGCCGGCTACAAACGCATGAAACAACTGCACGATGCGTTCAAGAGCAAAGGCGTGGAACTGGTTGTCGTGTACCAGCCGACCCGTGGCCTGGTGAACCGCAACAAGCTCAACCCGGCGGAGAAAGCCAGCTTCGACTTCGACAAGGCGCTGAGGAACTACAAGTCCATGCTCGGTCGTTTCGCGCAGATGGGCTACGTCGTTCCGGACCTGTCGCCGCTGACCAACGAGTCGTTGCCCGACACCCTGCCCGCCCACGATTTCTACTTCCGTGGCGACCAGCACTGGACCCCGTACGGTGCCCAGCGCACGGCGAAAATCGTCGCCGAGAAGGTCAAGCAATTGCCTGAGTTCGCCGACATTCCCAAGCGCGAATTCGAGACCAAAAAGTCGGGTCGCATGGGCAAGACCGGAACATTGCACAACATGGCCGGTCAACTCTGTGGCACCAGCTACGCGATCCAGTACATGGATCAATTCACCACCGAGCCGAAAGGCGAAGCGGGCGATGGCGATCTGTTCGGCGATTCCGGCAACCCGCAAATCACCCTGGTCGGTACCTCCCACAGCGGCAAGAACTACAACTTCTCCGGTTTCCTCGAAGAGGCCATCGGCGCCGACATTCTCAACGTGGCGTTCCCCGGCGGCGGCCTGGAAGGTTCGATGCTGCAGTACCTGGGCAGCGACGAGTTCCAGAAGAACCCGCCGAAGATTCTCATCTGGGAATTCTCGCCGCTGTATCGCCTCGACCAGGAAACCATCTACCGCCAGATGATGGCGCTGCTGGACAACGGTTGCGAAGGCAAGGATGCACAGATGTCCGGCAGCGCCACGCTCAAGCCGGGCAAAAACGAGTTGATGGTCAACAGCAAGAACATGGACCTGCGCAACAGCAGCCACCAGGTCGACATCCGCTTCGCCGATACGTCGGTGAAAACCCTGCAAGCCACCCTCTGGTACATGAACGGTCGCCACGAGGACATCAAGATCGACAAACCGGAAACCTCCGACACCGACGGGCGTTTCGCCTTCGAGTTGCGCACGGACGAAGACTGGGCCTCGCAGAATCTGCTGGCCGTCGAAATCCAGGGTCCTGAGAAAACGGATGCCGCGCCACAGAAAGTCGAAGCGAAAATCTGCAAACGCAACGTATTCCCGAGCGCTGAGCAACGTACCGCTTCGGCCGGGCAATGAGGTCTGCTATGCGAAATCCGAAACTGAAGCATCTGTTGGCACCGACGCTGTTGAGCCTGGCGATGTTTGCTGGCGCCACACAAGCGGCGGCGCCATTGCGTCCGCCACAGGGTTACTTCGCACCGATTGAGAAAGTCAAAACCGGCGACAAGAGCGAAGGCTGCGATGCGATGCCGACGCCCTACACCGGCTCGCTGCAATTTCGCAGCAAGTACGAAGGCTCGGACAAGGCCCGTTCGACCCTGAACGTGCAATCGGAAAAAGCCTTCCGCGACAGCACCGCCGACATCACCAAGATCGAGCGCGGCACCAGCAAGCGCGTGATGCAGTTCATGCGCGACGGTCGCCCGGAACAACTGGAATGCACGCTCAACTGGTTGACCGCGTGGGCCAAGGCCGATGCGTTGATGTCCAAGGACTTCAACCACACCGGCAAGTCGATGCGCAAATGGGCGCTGGGCAGCATGGCGTCTTCGTACATTCGCCTGAAGTTCTCCGACTCGCACCCACTGGCCCAGCATCAGCAGGAAGCGCAGTTGATCGAGGCGTGGTTCAGCAAAATGGCCGATCAGGTCGTCAGCGATTGGGACAACCTGCCGCTGGAAAAAACCAACAACCACTCGTACTGGGCCGCCTGGTCGGTGATGGCGACCTCGATCGCGACCAACCGCCGCGACCTGTTTGACTGGGCAGTGAAGGAATACAAGGTTGGCGTCAACCAAGTCGATGCCGACGGCTTCCTGCCGAACGAACTCAAGCGCCAGCAACGCGCCCTCGCCTATCACAACTACGCCCTGCCGCCGTTGGCGATGATCGCCAGTTTCGCCCAGGTCAACGGTGTTGATTTGCGTCAGGAGAACAACGGCGCGCTGAAACGTCTCGGTGATCGGGTGTTGTCGGGGGTGAAAGACCCGGACGAATTCGAGAAGAAGAACGGCAAAGAGCAGGACATGACCGATCTGAAAGAGGACATGAAATTCGCCTGGCTCGAACCGTTCTGCACGCTCTACACCTGTGCGCCTGATGTGATCGAGAAGAAGCACGGCATGCAGCCGTTCAAGACCTTCCGCCTCGGCGGCGACCTGACCAAGGTCTACGACCCGTCGCATGAGAAGGGCAACAAAGGCTCATAAAGCAAAAGCCCCTCACCCTAACCCTCTCCCAAAGGGAGAGGGGACTGACCGAGGTGGTTGTACGAGTTACGCCGAAATGAAATGCCGAGTTGATCTCAGGCGTTGAAAAACAATCGAGATCAGGCTGCACAGAAATACCGAGTCGATCTCCATTTTTGAAAACCATGGAGATCAGGCTCCCTCTCCCTCCGGGAGAGGGCGGGGGGTGAGGGCAAGTTTTCAAGGCCCGGCACAACCCTGACAGAAACACCGTTTTGCCCCTCCACTACCACGGGGGGTTTGGGGGGGCTTTGGCCCTTGACTGTTGGTTCAAACATGGAGAGATCGGGATGGTATTTTCATCCAACGTGTTCCTGTTTCTGTTCTTGCCGATCTTTCTCGGCTTGTACTACTTGAGCGGGCAACGCTATCGCAACCTGCTGCTGCTGATCGCCAGCTACGTGTTCTACGCCTGGTGGCGTGTGGACTTCCTCGCGCTGTTCGCCGGCGTCACGCTGTGGAACTACTGGATCGGCCTGAAAGTCGGTGCCGCCGGGGTCAGGACCAAACCGGCGCAGCGCTGGCTGCTGCTCGGCGTGGCCGTCGACCTGTGCATCCTCGGCTACTTCAAGTACGCCAACTTCGGCGTCGACAGCATCAACGCGATGATGACGTCGGTCGGTCTTGAGCCGTTCATCCTCACCCACGTGCTGTTGCCGATCGGTATCTCGTTCTACATCTTCGAGTCGATCAGCTACATCATCGACGTGTATCGCGGCGACACCCCGGCCACGCGCAACCTGATCGACTTCGCGGCCTTCGTGGCGATCTTCCCGCACCTGATTGCCGGCCCGGTTCTGCGTTTCCGCGACCTCGCCGACCAGTTCAACAACCGCACGCACACCCTCGACAAGTTCTCCGAGGGCTGCACGCGGTTCATGCAGGGTTTCATCAAGAAAGTCTTCATCGCCGACACCCTGGCGGTGGTGGCCGACCACTGCTTTGCCCTGCAAAACCCGAGCACGGGCGATGCCTGGCTCGGCGCCCTGGCGTATACCGCGCAGTTGTATTTCGACTTCTCCGGTTACAGCGACATGGCCATCGGCCTGGGCCTGATGATGGGTTTCCGTTTCATGGAAAACTTCAAGCAGCCGT
>RCUJ01001202.1_pt1 | contig 14218 bp, 16 predicted proteins | sample 2166321 | NCBI WGS metagenome assembly RCUJ01 (sample SAMN09932808, study PRJNA488358) | compost metagenome | feature: garden; material: soil; isolation source: compost soil in an enriched community after 118 h of incubation | place: Germany: Experimental Botanical Garden Goettingen | collected... | reverse complement strand
ACAGCCCGTCCGCCGCCACACCGGCGTTATTGAGCAACAGGCTGATACTCGAATCACTGCGTAGCCGCTGTTCCAGCTGCAGCACGTCTTCTTTCAGGGTCAGATCCGCCTTCAGCACTTCGACCTTGATCCCATGCTCCGAGCGCAGATTGCTCGCCGCGGCCTCCAGTCGCCGCTCATCACGAGCCACCAGCAACAAATCAAAACCACGGGCTGCCAACCGCTCGGCGTACACCGCTCCGATACCGGAAGACGCGCCGGTGACGAGGGCCGTACCTTGAGACTGAACTGCATTCATGACGATGCTCCAGAAGGATGCTGTGGGACGCCTGACGCCAAGGCATTTCGGCGCAAGCATTATTTATTATAGGCATAATCCAAACGAAATATGATAGTCGTAATTTCTCGCTTCAGAAGAACGGTTGGCTTTCGTTGGTGGCCCGGCCAGAAAGAGAGTAGACCCTGAATGAACGTTAAGACGCTCCGAGCCCTTGCTATGGAATGAACGGTATTGCGGGTCGACCGGTAAATTGCGCAGACACGGTTTTTACCAGACCACCTTGCTGATGAGTGCCGACGGGAGCACCGGGTATAAGTCTCGCGACAGACAAAGGCCGATCAAATGATCGGCCTTTGTCGTTCATTTACACGCTTAGTTCACTTCGATCTTGTCGCGGTTTCTATCCAGAATCGCTTTGCCGATTCCCTTCACTTCCAGCAATTCGTCAGCTGACGCAAACGCACCATTACTTTCACGATAAGCAACAATCGCCTTTGCTTTTGCCTCACCCACTCCAGCCAACTCACGTTGCAGCGTGGGTGCATCAGCACTATTAAGATCGACTTTGCCGGATGCAGCCTTGGCGGTCACCTCCTGCACCAGTGGAGCTTTCATCACCTCAGGTGTGTTACCAGGCGCGGCGATCGCGGTAATAGAGGTACAGGTCAGAAAGGCGAAAACCAGAGAGTAGAAACTTGTTCGCATAAGTGAAGCTCCATGCCATCGTTTGAGAGAGCAGCTTTTCCGAAGCTGCTCCTCAAAGTTAGACGATGTCTGGAGCCGGTCAAAAACATCTTTGTTGCGCAATGTGAAACAATCAGGGTTCTAGGCGACGCTGCTGGTAGATCCAGTCAATCGCCATCAGGTGTGTAGCCGCTGACCGTTTCGCGAAGGAGCTGTCTGACGCGCAAATAGTCATCCTGCTCAACGGCCCCGAGCAACTCGGCCAGCTTCAGCCTGTGCACATCCCAAGGCAGGTGATCCTCGTTTGCACTCATGATCATCGGGTGCTGAGTCGCGCTGACGTTGTCACCGATCAACAGCTCTTCGTAGCGCTTTTCGCCAGGGCGCAACCCGGTGGACTCGATGGAAATATCACCGTGCTGGTTTTTTTCCGAGCGGATGCTCAAGCCGGACAGATGAATCATTTTTTCGGCCAGCTCGACAATCCTCACAGGCTCGCCCATGTCCAGAACAAAGACATCACCGCCCTGCCCCATGGAGCCCGCTTGAATCACCAGTTGTGCCGCTTCGGGAATGATCATGAAGTATTGAGTGATCTTCGGATGCGTGACAGTCAGCGGACCGCCCTACTCAGCGCCTGCAATGTCAACTCGGCCAGTCGCTTGGTGCGGCCCATGACATTGGTCGGTCGCACGGCCTTGTCCGTCGAAATCAGGACGAAGTTGGCAACACCTGCCTTCAAGGCGGCCTGGGCCGTATTGAGCGTACCCACCACGTTGTTCAGCTCGCCTTCGGCAATGTTGTGCTCAACCATCGGCACGTGTTTATACGCGCCGGCATGGTAGACAGCGTCTACGCGCCACGTTTTCATCACGTCGAGCAATTTCTCCGGATTGCGCACGGAACAGAGAATCGGTAATAGACGGACGGACAAAGACAAACGGGCAATCCGCTGTTCAAGTTCGGACAAGATGCTGTAGAGATTGAATTCACTGTGTTCGAAAAACAGCAACGTCGTTGAATGCAGGACGTGGAACGACGTTTTGATGATTGCTGTACCAATAAACAACGACGCCAAGAATCAGCGACGACAAGCTGACAGCCTTGATGATGGCGATCAACGCATCGTTGCCGAAGTAGCGCATGACAGCGCGAAACATGCCAAAGCGGATGAAAAGAGGAATAGCAATTACAGGAGCACCAATAAATAGCCAGAGGTGCTGAATAAAAGGATTGACCATCTCGCCTGGCCCCAGACGCACAATAAACGACATCCACAAGGCCAGCCACACAAGAACGACGCCAGCCGAAACCTTGATCGTGCTGACGAGTGTACGTCCCTGACGCTCTCGTAACCTTGAAATAAGTAGCCTGGTTCAAAACATTGAAACCGGTAGCGCCATAAGGGACATAGCCCAGCAGTCCTGCCGCCGGGATGCCCTTGTCGATTACCTGTGCGGGAACCGGTGCTTGGATCAGTGTTCTGCGCTGGCGCCATCAGGATCTGAGAATGGCCACTTCACGGTGAGTTTTTCTGTCCAAAAGGAACCACGACGCTGACAGACATTTGCTGATCGGGCTGGGTTCTGGACTCTGGTTTCTTCGGAACGAAAGAGGGCAATGCCACCGCCTGACGCTCACGATAAGCAGGTATCCATTTACGAACGAAGTCGGCGTTGATGCCGAGGCGCAAGGCTACGCCAGGGATGGTCTGAAGTAGCCATGTGTTACTGGCTGATTTTGGCCACCGCCGATTTTGAAAGTGGCGAGTCGATCCAAAACGCTCAGATCACTCTCAAATTCCAGATTTTTAGCCGCTGCGAGCACCTCGCTGCGGCTCATTCCCCAGGCTACAGGCGCATCTCTCCTGCATTGTTCAGTAAATATCGGTGGACCATCCACAGATTCGACAGCTCGACCTTCATGTTCGGGGCGTTTCTCCTCTCCGGTATGACCGGCATCGGCACAGACCACGCCTTCGTCGCCGTACAGCCGATACGCCAGGTTGCGGGCATTCCTTGACGATCCGGGCTTTAAAGGGCTTGGGATAAGAGGCTCGTTGGCACATGGTAATCGCCTTTACCGCCGGGATCGGGTAAGTGACTTCGCCGGACGCTTACTAAGGAGTTGTCGATCCGAATCGAGTTAATCATTGACGGGTTTAGTGCGCGCTTCGAGTCGAGGAGACAGATGGTCGAAACAGTCAAAACAAAAATAATTGAGTACGGCATGTTGACCCGATTCCGGGAAAGCCGCTTAAGTGGTTATGAAGAGGTGGGGGTGGTTTTTTGAACGCTGTTATGCAAAGCTCTACGCCAAAGCCTATGGGCGAGAACAGAGTAGAGCTTATGGCCCCCCGGGTGTCGGTTGGGTTGGCGCATATCGATAAATGAAGTCGATATGCTGGCCCAAGACGAGGAGGAGGTGCGGCAGTCCCGTCTGAAAAATCGCTGAGTGGGCGCTGGAAAAAGTAGAGGCGCCGAGCTTTGTATTGAGAGTGTGGCCACCAATCTGATGGCGCACTTCGAGGAGCGCCATGCTATCAGACGCAGAATGGCGAGGCCATGGTGGTAGCCATGAGTTGCGAGAATTGCCTGCACCTGTACAACGAGATCATTACTCGGCGCCCTGAATGGCACGACGAAGACCCACTAAAGTGCGATGAGGAAGGTTCGAGCTATTGGAAAATCACCCTCGGTTTCACGCGCAGTAAAGTAATGCGGGAGTTTTTTTGCGTTGGCGGTCAGAGCTTAAGACTTTTATCTGCTTGAACAAGACTACTCAATAAAATCTGCTTAAACAAGACTACTCAATAAAATATGGATCGACTGTGACTAATGATATTTCCCCCCGTCGGACTCTTAAGGATGATGAGACTGACTTGGTTGAACTGCTGCTGAGCTTATGGATGCAAAAGTGGCTAATCATACTGATCACCTTGACGATCACTGCTGGTGCCGCCTTTTATGCGTTTCTCAGTAAGCCGGTTTACGAGGCGCGTATTTCCGTACTACCGCCCTCACTCAGTAACATTGCTGGCTTCAACCTGGGGCGGAGTGGCGCGCGTGGGCTGGGGCCTTTCTCGGTCAGCGATGTATACACTGTTTTCACTCGCAACCTGCAAGCCGAGGAAGTTCGCCGCCAGTTCTTCAGGGAGATTTACTTGCCGTCACTGGACGAAGAGCGACGTTCAAGCTCTCTGGATAGGCTCTACATGGAGTTTTCTGGGTTACTAAGCGTCAAGGTGTTAGACAAAAATCAGCCAGATCGCTATACCATCGTTGTTGAGCGTCATGACCCAGGCCAAGCTGTGGACTGGGCCAAGCGCTTTATCGACCAGACAGCCCGACAATCCCTCGTTGAAATGCTGAAAAACGCTCAAAGTGAACTCTCTGTGCAGGCCGAGAATATTGAGCGGCAGATAAAATCCCAACGGGATACTGCCAGAGCTCGTCGTGAGGACCGCATTACTCAGTTGCAAGAGGCGATGAAGGTTGCCGAGGCAATTGGCCTTGAAAATCCTCTGGTGATTACTGGGCGAGTTTCGAATGACGGCGAGCACGCCACATTTATGGGAGGTAGCTTGTATATGCGCGGAGCCAAAGCGCTACGAGCAGAAACGCAGGTGCTTAAGTCACGCGAATCTGACGACCCCTTTATTCCCGACCTGCGGAACCTTCAGGAACAATACGAGCTTTATGCCGGTGTAAGTCTTAACTCAGAAGGAGTCGCGGTCTTCCGTCAAGATGGTAAAATCGAAATGCCGGACGCCGCCATCAAGCCCAAGAAGGCATTGATTCTGACTCTTGGCGTGGTTCTTGGCGGTATGCTTGGTCTCTTCATCGCTCTGATTCGTCTAATGTTTAAAAAACGTTTAGCCAAGACCTGAACTCTCCTCCTCTACCGTTTACGGGAGGGGAGCAGGAGAGAAATGACTAACTCCACATCCAGGAAGGTGCGTTGGGCGAAGAAATTACCGTTCAACTCCCCTTCCTCCCCGACTTTTCGTGGGGCAACCGTTTCACCGAGTATTTTAGGAAGTCGCAACCCTTCTGAGCCCGTGGGCACCGAAACATGTAGAATCCGGAAAATGGTTGCTTTTTTTTCACCGTCGACAGCGATAGTGACCACCCGCATGGTGTGGCGCGTTGTTCAAACGACGCGACTGGTCATCAGTGGTAACGGCAAATACCCCGGCAGCCCTAACGTTAAAGGCATGCTCAGAGATAGAAGGCGCGTTGTACTCTTGATCGATTACCAAGCCAAAGGCCCGTCGGCAGAGCCATCCAGACTTCTGTACCAAAAGGTGTGTGTTTTGATCCGAAAGGTAAGCTGCATATTTTTCGACCCGTGCGGATCAGAGGGGGAACGTGGGTGCTTAAGCGTTCATCAGAGGTACGATTTTTTGCTGTGGTGATGCGGGGACTAAGCAACAGTTTGGTGAAGCGCGATGACACCGCAATAAGCAGAATAAACTCGAGGCTCGCATCAAAATTCAAATTTTATTTGTGTGAATTTTTATTCAGGTATATCAGTCGTGAAAAATCTTGCGTGAGTTGTTCGAATCCTTTATTGATAAAAAATAGATGGCATAGAGTAAATAATGCAGGACTATATATATTGTGAATTAGGCACCTAAGAAGCACTGTTCCCCTATAGAGGGAAGACTGTTACTCAACTGTAGCGTTTCTTTTTTTGGGAACCTGTTAATGTTACTACGTAACTCTCTGTTGAATTTAATTGGACTTGGCGGTCCGTTGCTGGCGGCAATTTTTACTATACCGTATTTAATTGCTGGGCTCGGTCCTGAACGCTTTGGACTGTTAACCTTAATTTGGGCTGTCGTTAGCTACTTCGGTTTGTTTGATTTCGGACTAGGGCGTGCACTTACCCAACAGCTCGCGATCACATGGTCTCGTGATGAAAATCAAGATACACCCGCAATCACAGGGACCGCCTATCTCATTATGCTTGTCCTTGGCCTCTGCGCGGGCCTGATTATGATCTTGGTAGCGCCATTTCTTATTGACCAGATTAAGAGTGTTCCTAATAAGCCAGAAGCTATTAATGCTCTGTACGCAATGGCTTGTGCGATGCCATTCATTGTTCTGACATCAGGATTTCGCGGTGTGCTCGAAGCGCGACAAGCCTTCGGAATTATTAATTTGATTCGCATACCCATGGGGCTTTTCACTTTTCTCGGGCCGGCTGCGGTGGTCTGGATTGATGAGCCTAGACTGGACTTGATAGCCTGGGTACTTGTTATGGGGCGAGTCTTGGGGTGTCTCGTGCACGCTTGGTATGCCTTTCGCTCTTTGCCGAAAGAATATAGGGGGCTGGTTGTCAAACGAACCTGGGTTCGACCGTTATGCGTCAATGGTGGCTGGTTAACTGTGAGCAATGTCATAAGCCCTTTGATGGGTTACATTGATCGTTTCATCATCGGGGCATTGGTTTCGACTGCGGCTGTCACGTATTACGCGACCCCCAATGAGATTGTTACCAAACTCTGGATATTCCCTGCTGCATTGACAGCCGTACTATTCCCAACCTTTTCCGCGCAGATCAGTCGCGGCGGAGGAGAAACGCGTGAACTGTTCAAGAAGGTTCTAGTTTGGCTTTCTCTTGCGATGACTCCAATTGTAGTTATGCTGATACTTTTCGCTCACGATATCATGCGTCTGTGGATCAACGAGGATTTTGCCAACCAGAGCGCGACAATCTTGCGGATCTTTGCAGTCGGAATACTGATTAATAGCCTAACACATATTCCATTTACCTTGATTCAGAGCAGTGGGCATGCTCGATGGACCGCGCTGATACATTTAGTCGAATTTCCGATGTTCATGGTGGCCCTTTGGTGGTTTACCGTTAACTATGGTGTCGAGGGTTCAGCATGGGCGTGGCTATTGCGCATATTTTTTGATACTGGATTGATGTTTGCTTGCGCAAAGCACATCCTTGATTCGCGTGTGGTAACGGCAAAACATAGCTAGCTAAAAGTTTGCCATACCTGGTTGAGTTTGATTAAAGTCACTGTAGGAGGCCTAATTTGAAAGTTCATGATGTTGTAATAGTTATGTCGGTGTTCAATGGCGAGAAATATGTGATTGAGCAAATCGATAGCATACTTCGCCAAGAGTCGGCAAATGTAAAGCTTTGGATCAGGGATGACGGCTCAACTGATAGCACAGTTAGTTTGATTAATGAAAAGTATGCTGGCGATGACAGGGTATTTATACAGAAGGGACAAAATTTAGGCGCGTGCAAATCGTTTATTGAAGCTGTTTTCTGCTGTGAGTTTGTCGGGGATTATTATGGATTCTCAGATGCTGATGACGTTTGGGTGGTTGACAAAGTTACGCATTCTATTGAGCAACTGAAGAAAGAGGGAGGTGATATTCCCGTCGCTGTTTCTACAAGATTAGAGATTGTTGATGAGTCTTTAGGTCCTTTAGGCTACACAAAAGTACCTAGAAAGGGTTTGATCTTCAAGAATGCCATCGTTGAAACTGTTGCGAGTGGCGCATCAATTCTAATGAATGAACAAGCATTTAAGTTGATCAGGTCAGTAAGGCCTAGCCATGCCGTTATGCATGACGCGTGGGTATATTTAGTGATTTCTGCATTCGGGAAATTTATTTACAGTGAATATCCTACGATAAAATACAGGCAGCATGGTAGTAATGTGTTCGGAGCCTCAAGCTCTTTAAAGAAGAAGATTATTTTACGATTTGCTAGACTGTCAAGTGTTAGCCCCTTCCGCGCTCAGGCCGAAGATTTTATGCGCTGCTTTGGCAAGTCGCTTAGCAAGGAAAACTATGTAATTTTGGATGAGTACTGCAATCACCATAGTAGCTTTCGAAGGAGGGTTATGTTTGCACTTAATCCGAGTGTTTCTTTTCAGAGCGTAAAGGCCGGCATTTATTTAAGGTTCTTGTCATTGCTAGGTAAGGTGTAATTAAGTGCAAGAAAAACAGCAAGAATATAGTTTTGTTTGCTCTGCCTTGCGAAGTCTTTTCAGCTTTAATTTATATGTACTTTTTTCAGCACTGGCTTTCTGTTCGTTTTATTCTGCACAGGAAAATTTTTCATATGATTATGTTTTTTATATAGGCTACTTCGACGCTATACAAAAAATGCAGCTGGAAAGTATTTTTTTATCGCTGCAAAATAACTTACCAATCATTTACGTAAATGTCCCCCCCTCAGGGCTGTTGGAGGTTGGTTTCGTATTGCTTGTGAGGGCGCTGTTTTTTATCACTGAAAGTCCAGAATTAGTCTATGCGTTAATTGCCACGATATCGCTAATGACAAGGGTTTTCATCATGAGAAGGCTTGGTATAAATTGGGCCTGGATCGTGCTGATAAATATTTACGCGATTACATTGTTTGAGGCTAATGCAATACGCGCCGGTTGTGCTTTGACTTTAATTATATTTGGTGGTTATTGCCTTCTAAAAGATAGAAAACTTATAGGCTTTGCTCTCTTGGTTTCTTCTGCTGCATTTCACGTGCAGGCCGCTTTTGTTTTTTGTTTTTTTAGTTTTTTTTGGCTGTTCTATAATTTTTTCAGTCAAAGTGCGTTAAAGCTTGCCTTGATAGGGTTCGGATTGGGAATAAGTGGGTTGGTTGTAGATAAGGCTCTTATTCTATTGAACGTAAGCAAAATGGAAGATTATAACGGTAAATATGTTCAGTCGGTTGGATTTAATAGCATTTCATTGGCTGGTATATTTTTGGTTTTTGGTTTTTTCTATAAGCTCGTATCGTCGAAAAAGCATGTATTGGAATCAATGGGGGCCGAAGGAAGGGTTTTGTTGCCGTTTTTAATTTCTTCAATTCCTGCATTGTCTGCTTTGGTGTTCGCTACGTCTCTTGGAGCTATAGGTGATAGGCTTTGGCAATTCTCTTTTGTTGTTTTTAGTATTTTTATGCTGAGAGCAAGCATAAGGGATGATTTTAGATATATTCTGTATTTACTGTTGCTTTTGTGTTTGCTTATTTCAAATATAAATATCTTGATAAGATATCCGCTGTCTAATTTTTTATATCCCCTGGTTCCGTACATTGACATTATTCCTAAGTTTTGATTTTTTGGAGAAGGGTCTTGGATTGTAAAAATATAGTTGCCGAGCAGTTTATTAAGCAGGCTGCGAGAAGACTTGATAGGTTGGGTGTTGGCGCGGATAAAAAATCACCCTACTCTGCCGATTGAAATTTGATCTACAGCATGGTTATTAATTTCTTCATCAGCAACTGTGGATTAGTTTAGCGGGCGAGTTGTTTTGGAATACTTCCTGTCGACAACCCAACTCGAAGATCCGTATGCGATCCATGAACCCCACATTTTAAAGGTGGGGCGTATAGCTATCTTGGTATTTGCGGTGTGCAGCTGCCACGGCAGCAAGGCTTCGAAGTCTTCTACTGCGGCGGCTTGCGGCAACCGTTCAAGTGCGTGGCGCAGCCACGCATAGGGCTCTCGGCCGTTGGCTTTAGCCGTCTCGACCAAACTGTAAAGTTGAGCGCTGGCCGTCGCGCCTTTGGGCGTGTCGCTGAACAACCAGTTCTTGCGCCCGATTACGAACGGCCTGATCGCACGCTCTGCCGCGTTGTTGTCGATCGGCAAAAAACCGGCTTCGGTGTAGCGCACTAACTTGTCCCAGTTGCTGGCCAGATAACTGATGGCTTTGCCCAGCGCGTTTTGCGCCGTCACCTGAGGCTGCGCTTTCTCCAGCCAGGCGTGTAACTGCGCCAGGACCGACAGGCTGTTTTGCTGTCGACCTTCATGGCGATGTTCATCGCCGACTTCTTTTAAATCTCGCTCGATACCGTACAGCTTGTTGATCAGATTCAGGGAAATGTCGGCACGCCCGGTTTTGCCCTTGGGTTGCACTTTTTGCGCCTCGACAAACTTGCGTCGCGCATGTGCCCAGCAGCCTAAACGTTCGACACCAGCCTGCGCGCCCAAGGCGTTATAACCGGCGTAATCGTCGGTCATCAGATAGCCGCGATAACCTTCGAGCAGGCGCGACGGCACCTCTTGTGCTCGGCTGGCCGAGTAATCAAAAAGGATCACTGGCTGATTCGGCGGTCCGCCGGTTTGTACCCACATCCAGGATTGGCTAGTCGGCTCTCGATCAGGCTCTTTCATCACCTGGACACGCGTTTCGTCGCAGTGGATTAGGCGACTTTCCAGCAGCCGGTCACGCATCAAGTTGAGCAGCGGTTGCAGGTGTTCGCCGCACTGGATGACCCAACGTGCCAAGGTTTGTCGTGGAATATCGACGCCGTGGCGACCGAGTACTTTTTCGAAGCGATGCAGCGGCAGACCGTCGACGTATTTGGTGGTCAGCAACATCGCCAACACACTGGGACTAGCCATGCTCTTTTCAATCAATTGCGCTGGCTTGTCAGCGGTGACCGGAGCGGTTTCACAGCCACGGCAGCCGTAGACCTTGCGGATGTGTTTGATCACGCGGATCTGCATCGGCACGATTTCCAGCTGCTGGCTGGTTTCTTCGCCGATGGCGTGCTTGCGGCAGCCGCAAGCACAAGTCAGCTCGTGCTCGGGCAGTTCGTGGATGACTTCGATACGGGGCAAGTCGGCGGGCAGAGGCTTGCGTTTGCCACGGCGTTTGGTCGGAGCGACGACTTCTTCCTCCGACTCTTCGGCGGCAGGTTCAGCGACACTTTCGGCTTCATTAAAAAGAGCCAATTGCGGGGTCGCTGGGATCGACTGTTTGTTCGGATTTACGCCCGAAGAGACGCTGACGGAGCAGCGCATTTTCTTCTTCGAGATGAACAACCTTGGACTGCATCTGAGCAAGTAATTGCTTGAGCGCAGTCAGGTCATCGGGAAGGTTGTCGGGCATGGAAATCATGCCGTGGGTTATACCGAATCAGGCGACAAATCGAGGTGTCAAAACCTGATGTGGACGGTTGCGCCACAGATCAAAACCATCGAGCAGCCAGTTCAGCTCCTGGACCGTCAGCACGATGGCTTCGTCGGTGTGATCGGGCGATGTTTTGAAGCGTTCGGATTCAAGGCGTTTGAGCCAAAGGCAAAAGCCGTTGCGCTCCCAATACAAAATCTTCACCCGATTGCGGGGTTTGTTGAGAAAGACGAAAAGCACCGGATCGAACACCGCCACTTTGATATCCAGCTCCACCAGTGCGGCTAGGCCGTCGATGGATTTTCGAAAGTCTACGGGTTTAGGGTAGAGGTACACTTTTTCAACTTTGGCATCGGGACGCATCATGGCCGCTGGCTTCTGAAAGAGATCGGAAGCACAGCATCAGGCATCAAATCGCGGCTTTGAATGTGGGGTTCGTGGAGCGGTTACAATCTTCACGCAGTTACGTGGCTTGTTGAGGAAGACGAAAAGCACAGGGTCGAATACCGCGACGTTGATATCCAGTTCGAGCAGTGCAACCAGGTCGTCAATGGGTTTTCGAAAGTCCACGGGCTTGGGTTTGGGGTAGAGATAGACTGAGATTGATAGTAAATAAACAAAAACAATCTATTGAGTTTATTTTAAAACGCAGCCTCAATTATCCCGAGCCAAATCCTCAAAATAATCGACCATATCAGTTACGATTACATGCCAACTATAATGATCGATGACAAACGATTTAAGTCGCTGCCCTTTGAGCGTCAAATCGTCGATCTCTGAAAGCATAATCTGAAGTCCTCTACTGATGCCAACAACTGTCGGATCAACTACGCTCCCCCCGTTGATAGCCTGTACTTCATCAAAGCCACATGTACTTGTCAGTAATACCGGCAAACCTGTAATTCCGGCCTCCAGAGCAACAAGTGACATGGCTTCCGATCTAGAGGGAATAACAAGCATCAATGCATGTTGATAAGCTTCATTTCGCTGGGCCTCATTGAGAAATCCAATAAAACTAACTTGACGAGATACTTCATGGCCAATCAAAGAGGCTTCTAGTTCAGCTTGCATTCCAAAGTCTGGACCGGCAACCACTAAAGGATAATGGTGGGCTACCTCCGTGGAGAGATAGGCATTAATGAGTAAGTCAGGGCCTTTCACGGGGGCAAGCCTACCCATAAATAAAATATACGGCTCTTCAGGTAGATACTGCAGTGTACGCGTTGGAGTTAACGCGGGTTCCGTCACCCCATTCGGAAACACCGGGATTCGATCTGGCAAAAAGCCTGTAATATCTGCAATCAGCACTCGCTCCAACTGAGTAATCGCAATAAACCCCGACGCCCCATTTATAAGCGATTTACCTAGCAATAAATGAAATAGCTTCATAATTTTGCGAGGTTTTCCGATGGAAGCAAATTCACCCGCAGGGCAAAGCACATAAGGAGTCCGCGCGATCCTGGCGAAGAAGCCGGTAATAACGCTCAGCAAATTCCAATAGCCCATGATATGGATAATATCAGCAGACTTCACCGTTTTCCACAGCCGTATAAAATTGACTAATGGGATTGGAAAGCGCTGACCAACTTTTCCTGTAATGTAAGTTTTAACACCACGACTATTAAACTCTGATTGCCAGGAATCACCGGACATCGCGATGACTTTACAACAACAGCCTTTATCCGCAAGAGTATTGGCTAAATGCCTTGTGCGCTCCGCTGTTCCACCTCCACGTTGTGCATCAAGAGAAATATTAACCAATAAAACATTCATACTGCTGCCCTCAAATGACTCAAATAACTTTTGAGGCGATTGGAAAACAGCGCAGAATCAGAAAATCCAAGTTGCATCAATCGATCCTCATGAAAGCGACGCATTGGATCGGTATTACTAATCCCCCTCGCACTTAATACCAAGCGCAGCACTCGCGAGGGAAGGTAAGGCATATGCAAAACTTCAGTACGATTAAATAATTCCAGCAAACAGTCTTGGAGGTAAGCGAAATTGTTATCGGCGTCGGCATCTTCAGTCACGACAATAACTTCCCCTTGGACAATTGGCGCCGCAGTTGTAATAAACAATAAAACTTCGACTACTTTTTCGACACTAACCAAGTGCATTCGCCGCGCACCGTACAATGAACGACGCAATGCGAGTTTCCAGCCGGGGGCACTCGAAACTTCACTTACGAATGAAACAACGTTTAATCCCCCTACACCAAATACCGCGCCAAGACGCAAAATCAAGGTTTCGAAACACTCGACATTGACTGCGCACACAAGCTTCTCAGCAGCGGCATGCTCACGCTCATAAGGCGTGATAGGCACGATCTGTGACGCCGAAGTACAAATGCTGTCTTGGCTTGCTCCAAAAACGTCAATACTTGAAACATGGATATAACGTTTAACGCGTGCATTGCTGCAAGCGCGCAAAACATTCTTGATCGCAGACAAGAACCATCCGGTGCCGTCTGGCCGCAGCAAATTCAAAACGATACTGCCGCGATTCAAAATTTGTTCTAATGACGCGCTATCATCCAAGTCAAAATATCTGACCTGTATAGACGATTCTGTTAACCAACGTGGTTCACTTCGATGGACCGCGAAAACGATTTCGAACTCTTTGCTGTAATCAACTAAAGACCTGAGTAAATGCTGACCAACAAAGCCAGTTCCACCTATCACCACAATACGCTGTTCAATGGTAGCGCCAACTTCGCACTCAGCATCACTTATCACAGTATCCAAGATGATTCACTCATTAAATGCACAAACAAATCAAGCCATACTATTCGAGCAGATACCATCAAAAATACAAAACAGTTAAAAAATAAAACATCTGCTCAGCACGCTTACTTAATCCGACAGGGAGTTTAAAACTTTATCAGGAAGTGTTCTGATCAACGCAAAAAATCTGTGCCTTTTCTTTTACCCTGGCGAAACAGTATAAAACATATCGAAGGCAGGAGTAAGGAGTATTACGTTCCTTGGCGGCCACATCCAGTACCTGAGGTGCTTTGACCATCTCAGGACAGGTCGCTGGAGCAGCGAAAGCAACGATGGGAACTCTGGCAAAAAGAGAAAAAAACAGAGTAGAGATAGGCAGTACGCATAATTGAAGCCCCATGATGGCGTTTTAGAAAGCAGCTTTTCCGAAGCTGCTCCTCAAAGTTAGGCTATGTAATGGCGCTATCAAAAACATGTACATCGCAGAATATGAATCAATCAGGGTTCCAAGCGTCGTTGCTGGTAGATCCAGTCGACGATTTCACCATCCGGAGTGTAGCCACTAACCGTGTCGCGTAACAATTGGCGAACACGCGCATAATCGTCTTGATCAACGGCGCGGAGCAATTCGG
>RCUJ01001201.1_pt1 | contig 14221 bp, 15 predicted proteins | sample 2166321 | NCBI WGS metagenome assembly RCUJ01 (sample SAMN09932808, study PRJNA488358) | compost metagenome | feature: garden; material: soil; isolation source: compost soil in an enriched community after 118 h of incubation | place: Germany: Experimental Botanical Garden Goettingen | collected... | reverse complement strand
TTCCACATAACTATCTATCTGGAAAAGTGGTGCGAATTTTCCACATAGTGGAATGCCTGTTCAGAACGAGTTATGTGGAATCCTGATCGAAGATTTCCTATCTATCTGGAAACTTCGTGCCGTTTTTCTCTCTGGAATGTTGGACATCTTGTCTGAGGGAGTGGGAGACCCAGTTGTGCTGGAATTGATGGGGGTGGGTTCCTATCTATCTGGAATTTTGGGGTTCTATTTCGTAAAACATATGCAGTTGCCTTAGGGCTCTTCAAGTGTTCGCTCGCAATGGGCATGGTCAAAGTAATTGTCGCGGAAACCTCTTTTTAAGCAGCCTCTGCTCTCCCTTGCTTGATTGAGCATGATAGCCTCGGCTATCAGTTATTGGCCTCGGTTATTGATACAGCTATGTGCTGGAGGTATACACGTGCACTGACCGTAACTGTTCACCGAGATGGCGTTGACAGTAAAAATGAGATGATCGTCCGTTGATCCGCTGGTGCTCTTTGCTTGCTCCCGCTCGCTTGGCACTATCAGGGCATTAGCTAATTCAGCCCCTCTGGCCGTATTGCCGCAGATAATTGAGTTGATCCACAAGCAACTGCAACACATCGCCGAGATTGAAGACTGCCTTAACCAGAACAGTAGTAACTCCTCCAAGTCCCCCTACAGTGATGGGCTAGGAGCTCTTCCATCACCGCAAAAACGGCCCACCTCTGGCAGAAGATGGGGCGCCCAAGCGGGTCACAAAGGGCGTCGACATATCATCACGCGGATGACTGGCTGACCGCAGTGGTGCATTACCCGGCTAGGCAGTACGCCTACTGTGGCGACAAGGTCATGGTCCATGACTAGCCCTACCGGGTTCATCAGGTCTTTGATTTGCCCGAGGTCAGCTATCGGGTGACAGAGCATCAGCAGTTTCTCGGCACCTGTCATGGCTGCATTGAGACCAGTCAGGCGCAGTTGTTTGATACCGTGAGCCAAACTCAGATGGGCGCCAATCTGCTGAGCTGAATCGCCCTGCAAAGTGGCCAGTTTCACTAGGGCATCTGCAAGATCCAGCAGCATTTTGAGCGTGGCTTCATGTGAGGCTCTTTTGGTGAGTCGAAAGAGCTGGTCAGCGCCATGCTGACACCGACCTACCAGTCCATCAAACAGCACGTGCAGTCTGCCGCCTGTGTTAACGCCGACGAAACCCGGTATCAGCGCGGCGGTGAGCGGCTCTGGATGTGGTTTGCTCTGAGCCCGGTCGTGGTCATGATGTCGCAAAGTGGTTGTCGGAATGCCTGCTTGGATTAGCCCATGGCTGCTCAAGGACGATGAGGTGCTGTGGCGCAAGGGGAGCTATGAGGTTCACCAAAGTATCTTGCCGTTGGTAGAGACAGTGAAGCGACTAGAACGTAGTCCGTTGGAGTGGCTGAGGGCAGTGGTGACCTCGTGCATCGAGAAAGCGGACTACTCGCTGTCGGAGGAATTGGTGTTGTCAACACCGTCCCGGTGAACGGTTGCCACTGACCAACTCGATCAGGCTGCCGCAGAATCTTTTTGGATTGGTATGGTTGATGCTTTAAGTGTGAAGTTCTGGTTTACTATGGCCTCACTCATTACGCTGTACGTGCTGTAACATTGTTAGGAAAGTTACTTTTCAATGATAGATAACCCGTTGTTCTCTCTGCTTTGAGCTGGATATGCTGAAAAGAATTATAAAACTACTCAAGGTGCAGCCAAGCCTCAAGGCAAGTGATATAGCCCGTGACTTAGGTGTTTCTCGTAAATCAATAAATCAAGTTTTGCACAAAAACCCCGACATTTTTTTACAAGATGAGACCTTCCATTGGTCTTTGCAGGAAAGCGCTAGTTTTGAACTTGAATTAATCTCGGAAAGACGCTGGGTTACACAGGAGCATTTTGAACGAGCTTTAGATAACAAAGGCTCGCCACTTGACTCGAATTGCAGTGAAGTGCTCATCAAAATTACGGATGATCAACCCGTTTTGTTATGTGCAGCAGCAAGAATTCTTTCTCTTTCAAATCAATTGGTTATGGCTGGAAAGAGGGTTGTGATCGATTTCACTAACAATAATTCAACCGTCTCATACTTGAGTCGTGCTTGCTTCTTTGCTCGACTTGATGAGGCTGTAGAAGTACTGCCGACAAGGCCACCAAATTCAGATTCTGAGCTCTACAAGGCAAACAACCTTTCATTAGTAGAACTGTTGGAAATATGCCCTGAAGATAATGTGCCGTCGCGCATTAAACAAAGCTTTGTGGATAAGTTTGGTCCCGAGCATTCAACCAAATTATTCACGCTCGTGGCCGAGATGGTCAGTAATGTTGAAGACCACTCAGAAACAAAGATCCCAGGTTTTGCTGGCCTTCAGGTGTATAGCAAAAAGAAAGGAAGATCTGTAATCGTTGTCATTTCTGATGGTGGTATAGGTATTTGTGCCTCGTTACGCCCAGTGTTGGATACACACTTTCCCGACATCGCAGTACGATTCCCGACCGCCGAACCGGACACTGACCCTCAGCTTATCATTCATGCGATGGAGCATAGAGGTCTAAGTCGGTTAGGTAAGGGACGTGGTGCTGGCCTCCATACTAGCCACGGGGAAGCAGCCACATTAGATGCAAAAGTTACAATCCGACAAGAAAATTTTGTTGTATATATGAAGTACAAGAATGGGAGTCTTCATGATAAGAGTTGGGTTACGAAACTCCCTAAAATCATGGGAACTCATATCGTTTTTGAGTTCTTTTTGACAGCCGAATAGGGTCTGGTTAAACTCGAGATATGAAACAGAAAAACTACACTTTAAACCTTCGTCAGTATGCCGATGAATCTAACCCCTATGGCACTAGTCGGGGTCGTAAGGCTCATGGGTTGCTTGTCAGGGACATAGATGTACTCCACGGCGCTTCAGTTGTCGGTATATCCCTTGCTGACATTGAAGCTGCTGATGTTTCTTTTTTCCGAGAAAGCATTATCTATACCGTTAAACGATATAGTAAGCAGATTGCGTTTTATGTTTTTGATATTACTGATGAAGATCTACTTTCCAACTTACACGGTGCTGCAATTTCCGGTGATCAAAGCCTAACCTGTTGGGTAGGTCATGAATGCAGATTTGTAGGCCCCGAGCCATCCGCCTCTAGCAAGGCTCTTTTGGATTTTGTTGTTGAGCATCGTGAAACTACCACTGCAAAAGCAGCATCAGCTTTAGATATCAGTGTTCAGAACGCTAGCACTCGGCTTAAGCGCCTCGCTGACGATGGCTTCTTGCTCCGTTCCGAAGAGTCAGCCGATAGTGGCGGGAAGGAGTTCGTTTACAAGGTGATCGGAAAAATCTGATTAAATGGCTTCCATTAACCAGAAAAAGGATCTACACTGCTTGCAGGTGGTCCTTTTTTAAGGATTCTGGTTAAACAGCTTTATTTAAACGGTGTGGTTGGCATCGAGAAAAACGTAGCTGTGAGGAGTGAAATCGTGGCTTTGGGAGTGAAGGTTAATCTCAAAGAAGCATGGAGAGCCCCATACGAAAACAGCCATTGCGGGATGGTCTGGGATGCAAAAAGGAGGAGCTCTAAGCAAGAGCAGTCGAAAAGAGAATAGTTGAACTGTAAGAAGCCAAGTGCACTTCGGGTAAGCGCACCAAATAAAGGAGAGATTATAGATAATACAAACATTTCAACGATCGAATCGTTGAAGAAAAACCATAAGCGCTATGGCAATAGCGCTTGGCCGCGAAGAATCAAAAGCAAATGAATTATCTTCGTGTGTTGCCCATCAGTCAAGTGCTGATGTATGGGGTTTCTTTGGCGGTTACCAATAGGCTCCTTTAGAGCGTTTACCTGAACCATACAAGTACGGCAACGTACTGGGGATATTTCAAATGCAAGATAATCAACCGCAGCAACTCCGTCACCGCATCATTGAAGTGGCAGACCAAACCCTTGTTTACCGACCGGTAACAATGAACGACAGCACACCAACTGGGGCACAAATTGCAGCCGCAGCTGGGTTTAAACCCGATCAACTCCCGGTTGTACTGCAATCAATCTCGAACGGATCTCTTGAGGATATCCGCCCTGACGAGGTCGTGAACCTTGGGGATGAAATTTGCCGTTTCATCGTGGTCGAATCCGACCGCACTTATCGGTTCACCGTTGATGGTGCCCGTTTGGAGTGGCCGTGCCGCCACATAACTGGGTATGTTGTTCGCGAACTGGGTGGTATCGGTGAGGATAAGACGCTGCTTCTGGAACGTGAAGATGAGGCTGACCTCGAAATCCAAAACGATGAGTTCATCAACTTGGATGAAACCGGTATTGAGCACTTCATCAGCCGTAAAACCACATGGAAGTTGAATGTGCAGGGTAAGGTATACAACTTTGATACCCCGACAATCGTGATCCGCGATGCGGTCATCCGCGCAGGTCTGAACCCAGACCAAGCATGGTATATCTTCTTCAAAGTCGCAGGGAAACCGAAGGTCGAGAAGGGCATTGATGATGTCATCGATCTACGCACCCCCGGCATCGAGAAGCTGCGCCTCACTCCGCGTGATGTAAACAATGGCGAGGTGTCTCCGGTACTTCGCCGCGAGTTTAACCTGTTGCCTAGTGATGAGCTGTACCTCAATAACATGGACTACCGCTGGGAGACCTGCGTGAGTGAGAGCTCCAACTGGTTGGTCATCCACGACTACGATCTGCCTGCTGGATACAACCATCAGAAAGTGAAATTGGCACTCTTGATCACCTCTGGCTACCCCATGAGCATGTTGGATATGTTCTATGTGTATCCGCTGCTGCTGCTGGCCAATGGCACTGAAATTCCCGCTACGCAAATTAGGGGGGTGGTCGATGGAGTTACGTTCCAAGGCTGGTCACGACATCGTCCGTGGAACCCTGCGACGGACACAATCGTCTCACAACTTGCTATGGCCGATGGCTGCCTTCTGAAGGAGGTGGGTCAATGAGCACGGGCTCTCGTCTGGTGTTGACGCAAGAAATCCATACCTCGCTCTGGGAACACCTGTTCCCAGGCGATGGCAAGGAGGCTGCTGCAATCCTGCTCTGCAACCGCAATAACGGCACACGCCAGAAATTCCTGGTTAAAGAACTGATTCCCATACCATACGACGAGTGTAAGTCGCGGTCCGTCGATTCCATTTCTTGGCCTGGCAGCTACTTAGAAAAAGCTATCGATGAAGCTGATGCGACATCAATGTCAATTTTCCTTGTGCACTCGCATCCTGCTGGTTTTCTGGAATTCTCTGACATCGACGATGAAAGCGATGCCCAGACCATGCCATCGCTGTTTCAAGGAGTCAGCACTATTCACGGTTCGGCATTAATGGTCTCGAGTGGTGAGATGTGTGCACGTATTTACCGCGATGGTAATCACTGCGAACCCGTGGAGCTGGTAACTGTCGCTGGCGACGACATCCACTACTGGTGGGCCAATACCAAAGTGCCAACTATGGCGTTCACCTCTGGAATGACGGACACCTTCAAGCGCCTTACTGTAGCTGTCATAGGTGTTTCCGGAACTGGTTCGATTGTGGCTGAGCAAGTGGCTAGGCTAGGCTTTGGAGAGATACTGCTATTCGATCATGACCATCTGGAGAAGAAAAACCTGAACCGAATCCTGAACTCAACACTCGAAGATGCTCAAGCAGGCCGTTCGAAGGTGGAGATGTTCGCAGAGGCGATTCAGCGCATCAGAGGAGAGGATATAGCTAGGCCTTTTCACAGGACTATCTGCTCGCGGGATGCCATCCTTGCCGCTGCAAATGCAGACGTGATCTTCTGCTGTGTCGATACCTACCAAGCCCGCATGATCGCGGATCTCATCGCTTCAGCTTTTTTGATTCCATTACTTGATGTGGGGGTGAAAATCCCTACTCATGTTGATCCAGAAGACGGCAGGAAGATCACTGATGTGACCGGGCGAATCGACTATGTCAAACCAGGTGGCTCTACTTTGGCAGATCGTGGTGTCTACACCCCCACACTGTTGTACCAAGAGCACATGCGTCAATCAATGCCTGAAAACTACGAGGACCAATTGGCTCGTGGATACATAACAGGGGTATTGGATGAAGCTCCATCGGTAATTACTCTTAACATGCGAGCTGCATCCGCCTGTGTCTCAGAGTTCATCGCTAGGAGCTTCCCTTTCCGTGAGTACCCCAACAAGCAGTTTGCCAGAACCATTTTCAGTCTCACTGAGGCGGAAGAGGATTATCTTGATGAGAGTTCGTTCTCCAAGGCTGCAAATCCTCGTCTTGCCGAAGGTGGTAAGGAGCCCCTTCTTGGCTTGCCTAATCTGGAGATGATGTAGATGTCAATTTTCAAGAGGATATTTAACTATTTCTTACGGAAGGCAGAACCACTGCTCCCTCCTCGACGCTTAATCGTCATTGAAGGAGATTCGTTGCCCAAAAATATGCCTATACGTTCAATTATTCTCGCAAGAGATGGAGAGGAGGATTGGTGTATTGGGTTCAGATGTCCTTGTGGGTGTGGCCGAAAAATCGAGCTACTAATAATTGAAGAAGCAAAGCCACGCTGGGACTACAGCGTTAGTGATGATGGTTTGCCGACGTTACACCCTTCTGTATGGCTAAATAGTGGTTGTAAATCTCATTTTTGGCTGAGGAATGGGAAAATTTACTGGGTATAACTCTTGGGTCAGATTGAGCTGGTGATAGGCTCTGTTGCTCAGGTCGTCAGTGAACTATCTGTAACCTCGGTAGTGAGTAAAACCGCCTACGAGAGCATCAGAAAGGTTAATTCAGTCAGGAACTGGGAACAGAAAAGTTAACTCCTAGTGCTGCGAGGTTCATTGAGCATCTGGATGGATGAGCAGGCCATTGAGACAGCATTGATACTAAAGGGGGACCTAGGGCTTACTCGTCCTCACTGTGTAATGGTCAACTAAATCCGGATACTCGGTTTCGCAATGCCTCTGTCTCTATGACTTCAGTAAAATTTCTGTGGCCAGCTGCAGCCGGAGTATCCAGATGACCGAGATGACTAGGCCACTACATGAGTGGCCTTTTGCTTAAGGCGTGTCTGGGCCAATTAGCACACCTCTTCTGTTGCGCCGGTAGCAAGGTCACGCTGGCGATGGAGGGTGTCAATCTGTTTTCTGAGCAGACCGGAGGGGGAACCAGGAGCTGTCGCGCCAAACACATGTGGGTGGCCAAACACTATGAAGCTGTCTTTGGCGCGAGAGACTGCAACGTTCAGCATGTTATGGTTCATGTCGTAGAACTTGCCGGCACTGATGTCATTTTCACCATAGACGCTGGAGAACAGTACCAGGGTACGTTCATCTCCTTGCAAGCTATGTACTGTACCGACAGTTAGGCCGTATATCCCCACTTTTCCCAGTGCTTGCCGGATCAAACGAGCTTGTTTGCTAAAGGGAGTTATGATGCCAACAGCCAGTTTCAGCACCTCATCATCGTCCTTATCGGACCACTTAGGGTTTTGTTGGCGTGCATAGTCGAGGATTTTGCTTCGTTCTGCATTGAGCCACTCGGCGATATGGTCAGCTTCTCCCGGATTGCCACGACTACCGCCATAAGAGCGTGATGGAGAAGCCGTTTCTACCATGGAAAAGGTACCCCATGGCACGGGTTGCTTGGGGAAGCCGCGCAGTGGTTCGAGAACGCCTTCATAGACCATGGTGTTGCAGTAGCCGACAATTGGGTCGTAGCAGCGCCTATGTTCGGTCAGATAGAGACCGCGCTGCAGGGGGGCAAATTGGTGATAGTGACACTGCCGTTGCGCTACACCCATGACCGACCCACTGCTGGCCAACAAACCGCTTTGATGCCAGAAGTCATCGTAGTCGTACTGCTCGTTGAGTAGCCCATATAACTCTAGGTTGGCGCGATCAACATAGGCGGGAATGCTCCAGACTGGCTCGATCTGATCCGTATCCCCCACAATCAACGCCCGTTTAGCCAGTGCAAAGCTGGCTGCGGCAACATCGGGGACGGCTTGACCAGCTTCATCGACAATCAACAGATCGATCTCATCGAACAGCGGGATATCTCGCCAACAGTTATCGCGCATCTCATAGGCCATAAAGGTCGACGGAATCATGTAAAATGTCGATACAAAACATGGTGTTAGCTTAGCAAGTCGGCGCAATTTTCGTCTTAGCTTCCAGGGAGATTTTTTATCTTTGTCACCTCTGCTGAGGAAACCTTCAAACTCCGTTAGCCAGCGTGCTTCCCAGTAGTGAGTCGCTAGCTTGAAGAGCGTGAAACGAAGCGAGCGATCGTTCACTTCATGCACTTGATCTTCCAGTGAGCACGAGAACAGCCGGGCTGGTCGGTTTATCTCAATCCAGTTGGTTAGGTCCAGAGTTGCTTCCTGGTAACCGGCTACCACCTGCTGTAGCTGGTTGAGAAGTTCTTCCGACTGTTGCCGTTCCCGGTGTGCCTGCTGAATTCGCTGATTGAGCAATGTCTCGACTGCGTAGTCGGAATGATCGTTCTGAAACAGTTCCCAGCTATTGAGCAAACGTGCGCTCTTGCGCTGCTCATGCCGCTTGAGCGGAGGTAGCCACATCAATAAACGGGACCAAACTGAGCGCCGTTCCCACAAGCTATACATTTCGTCGAGTTGCGATTTGGTTCGGCTGTAGTGCGCCTTGGCATAGTCATGTCTTTGCATGGCTTCTGTTATTTGCTCATGCAGTGAGTCCAGGCCTCCATGGCGGAGGTCGATCTCGCGAGCGTTACTCTGCACCTGTTCCAGCAGAGAGATCCCTATTTCAATTGCCTGCCTGGTCTGCAACAGCGCTCGATGTAATTGCTCTTGCACTTTGCTGACCGCGACAGCCTGGCCATTGAGCCACTGGCTGGCACAGGTTAAAAAATGCTCTTTGGCTCTATCCAGATACTCCCGCGTATGCCAGCTTTCCATGCAACCTTCGCCTTTTGGCCCTAGGTACATGTAGGAATTGTGAACATTCACCTTGCCGCTGGAACAGCAGTAGAGGCCATAGCTGTCGATTTCGGGGAGCCAGCGCCCTTTTAGGCTCTCTGTCAAACCCTCTTCATCGACCTTGGCAAAGCTTTCTAGAATATTGGTGACCGCTTGGTTGTTGTTCGAGGCCGCAACAATCAGTGGCGGCTCTCCCTGAGCCAGCGCCGCCTCACTCCATAGATTAGCTACCACTGAGCGAAGCAGGGTTGTCTTGCCTGTGCCGGGAGGGCCGTTAACGGCTAGGATCTCACCGTGTTGCTGTGCAAGGAAATGGTGCAGGGCATTGCGTTGTTTGGGTGACAGAGGGAACTCCCCTGTCATCTGGCCAAGATGCCCCTTGGCTCCTGTGTTCTGATGCTGCAGATCTTGATGGGGTGTTAGCGTAGGGGATTGCTCGGCACAAAACCGCTGGTAGAGCGGTGGGTACTGGCCGCTATCGCGCAGGTTGTTGAGTACCTTCAAAATGTTGGCTTTTGCCCCCACCACGTTGGGTTCGAGTTGTAGCAGGCTTTGCTCGCTCATCTCGAAGTCTGGATGAATGGGCATGGCATGCAGTGGGGGAGCGGCTTGCATGCTGTTCTCGGCATTTGATGAGAGTGGATAGCCCACTACTGCTGCCAACATATGGCAGCAGTAAGCTACGAGTTGCTGCCACTCTACTATCCCCTCGTAGGGGTTGTGGGTCAGGAAGGCGTCAAGATCGACATAATCGCCGATGGGGTCCGTTGCACTCTGGTTAGGCGCTAGCCACTCCCGCGGGATCCAGGGGCGCTTGTTGGAAGGAAAGAGAGTGCCGTCAGCCACCACTCTGACGAACACGCCAACCGGTAGCAGCACTCGCCGTTTAAGGTTGTTGGTCTCTCCAAACTGGGAGGTCTGGAGATCGACGCGGGGGAACAAAACCAGCTCGGTCACTTCCAGTGGGGGTTGGCCGACAGGCTGTTTGGCATCGAGGATCTGTTTTGCCTGTACGGGGGAAATGCGCCCGTTTAGCCACACTTGGGTATCGATTGCTAGGTAGTCGGAGGAGGGGTCTTCGACTTTCTCGATGCCCAGCACGGGCAACAGATTGCGATCATCCGGGCTGAGTCGCTCGGCATCGATTAATGACTGGCGAAAATAGCCGGTAAGATTGTGCAGAAAGGACATAAGATCCTACCTTCGTTGTTCTTTATAATGAAGCCGGATGGCTGGAATGGAGCATCCGTTTGATGCGTTATTCATTATCCCACTCATGCGCTGCTAGGTGATTACACACAAGCCCCTCTTGGGCTGAGTAATTAGCCCTGCTTTGACCAGATAAGTTTTTGCCCAACCAGCTCGAATACCTTGCGTAGAGGGCGAGCTTTGCCATCTGCTAGGCTCGCAAGTACGGCTGGCATCATGGCTTCGTAACTTGGCAGGTTCATTGATGCTTGGCTTGAGTTTGTATCGATAGAACATCTTGCCACATAGGTTCTGTTGGAACCATTCATGTCACTTCTGTATGTGCGCGAGCTGACATATTTTCTGCTACACACTAGCCAAAATTTCACATGTGAAATTTTTCCCGAAAACGCTGTAAGTGCCCAAAACGGGCTCTTACAGCGCTCTGGATTTCGTTAGGTCCTCGGTACGCTTTGCATGTTGATGTTTGTTACAGGGAGATCATCTGCATGCGTGAGCAAAATCCGTCAGTTTACAGCGATCCTAACGGGTCAATTCTGAAAGAGCTTTATGAGCTTAAGCAACTGGTAATCCAGCAAGGACTGGCGCAAAAAGAGGTGCTTTCTGCCGAGGAGTGCGCCGAGTTGCTGGGGGTTTCTGTCAGCTATGTGTACCGGCTGACCAGTGAAAAGCGTCTGCCGCATTACAAGCCACAAGGCAAAAAGATCTACTTCAAGCGCGTTGAGCTGCTGGACTGGCTGCTCTCCCACCGCATTTCACCGGACGCCGAACTCACTGAGCATGTAACCAAGCGTGTGCGGCAAGCTAGCCATGGGCGGTTGTGAGGCTGTTATGGAGCGAGATCTCATAACATCTCACTGGCCCCAGGATCTCCGGTCGGCTTTTATTGAACCTCCGAAACCCCTCGATTTTGTCCTCCCGGGGCTGCCTGTTGGCTGCGTTGGTGCTTTGGTGTCACCGGGAGGGGTGGGCAAATCGATGTTGGCATTGCAACTAGCAATGCAGATATCCGGTGGGCCGGATTGGATTGGGCTTGGCAATCTGAGCAGGGGGGCTGTGCTCTACCTGCCTGCCGAGGATCCTTGGCCTGTACTGCACCAGCGCCTGTTTGCCTTGGGCGGATATCTTGACCCTGAACTTCGTGCCAACGTTGAGCGAGACCTTCGCCTCATACCGCTGCAGGGATCCAGTCCGAATGTGCTGGATAGCCATTGGTGGGAAGCGATTGCTATATGGGCTGAAGGGGTGAGGTTGATTGTCATCGATACTTTGAGGCGTTTCCACGATGCCGACGAGAACGCTGCCTGTGCCATGACGCAGGTACTGGGTCAGTTGGAGCGGCTGGCCATGAGGCTGAGATGCGCTGTGTTGTTTGTACACCACACCAGCAAATCCGCAGTATTCCAAGAAGCTGGCGATCTGCAGCAGGCCAGCCGAGGTTCGTCAGTTCTGGTGGACAACGTCCGCTGGCAGGCCTATCTCGCCACTATGACCAAGAAAGAGGCGCAGCAGTTGGGCGTATCGGCAGAGCTGAGCCAGCTTTACGTGCGGTTTGGAGTAAGCAAAAGTAATTATGGGCAGCCACTACCGGAGCGCTGGTTGGTGCGGAGGGAAGGTGGCGTGCTGCACCCCGCCAGTTTGGACGTAACACGCCGGGCTGGAGGCAAACGTGCCTTGCTTTGAACTAACTCATGCCCGGCACGACCATATGCACTGTCTGGCCCCAGGATTGTTCAGAGCCATAGCTCCTGGTCAGCGCCGTCGAGACAAGCTGGCGGTGATTTACCGCTTGGATAACGGTAATCAGATTGAGTTTTCTGGGCCAGAACCCTTGGGGGCCGACGATTTGCGAGTACTTCAAGGGTTGGTTGCCCTAGCTGGGCTTGAATCACAAGGTGGCAAGATTGGGCCTGTTGCGAGTGGTGAAACCGGAGAGATATTGCGAGACCTACTTCAGCTGCGTGGGATTGCCAACCAGCAGGATGTCTTGGTGGTCAAAAGCAGCTTGCGCAAACTGGCCAAGGAGATTGGTTACGCCAACCCTCGTGACACCAACACGGTGCGCCGCAGTGTCGAGCGGCTGTGGAAGGTGTCGGTAATAGCACAGGTGGCTGGCCTGCGTAGCGGTTTTCGTCTGCTGGCGAACTATGCCAGCGATGCCTTGACCGATGGGCTCTTTGTGGCGCTAAATCCCTTGCTGACCAATGCCGTGTTGGGGAATGGCCGATATACCTATATCGATCTGGCTGAGGTACGGCAACTGCGTAGTAGCACTGCTCGGATATTGCATCAGCGGCTTTGCGCCTGGATTGATTGTGGCCGCAGCAAGCCAGTAGGTTTAGATAAACTGGTCTCTTACGCTTTTCCTGATAAGTCCAGCGCGGCCACCGACCGAAAGCGGCAATCGCGAGTCCGCAAGGCTCTGGATGAACTGGCTGAACTGGGTTGGTCAATCAGTGAATATGCCAAGGGGCGGTTCACCATAGGTCGGCCTGCGCTATCACGATAATGGTCACGGACTATCACGAAAGTGGTCACAAAGTTCACGATATTGGTCACAGGCCTAATCAGCTAAACCCCAGTGCTACCTGGGCTGCAGGGCGATCCTGAAATCCGATCTATATTATCTAAGATAATCTAGGCCAGCGCATGGTCGCGCTGGCCTATTTGTTGGTTCTTCCTGGCCATGATCTCGTCGAGGGTGCTTCTATGACTCCAATACGTTGGGAAAATCGAGCATGGCATCTCTACGCCGTGATTCAAGGATGTCTGCATAGATCTCTGTGGTTCTCAGCTCACTGTGCCCCAGCAAGCGGGAGAGGGCATAGATATCTACGCCGCGGTTAAGCTGGATGACGGCGAAGGTATGACGCGCGCTGTGGAAGGTTACCTTCTTGGTTATACCCGCCTGCAACGTCCACCGGGTGAGCTCCATGTTGTGCCAAGCCGAGTACTTGAGGCCCTTGAAGATCCGCTCTGTTGCCTTGCCTGGGCGCCCCATCAGCTGCATCGCCATGTCATTCAAATCCAGGTATTGCAGGCCGCTGGTCTTTTTCTGGGTGAAGACGATACGGTAATGGCCATAGAAGGGCTCCAGCTCGGCCCAGGTCAGCTTGTGAATGTCGGACCAGCGCAAGCCAGTGCAACAAGAGAACAGAAAGGCGCGCTTAAGAACGTCGTACCGGCACTCGGCCTGGGCCAGGGCTCGTACCTCGTCTTCGGTCAGGTAAACCCGTTTGTTCTTCTCCCCCTGGATAGCTTTGACACGCCGTACCGGATTATCCGGTAGCAGCCGTTCCTGCTCAGCCTGGTTCAGGGCTGCCCTTAACTTGTTGAAATAGGCACTCTGGGTGTTGCGGCTCAGTGGTGTGCCGCTTTTGGTGCGGGCCTTGTGCATCAGGTAATGCCGAAACCCCTCCAGGAACAGCTGATCTACTTCCTCGAAAGTCAGCTCTGGCAGCTTATGGTACTGGTGTAAATGCTTGAGGGCTGATATCCAGATGGAATGGTTGCTCTTGCTGCCTGCCGCTTTTTGGTCAGTAACCTCTTGGAAGTACTCGAAGAAGCTGGCCTTGTAGGCGTTCGAGAAATCCAGATGGTGTTTACCTGTCTCGTACTCGAAGAGCCGCTTGGCGCGGATGGCTTCGGCTGCTCGCTGGGTTTCTTTGTTGTGGAGCCGCTGTGCTGGGGTACGCGGCTTGTCGTACAGGAAGAGATCCAGGGGCTCTCTGCTGCGTTTGTGCTTGCGGATGCCCGTGGTTAGGTCAAGGTAGGAGCCGGCGTAGTAGGTTAAGCGCAGAGCGCGCTTGCCTTCGGCGTCCGGTGCGCGGTATTCGATGCTGATCTTCATAAGTGTCCCCCAAAAGTACCCCAAGAGGTTACTTTGGGGTACTCTCGGGGTAAATTCTCACGAAACAAGATCAGGCAAGAATAGCCAGTAAAAAACAAAGTCCAATATTTACAATATCTTATGCTCTCATTGGCTGCTTTTTATTGCTGATTTTTCACCACATTACTTGCCGATGCAGAAGCTGGAGAAGATGCG
>RCUJ01001200.1_pt1 | contig 14230 bp, 14 predicted proteins | sample 2166321 | NCBI WGS metagenome assembly RCUJ01 (sample SAMN09932808, study PRJNA488358) | compost metagenome | feature: garden; material: soil; isolation source: compost soil in an enriched community after 118 h of incubation | place: Germany: Experimental Botanical Garden Goettingen | collected... | reverse complement strand
TCGTTGGCGCGCAGCGTGCCGCCGGTGGACACCAGGTCCACGATGCAGTCGGCCAAGCCAACCAGCGGCGCCAATTCCATCGAACCATACAGCTTGATGATGTCCACGTACACACCCTTGGCCGCGAAGTGTTCACGGGCTGAGTGCACGTATTTGGTGGCCACGCGCAGGCGCGCGCCCTGGTGCACGGCGCCTTCGTAGTCAAAGCCATTGCGCACGGCCACGGCCAGGCGGCACTTGGCGATGTTCAGGTCGATGGGTTGGTACAAGCCGCCCGGCTGTTCCTTGGCGTGCTCGATCAGCACGTCCTTGCCCGCGATGCCCAGGTCGGCCGCGCCGTATTGAACGTAGGTGGGCACGTCGGAGGCGCGCACGATGATCAGGCGCAGGCCAGGGTCGCTGGTCGGCAGGATCAGCTTGCGCGAGCTTTCCGGGCTTTCCGTGACTTCGATGCCGGCTTCGGCCAGCAACGGCATGGTTTCTTCAAAAATCCGGCCCTTGGACAGCGCCAGGGTCAGGGGCTTCATCGTGGCATTGTTCATTGCCGGGCAGCCTCAAAATGAACGGACCCACTCGGGGGGCAGCAAGCCGAAGGCGTAGCGTGGGGGCTATTACATTTCATGCCTGTTCCTTGCCGGTCACGCGTTGGATATTCGCGCCCAGGGCGCGCAGTTTGACTTCCATCTGGTCGTAGCCACGATCCAGGTGGTAGATGCGGTCGACCAGCGTGTCGCCGTCGGCCGCCAGGCCGGCGATGACCAGGCTGGCGGAGGCGCGCAGGTCGGTGGCCATGACGGTGGCGCCCGACAGGCGCTTCACGCCACGCACCACGGCGGTGTGGCCGTCGATGTCGATGTCGGCGCCCATGCGGCGCAGTTCCTGCACGTGCATGTAGCGGTTTTCGAAGATCGTTTCGACGATGACGGACGTGCCTTCCGCCACGGCGTTCAGCGCCATGACCTGGGCTTGCATGTCGGTGGCGAAGCCGGGGTATTCATGCGTGCGGAACCCGACGGCCTTGGGGCGCGTGGACATGGCGCCTCGGATCCAGTCGGGGCCGGTTTCGATGGTCAGGCCGGCGTCGGCCAGCTTGTCCAGCGTGGCGCCCAGGATGGCGGGGTCGGTGTTCTTCAGCAGGATGTCGCCACCCGCCGCGCCCACGGCGCACAGGAAGGTGCCGGCTTCGATGCGGTCGGAGATGACGCGGTGCTCGGCGCCATGCAGGCGCTCAACGCCGTCGATCACGATGCGGTCGGTGCCGTGGCCCTGGATGCGGGCGCCCATCTTGATGAGCAGTTCGGCCAGGTCCACCACTTCCGGTTCGCGGGCCGCGTTTTCCAGCACGGTCTGGCCGTCGGCCAGCACGGCGGCCATCATCAGGTTTTCAGTGCCGGTGACGGTGACCATGTCGGTGCGCACCGACGCGCCCTTCAAGCGCTTGGCGCGCGCCACGACGAAGCCGTGTTCAATGCTGATTTCCGCGCCCAGCGCGGCCAGGCCCTTGATGTGCTGGTCCACCGGCCGCTGGCCGATGGTGCAGCCGCCCGGCAGGCTGACGCGGGCTTCGCCGAAGCGGGCCAGCAGCGGGCCCAGCACCAGGATCGACGCGCGCATCGTCTTGACCAGGTCGTACGGCGCTTCCAGGTTGTCGACCTGGTTGGCCTGCAACGTGACCACGCCGTCTGCGCCGCGCTCGGCCCGCACGCCCATGCGCGCCAGCAGGCGCAACATCGTGGCCGTGTCATTCAGGTGCGGCACGTTGGTGAGCGTGAGCGCGTCGGCGGTCAGGAGGCCGGCGCATAGAATCGGCAGGGCCGAATTCTTGGCGCCGGAAATCGAGATCTCGCCGTGCAGTGGCGTACCGCCGGTGATGCGCAGCTTATCCATTACTTGCCTGCTTGCTGGTATTCGTCGGGAGTCAGTGTGCGCATCGACAGGGCGTGGATCTCGGCCTTCATGCGGTCGCCCAGGGCGGCGTAAACCATTTGATGACGCTGGATCAGGCGCTTGCCTTCGAAGGCCGCGCTGACGATGACGGCGTCGAAGTGCGAGCCGTCGCCTTGCACGTCAAGATGTTCACAGGACAGGCCGTCCGCGATGTATTGGCGGACTTGCGCGGGAGTGGGAAGCATGGACGTCAGTTCCTGAGTTTGTAGCCGCTGGCCAGAAGCCGCAGCGCGTAAATCGATAGCGCCAGGAATACCCCCGTCACCACCGCCAGGCTGCGCCAGGGCGAGACGTCCGACACCGAGAAGAATCCGTAGCGGAAACCGTCGATGGCGTAGAAGATGGGGTTCCAGTGGGACACGGCCTGCCAGAACGGCGGCAGGGTGTGGATGGAATAGAACACGCCGGACAGGAACGTCGCGGGCATGATCAGGAAGTTCTGGAAGGCGGCCAGTTGGTCGAATTTTTCAGACCACAGGCCCGCAACCACGCCCAGCACGGCCATGATGCCGCAGGACAGTACCGCGAAGACCAGCAGCCACAGCGGGTTGGCCGGCACCAGCGACACGAAGCACAAGGCCACGAACCAGACGAACACCCCCACGGTCAGGCCGCGCACGATGGCCGCCAGCACGAAGGCGCCGAAGATGTCGCGGTGCGACAGCGGCGGCAGCAGCATGAACACGAGGTTGCCCGTGATGCGGCTTTGGATCAGCGACGAGGACGGGTTGGCGAAGGCGTTTTGCAACATGCTCATCATCATGAGCCCGGGGATCAGGAACGCGGTGTAGGGCACGGTGCCATACACCATCAGGCGCCCTTCCAGCACGTGCGCGAAAACCAGCAGATACAGCAGCGCCGTGATGACGGGCGCGGCGATGGTCTGGAAGCCTACCTTCCAGAAGCGCAGCAATTCCTTGCGCAGCAGGGTCGGAAAGCCGGAGCCCGCATCCAGGCGGGGCTGCACCAGCGGCTGGCTGGCGGTCGCGTTGGACTGCGTCATGACGAGATCTCTTCAGGTTGCAGGGCGGGCGCGGCGGGTTCGTCGCCTTGGTGCATGATGCGCACGAAAGCGTCTTCCAGGTCGACGCCGCCCACGCGCGCCATCAGCGCCTGCGTGGTGTCCAGCGCGACGATGCGGCCGCGCTTGAGCATGGCGATGCGGCCGCACAGGGCTTCCGCTTCTTCCAGGTAATGCGTGGTCAGCATGATGGTGTGGCCGGCCTTGTTCAGGCGCGAAATGAATTCCCACAGCGTGCGGCGCAGGTCGACGTCAACGCCCGCCGTGGGTTCGTCCAGCACGATGACCGGCGGGCGGTGCACCAGCGCCTGCGCCACCAGCACGCGGCGCTTCATGCCGCCGGACAGCGCGCGCATGTTGTTGTCGGCCTTGTCGGCCAGGCCCAGGTTGAACAGGATTTCGTCGATCCAGTCGTCGTTGTTGCGCAGGCCGAAGTAGCCGGACTGGATGCGCAGCGTTTCACGCACGGTGAAGAACGGGTCGTAGACCAGCTCTTGGGGCACCACGCCCAGCGAACGCCGCGCCGCCTTGTAGTCGGTGACGACGTCGTAGCCACAGACGCTGGCCCGGCCGGAGGTGGCGTGCGCCAAACCGGCAAGAATCGAAATCAGGGTGGTCTTGCCCGCGCCATTGGGCCCCAGCAGGCCGAAGAATTCGCCGTGTTCGATGTTCAGGCTGACGTTGTCCAGCGCCTGGAAGCCGGGGGCGGGCTTGCGCCCAAGCAGCTTTTGCCAGCCGCGCTGGCGCGGCGAGTAGATCTTGGAGACGTTTTCGAGACTGACGGCAGACATGACGGCGGGTGGTGCCCGGAAAAGAGCGAATTGATCATTATATAAGCGCGCCGTGACGGCAAGCGCCTATGGCCCCGGCAAGCGTGGGGGATGCGCAGGTTATGCGTCCCCGAAATAATCGGCCCGGCGGGCCACTGAGGGCGCGCCGGGCCGAAAGCAGCCGGAACCTTGTGCTTACTGATTGCGCTTGTTCAGCGCCTGGATCAGGCCGTCGATGCCGCTCTGGTTGATCTGCTGCGCAAACTGGTTGCGGTAGTTTTCAATCAGCCAGATGCCTTCGACGTTCATGTCGTAGATTTTCCAGCCTTGCGGGGTCTTTTCCAGGCGGTAGTCCACGCCGGTGGGCTGGCCGTTGGACTGGCTGATCAGGGTGCGCACGACCACGTCGTCGGCCTTGGGATCGCCACGGAACGGCAGCGCCTTGACCGAGGTGTCGGGCGTGACGCGCGTCAGCGCGCCGCTGTAAGTGCGCACCAGCGTGCCACGGAATGCATCGGCCAGCTCGGTCTTCTGCTGCTCGGACGCCTGGCGCCAGAAGCGGCCGGCAGCCAGGCGCGTGGTCTTCTGGAAGTTGACGTAGGGCAGGATGTGCTGGTTGACCACTTCGTTGATGCGCGCGGTGTTGCCGGCTTTGACAGCGCCGTCGGCCTTCAGCACGTCAAGCGCTTCGTTGGCCGTGGCGATGACGAATTGGTCGGGCGGACCGTTGGGATCGGGTTTGGCCTGGGCAGCGCCGGCCGCGGCAAGGCCGACAAGGCCCGCGAAGGCCAGGCGTTGCAACAGGGAAACAAAAGCAAATCGCATCAAAACTCCTTACTGTACCGATGAACGCAAGGCCACAGCTTACTTGGTTGCGGGCGCCGGCGCCGGGGCGGCCTTGCCGGCGGCAGGGGCATCGTCCTCGTCGTCTTCGTAGTTGGGCAACGTGCTTTCGTCGTCGACGCGGTGGCCCAGCACCATGGCGTTGCGGCGTTGCAGATAGGCATCGCGGATGAAGCTGTACGGGTCCAACGCGACGCGGTCGACCGTGTCGGTGGCGTCCAGCAGGCTGGCGCGCGTGTCGACCAGGCGCAGGCCCCACAGCGAGTTGCGCAGGCGCACGTTGTCGATGGAGTCGATGCCCATGTAGCCATAGGTGGTGCCGGCGAAGTCGCCGGCCAGGCCGACGCCGTCGCGCACGGTGGACGAACCAAAGATCGGCAGCACCAGGTACGGGCCCTGGCCAAAGCCCCACACGCCCAGCGTGGTGCCGAAGTCGTTCGGGATCTTGCGGGCGCCATTGGCCGAAGCCACGTCAAAGCAGCCGCCCACGCCCATCGTGGTGTTGAACAGGAAGCGGCCCAGCGTGTTCACGAAGTCGTGGCCACGGCCTTGCAGGAAGCTGTTCGTGCCCGACCAGAGGTCGGTCATGTTGCTGAAGATGTTGTGCACGCAACTGCGCACGGGCTGCGGCGTGACGAAGGTATAGGCCTGGGCGACCGGCTTGAATACCGCGCGGTCGACCGTGTCATTGAACTTGTAAACGCCCCGGTTGAAGCCTTCCCACGGATCGCGCGGGTCGGGGTTCTGCGGCGCGGCACAGCCGGCCATCAGGACACCCGCCGCCGCGATGGTGGCAATTCGGGAAAGTGCGTTCTTGTTCATGATCAGGAGATCCCTATCAACGATTCTTATGTTACGGCGATGTCGAGGCGCAGCCCGTTACGGCACTTTTCGCATCGTCTTTAATTTGGCGCTTTCGCGGCGGGTTCAGGCGACGACATGCCTTCTTTTTCAGCAGACCCGTACAAGAATTGGCTGATCAACTGCTCCAGCACAACCGCGCTCTGTGTATAGCGGATTTTTCCGCCGTCGGTAAAGTTCTCTTCCTCGCTGCCCGCCGTCAAGCCCAGGTACTGCTCGCCCAGCAAGCCGGACGTGAGGATCGAGGCCGACGAGTCTTTCGGAAACTGATAGGCCTTTTCCAGGTTCACCGACACGACCGCCTGGAAGGTCTTGTCGTCGAAGGTGATGCTGGACACGCGGCCCACCACCACGCCCGCGCTCTTGACGGCCGCGCGCGGCTTGAGGCCGCCTACGTTATCGAAATTGGCGGAAAGCGTATAGGTGGGGGCGAAGGAAAAGGTGCTGAGGTTGCCGGCCCGCAACGCCAGGAACACCAGCGCGACCGCGCCCAGCAGTACAAACAGGCCTACCCAGAAGTCGGTTTTTTCGCGTGACATGATCAATCCGTTTCAATTTCCAAACATCAAGGCGGTGAGCAGGAAGTCCAGCCCAAGTACCGCCAGGGAACCCACGACCACGGTGCGCGTGGTGGCGCGCGCGACGCCTTCCGGGGTGGGCTTGGCCTGCCAGCCTTCATAAAGCGCGACCAGCGTGACCGTGATGCCGAACACCACGCTCTTGATGACGCCGTTGGCCACGTCTTTCCAGACGTCGACGCCGCTTTGCATTTGCGACCAGAAAGCGCCCGCATCCACGCCGATCATCACGACGCCGACGACCCAGCCGCCCAGGATGCCCACCATGGAAAACACTGCCGCCAAGATAGGCATGGCGATGATGCCGCCCCACAGGCGCGGCACCAGCACGCGGCGGATGGGGTCGACCGCCATGACTTCCATGGCGGCCAGTTGCTCGCCCGCCTTCATCAGGCCGATCTCGGCGGTGAGCGACGTGCCCGCCCGCCCCGCGAACAGCAGCGCCGTGACGACAGGCCCCAGTTCGCGCACCAGCGACAGCGCCACCAGCAGGCCCAGCGCTTCTTCGGAGCCGTAGCGGTTCAGCGTGTAATAGCCTTGCAGCCCCAGCACGAAGCCCACGAACATGCCCGACACGGCGATGATGAGCAGCGAATAGTTGCCGATGAAATGGACTTGCTGCGACACCAGGCGCGGCCGCGAGAACACGATGCCGCTGCGCGCCAGCATGCCGCCGAAAAAGCGGGTGAAAAAGCCGATGCCGGAAACCTGCCTGCGCACCCAGCCGCCCAGCGCATCTACCGCGTTGTTGGAACCGCTCATGCTTTGCGCCCTTTCTGTTGGGACAGCCACTTTTGGAAAGCGGGCGTCTCGGGGTACTGGAACGCGACCGGGCCGTCGGGTTCGCCTTTCAGGAATTGCTGGACATAGGGGTCTTGCGACGCCGACAGCGTTTCAGGCGTGCCGGCCGCGGCCAGCTTGCCCTGGCCGACCAGATACACGTGGTCGGCGATGGAAAAGGACTCTTGAACGTCGTGGGTGATCAGCACCGAGGCGCAGCCCAGGCGGTCGGCCAGGTGGCGGATCAGGCGGGCGGTAATGCCCAGCGATATCGGGTCCAGCCCGGCAAAGGGCTCGTCGTACAGAATGAGTTCGGGTTCCAGCACCACGGCGCGCGCCAAGGCAACGCGCCGCGCCATGCCGCCGGAGATTTCGGCAACCTTCAGATGCGCGGCGGCGCGCAGGCCGACGGCATCGAGTTTGTCCAGCGCCCGCTCGGTAACGTCGGATTCGGACAGGCGGGTGTGTTCGCGCAGCGGGAAAGCAACGTTTTCGAATACGTTCAGATCGGTAAACAGCGCGCCTTGCTGGAACAGCACGCCCATGCGCTTGCGCAGGGCCTGCAATTCGTCGGGGTTGGCGAGGCTGATGTCCTGGCCGAACGCATGCACCTGGCCTTGCCGGGCGATGAGCTGGCCGGTGGCCGCGCGCAACAGCGTGGTCTTGCCCGAGCCCGAGCCGCCCATGATGGCGACCACTTCGCCCGCGCGCACGTCCATGGAGATGTCGCGCAAGACGGTGAAATCACCATAGCCTAGCGCCACACCGTCCAGGCGCAGGGCGAATTCCGGGGTGCTGCTTGATTGAGCGGGCATGGGCAACGAAAGGGTGTTTCGGTGGCGGAGCTTGCCCTGTCGGCTTGTCGATACGCAGGGCGGATAGCCGAGGCTGCGGGGGCGAGACAAGCGGTGGCGGGAAGCGCCCGGTTACTCAGGTGCGGGGGCCAAGACAGACCTTGGCTCCCAGCGGCGAGGCGCCATTGTAGCTCGACGCTTTGTAATCACAATGTAAGGGCCCGCCCATGGAACAGTGTTTTCGGCGTGAGGGACAATCTGGCCCGCCCCGGGCTTGCCCCGGGGGCTGGATGCTGCCTGCCCGCGCCTAGCGGCGCGCCTGCGCGGCGGTGAGTTCCCGCGCCAGGCGGCGGACTAGATCCGCCGTGGACTCACGCCGGGCCAGCGGCGCGGCCTGTCCCGCCCACAGGGACAGGACATTGATGTTGCCCGCCTTGCCGCCTTCGGTGCGCATCGGGCGGGTCAGGGCGTTCTGCAGCGGATAAGGCAGGATGTCGGCCGCGATGGCGTCCGCGTCCTGCATGAAGGCGTTGGCGATGCCGCGCGCGGGTCGGCCGGAGAACGCCCGGGTCACTCGCGATTGTTCCGAGCGCGATGCCGGCAGCACAGCCTTGTAGGCATCGCTGATGCCGGATTCATCGGTCGTCAGAAAGGCCGTCCCCATTTGTGCCGCCTGGGCGCCCAGCGCCAGCGAGGCGGCGATGCCACGGCCATCCATGATGCCGCCGGACGCGATCACCGGCAGCGAGACCGCGTCCGCCATCTGGGGCACAAGGGCCATGGTGCCGATCAGCGATTGCTCGAAATCATCCAGGAACGTGCCGCGATGCCCGCCCGCTTCCGCGCCCTGGGCCACCACGGCGTCCACCCCGTCCTGCTCCAGCGTGACCGCTTCGCGCACCGTGGTGGCGGTGCCCACCGTCAGGATGCCCAGTTCGCGGCAGCGCGCCAGGACATCGGGGGCGATGCGGCCGAACGTGAAGCTGAAGACGGCGGGGCGCAGTCGCAGGATGGCGTCGATCTGGCCAGGCAGCGGATCCGCCTGCGGGCCTGGCATGGTCGGGGCCGGCAGGCCCAATTGCGCGTGGTAGCGGGCCATCAAGGCCAGCATTCGGTTGGCATCGCCCTGCATGGGCTGGTCCGGCACGGTGGCGAACAGGTTGATCGCGAAGGGCCGGTCCGTTCGGGCGCGGATGCCGTCCACGGCGGCTTCAATCTGCGCCGGGCTCATGTAAGCCGCCCCAAGCGATCCCAGAACCCCCGCCTTGGATGCCTCCGACACCAGATCCACCGTCGTGGCGCCGCCAGCCATGGGCGCCTGGATGATGGGATGGTCCAGCTTCAGCAGATCAAGCAGACGGGGGGACATGGGGTGACTCCTTGGGGTTATTGAAGCTGGATGTTTCCAGCCTTGATGACGTGGGCCCACTTCTCGGTTTCGCTCTTGATGAAAGCCGCGAATTCCTCGGGCGTGCCGCCGCCGGCCTGGCTGCCGGTGTCGGCAATGGCTTTTTGCACGTCCGGTTCTTTCAGGATGCGATTGAACTCGGCGTTCAGCTTGGCGATGATCGGCGCGGGCGTGCCGGCCGGGGCGACGATGCCTTGCCAGTTGTAGGACTCAAAGCCGGTCAGGCCCGATTCGGCCATCGTCGGCACATTGGGCAACACGGCCAGGCGCTTGGCGGACGTGACGGCAATGGGGTGAATCTTGGCGCCCTGGATGGCCGGCAGCGCCGAATAGCCCATTTCGAACATCATCGAGATATGGCCGCCCATCAAATCGGTGGCGGCCAGGCTGCCGCCCTTGTAGGGCACGTGCACGATGTCGATCTTGGCTTGTTCCCGGAACATTTCGCCCGACAGGTGATGCGCGCCGCCTACCCCGGACGAGCCGAACGACAGCTTGCCGGGTTCCTTCTTGGCCAGCGCGATCAGGTCGTCCAGCGTCTTGACCGGCAGTTCGTTGTTCACGCTCAGCACCAGCGGGCTGTTCTCGATCAGGATGATCGGCGCCAAGTCCTTTTGCGGGCTGTAGGGCATGTCCTTCATCAGCGTCGGGTTGACCGCCATGGGCGCCAGGTTGCCCGTGCCGATGGTGTAGCCGTCAGGCGCGGCCTTCGCGATCAGGTTGGTGCCGACCACGCCGCCCGCGCCCGCCTTGTTTTCGACCACGATGGGTTGCCCCAGAGATTCGCCCAGCTTGCGTGCCAGAAGGCGCACGCGCGTATCGGCAAAGCCGCCCGGTGCGTAGGGCACGATCATGGTGATGGGCTTGGCGGGCCAGTCGGTGGCTTGGGCGTGGGCAGCGCCGCTGAAGGCGGTAACAGCCGCCAGGGTGGCAATCAGGGGGCGCAGTGCTTTCATGCTGGGTGACTCCTCGTTCTCTTTTTAATGGATACAGCCCTTGGGGCCGATCGCATTATGCCCAGCGCCTTCGCCTTCTGTCGTGATTTTTCCCAAGCGCCATGCCGACAGCGCCAACAGCGCCGCGCCGCCGCCCAGCACCTGCGCCAGGCCCGCGCCCCAGTGGGCGGCCCACGATGCCAAGAGCGGCCCCAGGATCTGGCCGGCCGCGAAGGCGGCGGTCATGATGGCGGCGGCACGCGGGGCGGCGGCCCCCGCCATGCGCCGGGCCGTCAGGATGCCGGCCTGGGTAATCACCATGAAGGTGCCGCCCACCAGCAGCGCGGCCACGATCACGGCGGTAATGTGGTGCCACAGCGCCGCCGCCAGCATGCCGGCGGCCATGAGCGCCTGGGCGGCTTGCCAGACGCGCTTTTCGTCGCGTCCGCGCGCCAGGCGGGGCACCAGCAGGCAAGACACCGCCGCGGCCAGGCCAAACAGCGGCCAGGCCCAGCCGAAGATCGCGGGGTTGGGGATCACCTGCTTGGCCATCGCGGGCAGGAACGTCGCGGGGATGATGTAGCCGACGCCAAAGATGCCGTAGTGCAGGGCCAGACGGGGGATGACGCGGGGCAAGCGGGTGGTCGGTGTGTTTGGGGCGTTTGCAGCGCTTGGGGAGTTTGCAGCGATTGCAGGGCTCGGGGCAATTGCAGCGTTTGGGGCGATTGCGGCGTTCGCAGCGTTCGCAGCGCTTGGCGCGGCCGGCGCGGTCGGCGTCGCCGCTGCCGCCGGCCGGTTCAGGCCGGGCCAAGCCATGGCGGACAGCGCCAGTGTCAGCGCGCCCAGTATCAGCCAAGTGCCGTCGGCCCCCACCTGCCAGGCCATCAACCCCAGGCAAGCCAGCCCTGTCAGCGCGATGCCGGCGCCCACGCCGGCGTAGGTCAGCGCCGCCGTGGCGGGTTCGCGCGGGTCTCCTTGGGGCACGGCACGGCTTGAGGCCACGCAGATGAAGGCGCTGGCGCTGGCGTAACCGGCGGCCAGCCGCAGCGCGCACCAAACCGCCACGTTATGCGTAAGCGGCATGGCCAGGGTCAAAAGCGCCACGGCCAGCAGGCTGATGGCAAGCTGGGCGCGCGCGTGGCGTACAGGCCATGCCACGGCGGCCAGCGCGCCTAATAGGTAGCCGGCGTAATTGGCCGACGCCATCCAGCTACCCTGCGAGAGCGACAGCCCGCCTTCCTGCGCCATCAGCGGCCAGACCGGCGTGAAGGCGAAGCGGCCGATGCCCATGGCGGCGGCAAGCGCCAGCGCGGCGGGCCAAGCCAGGCTGGCCGCGCTGCGCGAATCGGAAACGGAAGGGTAAGCAGGCGTTGACATGTGCCCACTCTACGGCTGTACTTATATCTTGAATAGTGAATTATTAAGAACACAGGTTCTTGAAATGAGAAACTTGGATCTCGATGCCTTGCAGATTTTCAAAGCGGTGGCCGACCAGGGCGGCGTGGCGCGCGCCGCCGCGCACCTGAACCGGGTGCAGTCCAATGTGTCGACCCGCTTGAAGCAGTTGGAGGCTTCGCTGAACGCCCCGCTTTTCCGGCGTCAGAATCGCCGGCTGGTGTTGTCGGACCAGGGGCGCGTGTTGCTGTCATACGCCGACCGCCTGCTGCGCCTGTCCGACGAAGCCCAGGCCGCCGTGCGCGATGGCGCGCCGCAAGGCGTGCTGCGCATCGGCACCATGGAAAGCACGGCGGCCGCGCGCTTGCCGCCGATTCTGGCGGCCTATCACGCGGCGTGGCCGCAAGTGGGCATTGAACTTGTCACCGGCACGTCGGGCGCGCTGGCGGCCAAGGTGCGCAACTACGAGATCGAAGCGGCCTTCGTTGCCCAGCCGTTTCCCGACGAGGGCCTGGCGGCCATGGATGCCTTCGATGAGGCCTTGGCGCTGATTTCACCGTTGGCCTGGGGCGACATCGATGGCGCCCGCGACGTGGGCGGCCGCACGGTGATCGCGTTTGCGGCCGGGTGTTCGTATCGGCGCATCCTGGAATCCTGGCTGAACCACGAAGGCGTGGCGCCCGCGCGCGTGATGGAGTTCGCGTCGTATCACGCCATCGTGGCGTGCGTGGCCGCGGGTTCAGGCGTGGCCATCGTGCCGCGTTCGGTGTTGGCGGTGTTGGGCGCGGAGCATTCCGTCCGCGTCAGTGCGCTGTCCGGCCCGTACGGGCAGGCGCGCACGCAGTTGGTCTGGCGCGCGGATGACGACACACCCGCGCTGCAGGCGCTGCGTCGGCAGTTGCAGCCTGAAGGCAATTGATGTGGACGTGGGTTGCGCGGCACGTCGCGCGCAACCGGTCCTGCCAATGATCAGAAGCGGTAACCGACGCCCAGCGTCGCCACCCACGGGTCGATGCGCGCGGTGCCGATGTGCTGGCCGTCCAGCTTCACCTTCGACTTGATGTCGATGTAGCGGATGTCCGCGTTCATGAACCAGCGTTCGTTGATCTTGAAGTCCGCGCCCAGTTGCGCGGCCACGCCCCAGGAATCGCCCATCTTCAAGTCCGAACCCTTCAGCGCGCCTTCGGCCTGGGTGTCGAAGAAGTGCGTGTAGTTGATGCCGACACCGATGTAAGGCTGGATCATGCTGTCCGGCAAGATGTGCCATTGCAGGCTTAGCGTGGGTGGCAGTTGCTTGCTGGATCCGATCTTGCCCAGTCCGCTGCCGCTGACGTCATGCTGGAACGGCCAGGCGCCCAGCAGTTCAATCCCGATGTTGCGCGTCACCATGTAGCCCAGCGTGAAGCTGGGGCGCACGTTGTTGTTGGCGTCCAGCTTGACGCTGCCATCCAGTACGGTGCCGTTGTTGGACGAGGGGCGAACCTGCGTGACGCCCACCCGGAACAGCACGTCGCCCGCTTCATGCGCGTGCGCCGGGGCGGCAAGCCCGCTGGCGGCGATCAGTCCGGCGATGGCGGTGGCGCGGATACGCCCGTTCAGCGAAAACATTTTTCTTCTCCGATCTTTCCATGAGGGTGAGGCCACAGGTTCTCAGACCTGGCGCCTGCCCAGATTGACGTGTATCAATCCGTGAAAAGATGCGGACCGCGCCGTGGCGGCGCGGCAACAGGAGCTTTGCGACGCACCGTAGGATGGGTGGAGCGCGAATGAAACGATAAAAGAACGCCGAAGCAGATCGCGCGTAACCCATCAAGCAACGCCGGATTCTTCTGAAGAGCAGCCATATTGCAAGCGCTGCATGATGGGTTGCGCGCGTTGGAGGGTCGCGTTCTTTTATCGGTTCAACCGCGCTTCACCCATCCTACGTCCAGCCTGCAACACGATCGGGCGGCTCGGTTCCCAAATAGCATTCGCCGCCTTGGCGCTACAGCGCGAAGGCGGCGAATGGGTGTTGACTAACCTAAGGATCAGCGCGGCAGTTCGCTGCTGCCCATCAGGAATTCATCCACCGAGCGCGCGCATTGGCGGCCTTCGCGGATGGCCCAGACCACCAGCGATTGGCCACGGCGCATGTCGCCCGCCGCGAAGACTTTTTCCACGTTGGTGCGGTAGTCGTCGGTGTTGGCGCGCACGTTGCCGCGCCCGTCGCGATCCACGCCGAAGGACTCCAGCACGGTCTGCACCGGCGACACAAAGCCCATGGCCAGCAGCACCAGGTCAGCCTTGATCTCGAACTCCGAGCCCTCGACTTCGCGCATCTTCATCTGGCCGGTGGCGTCGTCCTTGAACCATTCGACGCGCGCGCCGACCAGCTTTTCGACCTTGCCGTTGCTGCCCTTGAGCAGCTTGGTGGTCACGGACCAGTCGCGCTCGCAGCCTTCTTCGTGCGAGGACGACGTGCGCATCTTCAGCGGCCAGTACGGCCACGTCATGGTCTTGTTTTCGGATTCGGGCGGCTGCGGCATCAGCTCGAATTGCGTGACCGACGCCGCGCCATGGCGGTTGCTGGTGCCCACGCAGTCCGAACCCGTATCACCGCCGCCGATCACGACCACGTGCTTGCCCTTGGCCAGCGTCTGGTTCGTCAGGCGGTCACCCGCCACGGCCTTGTTCTGCTGGCGCAGGAAGTCCATGGCGAAATACACGCCCGACAGTTCACGGCCCGGAACCGGCAGGTCGCGCGGCGTTTCCGAACCGCCCGTCATGACGATCGCGTCGAATTCCGCCTTCAGCGAATCCGGCGTGCGCACCGTCAGGCCGTCGGCCACGGGGTCTTTCGGATTGCCGATGTAGGTGGACGGCGCGAACTCCACGCCTTCCGCTTCAATCTGCGAGATG
>RCUJ01001199.1_pt1 | contig 14232 bp, 15 predicted proteins | sample 2166321 | NCBI WGS metagenome assembly RCUJ01 (sample SAMN09932808, study PRJNA488358) | compost metagenome | feature: garden; material: soil; isolation source: compost soil in an enriched community after 118 h of incubation | place: Germany: Experimental Botanical Garden Goettingen | collected... | reverse complement strand
AAGGAATTATAGGTTATACAAACTGGTTAAGCAACTGGTCTGAATTTAAACCTCATAAAGTAGAATATGGAGAAGCCAACCAAATTTTGGCAGGAAACATTTCTGTTAATACAAAACTGCTCAAAAGGAATATATATGTTTTGCAAGGAAATGTATATGTAACTAACAATGCCGTTTTAACAATCGAACCCGGAACTTTAATTATTGGGGATTTCGAAACAAAAGGAACACTAGTGATTACAAAGGGTGCACAGCTAATAGCTGATGGTTTAGAAACCGACCCAATTGTATTTACCTCAAACCGTAGTATGAAAAAAGCAGGAGACTGGGGTGGTATTGTAGTTCTTGGTGATGCTCCTATTAATAAATTTGGAAATATTGGTTCTTATAACTTAGATCTTGATCCTTCCTTAACCACCTACGGAGGTGATAATTCTTTATCAAATTCCGGAATTTTAAGATTTGTAAGAATCGAATTTGCCGGAAAAAACATTAAAGGTGCTGATACTTTCAACGGTTTGACAATTGCAGGTGTTGGCAGTCAGACCATATTAGAGAATATTATGGTCAGCTACTGTGGTGGTAATTCATTTGCTTTTTATGGCGGTGATGTAAATGCTACTAAATTTGTATCTTATAAATCAATTAACGACGACTATAAATTCACTCAGGGAACGCAATGTCGTTTATATAATTCACTTGCGGTAAGGTCTTCATATTTATCAAGCAACAAAGATGGTTCGCGCAGTTTAGAAGTAAAATCATATGAAAATAAAAACGAAACAGATTTTACTAAAAAACAGACTTTTGTTGCAGCAGCCAATATTACACTGTTAAATGACAGTGAAAATATAAATGCAGATATTCAGTCTGGGTTGGTTAAGGAAGCTATCTATATTGCTGAAAATGCTTCTCTTGAAATGAAGCGAAGCGTAGTTTCGGGATTTAATCCTGCTGTTTTATTAGATGGAAAAACAGAGATTAATGATATTAATCTTAAGAAAATCAAATTTGAAGAAATGTACTTTAATCTATGCAACGGAAACATCCTTTCGGAAGGGAACAGCAACAATGAGGATTTGGAGCATTGGTATGGTAACACAATATTTTTTAACGTCCACTCCAAAAGTGATAATAAGGAAACATTTGTTGATATATTCGATGCTAAAAGACCAGATTTCAGATTACAGTTAGGAAAAATAACCGCTTCAAGCAGCAATAAATAATTTGATTATACAAAATACGTGAGCGAAATATTTGCCGACAATAAAACATTAACTACAATCAGTTTATTTTATCCATAAATTTCAATTGTCTCCACAGTAAGGAGACAATTGAGATTAAGGTTATTCAGAAAGATAATTCCTTTCTATTTTCTCTTTTACTTCGGTTGGTAAAGTATATATTTTTTTTCAAACTGTTTTTATAAAAGCGGTATTATTGCCGCTTTTAATCGTTAGACGTTGTGTTTTTCCTGCCAGTCGAAGATTCCTCTTCTTTTGGCTATAAGCCATTGACTATTCACACGTACATAATCATCCTTATAGATGGCGCCTATAGTAGTTCTGGTTTTTTGTCCGCCATCATTCCCAATCAGTGTTATTAGACAGTAACACGTCCCGTGAGCAGCATCCCCATCTAAATCAACTATCTGCTGGCCATTAAAATGATACACAGTTTCGATTTTGCTAAGAAAAATTTTAAAGCCTTTTTCCATTTCTGTTCGTCCCTCCAATTTTAAAATCTGCTTGCCTCCTGCATAGCTTTCCGACACTGCATTTTCAGTGAAAAGTTGTACTTGGGCATGAAAATCTTTCTTGTCTCCCAGGACAGATACACGGTCAAATAATTCTTTGATATAAGTCCTGTCATATAATTCCTCTATACTCATAATATTTACCCTCATCCTACAGTCATTACTATTTTACCTTGAATATTACCCTTGGACGCACGTTCATGCGCACTTTTTGCATCGGCAAGCGCATAAGTGCTGTCAATGGCCACGCGGATAGTTCCATTTTCGAGCAGCTGTCCTAGCTCCTTGAGCTGGGCTCCGCTTGAGCGCACTTGTGTTGCAGATACCCTTACTCCAAGTTTTTCCGCTTCTTCAGCGTCAGAGAAACCCAAGGGAAATATTGGAAACAAAGCGCCACCGCGTTTCAGGGTTCTCAAGAACCTGCCGGTGGCCGGCCCTCCGACAGAATCGATCACAAGATCGACATCAGTTACTAGGTCTTCGGCAGCATTCTTAGTGTAATCTATGAATTCGTCTGCTCCGAGGTCTCGCAGGAACTCTTCATGCCTTGCAGAGGCAACAGCAATCACGTAAGCCCCCTTCCATTTGGCAAGCTGTAATGCGAAATGTCCCACACCGCCTCCAGCACCGTTAATGAGTACTTTTTTGCCTTCGAGCGACACCGGTTCATGCCTGTTCGGCTGTAGTGGATTCTGTACATCATGGCCTTGGTCAATCATGAATTGCCACGCTGTAAGCAGGGACATCGGTACGGCAGCGGCCTGTACGTGATCAATGCGTGCTGGCTTGATTGCAACTTCTGAAGCTGGAGCGGTAACGTATTCTGCGTAGGCTTTACTCGGTCCGAAGCTGGGAAAACGGACCATCGAATAGACCTCGTCGCCGACAGCGAAATTATTGACATCATCTGCTACCGACTCGATGATACCAGAGATATCTGTTCCGAGTATTACAGGAAATGGGACCTGTGGCTGCCATTCCGGAGGCAACATCTTATATCCTTCGCGAAGATACCAATCCGGTGGATTCAGTCCGATTGCGCGGACTCGAATCCTCACTTCTCCATTTAGCAACTCTGGAACCGGTGCATCTTCATAACGCAGTACTTCCGGACCTCCAAATTCGTACTGGCGTATCGCCTTCATCATTGATGGGGCGGCCTGCTCAACTTCTTTATTTTCAGAATTTTTCATATCATTAGTTTTTATAGAGACTATTTTATTGCCTTACTGGAGCAAAATTAGGATATTTGTATACTTTTGTCAAGTATGTACTTTTTTGTATCTTACGTACTAAAATGAATCTAATGCTGATTAACAGATAATTAAATTAAAAATAAATGAAAAATAAATCTGAAATTCCAGAATGCATCCAGAATTGCGGCGTCGAATACGCTTTTAAGCGCATAGGAGGGAAATATAAAGGACGGATCCTTTGGCATCTGGGAATGCAAAAAGTTTTACGGTATGGCGAACTGAGCAGGACCCTGCCAGACATTACAACTAAAATGCTAACCCAAACCTTAAGAGAGCTCGAGGCAGATGAGTTAATCGTCCGTAAAATGTATCACGAGGTTCCTCCTAAGGTGGAATATTCGCTGAGTGAGACAGGACTGGAGCTAATTCCGTTTATAGAGCATGTTCACGAATGGGGTAAAAAACAACTAGCCAATGAAACAATGGTGACAAAATAATCAAGCTATACATGCAATTACTGTTCAGGGCCGAGACATTACCGAACAAATAAGCGAATACAACATTTGGAATACAAATGAATTAAATCTGGAAAAAGTTATGACACATTATCTTGCGGTACCAGAAGAATTGATACAGATACATTCGAGCGTTGAACTAACTAGAATGACTTTTAAAATACCAGACCAAGCATCGACTTGGTAATTTATTTACCAGACCAAATTGAAGCTTCATGCCACTATGTCCATTTTGTCCGACAGCAAACTTTCAAAATTGTATAAGGCAAAATATACGCAGTATGTTTAAAGCCGGTTAAAAGATGACACAAAATAAGGAACTTAAAAAAAGGGGAACACAATTGTGTCCCCCAGTATTTTTGAATTTAGAGTTTGACCAAGTCAATTCCTGAAAAGACGCCTTTGACTTCGGTAAGCCTGCCTCCAAGAGCAAGTGTACCCAAGTCAATCGGGGCAAAACCGATTGATTTGATCAGTTCAACTACCTCTGCTTTAGCATGCTGATCGTCGCTGGCGACAAAAGCGACACGTCGACCATCACCAATCACCGGATCTGCTGCGATTCTTGCAGCAAAAAGTGTATTGAACGCTTTCACGATACGCGCGCCAGGTAATTGTTCCAGTACAATCCCGGTTGAGGTCTTATTGCCCAACTCAGCGATTTTACCATCCTCAATAAACTCATTGGTAATATCGATCACGATTTTGCCACTCCAGTTGATCAGGCCGGTGAGAGACTTTACTTCCCACCAAGGAAGCGCCAGTACGACAATATCTGGACCAGCAGCTTCAATAGTGCTCACTGCTTTCACACCTTTGCCCAATTTCACAATGAAAGCTTTGAGAGTTTCAGGCTCCCTGCTATTGCTGATCAAAAGAGGAGCATTGATTTTCAGCAATTGCGTGGCAATTGCTTGCCCGATATGGCCTGCGCCAATAATTCCAATTGTTTTCATGATATTTATTTGCTTATTAGTAATTATTTAAAATGCAGATTTGATTACACCGCCATCTGCCCGAAGCGCGGCGCCGTTGGTGGCTGCTGAAAGCGGGCTGGCAATGTATGTCACCAGATTGGCGATCTCTTCCGGTTTGATAAAACGCTTCAATAATGAGGTTCCCCGCATTGTAGTAAAAAACACTTTTTCCATTTCAGTATCGCTGATACCTTGCTGTTCAGCGGTTGCTTTCATAAAATTGGTGATAGCCTGCGTCGATGTTGGTCCGGGTAAAACAGTATTTACGGTAACGGCCGTACCGACGGTCATTTCGGCAAGCCCACGTGACAAACCGATCTGGGCAGTCTTGGAAACACCGTACTGGATCATCTCCGCAGGGACCTGTACACCAGATTCGCTGGAGATAAAAATGATCCGCCCCCAATTGGCCTTCAGCATTTGCTCGATGTAAGCACGCGAAAGACGTACACCACTCATAACATTTACCTGATAGATATCCATCCACTCTTCGTCAGTAATACCTTTGAATGCTTTCGGCTGGGCAACTCCAACGTTATTAACCAGAATATTTACATCAGGATATTGCTGGATAAGGGCATTCACCTGGTCAGCCTGTTCGAGATCCGCCACTGCACCATAGATATTCTGGTTACCGGTTTCTATTTTGATTTTTTCAACAGCTGTATTCACGCGTTCCGGGGTGCGCCCGTTAACGATAACTTTAGCCCCTTCAGCTGCCAGTGAACTTGCTATAGCAAAACCTATTCCGGTAGTTGAGCCGGTAATAAGGGCAATTTTTTCTTTCAATTGTAGATCCATGATTTGTATTTTGTTTTTATTAAATAATTGTTTTTTTTAATAATGAGGGCTTCAAGATGAGGTCGACTGCAACCTCTGGCAAGTCGTCTCCTTTAATGATTTATTTACCTGCTGCAATCGCCTCGGCAGCAATTTTAAGTCGTTCTACCCAATCCTGGTGGTAAGCGTAAAGGGCTCCCGGATGCTTGTGTCCTAAAATATTAAGGAACCACTCTCCCTGTTGTGTTTCTTCGGTCAGAACATGAACACCTTCATCAGTTGGCGTGATTACCCAGCCGTGGTAAGCGGTGGAACCGGTCTGGTCACCGTCTACTGTAGTTTTCCAGGACAGCCTTTGATTGGGCTCAAACTCTGTCACAATCAGGTGCATCAGGTAGCCGACAGTCACACGGCTCCATATAGTACCCGCAGCCAGTTCGTTCTCGCGGCTTAAAATTTTAACCTGGTTTTCAGCAGGGAAATAGCTCATCCAGTTTTCGGCGTCAACTAAAAGTTTCCAAACCACCTCTGCAGGCGCTTTGATATCGATATCATTCAGTGCGTAGATCGCAGATATCTCTGGCTTTTGATCCGCCGGCCAATTTGTTTTATTATACATAGTGTTTCTTCTTTATTTGCCACCAAAGTTCCGGCAACTTGTTATAAATAACGAGGGCATTTGACAGAATTTAAATGTGATAAATGTCACAGTAATTGTCAGCTGTGTTCCTCAGGCAAACGAGCAAATAGTCCGCGGTCTATCGAGTTTTTATTAAATAAGCATTCCGTCAGCATCTCTTTGCGGTGGCAGTCATAAAGCGGTAGCGGCATTAATGTCGCACACTGTATAACCAACGAAATTAGTAGTAGTTTTGCTTTTTGCTGATGAATGCACAGTAATTCTGGGTACAAATATTTTTTAACAGCAGTTCAGTTAGTCATGCAACGGGCTTATAATTATCAAAACGAATTTATGATAGCGTCTAATAGCCATTAAACAAGCCATTATATACCTATTTATGAATTAGGTGGTTTGGCTGCCTTAAATACATATTTCCAATCTGCTTAATTATCCTTAATTTTTTATAGCTTTGTTCAAAAGCGAAGGCTATGTTTGAATTTTTTTCATCTTATTTAAAAGAAAAAGCGGGTCTTAACGAGGATGAATTGACTCAAGTACGCATAGTAACCGTAAGCAAGAAACTTCGTAAAAGGCAATACCTGTTACAGGAGGGAGACGTTTGTCACTACAATTGCTTTGTTGTCAAAGGCTGCCTACGAAATTATCGTACCAGTGAAGATGGCAGTGAGCATATTTTAAGATTTGCAGTGGAGAACTGGTGGGTAAGCGATCCGGAAAGCTATAATAATGGCACACCTTCCAAAAATAATATCGATGCACTGGAAGAGAGTGATCTGCTGATGATTGAAAAAGTAGATTTCAATAATTTACTGGACACCATTCCCCATTTTAAAGATTTTATTTACAATCTAAAAGCAAAGAGTTTTGACGTAAGCCAAGACCGTATTATGAGCAATATAAGTAATACCGCTGAGGAAAAATATTCCAATTTTATAAAAACATATCCAGATATCTTCAACCGCGTACCGCTCCACATGATCGCTTCCTACCTTGGGTTATCTCGTGAAACTCTGAGCCGCATCAGGAAAGCAGTATACTAAGGTTTTTAATTAGAGTGGCTGTTTTACGACATAATAAATTTGGAAGAGATACCATTTTTGCCACAAAAGTTAAGGCGTTTATTATTTTCTTTTAATCAAAAACAATTACTGATTTTTGATTAAAAGAAAATAAATTATATCAATTATTTAAAGCTCGTTACTACTTTTAAATAAAACAAAAATTGACATTTTAAATTTGTGGCAACATCGTGACACATCTTCTTTTTGAAAACTAGAAATTCAACAAAATAAAGAGCATAGGAAGTTTAGGTTCTAATCTGCAGCTATCCATTAATCCTTTTTTTTAATGGCAAACTCAATAAATAAGGTGGCTGGTCCTCGATTTTTTGAGGGATGTGAAAACTCTAATGCAATATAATTTATATGAATAACATATCTTTGTATCCTATGTCTATTCAAAAACTCATATCGCATTTTAACAGCTACCTTCCTTTAAACATGGAAGAAACAGATGCTGTAACAAAAAATGCAAATGAAAGAAAGATTAAGCGCCGGCAATTTATTTTACAAGAAGGAGACCGATGCAAACATTATAATTTTATTGTTAGCGGGTGTTTTAAAATGTACAACGTTGACAAGGCCGGAAAAGAGCACAATGTACAATTTGGAGCAGAAAATGCCTGGATTACTGATATGGCCAGCTTCCATTCTGTAAAGCCAGCCGATTTTAAAAACCTTAATGCAGGTAAACCAAGCCAGTTGTTTATTGAAGCAGTCGAGCCTTCTGTAATTATTCAAATAGAGCTAAGAAATTTGGTTTTTCTGTTTGAAAAATATCCCAAATTCAACAGGATTTTTAGGGTAATTGTTGAAAATAATTTTATCGAACTTCAAAATAGGATATTGCAAAATATTAGCATGACAGCAGAGGAGCGTTATCTTTCCTTTTTAGAACAATATCCAGATCTTTCCAATAGACTTCCTAATACTCAAATAGCCTCCTTCCTGGGAATTACGCCTGAGTTTCTAAGCAATATTCGAAAAAGCATTGCTGTTAAATAACTGTACTCTTAAACTATCTTAATCTTATTTCTTAAACTTTCTTATTGGCCTGATGTTCTGGCTTGTTTCATCTTTGTATTACAATTATAAAACAAAGATTATGAAAAAATTATCACAGAACTTCAACTCGCGATATGCCGCCAGGGGGTTGAAGCATAAACAATTTTTAGCCGTAATATTAATAATCTTAACTACCGGCTTTCAAACAGTACAAGGACAAGTAACAAAAAAAAGAACAATAGAGAAAATGACACTAGAACAAAACAAACAAGTAATAATTAAGTTTAATAAAGAATTTTTCGAATCTGGAAACACAGAAATCACAAAAGAACTTTTATCAGATTCATTTACCAATCATACGGCCTTACCCAATGCGCCAAAAGATGCAAGTGCGATGATTCGATTTATAACAGGCTTTCATAAAGGTTTTTCTAATATTTCAGTTCGAATTGACGAAGTGCTGGCAGAAGCCGATAAAGTATCCTTGAGAAAAACGATAACTGCAACACACACCGGTGAGTTTATGGGGAAAACCGCCACGGGGAAAAAAGTAGAAATGAATGTGATAGAAATAGATATTCTTAAAGATGGAAAGATAACAGACCACTGGAGCAGAAACGATTTTATACAGATTGTGCAAAGTTTGTGAATTGGAGCTGCTACTTTTGTCACAAAAAGTTAATGCTGTCTCTTTTTGCTCTTAGTAAATAACTTAAATTATCAGATTACATTTTGTGGCAAACTCAGATATAAAACTTAATGCATTTTTTCATCAATCCCCAACAGGACGTCCAAACCAAATTCTTTAAGCCAATCAAAGACAGGCACTAAATGTAGTACACCAATCTCTTCAAATCGTCCATAAAATTTATAGAAATTTGTCCAGTTGCTGTCACAAACAAGCCAAATAGTGCCAATTGAAGACAATTGGTGCTATTTTTTTATAACCTTACTTATTTTTTTATTAGTCTAAAGAACCGGGCTCCTCAGCAGCCCTAGCCCCGATAGCAGTGGAAATCCTTTTGTGCCAGAGTTCGGCACAAAAGATTGGAACGAATAGCGGGAAAAGCTCCTAAAAAATAATATTAAACCTAAAAAATATACCACATACAATTGACCCGCAGCTGGGCACAAAAAATTGCTTCTCCAGTTCGCTGGAGCCTGGGTGGAACGTATAGCGGGAAGAGCTCCTGAAAAATAATATTATATACAATTGATGATGATCCCACTCCAAATTAATTGCCTAATTTATCTACTGCTCGATATAAATAACACCATATACCTTTTACTTTGATGTAGGTCTCATCCAATCTCCAGCTCGCCCCCACTCTGCCTTTTCTCTTCTTCATCTCTGCCTCAAGCAAAGGTGCAAACTTATAAACCCAGCGCTGAATCGTGGCATGATCCACAATGACTCCTCTAATCTTCATTAGTTCTTCAACATCACGGTAACTAAGTGTAAATCTTAGCTTGAAATATACTGCCTGAAGAATTATGTATTTTGGATAACAATGACCTTTAGTATTCATCTTTTGATCGGTTTAAAATTCTAAAGATAAAAGTTATTCCCAGATGCGACAGTACCTTGATAAACGAACCTCTTAAAGCTTTTTTTTAAATGTTTGATGAATATCAAAACATTCGGATTTGGTATTCGTATTAATTATAAATTTTACTTAGGTTCATTCCTTTCATCTTTTTTATCTTCTATATAAGCCACACCCCAACTTGTCAGTGCATCAAAAACATTTTGAAGAGACAGACCTAAAGCAGTTAGCTGGTATTCAACACGCGGAGGTACTTCCGGATAAACAACCCTCGTTATAATACCATCATGCTCCATTTCACGAAGTTGAGCTGTCAATGTCTTTTCTGAAATGCCTTCCAGTTTATTATTAATAAGGCAATACCTCACAGTTTCCCCCTTACTTAAGACATCATAGATTCTTAATTTCCACTTTCCGCTAATCGTAGCGAGCGCCAACTCAATCGCGCAGGCGTCAGGATCCGTTATCCAATTTGATCTCAGAGTTCTATTATAAGCCATGTTATTCTTTTTTGCAAAAATAAAGAAGAAACCTTGTCTCTGTATTCAAATCCTATATTAATATTATGCTATATTCAAAAAAAATATTTTTTTTTTTACGGGATAAGGCTCTGTAAATGAACAATACGAACCTTAGAGAAAGTAACGAACAAAACAGTAAGTTATTGTATATTAAATCTATATGGTTTTATTTTATCTTAAAATAGAGTATATAAACTCCAAAATAGAAATTAAAATGAATAATATTTCTCTGGTTGAACCTTATGAAATGGGTTCAATAAAATTAGAAAACCGTGTTGTGATGGCTCCTATGACCAGAACACGCACATCACCGGGTGATGTACCAAATGCCTTAATGGCAAAATACTACGGACAGCGAGCAGATGCCGGATTAATTATAGCTGAAGCAGCTGATATTGCCCCTCACGGTAAGGGCTATTTATGGACTCCTGGTATCTACTCCGATGCACAAGTAGAAGGATGGAAATTAGTAACTAATGAGGTTCATAAAAACGGAGGTAAAATCTTTTTACAGCTATGGCATGTAGGACGAATGTCACATACTTCTATGATGCCTGATGGTCAGGCGCCGTGGGGTGTCACAGATGTACAGGCAATAGGATCTGATGTATTTGCACATAATGATAGTGGCAGATTAACATTCGTGCCTGCAGGTGTTCCGAGAATGCTTAGAACGGAAGAACTTCCAGGTCTGGTAGAGGATTTCAGACAAGCTTTTCGCAATGCAGCAAAAGCCGGATTTGATGGAATTGAGCTTCATTCTGCCAATGGCTATCTACTCGAGCAGTTTCTGAACTCGACCCATAATACACGCACCGATAAGTACGGTGGCCAGACTCCTGAGAACAGAAGCCGTATCTTGCTGGAAGTAGTTGATTCAGCGATAGAAGAGTTAGGGGCAGATAAAATAGGAATCAGATTTTCACCATTTGGACGTTACAACAGCATACCACATGATCCCCTTGTGGAAGAAACGTTCTTTTACTTATGCAAAGAATTGAGCCGTAGACGTATCGCTTATATTCATCTCCTTTATCAACTTATGCCTGTCGGAAATATGCAAGAGGTTACCAAGTTCGAAGAAACTCATTTGCCAGACGAATTTGTCAAAAAAACTCGTGAAACTTTTAAAGGCAGCATTATCTGGTGCGGTAGCTTTACTAAAGATTCTGCAACCGATGCACTGGCTACCGGCTGGGTAGATCAAATAGCTTTTGGCAGACCCTTTATAGGTAATCCGGATCTTATTACTCGGTTTAAAAATAATCTGCCATTAGTAGAAGCCGAACGATCTGTTTATTATACCAGAAATGGAGAAATTGGCTATACAGATTTTCCTAATTTTTCGCCTGCATAAGAAATTTAAAAGGGCCATTTTAATATATAAAAATGGCCCTTTTTTTTAATGGAGGCTTTGAATCAAGAGGTTTATTTTTGAATAAGTCTCATACAAGCGTGACTTTAGTGATTTAGTTTTTCGAAATTCTAAATACAGTTACTACACCAAAAACTATTCGAAAATACTTAAAGGGTGTTCATGGTTTTCGCAGGTATTGGCCTTATATATTCCGCCGCAAATAAATAAAACTGGTGGCTACCACTTTTCAGGACGGAGCATAATATTATAGTTAAAGCAGTAGGAATTACAGAAATTATTTTATCTTAATTCTCTCCCTATGTTGCTTTCCCCATTGCTCCATCGATTCCAGTACTTCCGCTAAACTGTGACAATATTCCGTAAGCGTATATTCTATTCGTGCAGGGTAATCATCATAAACTTTTCGGAAAATCAGCTCATTTTCTTCCAGATGCCTTAATTCTTTTGACAGAACCCGGTTTGTTATTTTTGGTATAGACGACACCATTTCATTAAATCTCTTGTTTCCGTGATAAATGGAAATAATGATAGGTAGTTTCCACTTACCACCAATTACGTATTGAGTATCTTGTACGAATTTGATTTTATCTTCGAAATTTAATTCTTCTCTTCTGTTCATTTTAAGTATCCTTTTGTATACAAGTATCAAATGTATATCATTTAATTAATATTTTTGGCATTCACAATTAAATAAAGAAAATGAAAACAAATAATAAAGTTTGGTTTGTCACAGGTGCTTCAAATGGTTTTGGCTTAACATTAGTGAAACAATTATTAGAATGTGGACATAATGTTGCGGCAACTTCGCGAAATAAAAAAAGCATTGAAGAAAAGATAGGGGAAAATCCTAACTTACTGGCACTCACAGTTGATATTACCGACGACAATGAAGTCAAATCAGCAATTGAGGAAACAGTAAAAAAATTCGGAAGACTTGATGTTGCCGTAAACAATGCCGGATATCTGCTTTTGGGTGCATTGGAAGAAGTTTCTGCAAACGAATTTCAACAATCAATGAATGTGAATGTATTCGCATTCCAAAATGTAATACGAAATGTAATGCCTTATTTCCGCAAACAAGAAAGTGGACATATTTTCAATTTTTCATCTTCTGCGGGTTATTCAGCAGATGCTTGCGCAGGAAGTTACAACGCTGTTAAGTCTGCTATTATAGGTTTCAGCGAAGCATTAGCTTTGGAAGCTAAACCTTTTAATGTAAAAGTGACTATTGTATCTCCAGGGCTTTTCAGAACAAATTTCCTAGAGGCATTTCCAATAGCAGAAAATAAGATAGAGATATACGGTACGAAACAACTGGTTGACGCTATGAATCAATACAACGGACAGCAGCCGGGAAATCCTGATAAACTGGTAAAGATTGTAATTGATACCGCAGGAAAGGAAAATGCGCCTTTGCATTTGCTGCTTGGTGGTGATGCTTATGAAAGAGCTACCAAATATTACAAATCTCAACTCGAAAATTTAGAACAGTTGAAAGCGTTGAGTTTTTCTACAAATTTTGACTAAATACCTGTTTATAAACGCAGCGTTTATTTTATAAGCAAAGGTTCCCAATACTACCGATGCAATAAGTTTTCCAAAAACCTTAAAGTTTGTTATCAGAGGCAAATTTTAAGGTTTTGAAACCTGCGCTGGTACTCCTTATATCTGTAATGTAGCTGAATAATTACTCTCTAAAGTGTTCTTTTCTGATACCAAGGCGTTTAATTTTTGAACCTAAAGTACTGGCAGGAACTCCCAATCTTTGCGCTGCACCACCTTCACCGGCAATTTTGCCATTGCAGTATTTTAACATGCTCAAAATATGGTCCCTTTCATTTTCTTCAATTGTCTTAATGGAGAAATACTCCTCAGACCGATCGACCGCTTCCTGTATTTCGCGAGATGGGAAGGAAACATGTGTTATTACGTCGCCTGTTGTTAATAGTATGCTTCGTTCTATAAGATGCTCTAACTCCCTAATGTTTCCCGGCCAGCTATAATGCTGGAGTTCCTGCAACAGGCTAGTACTTATCTTATTTATTTGTCTTCCAAGCTTCTTGGAAAATCGTTGAATGAAATGGGAAGTTAATAAAGGAATATCTTCTATACGTGACCTCAGAGGCGGCAGATTGATTGGGAAGATATTTATACGATAGTACAGATCCCTTCTAAACCTACCTTTTGCTGTTTCCTCATGAAGATTCCGATTGGTAGCAGCAATAACGCGGACATTTACTTTTATGGTAGCTTTTCCGCCAATCCTTTCTACTTCTCTTTCTTGTAAAACCCGCAACAATTTCACTTGCAATTCCAATGGCAGTTCCCCAATCTCGTCCAAAAACAAAGTTCCATTGTTTGCCAACTCAAATTTGCCGATTCTTCTCTCTGTTGCTCCAGTGAAGCTGCCCCTCTCATGTCCAAAAAGCTCACTTTCAATTAAATGCACCGGTAACGTAGCACAATTTACTTTGATCATCAGGTTGTTCCGCCTTGGTGAATTGTTATGTATTGCGCGTGCAATGAGTTCCTTCCCTGTTCCAGTTTCCCCAAGGATCAGAACAGTGCTGTCAGTTGATGCAACTTTCGAAACTAAGTGAAATATCTTTTGCATCTCTGGTCCATTGCCAATGATTTCTGAATAGTTGTGTGTTGTTTCAATTTCCTCTTTCAGGTATATTTTTTCATCTTCTAATTGCTGTTTATAGTTTTGTATTACCTCAAGTTGAGACAATATTTTTTCATTAGCCATGATATTGGAGACAGCAATTGCAATTTGGTTAGACAAACCAGCTATCAGGCTAAGCTTGATTTTGTTTAATAGGTCACTTTTATTTAGAAAAATAAACCAGAAAC
>RCUJ01001195.1_pt1 | contig 14247 bp, 11 predicted proteins | sample 2166321 | NCBI WGS metagenome assembly RCUJ01 (sample SAMN09932808, study PRJNA488358) | compost metagenome | feature: garden; material: soil; isolation source: compost soil in an enriched community after 118 h of incubation | place: Germany: Experimental Botanical Garden Goettingen | collected... | reverse complement strand
GGCCCAGGACCGACAGCACATTGTGGCCGTCCATCCAGGCGCGTTGCCCGCCCTTTTTTGGGCGGAAGGTAAAGAAATCCGTGAATATCTTCTTGTGCGTGATGATGCCGCTGATGATCGCCACCAGCATGAACATGCCCGCAATACTGGCCAGCCAACGCCCCCACGGGAACGCGGTCTCCAGTTCAAAATGGAAGCGGTAGAAGAAGTCGCCGCCGCGCGTTTCGCGGCCGGTGACGGCCTGGCCGTTGGCCGGATCCAGCTTCACCCGCACGAATCCGCGCTCGCCCGGCTTGGGCTTGGGCACTTGATACAGCAGCAGGATCAACGGCTCGCGGTTCGACGGCGGCGTGATGAACCAGCGCTTGGCGTCCGGCGCATGCTCGGCCAGATAGCGCTGCGCCACTTCAACCGACTCGACGGCGGGCGCCGGCTTTACCTGGATTTCGGGCTGCATCCAGCGCGTGATCTCGGGCCGGAAAAACGCCAGCGACCCGGTCAGGAACATCGCAAACAACACCCAGCCGAAAATCAGCCCGGCCCAGGTGTGCAACCAGGACATTGATTGGCGCAGGCCTTCTTCACCCTGCGCTTTGGCCTTCCCTGCCTTCATGCCGCCCCCATCGCGCGGCCGGCCAGGAACAAGCCGCCCAGCAGCAAGGTCGGCACCAGAATGCCGGCCCAGGCGCGCCAGGCGTTGCGCGTGGCGAACACCCAGATCACGCCGCAGGCGTAGACCACGAAGGACAGCATCTGGGCCGTGGTGACGGCGTCTGCCCGCCCCATGGGCAGCCAGACCGCCAGGCAGGCCGCAGCCGCCGAGGCCAGGGCATAGCCGCCCAGAATGGCGGCAGCCGCCCTGGAAAATACGGCCATGCGATAGCGCATCATGCCTGCGCCGGCTGCGGGAGCTTTCACTTGTTCACATTGAAGGTCGTGGTGGAAACGTAGCGGATCTTGGCGTAGGACTTGCCGTCCGCCTCACCCGCCTTCTCTTGGACATGCGCGGCTTCCAGCACGTACTGGCCCGGCCACGGCGTCGTGATCTCGATGCGACCGTTCTCATCGGTCCAGAAGCGCTTTTCCCATTTCGGGGGACCGAAGACGGTCACTTCCGTCTTGGCCAGCGGCTTGCCTTCGAAATTCAGGACAAAACTGTTGGCGCCGGCGGCGGTGGGCACCAGTTCCAGGTCCAGCTTGGCCTGCGTGTCGGTGCGGCCGACCTTGGCGCCGTACTTGACCAGCGTTTCCTTGAACTGCATCGGCTGGGCCAGGCGAACGTCGCCCTTTCCGCTTGCCGCGAACGCCACAAAATCGGCGCCCTTTTCCGAGGCCTTCAGTACCGTGCCGTCGGCAGCGGTCACGACCGGCGCCACCAGCACCTTGCCCAGCAGGCCATCCTGCTTTTCGCGCACGTCGTCGGCCCATTCGCCAAAGTACGCCTTGGCCGGTCCCTCGGCCCCGCGTTCCAACCAAACAAAGTGCGCCTGCGCGGCGCCCGCGCTGCCCATCAGGGCAATGGCGGCCAAAGTTCTTGCGAATCTCATTCTGGGTTTCCTTTAGTTCGATATTCCGAGAACAGGCAAGCCCCGCGGCCAATGCCTATTCGGAATCGCCTGAATTATAACCATTCTCACTACGGACTTCATCAAAAACTGGGACGGAATGCGAGCCGCTGGTTAACCCGCATTCTTTTATTCCATGAATTAAATATATTAAGAACATATCTAAAGCCACTCACTGCCTTTCAACCTGGAGTTCTCCCATGACTCACGCTCGCTGGACTGGCATCTTTCCCGCCGTCACCACCAAATTCCACGCCGACGAACGCATCGACGCCGAAGGCACCGCCAAGCACATCGACTTTCAAATCCGCAACGGCATCCACGGCGTCGTCACCTGCGGCTCGTTGGGCGAAGCCAGTACCTTGACGTTGGAGGAAAAGCTCGAGGTCGCCAGGATTGCGCTGGAGGCTTCGGGCGGGCGCGTGCCGGTCCTGGCCAACGTATCGGAAACCAGCACCCGCGAGGCGCTGCGGTATATCGAAGGCGCCAACAAGCTGGGAGTTGCCGGCTTCATGGTCATGCCCTCGCTGATCTACGTGGCGGATCCCCGCGAAGCCATGTTGAACGTACGCACGATGGCTGACGCCGCCCAGCAGCCCATCATGGTCTACAACAACCCGCTGGCCTACCGCGTGGACCTGACACCCGCGCACATGGCCGAACTGGCCGACTGCAAGTGGCTCGCGGCCGTCAAGGACAGCTCGGGCGACACCCGCCGCGTGACCGACCTGCGCAACGCCGTGGGCGACCGCTATCAAATTTTCCTGGGCGTGGACGACCTGGCCTACGAAGGGCTGGCGCTGGGCTGCGACGGCCTGCTTGCGGGCGTAGGCTGCGCCTTCCCGCGTGAAACGGTCGCCCTTTACGACCTGATGAAGGCGGGCAAGCATGCCGAAGCGCTCGCCCTGTACCAATGGATGACGCCGCTTCTGCATCTGGACGTTTCCACGAAACTCGTCCAGAACCTGAAGCTGATCGACGCGCTGGTGGGCGTCGGCACTGAACACGTGCGCCGTCCGAGATTGCCGGTAATTGGCGAGGAACGCGCGCTGATCGAACGCATCGTGGCGCACGCGCTGGCCACCCGGCCCGCGCAATATCAATCCGTGCCCTGACGGACACGCATTGCATTGGCTGGATCAGGCCGGCACGTCCCGTGCCGGCATTTCCCTCGTCCCCCACATAAGGCGCGTCAATGGACCAGATTCGTGTCATCGACTCCCATACGGCAGGCGAACCCACGCGGCTTGTCGTGTCGGGCTTTCCAGACCTCGGCACAGGCAGCATGGCGCAACGGCAACGCCGCCTTGCCGCCGAGCATGATGCATGGCGCGCCACGACCGTGCTGGAACCCCGCGGCAGCGATGTCATGGTGGGCGCCCTGCTTTGCGCCCCACAAGACCCGGCCAACGCCGCCGGCGTCATCTTCTTCAACAACGCCGGTTACCTGGGCATGTGCGGTCACGGCACCATCGGCGTGGTTGCCACCCTGGCGTACCTGGCCCGCATCGGCCCCGGCGAACACGGCATTGAAACGCCGGTCGGCACCATCCGCGCCGCCTTGCACAACGACGGATCGGTCAGCGTGCGCAATGTGCCCGCCTATCGGCTGCACCACGCCCTGCGGATCAACGTACCGGGCTACGGCGACGTGATCGGCGATGTCGCCTGGGGCGGAAATTGGTTCTTTCTTGTTGACGAAGCCAATGGCCATCGCATTGCGCCCGACAACATCGACGCGCTGACGCACTACGCCTGGGCCATCCGCCAAGCGTTGCAATCGGCGGGCATTACCGGCGCCGATGGCGCCGTCATCGATCACATCGAGCTGTTCGCCCCCGACCCCGAGGCCGACAGCCGCAACTTTGTCCTATGTCCAGGCAAGGCCTATGACCGCTCGCCGTGCGGCACGGGCACAAGCGCCAAGCTGGCCTGCCTTGCCGCCGACGGCAAGCTCGCGCCCGGCCAGGCCTGGCGCCAGGCCAGCGTCATCGGCAGCATGTTCGAGGCCAGCTATGAAATAGCCGGTGGGAAAATCGTTCCCACCATCCGCGGACGCGCGCACATCTGCGCCGAATCCACGCTGCTGATCTCGCCCGACGACCCTTTCGCCTGGGGAATCCGCCTGGCACATTCGGCGACAGCCGCCTGATGGAGCCTTCCGATGCCCCACCTTCACACGGATGTCCTGGTCATTGGCGCCGGCATCATCGGCGCGGCCTGTGCCCATCAGTTGGCGCAGGCCGGCATGACGGTGCGCGTGGTCGACGGCCGCTTGGGCGGCGCCACGCAATCCGGCATGGGGCATCTGGTTGCCATGGACGGCAGCCCTGCGGAACTCGCGCTTAGCAGCGCATCCATGGATACCTGGAAGCGTTGGGGCGCCCGCATGAACGAGGCGGACCCAGCCTGCGCCCATACCGGATGCGGCACGATGTGGATCGCCGCCAACCACGACGACATGGCTGAAGCCGAGCGCAAGCAAGCCCGCCTGCAAGACCACGGCATCCGCGCCTCCCTCCTTACCGCGCAACAGTTGGCCGATGCCGAGCCTGCCCTGCGCACCGGTTTGGCGGGCGCACTGCACGTACCTGGCGACGGCCTGGTGTATGCGCCCAGCGCGGCCCGCTGGCTGCTGACGCATGCGCCACCGGGCTTGTCCTTCGAAGCCGCCGAAGTGTGCAAGATCGACGCGCAAGGCGCGGCTCTTGCCGACGGAACGCGGCGCAACGCCCAGGCCATCGTGCTGGCGGCCGGCCTGGCCGCTACCCGTCTTTGCGACGACCTGCCCCTGCATCCCAAAAAAGGCCACCTGGCCATCACCGACCGCTACCCCTCTGGCGTGCGCCATCAACTGGTTGAACTCGGCTACATGGCCAGCACCCAACAGCGGGAAGGCGCGGCCGTGGCGTTTAACGTGCAGCCCCGCCCCACCGGACAACTGCTGATCGGCTCTTCCCGTCAAACCGGCGAATCCGCATCCGCCGTGGAACCCATGGTGCTGTCGCGCATGCTCAGGCGCGCCATCGACTTTCTGCCTGGCCTGTCCGGCATGAACATCATCCGCACCTGGACGGGCATCCGCGCCGCCACGCCTGATGGCCTGCCGCTGATTGGCCGGCATCCCACGCACCCCGCTCTTTGGCTGGCCGTGGGCCATGAGGGCCTGGGCGTCACCACCGCGCCCGCCACCGCCGCGTTGCTGACCGCGTTGATACAAGGCGCGGTTCCACCACTGGCCGCGGCACCGTATGCGCCGTCCCGCTCATTCAACGAGGCAGCACCATGACGTTCCCCCGCAAGTCCGCGCGCTTGCGCATCCGGCTCGACGGTCAGCAGGTGAGCGTTGCAGCGGGTAGCAGCGTCGCCGCCGCGCTGGCCGCGAGACCACCCAGCAACTCGCGTGTGTCGGTTTCCGGAGAAAGGCGTGCCGCGTTTTGCGGCATGGGCGTCTGCCACGAATGCCGCGTCCTGATAGACGGACATCTGCGGCTGGCCTGCCAGACGCGCTGCCGCGAAGGCATGCAGGTCGACACCGTCCTGGAACGTGGGTACGAAACCCGGGACACCATCGCGCCGGACAACCCCGTCGACCACGACAGCCACTGCGATCTGCTCATCATTGGCGCCGGCCCTGCCGGCATGGCCGCCGCGCTGGCTGCCGCGCCCAGCGGCCGCGCCATCGTGCTGGTCGATGACAACCCCGCCGCGGGCGGCCAGATCTGGCGCGATGGGCCCGGCACGACCCTGCCTGCCCCAGCCCGCCGCTTGCGCGAACACATCGCGCGTCACGTCAATATCAAGTTGCTGTGCGAGACCCGAGTCGTGGGCTTGGCAGGCTTGCCTGGCAAGCCGGCGCTTATGCTCGAGGACACGCGCCGCGGCTGGGCGCAGCACTACGGCGCGCTGATCCTGTGTACCGGCGCCCGCGAACTCCTGCTGCCCTTTCCCGGCTGGACGTTGCCGGGAGTGACGGGCGCGGGCGGCTTGCAAGCCCTGGCCAAGTCTGGTGTGCCGCTGCGCGGCCAGCGCATCGTCATTGCCGGCACGGGGCCGCTGCTGCTGGCCGCCGCGCATTCCGCACGCAAGGCAGGCGCGCGCGTTGTCCGCATCGCGGAACAGGCCGATTGGCGCACGCTGTTGCGCTTTGCCTGCCGCCTGCCACGCTGGCCAGGCAAGGCCATGCAAGCCGCCGCGCTATTCAGCCCCCACCTGCGCAGCGCCAGCCACGTGCTGGAAGCGACGGGCGACGGGCGGGTGCAGCAGGTGCGCTTGAGCCGCGCGGACGGTGAGGAACAAATCGCCTGCCATCGGCTGGCCTGCGGCTTCGGCTTGGTGCCCAACACCAAGCTGGGCCAGATGCTGGGTTGCGAGCTTGACGCGCACCAGGGATTGCGGGTGGACGACATGCAGCAGACCTCGGTGGCGGATGTGTTCGCGGCGGGGGAATGCACGGGCATCGGCGGCAACGAGCGGGCGCGGGTGCAAGGCGCCATGGCGGGCCATGCGGCCGTCGGCGAACTGACACAGGCCGCGCGCCTGATCCCCGACCTTGCCCACTGGCAGGGGTTCGCCATGGCGTTACGCGGCCATTTCGCGCTGCACCCATCGCTGCTGTCCTTGGCGCGGCCCGACACGTTGATCTGCCGTTGCGAAGACGTGCCCCACGCCGCGCTGGTGGCCTGCCAAAGCTGGATCGACGCCAAGCTGCACACGCGCTGCGGCATGGGCGCCTGCCAGGGCCGCATCTGCGGCGCCGCCACGCAAGCGCTCTACGGCTGGCAACCCGCACCGCCTCGGCACCTGCTTGCGCCCGCCCGCGTCGACACGCTTGCCGGCCTGGCTTCCCACAGCCAATTTCCCGATTAAGGAACTTCCATGCAAGCCCCCCCCATGCCGCTCTTCCTGGATGCTCACCTCGCCTTCGCGCAGCAGCTCGCGCAAGAAGCCCGCGGCATGTACGCGCCGTATATCGGCCGCCTCGCCAACGCCACGCAATCGGCCACGCGGTCAGGCTTGCCCCAGGCCGAAATCAAGCCCGACAGCAGCCTGGTCACCGCACTGGACCACGCTATCGAAGCGCACTTGCGCCTGCGCATCGAAGACGCTTACCCGCGGCACGGCATCTACGGCGAAGAAGGCGGCACGGTCCGGTTGGACGCCGAGCATGTCTGGGTGCTGGACCCCATCGACGGCACCGCACCCTTTCTTGCCGGGGTCCCGGTGTTCGGGACATTGATCGCGCTATTGCATCGCGGCACACCCGTGCTGGGCGTAATGGATTTTCCCGCCACCGAAGACCGCTGGGTGGGCGCCGCCGGGCGCCCCACGCAACATCAAGGCAAGGCTTGTCGCACCCGCGCCTGCGGCCGCCTGGACGACGCCATGCTCAGCACCAGCAACCCCGATTTCTACGCGCCCCACGAACTGCCCGCCTTTCAGGCGCTGCGCGACCGCACCCGCTGGCGCATCTATGGCGGCTGCTGCCTGGCGTATGGGCTGCTTGCCGCCGGCCGCACCGACATCGCCATCGACGCGCGGCTGGCGCTTTATGACTACGCGCCGTTTATCCCCGTCATCCAGGGCGCGGGGGGCGTCATCACCGACTGGAACGGCCGTGCCCTGGGCCTGGACAACCCCGCGTCACGCATCCTCGCCGCCGGCGACCCCGACCGCCATCGTGAAGCACTGGGCCTGGTGCGCCACGCGATGGGCTGACTCGGCTGAACCCGCCACCCGCCGCACCCGCGGCGCTTACCCACACCGACGAATTTCCCTTGGACCAGGAGCCCCCGGGCATGGACATCCGCATTGAGAACCTCTGCATTTCGTACGGCAAGCAACGAGTCATCGACGGATTAAGCCTGAACATCCCCCCAGGCGGCTTCTTCACCTTGCTGGGGCCCAGCGGCTGCGGCAAGACCACCCTGCTGCGCGCCATCGCCGGCTTCACCCCCATTGCGTCGGGCAGCCTGCGGTTCGGCGGGCACGACGTTACGCGCGTACCCGCGCACCAGCGCAACATCGGCATGGTGTTCCAGGACTACGCGCTCTTTCCCAACCGAAGCGTGTTCGACAACACGGCCTACGGGTTGCGCGCGCGGAAGGTGGCCGCCATGCACATCAAGCAGAAGGTGACGTCGGCCCTTGAGCGCGTCGGCCTGGCGCAATACGCGGCGCGCCTGCCCGCGGAGCTCTCTGGTGGACAACGCCAGCGCGTGGCGCTTGCGCGCGCACTGGTCATCGAACCTCAAGTGCTGTTGATGGATGAGCCGCTGTCGAACCTGGATGCCAAGCTGCGCATCCAGGTGCGGCAGACCATTGCCGAACTGCAGCGCGAAGCCGGCATCACCACCGTCTTCGTCACCCATGACCAGGAAGAAGCGCTGGCCCTGTCCGACCAGATCGCGGTGCTGGAGCGCGGCCGCGTGGCGCAGTTGGGCACGCCGCGCGCCATCTACAGCCAGCCCGCCAGCGGATACGTGGCGGACTTCATCGGCGCGGCCAACCTGCTGCCGGTGCAATGCCGAGCATCCGAGCCTGGCCCCGTGCGCTTGCAACTGGACGGACACCCTATTGCCGCGCATGCTCCCGCGCCGCTGGCGGGCGCGGCGGTTCTGGTGGCACGCCCCGAAGACATCCTGTTGTCCACCGCACCGGGCACCGGCGTGCCGGCCCGCGTCCTGGCGTTGCAGTACTTGGGCATCAAGACCAGCTACCGGGTCGAGCTGCCCGGCGGAGGCCTCCTGAACGTGGACGTGCATGGCGAACCCGCCGCGGCGCTCGCCCGTGGCGCACAGGTCGGCCTGGTATTCGATTCGCGCAAGACACTGGTGCTGGCGTCATGAAGCGCGTGCTTCCGATGCTGAGGTCCCCCTGGACATGGCTGTCGCTGGCCGTGCTGGCCGTGCTGCTGGTCTTCCTGGTTTGGCCCGTGCTGAACATCCTGTCCGCCAGCGTGCTGGCGCGCAACGACGAAGGCCAGTCCGGCTGGCACATCCTGCTGTCCGACCCGCGCTACCTACGCGCCATCGGCAACACCTTGCTGCTGGGCATGGGCGTGACGCTGCTGGCGGCCGGCATCGGCGTGCCGCTGGCCTACCTGAGCGCGCGCCACCACTATCCCGGCAAGGCGTTGGTGTCGATCCTGCCGCTGATCACGCTGATCATTCCCGAGGTCATCGGCGCGCAGACCTGGCTGATGATCCTGGGCAACAACGGGGTGCTGACGCGCGCGCTGCGCGACGGCCTGGGGCTGGATCCGCCTTCGTTCTACGGCTGGCCGGGGTTGCTGACCGTCATGACGTTCACGTACTACGCCTATATCTACATCGGCACGCTGGCGGCCATTCGCGGCTTTGACTCGCAACTGGAAGAGGCCGCCCAAAGCCTGGGCACGTCCCCGCCCGTGTCGCGCTTGAAGGTCATGGCGCCGGTGGTGATGCCCTCGATCCTGGCCAGCGCGCTGCTTGTGTTCACCATGGTGGTGGGCAACTTCGCCACCTCGATGATCCTCGGGCATCGCGTGGAGCTGCTGTCGGTGTTGACGTATCAGGCCTCCGTGTCGGAAACAGGCAGCGACCCGGTCATGCAGAGCACGCTTGCCACCACCTCGATCTCGCTGGTGATGCTGGCGCTCTTCCTGCAACGCTGGATTGTGTCGCGCGGACGCTATCAGATCACGCAAGGTCGCGGCGCCCCCGAAACGCCGATACGCGGACCGGGAGGGCTGGCGCTGGCAGCGGCCGCCCTGGCCGTGATGACGCTGTCCATGCTGCCGCTGGGCACGCTTGCCGTGGGCGCCTTCACGCGCTCGCACGGGCCGGTGATGCGCTGGGGTGAATGGACGATCGCGCATCTGGAGCGGGTACTGGTCAACGCCCCCGCCCCGATGCTCAATTCCATCGTGTACGCGGGCGCCGCCACGCTGATCGCCATTGTCTTCAGCACATTGGCAAGCTACCTGATCGTCAAGAAGCGCAATGTGATGACGCCCTGGCTGGACTATCTGAGTTCCATACCCCTGGCCTTGTCCGGCACGGTCATCGGCATCGGCCTGTTGATGACGTTCGGCCACGGCGCATTCGACCTGTCCGGCACGGCGTCGCTGATCGTGCTGGCCTACATCGTGCGGCGGCTTCCCTTCGGTGTGCGCAACGCGTCGTCCACACTTTTCAACCTGCCGGACTCCATCGAAGAAGCCTCCATCAGCCTGGGGGTGCCGCCGCTGGCCTCCTTCGTCAAGGTGGTGCTGCCGCTGATGGCGCCCGCCATCGCGGCCGCCGCGGTGCTGACCTGGACCACTACCGTATCCGAACTGAGCGCGTCGGTCATCGTGTATTCGCCGGGGCACGAAACGCTGCCCATCCAGATTTTCCGCTTGATCGACAGCGGCCTGATGGCGCAAGCGTCGGCCTACGGCCTGGTGCTGATCAGCGTGATTCTGGCGCCCGTGCTGCTGGCGACCCGCGTCTTCAACATCCGGCTCTTTGCCTGAAGCCGGCTCACTCAACCGCAACGCTCAAGGAACCACCATGATCCAACTTCCCCCCTTGAACCGCCGACAAGTGCTGAAACTGCTGGCCGCCACCGGCGGCATGGGCGCCCTGCCCACGCGCGCGCTGGCCCAGCGCGCCGAGAAGGTCGTGCTGTACACCACGCTGAACGCGCAGTCTGTCGAAACGGCCTCCGACATCGCGCGCGACCGGTTACCCCACATCAAACCCAGCACGATCGCGGGCGGCAGCAGCCAGTTGCTCAAGCGGATAGAAGCCGAAGCGGCCCAGCCCAAGGGCGATCTGTTCTGGACGTCCAGCGCCAACGTCATGCATGGCTACCGGGCCCTGTTCGAGCCTTACCGGTCGGCGCAAACCGCCGCCATTCCCGACACCCTGCACGGCCCCGACGATCTCTGGATGGCGGCCAACCTGCATATCGTGGTCGGCATGGTCAACGCGCGACATCTGCCCGGCGCCGCGCCCACCACGTGGGCCGACCTGACCGACCGCCGCTTCAAAGGCAAGGTCATCATCGGCGACCCCGGCAACAGCTCGACCGCGTTCACGGCCTTGTGGGGCATTGAGCGCGTGCTGGGCACCGACGGCCTGCGGGCGCTGGCGCGCAACATCAGCGTGTCCGGCGCCGCCTCGCATGTGGTGCGCAGCGTGGGCCAGGGCGAATACGCCGTCGGCATCACGTTCGAATCCACCGCCTATCCCTACGTGGCGGGCGGCCAGAAGGAAATCGGCATCATGTATCCCGCCGACGGCACCTTCACCGTGGCCGACAACATGGCCATGGTAAAGAACGCGCCCAACCCGGAGGCCGCCAAGCGCATGTATGACCTGCTGCTGTCGCGCGAGATGCAGTTGGCCTTGCTGCAGAACGCCTACCGCCGCCCCAGCCGAAACGACATCGACGTCAGCAAGCATCTGGACATGCCACCGCTTGCCGACATCAAGATCGTGCCGCTGGACGAGGCCGAGGCGGCGGCTGACCGCGAGGGCTTTCTTGCACGCTGGCGCGCCTACCTGGCCGAGGCGCGCAGCACCTGAGCCCTTACCAGCGATAACGCAGGCTGGCCTTGACCGAGCGCTGGTAGCCATACCAGCACCAGGAATCCCCCGAGCAAGACGCGATGTATTCCTTGTCGAACAGGTTCTGGACGTTCAAGGCCACCTGCATGCCCTTCAACGACGGCGACACTCGGCCCAGGTCATAGTCCAGCATCAGGTCGACCAAGGTCACGGACGGCACCTTCATGGTGTTGGTCTCGTTGACAAACGACGAGCCGATGTAGCGCACGCCGCCGCCCACGCCCATGCCGGCCAACGGTCCGTCCTGCAACTGGTAGCGCGCCCAGGCAGACGCCTGCTGCGACGGCACCCCGGGTGGCGATTTGCCCTTCAGGTTCAAGCCCGCCAGGTTGGGGTTGGCCTTGGAGTACTCGTTGTTCATCAAGGAATACGCGGCCACCACCGTCAGGCCACGCATCGGTTCGCTCTTGGCTTCCAGTTCGATACCCTGCGTGCGCAGTTCGCCCGCCTGAATCGAGCAACGCCCGCCCGCCGTGCCGCAGATGTGCGTGGGATCCGGATCGGTCGTCGTCATGTTTTCGCGACGGATGTCGAACGCCGCGAACGACAGCAGGGTGGCGCTGCCCGGCGGCTGGTACTTGATGCCAACCTCGTACTGATTGCCCTCGATGGGCTTGAACGGCGTGTTCTGCCAGCCCGTGCCCGATTGCGGCTCGAACGATTCCGAATAGCTGAAGTAAGGCGCGACGCCATTGTCGAAGTTGTAGATCACGCCCAGGCGGCCCGTGAACTTCTCGGCGTTCAAGGAAGACGGCGCGACGCGGCCGGTGGCGATCGTCGTGGTCTCACCCACGTTGCGAGACCAGTCGTAGCGTCCGCCCAGCAGCACCGACAAGCGATCGATCTTGATCTGGTCCTGGAAGTACAGGCCCGCCTGGTACTGCGTGGAAGTGGCGTCCGTCGAGAACGCTGGGGTGGCGATGCGCTGGTGATTGTCCGGGTTCAGCACATACAGGGGCGGCGCGCTGCCGTAGCCCGCCAGCGTGTCGGTCTTCACGTGCTGATAGTCAAAGCCCAGCAACGCCGTATGGCCGAAGCTGCCCGTGTTGAAGCGCGCCTGCAGATTGTTGTCGATGGTCAGCGCGCCCACGTCCACGTCCGTGGCGATGGATGCGCGCTGCTGGTACAGGTAGCTCTTGTCCGTGTAGCCGTAGTTGTTCGTCATGGCGCCATAGACGCTGCGGTACTGTGCCTCGGACCGCGTCCAGCGCAGGCTTTGCGTGGCCTTGAACGTGTCGTTGAAGCGGTGGTCCAGCACATAGCCCAGCGAATAGCTCTTGCGGTCGCTCTTTTCGAAATTGGCGTCGCCATCGTAGTAGTTGGCCGGCAGGCGGATGCCGTCCGGCGCCGACAGCAGCGTGCGCATGGCGGGCACGGTGCCGTAAGAGCCCATGTCCGGGTCGCGTTGGAAGTTGGTCAGCACCGTCAGCGAGGTGTCGCCATTGGGCTTCCACGTAAAGGCCGGCGACACGAAGTAGCGCCGTTCCTTGGTGTCCTTGACCTGGCCGTCCGACATATAGCCCGCGCCGACCAGGCGATACAGGTACTTGCCTTCCTCGTCCATGGGGCCGCCAAAGTCAAAGTTGGCGCGGCGGTAATCGTAGTTGCCGACCTGCACCTCGACTTCGCGCAGCGTCTCTTCCAACGGACGCTTGCTGACCTGGTTCACCACGCCGCCCGGGCCGCCCTGACCATACATGACCGAGGCGGGTCCCTTCAACACGTCCACGCGCTCCAGGCGGTAGGCGTCCACTTGCGGCAAGGCGTCACGGCCGCCGAACACGCGCAAGCCGTCCAGATACGACGACGCCGAAAAGCCGCGCACGCTGAATTGATCCAGGCGCGTGGCGGTGGCGCCGCGCGACTCGGTAGCCACGCCCGCCGTATAACGCAAGACCTGGTTAAGCGTTTGCGCGCCCTGCTCCTTGATCTGTTCGCGCGTGATCACCGACACCGATTGCGGCGTTTCGATCAGGGGCGTGTCGGTCTTGGTGGCGCTGACGCTGGCGCTGGCCACATAGCCCACGGTGGGCGCCAACGCGCTTTCCGACATGCCCGACACCGTCACCGGCGCCAGCACATGCGCGTCGCCCGACGCCGGCGCGGGCGCCAGCGTCCAGGTATTGCCCGACTGCGCACGCGCCTGCAGGCCGCTGCCCGACAGAATCCGCGCAAAGCCCGCCCCCACCGAATAGGTGCCGTTCAGCCCATCCGAATGACGGCCGCGCACCAATGCCGGATCGAACGACAGCACCACGCCCGCCGTGCGCGCGAACTGCGTCAGCGCATCGGCCAAGGCCCCGGCTGGAATCTGGTAGCTGCGCTGCGCGTTGACGGAGACTGGGGCGGCGGCGGGCGCGGATTGCGCCCACACGGCCGGCATGCCGACGGCAAAGGCACCCGCGCAGGTGGCGGTCAGCACGGCCTTGCGGCCAGCCGTCAATGTGGCGCGCATGCGCGGTTGAGATGAAGCAGACACGAAACTCTCCCTGTACGGTGATCTATCTCTGCCTTTCCGTACGGGAAACGAAAACCTGCAATGCGTCGGGCAAAAAAGTTTGTAACGGTCAGATCTGGCGCGGTCCAACCTGGAGCCAATACTGGGTGTGCCGGCTGACGATGATGGGTAGCGCGGGCTCAAGCGCCCTGAGCGCGCGTTCGGCATCGTCCAAGGGAAAGACCCCTGACAGCCTCAGGCCCGCCACCGCCGGGTCCACCCGGATCACCCCGACGCGCTGGCGCGCCAGATGGCGCGCGAAGTCGTCAAGACGCCATTCCTTGGCAACCACCAAGCCGTCCACCCAGGCCAGGCGGTCCGGGTCCGAGGCATTGCGCACGACGTCATGCGCGTCGGAGAAGGCCAACCGTTCGCCCGCGCTGGCTTGGGTCCAGGCCCCGTCGCGCAGCAGGGCCACGCTGCCCTCATACACGCCCAGGCGCGAATCCGTCTCCGTGCGGCGCAGGTCAAAGCGGGCGCGCTCGGCTCGCAATTCGCCATGGCCCGAGTCCACGCGCAAGGCGTCGACGCCCGGACGCGGTTCGGTGTCGACCAGCATCTCGCCGCGCAACAGGTCTATGCCACGCTC
>RCUJ01001189.1_pt1 | contig 14287 bp, 11 predicted proteins | sample 2166321 | NCBI WGS metagenome assembly RCUJ01 (sample SAMN09932808, study PRJNA488358) | compost metagenome | feature: garden; material: soil; isolation source: compost soil in an enriched community after 118 h of incubation | place: Germany: Experimental Botanical Garden Goettingen | collected... | reverse complement strand
TTCGAAAATATTTAAATCATTTTTAATGCTCTCAAAATATATGATCGGTAACTTTTTTTGGTTTGCGCTCATTTTTTTTTCTTCATAATCTGGAATATTATTTTCAACCGTCACTAAAAGTTTTTTATCTTTTAGAATGATATCATCAATATCTCCTGAGTATCCCCAATATTTTTTCTCATTTTTAAGTATAATCGGATCAAAATTAAAAATAATATTAGGCTTCAAGTTATCCAAATTAATATTATAAAATGCACAATCAACAGAACCTTCTTCTGTGATAATTTTGACCATTTCTAATTCTGGATCGTCGTCTATATTCACAAACCATTTTTTATTAGATTCAGAATAAAACTTATTTACTTGTTTAATTTTCTCTTCATTTGAAAACCAATATTCATTATACTCCCCCGTTTTTTCATCTAAAGTTAAACAAATAAAAATATTTAAATCATTTTTCAAGTTTACTTTTTCAGTCTTAATAATTTTTAAATTCTTAGGTATTTCCCTTTTGAGTTTTTCCGAAAGTTCAACTTTTTCAGGTTCTCTCATGTTTTTTTCTTTCGAACATGAAATTAACATGAAAAAAGTAAAAATAATACACAGGCTAATTTTAGTTATATTAATCATATTTGTTCTTCTTTTTTTGGATTCAAATCTACAATTAAATCTTTAATTTCTTTTGTAGGATCAACTCTTCCTCTAAAATCTTTTGTTTTATCTCCCCATTCTTTTAATGGTCTAACTTCAAAATGCAAGTGAGTCTTTTCTGGTGTTAAATCTTTTGCATTTCCAGATTTACCAGTGTATGCAATAATTTCTCCCGCTTTTACCCAAGATTTATCAGCAATAAATTTACTCTTTTCTTTTAAATGAGAATAAGAAAAATAATATAATTTAGATTCATAATAACCTTTCAAAACTACAGTATTCCCATAACCTCCAGCTGTACTATTAAATACAATTAAGCCATCCACACAAGCACGGACGGGGGTTCCAACTGGAGCATATAAATCAATACCTTCGTGTTTTCCCGCATCTCTTGTTGGAATTTTCCCAAATTTACTATCATTCGGCCTCCATGTACTATACCACCCTCTTATCTCCATTTTATCTAACGGATTGCGCCATATATTTCTAGCAAATTCACCTTCTTTCGCAGTTTCTTCCAATGCCTCTCTAACTTCCCATACATAAGTTTTCCCATCTTTTTTACCTACTTTTTTACCCTTTTTATCGATTTCATCAGCTTCTCTTAAAAAAGGTTTATTAGCTCTATAAGCTGCTTTTGGATCGCCATAAACAACTTCTTTATCTATGTGTCCTTTTCCTGAAGCTGCTGGATAATTCACTGATAAATAAATATCTGTCGCAGTTTTTAATTGATCTTTAGTTTTCAATAAAAACCATTTTTCAACATAAGCGAGTTGTTCTAATGCAGTCATATTAAGCAATTCAGATCGCTTTACTTTTAAGTGTTCGGCGGCAACTTTACCAAATTGAATTAATCCTACATATCCAGCTTCTCTATCATCATTTGGCTTATCTTTAAAAGTACCTATTTTCGGAGAGAATGAGGAAGCAGTTTCAAACGCCATAATGTTCATTAATACATTTGGAGAGAATGGAGTCCCTTTTTCTCTTTCTATATTTTTACATATTTGAACCACTCTTATTCTAAATTCCTTACTTACTTTAGCACCCCAAATTAATTGTGGATTCTTTTCATCAAATATTTCTTTTTTATCTTTAATTGGCTTCGTGCCATTTGCAACAACAGCACTCATCCCATTCTGTAAATAAAGTTTAGATTCAACACCATCAATTCCAATATAAAATACATCCCCAAATCCTAATAATGGAGTTATTCCCTTCCATTTTTTATCCAAAGTAAAATTAATAATCGTAACTCCTTCACTATCTACAATAGCTTTGGCAGTATGTTTGGCACGATGAACATCTTTGTAGATTTTTAATTTCACTTCTTTACCAACCATATTTAAGGTTTTAACAACTCCTGTTACTTTTGCGCCATAGGGCACTTGGATAAATGGATTTACACGATTACCATCATATATAAAATAAGCATCGGTTATTTTTGCAGCAGTCGTAACATTTAATATTGCTTCATTATAAACATTGGTATTTTGCTTAAATAAGTATGGCTCGTTTCCGTTTTGTATTCCTTCAAGTTCAAATCTAATTTTGGCAGTTTTGTTATTTTTAATTCCAAAATGTTTTTGCAAATTGGTATCAAATTTTAAAATCTTATTTATTTCACCATTGCCATCGGTTGTAGTGTCATTATAATAATTAACGACTTTACTATCATTCAAAAAGAATTTAATTCTAACTGGTTGATTAACATACCCAGGAATGCTTGCTTTTATATGATTATTCTCTCCGGCAAAACCAGATGTTTTCTTTTTACCGCCATCATTGTAAGTCCAAAAAGCTTCGGTTACTTGTGGGTGTTTTACATCTATTTTTCTAAATGACTTCGATTTAAGTCCTTGTTTAATATTACTATACGCCTCAATTGTAAATTCGCCTTCTTTTTTAGGAATAGGAAAAATGAAAGATTCACCTTTAAATAAATAAGGTTTTTCAGGATCATTATTTTCGATTTGTAGCTTCAAACCATCTGGTACATATAAATTACCCTTTTTATCGTTAACGAGCCATTTTACATTTTCTTTTTCCTGTAGTGTAGCTGGTTCGATCTTAAAGGTTTTAGCCTTAAATATGGCATTTCGATTTGTTTTGCTATATAAATAGAGGTCATTTTCAGCATTATCCTTTACTTTGTCTATACCATTAACAAAGTTTTTAATTACATTGATACTATGCTTTTGAATCAAATTGTATTGATCTTTACTGCTTATTTTAATGCAATATTCTCCCAAATTTGGCATTGAAAATTTTACAATACCTGTTGAATCCAATTCTTGTTCTTCTGAAATTACAGTTATTTTATTAGCAGTTTTACTTTCGACCTGATAATAAAGGTTTAATGGATTTAATGTTTTTACTTCAGGATTTTTTAAGGTTAATTTAAACAATTGCTCTTTTGTAGATGCTCTTGTAAGTCCATCTTTAGTAATCCCGGAAGTTGCAATTACAATTTCCTGTGCAATTATTTTCAGCTCTACAAAAGCTGATAACCCCACATTTTTCTTAGTATTTGATCCAGGCTTGTTTCCGTAAGCTTCAACTTTATAAGTCCCTACTGTATCAAAATTGTAACTAAACGAAGTTCCTTCATTTACAAAAATAGTTCCTTTGTCATTTTTCTTTTTGCTATTATAAACTACCCAGTTGATATTTTGTTTTTGAAATATATTTTGTTTTATAAAGTTTTCGTCAAGGAAAAATTCAAGACTTTCTCCAACAATAAAAGAAGTTGCTTCTGTATTTTTAATTTTCACAGCACCTTTATTTACTGCACTTCCCTGAACCTCTTGGTTATTTATATCTTTCAGGAATACATAAACAGCTTCTTTCCCAATATTTGCATATAGGTTATCTGCACTTAGATTAGGATATATTTTGGTTTTGGTAATTATTGTAATGGTATTTGGTAACGAATCCAACCCTTCAACTTCTTTTAGCAATAAAAAAAGTTCGTCATACTGCTCAAAGAGATTAGCTACATTGATTGAATCATCGTTTAATTGTTTTTTGATTATTTCCCAACGGCTTTTACTTCCTCTAGAAATTTTCCCGTTCAGTATGTTATTATCAATTGACTCAACCATTTTTTCGCGAATGATCTCCCAATTAAAATTCTGGCTTTGAATAACCGAATTTGATTTTTTCAGCATGGTATACATTTCTGTAAACAACATATTATTTGGCTGACCATCAAAATCCTGAACTGTTGCCCCTTCATCAAAAGCCTTAGAAATACCTGTCCAATAAGCTATTGCAACAGAATCGCTTGCAATAATAGCCGCAGCTAACTTCTTTTTAATTTCTGCTCTTACAACTTCAATAGTTGGTTCACCACTATTTGTCTGAAGCATTTGAGGAACTGTTAAAGTTTGCTGAGCTACCACATTTGCATAGGTTTGCGTCGTTATGCCGACACTTAATCCTGACGCATTTTCTTCCGCCCCTGAGATCGGAGAAGTAGTGTTGGCTGATGTGGGAGAACTCATTGTCGTTCCACCAGCGGTATCAGCAACGCCTTCTCCGATTGAAGCGTTCAAAGTTGATGTTCTTGTCTCCGAAACTGAAGAAGTAGTACCAAGCAGCTGTGGTACGCCGTTGGTGCCTCCTCCAGTTGAGACATTGAGGTTTGCTATTGTTCCCTCAGCAACCGAAGAAGTAGTGTTTACCGCTATTTGTTTTTCGCTTTTTTCAGCAGTGGTATTGGTAACGCCTTCTCCGATTGAGGTACCAGAATTGTTAACAATAGCAGCAGTATTTAGAGTTTGCTGCTCCTGCCATACTTGCACTATATCTTTTTGCTGACTCATTTCTTTTGAAACTTTGGCTAACTCTTTTAGGATAGCTTCTGTTAAGTGTTCTGAGCTTTTTATATCAGCACCATTTTTTATTGAAAGATTGAAATTGTGAATTGCATTTTTACTCATCGCTAGGCTATTTTTTCTGAGTGTAAAAGTAACAATGACATTCGTGATTTTGAAATTTCAAACCACTTGTATTCAGTAGTTTCAGTAGGTTTCCTTTTTGCTGAAACTACTGAAAACAGCAGGCTTTTTTGTGTTCATTTTCTATTCTTCAGTCTTACTTTTACACCCTCAAATATCAAATAGAGGTGACGTTTTATCGAAATAATGATTTGTGAATCTCTCTTTCTATTTTCCCAAAAAAACAACCTCAACACCATTTATTAATCATTTTAAAAACAATAACCATTATGGATTATGTAGTATCAATTGGCATCAGCAAAATGCCGAAAATACCGGACAAGAGTACTTTTTATTTTTTCCTGAATCAGGCATTTAGAAAAAATATTCCCATTAGAAAATTTAGCCCTGCTCTATGAAAATAAAAACCGTATTCATTATAGGGATGACATCAAAAAAGATCGAGTTTATTAAAAGTTACTTACATAATTAAAAAGAAAAAATATGGCAATAAGAACATTAAATACCATAAAAAGCTGGTTTAGAACAGGGTTGAAACCCACACAATCTCAATTTTCGGATACGTGGGATTCTTTCAGGCATAAAAACGAAAAAGTACCAGCAGAAGATATTGAAGGGATTGAGCAATTAGCTGGAGATAAAATTATTCCATCCGGACAGTTTATAGTTTTTAAAGTTAGTCCAAATACAGCTAATGAATTAGAAATCGGTGATACTGTAACAGGATATTGTGAAGGTAATTTTCTAGGTCAGGCAACCTATTACGGTGGAGATACGAATTTGATGAGCAGTTTTACTGAAGCAAACAATTTAGTAGGAAGAATTATATCATTCAGTGATAGGGGACCACAATACCATAACATAATTACTTATGAACTTAATAGTGAAGTTTTACTAAGATCTTATAGCTGCGGTGCATACAATGGAATTTGTGTTATGTATAAAAGACCAGGAGATCTTGAATTTACCAGTGCATGGCCGATTGGCGAATACCCACAATTATTCGTGTCATGGCTTGAATTAATGCCTGGTACTATTATTAAATTAACAGATACGATTGGTGGTTTAACCGATTCGGAAGAATTTATAATACCAAACTCAGAAAACCCTGATTAGACATTAAACTTATAAAAAATGAAAAATATAATTAAAAATTGGAAAACCACAATAGCCGGAATTATTGTAGGAAGTGTTGCCGTTTCTGTTGCGTTAGGATATATCACAGCCGAAGTTGGCGGGCAAATAACAAGTGTTTGTATTGCTTTGGGTTTAATTGCCGGTAAAGATGGTAATAAAACTGGTGTGGCAAACTAAAATCATATCCTAAGCTAAAACAAAGAACGGAGATAGTTATCAAAAATTATGAAACTCTCCTATTCTTTAAACAAAAACATTCAAGATTGTCAGAGAATATAAGTATCTGATAATCCTGAATGTTTATTTGATAAATGCATGAAAGCAAACTTATTTTTCATTACTGCAGACATAAGAAAGTCGCTATAAAAAACAATACCTCACAAAATAGCCATTTATAATTTAATTTAAAAAAACTGATGAAAGAAAATATAGAAATACAACCTAACGAAACACAATCATCGGCAGGTACCTATCAAATTAATAAACCTTTAAAACTAAATACCGTACACGAAGGAGAACCAAACGACAATATTTTGGTTTATGGTTTGGATAATGAAGTGAAATATGTAAATAATCAATTTTCAAATCTTCAGGATCAAATCAATTATAAACAAGAAACTCTCGATGCAGGGGTTAATATTATGACAATTAATGGCTCGTCGCTTTTGGGGCCGGGAGACTTAATTATTGATAGTGGAAATGTTCAGGTTAATTCTGACTGGAATGCTACAAGTGGCTTTGAGCAAATTCTTAATAAACCAGCTTATTTTAAAGATATTGTAACAGTTAGCACTCTTGAAAACTTACCCTCTATAGGTGATCCTTCTACAATGTATATAGTAACAGCCTTTGGAAATAAATATTACTTATGGGTTAATTCTTCTTATAAGCAAATAACAAAAATTAATGGTGTCAGACCCTATTTATCAAATTTAGTTATTAATGATAATTATGTGACATGTCATGGAGGAACATTCGGAATTAGTAATACAATTTTCGGCAAAGATGCTTTTAAACTTGGTTCTGATCAGGATTCTGCCAGACATAATACTGTTTTTGGTTGGAACGCCTTTTCAACAGCAACAAATGCTTATTATAATACAGTTTATGGATCGAATGCCTTGGCATCATGGGATGGAACTGGAGACAATACTGTTTTTGGATACGGAGCCTTATCAGGATCTTTAAATGGATCCAATACTGCATTTGGGTCAAGTGCTGGTATTGAACTAACAACAGGTACAGGGAATTTGATTTTAGGAAGCAACTCTGGCAGAGGACTAACAACCGGAAATGGTAATATTTTTATTGGCATGGGTGCTAGCCCATTTAGAACAACTAGTAGCTATAATGTAGTTCTTGGAAATGTGAATCCTAATCAGGGATTAATGAATAATACAGTAATTATAGCTGATGGACAACAGAACAAAAGAATTGTAATTGATTCCGCAGGTAAAACAGTATTGCAAAATAAATTAAACATATTGAATGTTCCTGTTTATGCGGATAATACTGCAGCTACCGCTGGCGGACTTGTAGTAGGCGATGTATATCGAACAGCAACAGGCCAATTGATGATAAAATACTAAAAACAATCAAAAGAAATATTTCATACTGTTTTTCAACAATATTATTAAACCAAAAAAAAAATGGCAATACAAACATTAAATACAATCAAAAACTGGTTTAGAACTGGTTTAAAACCGACACAAACTCAATTTTGGGATACCTGGGATTCTTTTCGACATAAAAACCAAAAAGTTCCTGTCGGAGATGTTGAAGGCATTGGCGAATTACTTTCTTCCAAAACAGACAAATCTGATTTTAAAACAATCAATGGAGAATCAATATTAGGTTCTGGAGATATTGGTCTTGATGGTGGAGGTTCTCAGGATTTACAAAGTGTTGTAAATCTTGGAAGTTATGCAGAAGTAGGACATTCTTATATTGCTATAAATGATGATAGTTTAGCAATTAATACTTCATCAGAAGATAATAATGTAAATAGTTTTGCAAGAATAAGTACTAAATGGATTAATACTAATAATTCAACACCTGAATTATTAATAGGAAATTCAGCGGGACAAACAAAAGTATCTATGATACCTCCTATTGCTTTTTCTACTATAAAATTTCCAGCAAAACCAGCAGGAGATTATATATTAGCTACATTAGACGATATTACTGGAGGAGGTTCTCAGAATTTACAACAAACTTTGGAGAATGGAGCGTATGGAGTATTCAATGACGACAGCCAAGTAATATCTATATTTAGTGATGATCCTGTTTTTGGACATGGAGCAGAACAATTTGTTGTAACAAGTTCTAATTTTGATACAAGTACTGTCTTTCAAGCTTATCCTAATGGTAGTAATATTAGCACTACTGTTGCTTCAACGGGTAAAAGTGCTGGAGTTAGTACTGTTGGTGGAGTATTGTTAGCAACTCAATCAGAGGGTGAGCATACCTCAGTTCTAAGATTTCCAGAAGGTCTTATAGCTGATACTTATTTCCAACTACCAGTAAAACCTTTAGGAGGTTACACTTTAGCTACTACAGATGATATTAGTTTACAGAAAGTTTTAGACACTAAGCCAATAGCGACAGATATATCAGATATTACAATATCTGGGGAAAATGGCTCAATACAAATAGATAGTAATGGATTAGCTTTAGGATCAACTAATGGATTTACTTTATTTGGTAATAAAACATTTAATGGTAGTAGTACTTTTAATGGTAATATTATTCAACAATCTCCAACACAAATACTTTCAAATAGTAGATTTGAGTTTTATAGCGATTCTTCGACACCTACAACTATGGTGGCTCAAATAACGCATGATTCTACAAACGGTTTATTAATGGATGGGTATAATGACTACAAAGTTGGATTACGCTCTATAGGTGGAACAGGGGGAATAACTTTAGATGCCGGAGGTAAGGGAGGAATAATTATAGATAAAAATGGGTTTAATTTAGAATCAAGAGGAGCATCTAACGGAGTTAATATCTCCGGTGTTGGTAAATTAAATGGAGTTCCTTTAGCTACACTAAATGATATTGCAAAATTCGGAGATTCAGATAATATCGCAACAGGGGACAGAACTTTTAATGCAGATGAACACAACTTTGAACTGAATAATGTAAACGAATTTAGGGTTCTTGGGGTACCTACCGAGTCACTTCTTCCTTACCAAGCGGGTGTTAGTGTATTTTATCATGGGGGGCAGTTGGGTATGCCTGAATGGTTATATATTCAAAATCAAACAACCCAACCGTATGCTGGAGATACAGGAACAACTGTAATGGTTAGATTACTTATAGACGATGTAGAGACAGATGTGGAATTTACCTCTACTTACTTTGCAGGATTAGGGGGCAATATATACTTAGCTAGTCCAGTACCTTATACTACCATTAGTGCTGTTGGTATGCTTGAAACCATAAATACCTCTACTGTAAAATTAGATGTACCAACGGGTTTAATAGGGAATAATCCTTTGGCTTATTTTGATGGGAATGTACTAAAAAAATCTTCCTCTTTTTATGGTTTACAGAATATTGTAGATAAAGATGGCGGAATAGCTACGAAAGGAATTTCAACTATAGAGCTATTAAGTGGTACAGCCATTAACCCCTATTTTTTAAGTCAGTTGGATAATCAACAAGAAGGGGATTACCATAGGGCTTCTTTTATTAGTCATTACGCAGGTCAAGTAATTACCAGAGCTGATACTCACATAGGCGGGAATACTTATACTGGAGAAATTTTAGTAGGTCAGACTAGAGGCATAGAAATGAGGTCCACAAAGAATAGCGGTAGTGGATTAGAAACTCTTCTTAGTTTTGAGGAGCCCGTAAGTAACACTACGTTATTAGCACCATCAAAAGTAGGTGGGGGACAGTTTGTCTTAGCTACTATGGAGGATGCTTCTATGCAAGGTATTGTAGAGTCTGACCTAAACTCTGCTTATGTTACCAAAGGTGTAGCTGAAATACTAGCCGGTACAGAGGGGAATAGAAGATTTAGTTTTTTTACCCAAAACTCTGCCACTGGAGCGGGTATGAAAGCGACCGGTATAGACCAATCAGTAAACTCTTTGAGTTTGTATGCTAGCGGTGGTGTTGATTTCGTTAAAAATGTTACAATATCTTTAGACCCAGATGCTATGATGCTATCGGAGACAGTAGATGGTACTAATAGAACTGAATTAACTTTTGAAAATCCAGTTGGTGTTTCGGAAATAAAAATTCCGGCAAAATCAGGATTACATACGTTGGCTACTACAGACGATATTACTACTAGTAATCTAACAGCAAATATTGGAATAGACGTTCCAAGCACTGCTACAAGTACTGGAATAGTTGGGCAGGTTAGAGTTGATACAAATTACTTATACGTATGCACAGCTATAAATACGTGGGTTAGATCACCTTTAACAACTTGGTAATAAGCATTAATCTTAACTATATTATATGACTCAAAAGAAAATTGCTGCATTAGTCAGCGTAGTGCTATTGCTTACCGCATTTATTGACACTTATTTCGATCTGTTGAAAAATACTAGGTTGGGTCTAGAATTAATCAATCAAATCAAACTCGTAGGATTGTTAGTGTCATTTTTGTTCCCAGGTGTTGCAGCATTGTTTCCAAGCAAAAACAAGTAAGAAATTCCAAAGAAGGTCAGTAATTAAAAAAAATTCCAACAAAAATTAATACTTTTTCAGGATAATTTAATCTAGCACAAAGCCACCATAAAGAAGACTAAAAAAATCTTGTTTTGGTGGCTTTGTGTTTTTAGAAATATCAATTATTAACAACATAAACCACAACGTTTTAGCAACATTTATTTTCTACTGAAACTACTGAAAACGAAGCCCATATTTTTCGTTTTTCAGACACTTCTGCCCTACTTTTACATACTCTAAGTCCAACTATTAGTTTGCCTGAAAGGCATAAAAACAGCTTCTGTTTTCTAAATGTTTTAGAAACAGATAGCTCAACTATACAATCCATTCAAATAATCATATTAACAATTAAAACTATAAACTAATCATGGATTATACACCAAAAGATTTAGGAGAAACGCCTAAAACACCAGACATGAGTAATTTCAAAAATCCTTTAATGCAGGCATCAGAAGGGAGCATTTTTATCGAAAGTTTTACTATCACTCCCTTAAGTGTATCTGAAAAAAGTGAAAACCTGGCGGAAGTCATTAAAAAAGAAAGCAGAGACAGCGGCATTTAATATTCGAAATCATAAAGTTTACTTCTGCTTCACAAAAAAATATAAAATTCCTAAAACTATAAAAATGCCAGACGAAATAACACTCCAAAAACTAAAAGAAAAATACGGTACGGTATTAAAACTGACCTCAGCCGACCAATTAACAACGACTTACTGCAAAAAGCCATCCTTTACTATATTCTTAAACTATCAAAATCTATATAAAGACAATCCGCATGAAGCGATCCTGTTTTTATTTAAGGAATGCGTGCTTGACCAAGAAAATTACGATGACGAATTCATGCTTTCTGCAGGAAATTCTATTGTTGCCCTAATCAAAAAGGATAGCGAATTCACTATTGATGCAACTCCACAAAAAGATGAATTCAAGAAATCGGCTGCACTTATCAGACATGCCTTTCAGGTCGATCCGTATCAATTAGCAATGGACGAGTTCTATAAATTACTCGAAGAAGCGCTTTGGCTACAAAAACACAATGAGAAAAGAATGGAAAACACACTCATGACAGCCTTTGCACAAACATTTTCAAATTAAAAACAAAAAATATAATTATGAAATTCAATTTTAATGTAAACGAAATTTTAGATACCAAAGAAATCGAATATAGTGGTATTAACTACAACGAATCTGAGTCAAAAGATTTTATCATCGATAAAACCGGAGGTGAATTTAACTTAAGAGTCTTCGCTCCTTTAGTTTTTGAGCCTCTCGCAAAAAACGATCTTAATTTGCCAAGTTTGCGAATCGATGCCGTTACTGTCAATCTAAATCGTTCAAAAATTATAAAAAAAGAGGGAATTGAAGGAAGAGATTCAACCATCAAAGAACACATTACAAATGGTGATTTTAGTATTTCCATAGAAGGGCTAATCGCCAATGAAACAGGCGACGAATATCCAAAGGAAAAACTTTTTTTATTGAAACAATTTTTAAATGCTCCTTATTCTTTAAGAGTAACACATGCTATTTTGAACCGATTTGGTATTTATGAACTGGTTATCGATTCTTATTCTATCCCTTCTATTTCCGGAACAAAAAATATTCAAAAATTTACTGCCAGCGCCACATCAGACGAAACTGTAGAACTAATAATTAGAGACAATGCTTAAACTAAATGCTAAAATTAGAGTTTACGAAACGGTAAGACTTATTCCCACTCCCAAATTTTATGAATTTACTTATGTCAAAAATGTAGACATAAACAGTTCGTACAAATCCCTGACAGATACGGCCACGATTGTAATGCCCAAAAAAGTGTATACCAATACCAAAGGATTCGACCGGAGCTTATTTACTGATGCAACTGGTGAAGAAAAAACAATTCATGATTTTTTTAAACTGGAAAATTATATCGAGATATTCTTGGGATACGATGGCGATTACAAACCTGCTTTTAGGGGTTATATCACAGGAGTTCAATCCGATATAACAGCAACCATAACCTGCGAAGATGCGATGTATGCCTTTAAAAAAGTAAAAGCTGTAAAAGATGCTGATGTTCAGAGTCCGAATGATCCTTTGAATGTTGTGGCAACAAACCCAACCACAAATATTGAAAATTTTAATCCTAAAACTTTTTTTGAAAAAAGAAGTAAAGAGTTGAAATTACCTTTTAAGGTAAATGCTCTTGATGAAAATCTGGGAAATGTAATGATTAGCAGAAATCAAAGTTTATCACAAGTTTTTGAGATGTTGAAAGACAAAGGAATTTACACCTATTTTAAAACCGAAGAAACGGGTCCTGTCCTAACCATTACCAATAATCCACAACAACATACTACCACTGAATTAGCCGGTTTTATAGACCGAAACTTCATTAAAAGCCCGTTAGCAGGAGTTCTTGTGAAAAAATTAATTAATCAGGGACTTAGCCTTTTAAGTTCGCAATTAAATAAAGCTACCCGATCAGTTTCTGACCGTTTTACAGGAAAAGTCCGCTTTAGGTTTCGTTATAATATTATAGAAGATAAATTAATCGTGGTTAATGAGTCGACAAAAAACACACGCACCCGTGTCGAAAAATATTTTAAGAACTCAAACACACCAATTTATGTTGAATTAGGCGATCCGAATGGGCAACTGGCAAAAACTCATGTATTGCATAATGATACTGATGAATTGCCAAGAGATCCTGCAGCTTTCAAAAAAGAAACAACACAAGTATCTTCAGAATTGTATCAATATGCCGCTTTAAGGGCAATGGAATCTAAGCCAAGTGGGTTTGAAGGTTCATTTCTCACTTTTGGCGAGCCATTTGTTCGACCTACCGATCAGGTGATTCTTGAAAACGCAAAGGATAAAGAAAAAAACGGAACTTTTCAGGTAGAAAAAGTAGAACGAAGTTTTGGTGAAAACGGCTATAGACAAAGGATTTATATCGGACGAAGAGTAGAAGCAATCTAAAAACAAAAAAATGGGAAATATAACAGATCTAATAAAAGATGTCGCGAGCAAAAATCAAATTATCGAAACTTTTGCGGCAAAAGTTATTGAAATAAATACAGAGACAGCCTCACTTCATAATCCTGAAGATGCTTATACCGTAAATGTCATGCGGGCAGATGGTGCCATCATTAAGAATGTCAGATTAAAAGCCTCGATCCTGGATTTGGAACAAGGAATCATTACGGTTCCCAAAAAAGACAGTTGGGTTTTGGCCACAATTATTGACGGAGTCGAAACGAGAGCATTTATTTCGCAATTTTCAGAAATCGAACGTACCTTTATCCGCTTCAAAAATGATCAAAATCGTTATCTGGAAATCGATACTGATGTAGATAAATTTCAAATGTTGTTTAAGGAAAAAGAAAACAATGATCCTTCGTCAACTTCGACACCAACCTACAAAAACATTGCTCAATTAGAATTTAATGGTAATACATCCGATCCAAATATTAGCACCTCTTTTTATGATGCGAATGGTAAGGAAATTTCTCAAAACAGTTTCAATATTAATGAACAAAAAATCAGCATTAATGAGGGAAATACGATTTTCACTTTAAAAGACAAAGAATCAAAAGTAACAATCAAAGATGGTTTTGAAGCTATAATTTCAGATGCTAAAACTTCATTTAAAAAAGATAATCTAACTTTTGAAATGGATAATAAATTTAAAATTAATGCTGGTGAAAAAAATTTATTAACCGAATTAGAAAGTTTGATAACAGAAGTGTCTAAAATTGTTGTCGTACAAGGCGTTGGTCCCAACGTAGGAAAGCTAATTACAATAAAATCTAATTTAAATAACTTACTAAAAACTTAAAAAAATGGGATTACAAC
>RCUJ01001185.1_pt1 | contig 14303 bp, 14 predicted proteins | sample 2166321 | NCBI WGS metagenome assembly RCUJ01 (sample SAMN09932808, study PRJNA488358) | compost metagenome | feature: garden; material: soil; isolation source: compost soil in an enriched community after 118 h of incubation | place: Germany: Experimental Botanical Garden Goettingen | collected... | reverse complement strand
ACACCTATATATAGGTGCCGCCGCAAGAAAGCTATAGGTGCCGCCGCAAGAAAGCTATAGGTGCCGCCGCAAGAAAGCCGTTGCGCTGCATGATGGGTTGCGCGCGTTCGGCACCTGCTTGCTAGCTGGCGGTTTCGCGCGCTTCACCCATCCTACACCTCGTCGCCGATATTTCGTGGGGCGGCTTCCCTCTCATCCGTAGGATGGGTGAAGCGCGAAAACCCACGTCAAAAGAACGCCAAGGCGCAACGCGCGTAACCCATCAAGCAGCCTCGCCCCCATCCACCGCCGCCAGAATTTTCCCAAACAGCGCATCAGCGTGCGCCGAGTTCAGCCAGCGCACGATAACCACCATCTTGCGCTCCGGCTCTACCCACGTGAACGAACTACCCGCGCCCACCCCGAAGAAGCTCGAAGCCGGCACGCTGGGGAACACGCGGCCTTCGTGGTTCAGCCAGATCAGGTAACCGTAGTACGGCGCAATCGCGCAAGGCGTGCGCATCGCCTGGATCCATTCACGCGACAAAATCCGCTTGCCATTCGAGGCCTGGCCGTCATTCAACAGCATCTGACCGATCAAGGCCTGGTCGCGCGCGCTGATGGACATGCCGCCGCCCCAGTGCGAACCGCCCGGCACCGACGGCATGCGTTGGCCGTCGATCTCGACCCAGGCGGTGTCGTAGCCCACCCATTGCCAATCTTCGCTGGCGCCGATGGGGCGCGTGACGGCTTCGCGGAAGACGTCCGGCAAGGGCTTACGGAACAGGTGCAACAGCGCATACGACAACTGGTTGATGCGGACGTCGTTGTATTCCCAATACGTGCCCGGGCGCTGCAACGGCCGCGCATCGCCCTTCTTGCCGTCCGGCGGCACGCCGAAGGTCACGGCGCGATAGCGGTCTGCCTGGTCCGACACGCCAAAGCGTTCGCCTTCCCATTCGCTCGTCTGCTGCAAAAGATGGCGCCAGGTGATGTCGGCGTTCTGGCCTTCGTCAAAGCCAATGCCCGGCACGCGCTTGCCCACGGGCTCGTCCACGTCGGGCAACAGGCCACGGTCATGCGCCACGCCGGCCAGAATGGCCAGGTACAGCTTGGCCACGCTGAAGGTCAGGTCGGCGCGCTCGGGCTCGCCCCAGGCCGCCACCGTCTTGCCGTCCACCACCACCACGCCCGACACCGGGCCACGGTCGTGGATGGGGCCCAGCAGGCGGTTCCAGGGCGGCGGATCGTTCAGGTGCACGCCAAAGTTGCCCTTGACGCTGCGGTCCCAGGTGGATTCGTGTTCATTGGCGAATTCAATCGCCTGCTGCATAAGCGTGTTCATGATTTCCCTTCGTGTTGTCTTTGTCATGCTTGATCTTCAAGCCGCCGCCGCGCCCTCGGGCGTGCGCGCCAGAAATTCCATCGCGGCTTGCACACCGCCGGAACGATGCGGCACGCCTGCGGCGGCCAGTCCCATTTCGACGCCGGCCAGCGTGCCGCACAGCGTCAGGTCGTTGAAGTGTCCCAGGTGGCCGATGCGGAAAATGCGGTCGGAAAGCTTGCCCAGGCCCTGCCCCAGCGACATATCGAAGCGTTCCAGAATCACCTTGCGCAGCGCGTCGGCGCTATGGCCCTCGGGCATCATCACCGCGGTCAGCGCGGGGCTGTGGGCGGCTGGGTCCAGGCTTAACAGTTCCAGCCCCCAACCCGCCACGGCCAGGCGCGTGGCGCGCGCGTGGCGTTCGTGGCGCGCGAACACGCGCGGCAGCCCTTCCGCTTGCAGCATGGCCAGCGCCTCGTGCAGGCCGTAAAGCAGATTGGTCGACGGCGTATACGGAAAATAGCCCTTGGCGTTGGCCGTCAGCATTTCGCCCCAGTCCCAATACGAACGCGGCAGGCGCGCGGTATCGGCAGCGGCCAGCGCACGCGCGCTGACGGCGTTGAACGCCAGGCCCGGCGGCAGCATCAAGCCCTTTTGCGAGCCGGCCACGGTCACGTCCACGCCCCATTCGTCATGGCGGTAATCAATGGACCCCAAGGAAGAAATCGTGTCTACCATCAACAGCGCGGGGTGCGCGGCGCGGTCGATCGCGGCGCGCACGGCGGCGATGTTGCTGGTGACGCCAGTGGACGTTTCGTTATGCACCACGCACACGGCCTTGATGCGGTGTTGCGTGTCTTCGGCCAGGCGCGCGCCGATCACGGCGGCGTCCACGGGATGGCGCCAGTCGCCTTCCACGTAATCCACTTCCAGCCCCAAGCGTCCGGCCAGCTTCTTCCACAGGCTGGCGAAGTGCCCGGTTTCCACCATCAGCACGCGGTCGCCCGGCGACAGCGTATTGACCAGCGCCGCTTCCCAGGCGCCCGTGCCCGACGACGGAAAAATCACCACGGGCGATTGCGTCTGGAAGACCTGCTTGGCGCCTTCCAGCACCGCGCGACCCAGTACGCCGAACTCGGGTCCGCGATGGTCGATGGTGGGTTGATCGATGGCGCGCAAGACGCGGTCGGGCACATTCGTGGGACCCGGAATCTGCAAGAAGTGCCGGCCGGACAGATGGGAATTCAGGGAAAGCATGCGTCGCCCCAGAGTGGAATTTTTTGTATACCAACGAAAGCTGCGCGACGGTTCAAACGGCTTTTTAAACGGCATGGACCGGGCAGGCGGACTTGCGGCATGCGCCACTCTATCCCATTGTTTTTGCATCGATAACCTAGGGTATACACCCATCATGGAAGTCGCGGCGACAGGTTTATAGTGCAAAAAAACACGGGGAAATGTTGGTATACCAATGAGCAGCAATCCTAGCCTGATGCCGGATTTGGCCAGGTCGGCACGCGCCGATTCCGCCACGCCCGACGCGTTGCCCGACGCCGCCGCGCCCGCCGCGCCACGTGCCCCCGGCAACGGCCGCACGCTGCCCGGCACGGTAGCCAGCGCGCTGCGCGAACGCATCATCCAAGGTGAATTCCCCCCCGGTTCCCGACTGAACGAACGCGCCCTGTGCGATCTCTTGGGCGTATCGCGCACCCCGATGCGTGAAGCCTTCCGCGTATTGGCGGCCGAAGGCCTGGTGCAGATCGAACCCAACCGAGGCGCGCAAGTCGTGGCGCTGTCGGAAGCGAACATCCGCGAGGCCTTTGAAGTCATCGGCGGCCTGGAAGCCATGTCGTGCCGACTGGCGTGCGAACGCGCCACCGACCTTGAAATTGCCGAGATCCGCGCGCTGACCTACGAAATGATGGCCAGCCACGCGCGCCACGATCTGCCCACCTACTTCAACACCAACCGCGAGATCCACGAACGCATCAGCCTGGCTTCGCACAACAGCCTGCTCAAGCAGTTGTACGACGCGCAAAACGCGCGCATCCAGAACCTGCGCTTTGTGTCGAACGAGAACCGGCAGAAGTGGGACTTGGCCATGCGGGAACACATCGAGATGGCCGAGGCCCTGGACGCGCGCGACGCGGACCGGCTGGCGGGCATCATGCGGCAGCACTTGCAGCGCAAGTGCGAGGCCGCGCTGAAAAGCCTGAACCCCGATGCGGCGCCCCCGCCCGCGCAATCGTCCGACTCTGGTTGAGCCTGCCCTCCCAGCGCCAGGACGATAACGATAAAAACGGGGTGGCGCGGCCCGGAGCGAGACGTTGGATACGCAGTACTTGTAGTGCCTTCCACAGGAGCCTTCACCATGGCTGATAGTCGCTTCACACCGCAGCACCGTATCTCTGCACCCGCCTTGCGCGCCCACCGCATCACCCCGATGCGCGCCGTTGCCGCCGCCCTTTTAGCCTGCGCCACGCTGGCCGCCCAGCCCGTGCTGGCCGGCAAGAAGGACGACACCTTGCGCATGGCGTATGACCAGGCGCCGGAAAGCGTGGACCCGTACTTCAACAACGTGCGGATCGGCGTGATCATTGCCGCCAACGTCTGGGACACGCTGCTGTATCACGACCCCGTCTCCAACGAATACCGGGGGCAACTGGCCAAGAGCTGGAAGCAGGTCGATGACAAGACGATGGAATTCGAACTGCGCCAGGGCGTGAAATTCCACAACGGCGAAGAGTTCGATGCGGACTCTGTCGTGTACACGCTGAACTACGTGGCCGACCCGAAGAACAAGGCCGTCACGCAGCAGAACGTGTCGTGGATCGACAAGGTCGAGAAAATCGACAAGTACAAGGTGCGCCTGACCACCAAGGAGCCCTTCCCCGCCGCCAAGGAATACCTGTCCACCACCGTGGCCATCCACCCGGCCAAGTACTACCAGGAAGTCGGCCCCAAGGGCATGAACGCCAAGCCGGTGGGCTCGGGCCCGTACAAGGTGGTGGACTACCAGCCGGGCAAGTCCATCACGCTGGAACGCAACACCGACTACTTCAAGGATTCGCCCAAGGCGCAGCCGAAAATCGGCAAGGTTGTCATCCGCTTCATTCCTGACCGCCAGACGCAGATGGCCGAGGTCATCTCGGGGGGCGAAGACCTGATCATGAGCGTGCCCAAGGACCAGGCCGAACAGCTAGGCCAGATGCCGAACCTGCAGATGGTCACCGGCAACACCATGCGTATCGTGTTCATGCAGATGAACATCCAGGAAGGCACGCCCGCGCCGCAACTGAAAGACGAGCGCGTGCGCAAGGCCATCATCCACGCGATCGACCGCGATTCCATGTTGAAGAACATCGTGGGTGAAGGCGGCGGGCTCATCAACACCATCTGCACGCCCTCGCAAGTGGGTTGCACGCAGGAAGGCGCGCCCACCTACAAGTACGACCCGGCGCTGGCCAAGAAGCTGCTGGCCGAAGCGGGCTACCCCGACGGTTTCGACATCGACATCGTGGCCTACCGTGAGCGCAACCAGACCGAAGCCATCATCAATTACCTGCGCGCCGTGGGTATCCGCGCCAAGCTGAACTTCCTGCAGTACGCCGCGATGCGCGACATGATCCGCGCCAACAAGGCGTCGCTGACGCACCAGACCTGGGGTTCCAACCTGGTCAACGACGTGTCGGCGTCCACGCCCGTGTACTTCGCCTTCGGCAACGACGACGTCACCCGCGACCCCAAGGTGCGCGAACTGCTCAACAAGGGCGACCACACCATCGAAGCCAAGCCGCGCAAAGAAGCCTACAAGGAAGCGCTGGACCTGATTGCGCAGAAGGCCTATGCGGTGCCGCTGTGGACGCTGCCCGCCTACTACGTTGCCACCAAGGACGTGAACTTCAAGCCCTACTCGGACGAACTCGTCCGATTCTGGGACATGAGCTGGAAGTAAGGCGCAGGCTTGGCGCCGGGCGCGCGGCAAGCGCGCCCGGCGTGCTGAAACGTTAGAGGAAGTCCTATGCTGTATTTCACGATCAGGCGCCTGGGCCTGGCAGCGCTGGTGGCGCTGACCGTATCGATCCTGGCGTTCCTGCTGCTGCACCTGTCGGGCGACCCCGCCCTGGCCTTGGCGGGCGAAGGCGCGCGCCAGGCCGACATCGACATGATCCGCAAAACCTACGGCCTGGACCGGCCGCTGGTGGTGCAGTACGCCGACTGGCTCTGGCATATTGCGCAAGGCGATTTCGGCACCTCGGTGTACTTCAAGACCGATGCCGGCCCGCTGATCCTGTCCAAGCTCAAGACCACCTTGATGCTGGGCATGGGCGCGCTGGGCTTCGCGCTGTTGATCTCGATTCCGCTGGGCGTGCTGGCCGCCATCTACAAAGGCAGCGTGATCGACCGCGCCTGTCTGGCCATCGCGGTGCTGGGCCAGGCGCTGCCGAATTTCTTTTTTGCGCTGATCCTGATCATGCTGTTCTCGATCTCGCTGCGCATCCTGCCGGTATCGGGCAGCGGCACCTGGCAGCACTTCGTGATGCCCGCCATCGCCCTGGGCTACTACGTGGCGCCCGCCTTCATGCGGCTGATACGCGCCGGCATGATCGAAGTGCTGGGCGCCGACTACATCCGCACCGCGCGCGCCAAGGGCCTGCCGGCCCGCAAGATCATCTTCAAGCATGCGCTGCGCAACGCCATCGTGCCCGTGGTCGCGCTTGCCGCCGTGCAGTTGGGCTATCTGCTGGGCGGCTCGGTCGTCATTGAAACCATCTTCGCGCTGGACGGCTTGGGCTACCTGGCCTACCAGAGCATTACGTACAAGGACTTTCCGGTGATGCAGTTGATCGTGCTGCTGCTGTCCGTGCTGTATGTGCTGCTGACGCTTGCCGCCGATATCGCCAACGCGTGGCTTGATCCGCGCATCCGGGTGTCCTGACATGACTACGCCTATCCTCACCCCATCCGTTCCCGGCGCGCCCGCTCCCGCCGCGATGGAGCTGTCCGCGTCCACCTTGCGCTGGCGCCGCCTGCGCCGCAACAAAGCCTTGCTGGCGGGCGGCGGCATCCTGCTCATCATTGTGCTGATTGCGCTGCTGGCGCCCTGGATCTCCCCGCACGACCCCTACTTCCAGGACCTGGCCTACCGCACCGCGCCGCCCGTCTGGTACGAAAAAGGCACCTGGCTGCATCCGCTGGGCACCGACCAGTTGGGCCGCGATTACATGTCGCGCCTGTTCTACGGCGCCCGCATCTCGCTGTTGATCGGCATCAGCGTGGCGCTGATATCCGGAATCATCGGCACCGCCATGGGCATGGCCGCCGGCTACTTCGGCGGCAAGGTCGACATGGCCGTGTCGTTCCTGATCACGACACGCCTGTCGATGCCCGTGATTCTGGTGGCGCTGGCCACCGTGGCCATCGTGGGCGGCTCGCTGTGGGTCGTCATCCTGGTGCTGGGCCTGTTGAAGTGGGACCGCTACGCCGTTGTGATGCGCAGCGCCACGCAGCAGGTGCGGTCATTGGAATACGTGGCGGCGGCGCAGGCCGCGGGCGCGTCCACCTGGCGCATCGTGTGGGGCGAAGTGCTGCCCAACGTGGTGCCGCAGTTGATCGTGATCGCCACGCTGGAAGCCGCCAGCGCCATTCTGCTGGAGGCCTCGCTGTCGTTCCTGGGCCTGGGCGTGCAGCCCCCGCTGCCGTCCTGGGGGCTGATGATTTCGGAAGCCAAGGCCTATATGTTCTTCTCGTTCTGGCTGATCGCCATTCCCGGATCGGCGTTGGCGCTGCTGATCTTCGCGATCAATCTGGCTGGCGACGGGCTGCATCAACTGCTGACGCCTGAAGAGAGGGCCTGACCATGAACGACAAGGAAATTGTTCTGGACGTGCAAGGGCTGACGGTGGACATCGCCACGCCGCGCGGGCCGCTGCACGCGGTGCGCGACGTGTCGTTCCAGGTCAGGCGCGGCGAAACGCTGTGCCTGGTGGGTGAATCGGGCTGTGGCAAGTCGATGACCTCGCTGGCCATCATGGGCTTGTTGCCCAAGGCCGCCAAGCGCACCACGCGCCGCCTGGCGGTGCTGGGCGAAGACCTGTCCGCCGCGCGCGGCCGTCGCATCAATGCATTGCGCGGCAGCAAGATGGCGATGATTTTCCAGGAACCCATGACGGCGCTCAACCCGGCGTACGCCATCGGCGAGCAACTGACCGAGCACTACATCCACCACCTCCACGCCAGCCATCAACAGGCGCGCGACCGCGCCGTGGAACTGCTGGAGAAAGTGGGCATTGCGTCGGCCGGGCAGCGCTTGACGCAGTATCCGCACCAGTTGTCGGGCGGCCTGCGCCAGCGCGTGATGATCGCCATGGCGCTGATGTGCGGCCCGGAATTGCTGATCGCCGACGAGCCCAGCACCGCGCTGGACGTCACCATTCAGGCGCAGATTTTGCGCTTGCTGGCGGATCTGCAAGCCGAACTGGGCATCGCGATGGTGCTCATCACCCATGACCTGGGCGTGGTGGCGCGCATTGCGCAGCAGGTTGCGGTGATGTATGCCGGACAGATCGTCGAGGAAGGCCCGGTCAAGGATATCTTCGCCACGCCACGCCATCCGTACACGCAGGGGCTGCTGGGCTGTATTCCCGTGCCCGGCCGCACCCCGCCCGGCGAATCGCTGGGCACGATACCCGGCGTGGTGCCGTCGCTGGTGGGCGACCTGCGCGGCTGCGCCTTCGCCGACCGCTGCCAATATGTGCAGCCGCAATGCCGCGACACGGTTCCCGTGTACGGCCACCCGCCGCACCAGCAATGGCGCTGCATCCGCCAAGAAGAAGGAGTTCCGGCATGAGCGCGCTATTGCAAGCCGAAGCCGTCAGCCGGCAGTTTTCCATCCGCTCGGGCATGTTCCGCCCGCGCAGCACCTTGCACGCGGTCAATGGCGTGGACCTGGCGGTGGAACGCGGTGCGGTGCTGGGCATCGTGGGCGAATCGGGCTGCGGAAAATCCACGCTGGCGCGCATGTTGCTGGGGCTGACGCCGCCCAGCGCAGGCGCCATCAAGCTGGAAGGGCAAGACATCCGCCAGATGGACCGGCGCGCGTTGGCCCGCCGCGTGCAGCCGATTTTTCAGGATCCGTATTCGTCCTTGAATCCGCGCCGTTCCATCGCGTCGATTGTGTCGCTGCCGTTGGAGGTGCACGGCATCCCCAACCCCAAGCTGCACAAGGCCATTGAAATGCTGGAGCGCGTAGGCCTGCCGCCGCGCCTGGCGCACAACACGCCGGGGCAGTTGTCGGGCGGGCAGCGCCAGCGGGTGGCGATTGCGCGGGCGCTGGTCATGAACCCCGAGATCGTCATCTGCGACGAGCCGACGTCCGCGCTGGATGTGTCGGTGCAGGCGCAGATCATGAATCTGCTGATGGACCTGCGTCGTGAGTTCAACCTGACCTACGTCTTCATCAGCCACAACCTGGCGGTGGTGGAGCACATTGCCACGCACGTGGCGGTGATGTATCTGGGCCGCGTGGTGGAATCCGCCGACACCGCCAAGCTGTTTCACGACCCGCGCCACCCGTACACGCAGGCCTTGCTGGCGTCGGTGCTGACGCCCGAACCCGGGCTGGGCATTCCCGACATGGGCTTGGGGCTGTCGTTTCCCGACCCGCTGAACCCGCCGCCGGGCTGCCCCTTTCACCCGCGCTGCCAGTACGCGATGGCGCAATGCAAGACCGACCGGCCCGCGCTGACCTTGCGCGATGAATCCGTGGTGGCTTGCCATCTTTACCCCGCCGTGTCTTCCCCCGTTTCCCCTACCCTGACCGGAGTCCAACCATCATGAGCCGCGAGCAAGCCATCGCCCAGGCGCAACACTGTTTTGATTCGGGCGCCTTCCGCGCGCTGCTGGCGCGCCGGCTGGCGCTGCCCACGGAAAGCCAGAACCCCGAGCGCGCCGCCGTGCTGGCGGACTACCTGGAATCGGAAATCCGCCCCGCGTTCGAAGCGCTGGGGTTCACCTGCCAAACCTTGACGCATCCGAAGGCGCTGGCGCCCTTCCTGTATGCCGAACGGATTGAAGACCCGGCGCTACCGACCGTGTTGGGCTACGGACATGGCGACGTCATCCGCGGTTTGGAAAAGGAATGGAAGGAAGGCTTGTCGCCCTGGGCGCTGACCGAAGCCGAAGGCCGCTGGTACGGCCGTGGCATCGCCGACAACAAGGGGCAGCACACCATCAACATGGAAGCGCTGCGGCTGGTGCTGGAAACGCGGGGCAAGCTGGGTTTTAACGCCAAGTATTTAATTGAGATGGGCGAAGAGACCGGGTCGATGGGCTTGCGGGAACTATGCGCAGAACATCGCGACATGCTGTCCGCCGACCTGCTGATCGCCTCCGACGGCCCGCGCCTGGCGCCTCAACGGCCCACCATTTTCCTGGGCGCGCGCGGTAGCTTGAACTTTGATCTGTCGATCGAGGCGCGCGCGGGTGGGCATCATTCCGGCAATTGGGGCGGGCTGATTTCCAACCCGGGCATCCAGTTGGCCCACGCCATTTCCACGATTGTGTCGCCCACCGGCCAGATCCGCATCAAGGAATGGGTGCCCGCCGAACTGCCCGACGCCGTGCGCCGCGCGCTGGCGGATTGCCAGGTGGACGGCGGCACGGACGGCCCCGAGATTGAACCGGAATGGGGCGAACCCGGCCTGTCGCCGGCGGAGCGGGTCTTTGGCTGGTGCTCGTTTGAAGTGTTGGCGTACAAAACCGGCAACCCGGAAACGCCCGTCAACGCGATTCCGCCGCGCGCCTGGGCGCGTTGCCAACTGCGCTTCGTGGTGGGCGTGGACCCGGACGACCTGATCCCAGCGCTACGCCGCCATCTGGACCGCGAGGGCTTCCCGATGGTGAAGATTGCGCTGACGCGCGAATCCATGTTCCGCGCCACACGCATTGATCCCGACGACGCCTGGGTGCGGTGGGCGGTGGATTCGCTGGAACGCACGTCGGGCCAGAAGACGGCGTTGCTGCCTAATTTGGGCGGGTCATTGCCGAATGATATTTTCACGGACGTGCTGGGCCTGCGCACGATCTGGGTTCCGCATTCGTATCCTGGATGTTCGCAGCACGCGCCGAATGAGCACCTGCCGCCGGAGCTGCTGAGGCAAGCGCTGGGGTTGATGACGGGCTTGTACTGGGATTTGGGCGCGGGGGGAACGCCGGCGGTATCGCGGGTGTGAGCGTTGCTTGATGGGTTGCGCGCGTTAGATGTCGGCGTATTTGTCACCGGCGTGCCGCGCTTCACCCATCCTACGGTGTCACTTCGTAGGATGGGTGAAGCGCGTGAAGACCGGCACGCGAGAACCAGATCCAAACGCGCGGAACCCATCATGCTGCCGATGCGTTGTGGCTGAAATTGTTTGGGTTCTGATGCTGCTTGATGGGTTGCGCGCGTTGGGTGTCGGCGTATTTGTCACCGGCGTGCCGCGCTTCACCCATCCTACGGGCGGCGGATACCGTTTAGCAGCAGGTCCGTAATGAACGTGGACACGGCGCGTTGCTGTTGCGCGTCCGGTGCTTGGCGCGTGAAGCGTTCGATGATGCCCATCAGTGATTGTGCGAACCAATCCGCTGAAACCTCGGCGCGGAACAAGCCCGCCTGCTGCTCGGCGCGTATGTTGTCGGCAATCATCGCCACCAACTCGTCCTTCAACGCTTCCGCCGCCGCCACTTGGAAAAAACCGATGCGGGTCAGGTTGGGGTCTTCTTGCAAGATGGCAAGCAGGCCCAGCACGCCGCCACGAATGCGATCGGCCAGTTCGGCACCGTCCAGATCAGCCGGTAACCGCGCCTGGCTGATTGCCTGGCGCAAGCGTTGCGCGAACATGCCGACCAGTTCGTCGTAGGCGGCTTGCTTGCTTGAAAAGTATTGATAGAAGACGGGTTGGGTGACCCCGGCCCGGGCGACGATGTCGCTGATCCGCGTGTGCTGGAATCCGCGTTCGGCGAATTCCGCGGCAGCAACTTGCAAAAGCTGTAAGCGGGTGCGTTCACCTTTGGTGAGACGCTTGTCTTGCGATAAAGAAGGGGGTCGTGCCGTCATCATCGCGAGAAAGTACCCTGCTTCATAGCTTTGCGCTACTAGTTCGCATGGCCTTCCCGCAACGCGATGTCACGGCATTACAACGCCCGCCACGAGGCCAGCCGAAAAGCTTACAAATTACTGAATTGAAGCCGTAGCGATTTCGCGACAAACCCAGGTCTGCACACGCCCCCAGCAAGTTTCCGGCCTGTCGAAAAACCTTGAAGTCACTTGAAATGCCCGTAGCTTTTGCAACAACTTTTGATGCCCCCGCAGCAGTAAAGTAGCGCTATCGCCGAGCGCATTTCGACTATGCCAGCGCCAGGCGGACAGGAGCAAGATCATGAAACGGTTTTCAGGCCGGATGGTTGCCGTGACGTTGGCACTTGCCGTTGCCAGTGCGCCCGCGATGGCTGGCGGCCGTGGCGGCGGCGGTGGTTACCACGGCGGCTATTACGGCGGCAGTGGCTATCACCACCATGGCGGTGGCGGCAGCAGTTCGGACGGATGGTGGATAGGCGGCGCTTTCGCGCTGGCCGCTGTTGGCCTATTGCTGGCGGCGAACTCTGGCCCCAGTTATGCGCAGACCAGCGTCTATGCCTCGCCTGGCATTGCCTACACCAGCCCGCCCATCTATGCCGCGCCGGTCTACGACGCGCCGCCTGTGTACGCCGACCCGTCCTTTGCCTATGCGCAACCGCAATCGCAGCTTGAATCGCAGCCGCAATACGCGCCCGTGCAGTACGAGGCCGCGCCCAAGGTCAGCGCCGCCCAGGCCAGCGCCACCACCGATTGCCAGCGTTGGGCCATGAACCAAAGCGGCTACAACCCGGCCACCATTTCGCAATGGACGACGCAAGTGATGGTGGATTCGTACAACCATTCGCTGGATTCATGCATGACCAGCCGGGGTTACCGCAGCCAATAAAGCCCGTCAGCGGGCGTGACGCCGCCAACCGCGCCACGCCAATACCAACCCGGCGACCAGCGATGCCGTCGCCGGCAACACCCACACAAAGCCTGACGACGTATAGACCACCTGGTCCACCGGGTCGTAATAGCGACCCAATTCGTTGAAGTCCCACTTCCAATAGAACGCATACCAGGCGTAGTAGAAGAAAGCGGACAGACCCAGGCACAGCACGGCGCCGGCACGCGCCCGCCACGGTTGATGGCGCACGGCGCCCTTCCCACCCGACAGCCTCGCCGCCCGCCCGCCCCACGCGGCAACGGCCAGCACCGCCAACACCACGGCTCCCGCGCTAAGCCACATCTTGCGCCTCCAAGCGGGCCAGGCAAGCGTCGGCCTCGGCCCATTGCTTTTCGCTGAAGACCTGCACGCCGGCACCGATCAGCAGTTCGGCCGTGATGCCCACGCCCGTTTTCCGCTGGCCCGAGTAATGGCCGTCATACACATAGCCGCTGCCGCATGACGGGCTACCTTCTTTCAGCACCGCGACGCGAATGCCCCACTGGCGCGCCACGAACAACGCGGCGTGGCCGCCTTGCACAAAGGCTTGGGTGACGTCGTCTCCCGTCACGGCGACCACGCGCGCGCCGCCAGCCAGCACGTCGGCGGCCCGCTTGCCCGGCTCGATCTCGGCGGGCGGGCGCGGTGTAGCCATGCCACCCGCGACTTCCGGACACACCGGCACGACCCGACCTTCCTCGCGCCAGCGGGCCAGGACGGCGTCATCGTGGGGCACCGCGCGTCCGTCATAGCGCACGGGGTTGCCCAACAGGCAGGAGCTGATCAACACGTATTGCATGGGAAATTCAGACAGGACTGGGCTTGGAAATAAGCAGCCCTGAATCATAGACCAGCAGCCACGCGCGTCAGTGACGGCCCGGCGTCAGCGTGTGGATCCACGCCCGCAAGTCGGGGTCGCGCAGTTCCAGCACGTCAAACAGGCCCAACGCTCGCAGGGCCGGCAGCGCGTCTTGAATGTCGCGCCGCGCTTCGGCCACCGCCTCTGGCGACGCCTTGGCATCGGTACATATTCGCGCGTTCGCCAGAAACGCGCCCACGGTGCCCTTGCGCACCGGTACACCGTTGAATTCACTGTGGTTCATGCCGTCCGGCAAGATGTCTTTGGCTTGCATGCTTGGCTCCTGATGGTGAGACACAAGCGTTACGATAGCGGCATCAAGTTGGCGATACTGCGGGGTTTTGGTCAATGAATACTGCGTTTCTGCCACATGCCCTATGCCACGTACCACATGCCACGCGCGCCCCCTGCTGACATGACTACCCCCTTGCTGCCCCCCGAACGCGCTCAATCGACACGCGGCCCGGCGCTCATCGCCGTGCGCCGCGATGACGGCCTGCTGCGCGACACCGCCATGCACCAGCATGCGCGCGGCCAACTGCTGGGCGCTTATCGTGGCTTGGTGACGGTGTATGCGGGCGCGCGGCAATGGGTGGTGCCGTCCGCGCATGCGGTGTGGATTCCACCCGGCCAGCCCCATGGTTTGAGATCGCACGGACCGTACGCGGGCTATAGCGCCTACCTGAGCCCTGCCGCCTGCGCGGGCTTGCCCACCACTGCCCGCGTGCTGCAAACGTCCGCCTTGCTCCTGGCGGCCGTGGACCGCGCCGCGTCGTGGGATGGCGACGAGACAGCCGCCGCGCGCAGCCGCCTCCTGGCATTGATTCGGGACGAAGTACGCACGCTACCCCTGGCCGGCCAGCCGCTGATCCTGCCTGGCGACCCGCGCTTGCAACGGCTGGCGGTATCTATTTCCGATCACCCGTCAGACACCCGGTCATTGGATGCCTGGGCGGCGCGGATCGGCATGGCGCCGCGCACCTTGGCGCGCCGCTTCCTGGCCGAAACCGGCCTGCCGCTGGGCGCATGGCGGCAGCAGGCCCGCTTGATGCGGGCGCAGGAAATGCTGGCGGCGGGTAGCGCCGTGACGACGGTG